>Ga0105100_10001853_pt1 | contig 12355 bp, 10 predicted proteins | sample PPLLak12cMay2015_2_FD_87033 | JGI IMG/M metagenome (GOLD analysis project Ga0105100, IMG submission 87033) | Freshwater sediment microbial communities from Prairie Pothole Lake near Jamestown, North Dakota, USA - PPLs Lake P8 Core (1) Depth... | ecosystem: Environmental > Aquatic > Freshwater >... | reverse complement strand
GGCGATGCAGCGCGTCAGAAGGCAGGCTCGGGCGGTGCTCTGTCAGTCTCAACTGAGGCAGTGGGGCCAAGCGTTTTTCATCTACACGCAGGACCATGACGGACATCTGCCCTCTGAGTCGGGGTCCCTGGGTACCAGCGGCATGTGGCTGCTCCGAGGCGGTTTGGTGCCCAACGATGATCCAAACGCACCTCAGGACACATATCACCACTTCAATACGAAGGACATCCTCTGCTGTCCCATGGCCACCCGGCCCAGGCCGGGCACCGACACCTCGTTTGTGGGCAGCGTCCATCACAACAACGTGCGTATACACTTCGAGGGGAAGTCCGGCTCGACCTTTGAGGCATGGGAGGTCATGCTGCCTGCTCCGCCGTTCCGCGGCAGCTACGGGTACAACGAGTGGCTGTTTCAAGGATTCGCGAGATTCCCCCGCTACACGAGGGGCGAGCGGGGCCGTAGTGTCGTCGAGGTGGACATCGGGATGATTGAAGGCAGAACGGAGATTCCCTTGCTCCTCGATGCGGCCTCGCCGTCGCCATGTCCCCTCGACAGCTCTCGTCCTCCGCTTCGCGAGGACGGAGGCGGTCCAATGGGAGTCGTCTGCATCAATCGGCACAATGAATGCGTGAACGGCCTATTCCTCGATTGGTCCGTGAGAAGGGTCGGATTGAAAGAGCTGTGGACATTGTACTGGTCCTGGGACTTCAACACGGCCGGGCGGTGGACTCGGGCCGGCGGCGTGAGACCCGAGGACTGGCCCCAATGGATGCGGCAGTTCAAGGACTACTGAGGATGTTGCGTACTTGCTGTCATCCCGCCCGTCACGCCCAAGCGCGTGTAGAGACGCAACATCTTGCGTCTCCAAGGGTCTGGCCGCGATTGACTGGGCCGACTTGTTCGATGCCAGACGTCTCGACTACGCGGCGCGGCGCTGCCTTCACTTTAATCGAACTATTGGTGGTGATCGCCATTCTCGCGTTGCTGATGTCGATCCTGATGCCGATGTTGCAGCGGGCCCGCAAGCACGCCAAGGCCATCGCCTGCCAGGGGAACCTGCGTCAGTGGGGCATTCTGTACGCGACGTATGCGGCGGAAAACGACGCGCGTCTGCCCACCTGGCGCGAGGGGCAAACTGGTGGTCCCTGGTGGGGGTGGTGGGGCTGGGGCTGGGGTTCCAGCCGCGAAGGGCGGGAATCACCCCAGTACGAAGCTGCCAAGGGCATTATGTTCTGCCCCATGGCCACCAAGCCGGCCAACCCGACGGGCGAGGGTAGTCCCGTAGGCGGGACCTTCCTGGCTTGGGGCTGGGGCCTCGGACCTGAGCCGTGGTGGTATGGTCACGGGAGCTACGGCGTGAATAGCTGGGCCCACTGGTGGGACTGGGACGATGAGGATACGTATTACCGCAAACAGTCCTGGTCAACCACCGACATCAAGGATGCCGGCACTGTCCCTGTGCTTCTGGACAGCGCCTGGAGTTGGGGCGGGTGGTATGGCGCAAATGGGTCCTCCGTGCTGCCGCCGGAGTTTGATGCGGTGCCAATAATGACACGTAACCCTTACGAGAATCCCTTCTGCATCGGCCGCCACGACGGCTACGTCAACGGCGTCTTCATGGACTGGTCCGTGCGCAAGGTGGGCCTCAAGGAACTCTGGGCGATCAGGTGGCACAAGGACTTCGTCACACGCGGCCCCTGGACCATCCCCGGCGGCGCCAAGCCCGAAGACTGGCCCCAGTGGATGCGACGGTTCAAGGATTACTGATTGCTGCCTTGCGTGCAGGATTCGCTGACTGTCTATCCCGGAGATCAGGCTGATCCTGCGATGTCCTGCGCTCCGTGAACAACAGCGAGCACGTCGATCTGCCCTGGCTTGACGTAATAGATGATGCGGTACGATCCTTCAACGACTTCCCGAATTTGGGCCGTTTCATATTCGGGAACCATCCTCCCGGAAAGCGGGTATTCCGCGATCTGCTGGGACCGCCGGGTTAGACGATCAACCATCCGTTTGGCGCAAGCAGGCGAGTCCTGTGCGATGTATCGGTAGATCGCGTCGAGGTGTCATTGAGCCGTCTCGGTCCAGTGGACGTTCATTCAGGTAAGCCATGCCTGCGCCGGACTTCTCGGACATCGGTCGTCCTTCCGGCCTTGCTGTCGGACAGGCCCTGCTCGATCACCTGGCGAACATAAATCTCCTCAATCAGGTCATCCCACGTCGCATTCTCAGGCATCCGATTCACCAACTCGTGCGCTTCATCTTCTCGCATCGGTTCCGCCATAACATTCTCCAGTAATCCGTGGCACAACCGTGGTTCTATCATAGACCGACTCCATGATCAACCCTTGACGCAGATCAGGGGTTCGAGGCGGGCGACTTTTTTCGCCAGGTGAGCGGTTTCGGTGGCGTCGACGACGGCGGTGACGTCCTTGTAGGCGCCGGGGGCTTCTTCGGCGATGCCGCGAGGCGACGCGCCACGGATGAGGATACCCTTCTGGGCCAAGTGCATGACCACGTCCTTGCCCTTCCAGCGCTTGGTGGCCTGACTCCGGCTCATAGAGCGGCCGGCCCCGTGACAGCAGGAGCCGAAAGACAAATGCATGGCCTCCTCTGTGCCGGTGAGGATGTAGGAGGCGGTGCCCATTGTGCCGCCGATGAGGACGGGCTGGCCGACCGGCTTCAGGTCCTCGGGCAGCGAGGGGTCGCCCGGCCCGAAGGCGCGAGTCGCGCCTTTGCGATGCACGTACAGCTTTTTCTTCCGGCCGTCGACCACGTGCTCTTCGACCTTGCACGTATTGTGCGAGACATCGTAGAGCAGCGTGAGATTCGAGCGGGGATAGATCTGTGCGAACGCCTCGCGAGCTAAGTGCATCATCACCTGCCGATTGGCCAGCGCGCAGTTGATTCCCGCGCACATCGCTCCATAATACTGCCGGCCGACGTCGGAGGTGATCGGCGCGCAGGCCAGCTCCTTTTCGGGCAACTCGATACTCTCCTGCTGCGCGGTCTTGATCATTCTGGCGAGATAGTCCGTCGCGATCTGGTGGCCCAGACCGCGGGAGCCGCAGTGAATCATCAGGATGATGTCGTTGAGAGCCACGCCGAGGACTTTGGCAATGTCGTCACGATAGACTGCTGTCACCCGCTGCACTTCGAGGTAGTGGTTGCCCGAGCCAAGCGTGCCGACCTCGCTCTCCTGGCGCTGCTTCGCGTGGTCCGAGACGTATCTCGGCTCGGCGCCGGCCATTTTGCCGTTCTCCTCGACGTAGTCCAGATCGGCGCGGCTTCCGTATCCCTGCTCGACCGCCCACTCGGCACCGCCCACCAGCATGTCGTCGATTTCTGCGGCGGAGACTTTCACCTTGCCGCGGCTGCCAACGCCGGCGGGGATTTTCCGAGCCAGAACGTCGGCCAACTCCGGCTTGTTGTCCTCGATGGCGTCTGCGGTCAGTCCGGTGCGGACAGCCCGCACGCCGCAGGAAATGTCAAACCCGACCCCGCCCGCCGAGATCACGCCGCCTGCGTCCGGGTCAAAGGCGGCGACACCGCCGATGGGAAAGCCATAGCCCCAGTGCGCGTCGGGCATCGCGTACGACGCGTTGACGATACCGGGCAAGCCCGCCACGTTTGCCGCCTGCTGGAAGACCTGCTCTTCCATCGCCCGGACCAGTTCCTCATCAGCGTAGATGACTACCGGCACCTGCATCTTGCCGATTGGAGCGATGGTCCATTGTGCGTCACCAGTCTTCTGAAGTCTTTCGGCGTACATCCTTGCGCTCCTGTCTTCCTCACTGCATAGGACCTATTAGACATCAACGACGCACTGGGCGACCCAGTTGCCTTCGTTGTCGCGGCCGACCTCCAGGCCGGCGTAGGTGGCGGCCTTGACCTCCACCGCCGGCTCGTGCTTCTCGACATCCACCGGCTCGCCCCAGGCCCTGGCGTTCAGGCCACCTTCGATAAGCTCGATCTCAAAACGGCTGAACAGCATGTTCCGGGCATCCATCTCATACAGCAGCGAGCTGAGCCAGGCCACCAAGAGCATGTCATCGTCATCTTCCCGACACGTGATGTCAACGACCTGCCTCGACTCGACCTTCTGCGGGTCCGTAATGACCGCCGTCAGCGCCATCGCCGCCTGCGCGAACGCCTCGGCCTTCGTCGGCGCGACGCCGCGAATCCCGATATCCGACGGATGCGAAAAGTGCTCCCAATGTCCTCGCGTCATGCAGGTACCCGATCTCACGCTCAAGTCCAGGAACGCCGCCATCGTATCCGATGAAAGCCTCGCAAGGAATCAGTTTTCCCCTGAATCGCAAGGCGCCTCATGTCATGCGGAACGAAGCGGGACCGGGTGGCATCGTCAAGGCCGCAGGCCTTGGCGATGGTCGTACGGCATTCGAGGCGCACCATCGCCAATCCTTCGCGAAGCTCAGGAGGGTCGCTGCGCTTGACGATGCCACCCGAGACTTCGGATCGATTTTACTTCGCCGCTACCTCGGTGGAGTAGCCGGTCTCGTTGTGGCTGGACGACGTGTCGCGGGCCATGACGCGGAAGCGATGCTGCTGGCCGGCGCGGCCGACCTTGACGGTGTACTCGCGGGACGTCTGCCAGGCGCTGCTGAACTTGGGCTCGGTCGTGCACTGGAAGAGGTACTCGACCCCGGCGGCATCGTCGGTCGCCTCGGTCGCTTTCATGTAGGCACAGTAATCGAAACTCCCACCGCCGATGTTCACCTCCTTCGGCTGGATTTCCCACGTCATCGGGTCCGGCGTCGGCGGTTGCAGGTCCAGGCTCACCTCGCTCGAGTAGGCCGTCGTGTTGTGATTCGGCGATTTGTCCCTGGCGCGGACCTTGAACGCGTAGGCGCCCTTGGGCAGCGAGCTGAGCTCGTACGTGCGACTGTCCTGCCACGCGCTGCTGTAGGCGGGCTGCGAGGTGCATTCAAACTGGTACTCGACGCCGCTGGTGTCGCTCGCCTGTGTCGCGACCATGCGGATCTTGCCCGCGGACACGCGGAACGGCTCAGTCTCCCAGGTCATCGGGTCCGGCGTCGGCGGCGCTGTGTCCTCCTGAAGGGTTTGCACGGCGGACCGCTCCGACCACAGCGTCTCCATGTGATTGCCCTTGTTGCGGGCTTTCACGCGATACCAGTAGGTCGTGTTGGGCGACAGGTCCTTGTCCTCCCACCGCGGCTCCTGTCCGGCGGCGAAGGACAGCCACGCGCTGTTGTATTCGGGATGAAAGAAGTCTTCAAACCAGTATTCGACGCCTGTGCCGTCGGTGGAGGTGGCGGTCGTGGCCACCATGGCAACCGTGTACGGCCCGGTGGCGTACGGCTTGGTCGCCCAGGTCATCGGGTCGGGAATCGGAGCGCTCACGGGCGGCGTCCCGCTGCGCCACGACCGGCCCAGAATGGCGAAGTCGATCACGTTCACCGTGCCGTCGCGATTGAGGTCCGCCGCGAGCAGGTCCTCCATGAGCGCCCATTTCCCGCTCAGGAGTCTCAAATCGTCGGGGCCCACTTGAAGATCGTGGTTCAGATCGGCCACGTTGCCCAGATCGGAGGGCGACATGCTCGCCTGCGGGGTCCCCCCGTAGGCGCCGAGATTGATGCGCTGGCCGTGCGGCCACAGTTCCGCGGACCAGTCGGAGCTCGGATTGCCGGCGTCGACGCAGTAGCTGGTGACGCTGTCGAGCATCCACCACCGCTCGGCGGGGTCCCAGCGGCCGGTCTGCGACTTCACATGGTAATCGCCTTCCACCCAGAAGTCGTCGCTCGGGTCGTCCGTGCCGTTGGTGTCCCAGCGGCCGTCGCGGGCAAACTGCGGATTCGACACGATGTCACCCACGCCGGAGCCGCCGCCCGCGGCGAAATTGCCCCCGTTGTTTTGCCAGAACGCGTTGTACGTGCTGTTGGCGGGTCCGTAGATGCCGCCGCCGGCGGGAGCACTATTGAACGCGATGATGTTGTTCCGCACGGCGCCGGGACACTGGCTCAGTCCGCCGCCCTGATCGACGGCGATGTTGCCCACGACCGTGTTGTTGGTGACGGACTTGGTGCAGTTGTACAACCCGCCGCCCTGCCGGCCGGCGCGATTGCCGGTGATGACGTTGTTGCGAATGTCGCCGGCGCAGTTCGAGAGTCCGCCGCCGGAGCTCTCGGCCTGGTTGCCGGAAATCACGTTGCCGGTGATCTGGCCGTTGCAGTAGTACAGGCCGCCGACGAGGGTGTTCTCGGTGATGATGTTATCCTGAATCGAGCCGTTGCAGAAGGCCAGGCCGGCACTGTTCTGCGAGATCGTATTGCCCTGGATCAGGCCGTCGCAACCGTAGATGCCCTCCTGGCGATTGGCAAGGATGGCGTTGCCGGTGATGGTGGGCGCTGCGCCGCCGCGACCGGTGATCCCGGCGCTCTCGCAGTTGCGGATCACGTTCTTGGAGACAATCGGCGAGGTCCCCAGGCACTGGATGCCGCGACCGGTGATCGTGAAGCCTTCGAGAACGGAGGAGTCGCCCTCATTGAAATCGAAGGTGACGGTGGCGCCGGCGCTATCGGTAATCACAGTAGCCTGGACGACGCCGGGGTCATCGGGATTCTCGCTACGGACCGTGACGGCCCGACCGTTGAAGGTGATCCGCTCGCGGTAGGTCCCCGGCTTGACGACGATGACATCGCCCCGCCAGGAGTTGTCCAGGGCCGCCTGGATCGTCTTGTAGTCGGCCGGACCATCGTCATCGACGACGATCGTCTTGCCCAGGCACGGGACAGCCATCAGCACTGCTACGATTGTTGCGACGAACTTTTCCATGTGTCTTCTGTCCTCCTCTACACTCATTGTTCCCGCGACGGCGAGAACACGTCGATCTATTCGATACTCCTATGGCTGTGGATTCTGGTACAGCCGTCCGGCCAGGCACAAGTTCCCGGCGGCATCGACGCACGCCACCGTCCGGCCCAGCCAATCCTTTACCACGAACCCACCGCCAATCAAGTCGCAATGGGACTGCTCACTCACCTGACCCCGAATGCACATATTGCCGTCCAGGTCGATGTACCCCGCGACTTGCTGATCCGGGCCGTTGAATACAAACGCCCCGGCCGGCGGCACGCCCTCGACTCCAGCCGTCAATGCGCCCTGGAGCACGAGGTTGCCTTCGTCATCGAACTCGGCGACGGTCCGGCCCAGGCTGCCCGTGATGCTGAGAATCGCTCTTCCGGTGGCGGTCTCGACCGGCCCGGCCGGCTCGATGATCAGCGAATAGGCCTGGTGCGGCTGCGGGACGGTCGCACCCCAGACGGTGACCAGCCAGCGCCCCTCGGCCGGACTGTCGACGGTTACCTGTTCGACATTGTTGACGTGATCCGCTCGAATTCGTTGCGCCGGATTTTCAGGCAACAGCGGATCAAGCGTCCACGGATAGTACGCCGTCCCGTCGGGACCCGTCACCATCAGGTCGAGATCGTTCACTAATGCCTCTCCCGCCAGCGGATCGCCAGGGTAGTCATCCCAGACAAGTGTCAGCTTCAGCGCGGTCGCCCCGGAGGCGACATCCAGGGTGTACGCGTCGCGCTGGCCCTGTTGCAGGATCGTGTCCTCCACCACGGCATTGGCGCGGGCCAGGTCGATTGCGGCCCGAGCATCGACCAGGCCGTGGCCGTACGCGTAATCCGGGCCGGCGTGGCCCAAGTCCTTCGCCGTGTGCAACAACAGGCCTTTGACTGTTGAAGGCAGCGGATCGGTGTCGTGCGATGTCCGCCAGTCCTCAAGGATCAGCGCCATCGTGCCTGAGACGGAAGGAGCGGCCATCGACGTGCCGCAAGCCCCGCCGTAGCGATTGCCGGGCAGCGTGGACCAGATCGCCCCTCCGCTGCGAGCTTCACAGCCTGGGGCGACTACGTCGGGCTTGAGCCGCCCATCGGCGGTGGGGCCTTTGTCGCTCCAGGCCCACAGGGAGTTGTCGTCGGAGTTGGTCGCTCCGACGGTCACGACGTTCTTGGCCACGGCCGTGGAGAAAACTGTGCTCCACTTGCCTTCGTTACCCACCGACCAAACCATGGAGATGGGCTTGCCGAGCTCGCCGCGCACGATGGCGTCAAGGACCGCATCATATTCTCTGTACGCGTTCCACTCGACCTTGCCCCACGAGTTGTTGGCGATGTCGATGCCGTACGTGACGATCGCGTCGCGGTACTGCTGTCGCAGCTCGATGACATCGTCCCAGTCTTTGTAGGACACGATTGTGGCGGCGGTGGCCACGCCTCGATACAGCCGACTCGACAGGAGCCGGCCGTCGCCGATCATGATGCCGGCCACCTGCGTCGCATGGTCGTCCACCGGTCGGCCGTCATCGACATTCACCACCCGTCCGGCCAGGTCCACGTGCGAGGCATCCGGGTGTCTCGACTCCCACTGCCCGAGGACCACGCCAGACCCGGTCAGGTTGTACGGAGCCTCCTGCACACGATTGACATTGATCGCCGCTCGCATGCCGTCGTTCAGATCGGTCGATTCGCAGTGCTGATCGATCCACTTGATGCAATCACAGGCCGCCAACGCATTCACCGCACCGATGGGCAGGTAACAGATCAGACAGTTCTGCTGTGAGTCCCATGTCGTCACCCTGCCGCCAAGCTCTTCAATCGCCGCTTCACCCGTCTCCAACACAACGTCATCGAACAGCAACGTCACCAGTTTCGCCTCGCCGGTGTCATTTCGCGAGTAAGCGTTGATGCCCTGCATACGAATGGAGGGAGCCAGCCTGTCCTGCGGCAGAATCCTGGCAACGGCGCGGACCCCGGGCAGGGCTGCGACACGAGCCAACTGGTCCGTCTTCACGGCAGCCAGCCAGGCGTGATTCGGAATGTAAGATAGCAGTTGCACGCCGGCGGCGGCCAACTCGATTCGCCTCTCGACTGTCGGGACATTCTCCAACTGAACGATGACGTGCAGTCTGTCGGAGGTCGTCTGCGCCCGAAGGTCGGCGGTTGTCCGTGCTTGGCTGCGCAGGGAATCATCGAGTCCCGTTGGCGGCACGAAGCGGCGTGACTTGAGAATGACCTCGTCACTGCCCGCCGTGTGGCCCGCGAGCAACAGAACCATCGTCAGACCGATAACGATACCCTCCCTGCCCATAGCTGTTTTGCCGGTGTGTAACCTCACACGAACCTATCCCTCGCCAGTTTCCGACAACGCCCCCATCATTGAGCATCCAGGCCGCTCCTCACCCTGCGCCCGCGCACGGCACGAGCAAGCCCCACCACCCTATGGCACCCCCTATTCTATCAAATTCGCCAGGCCATTGCCAGTCCAAATTGTCCCCCGATGGGCCGGTTTCGCTCGCGAAAGGCACCCCGGCGCATATGGAATTGCCGCCCTGTCGATCCCTTATGTATTCACTTCCGACGAGTTGTTCGTCACTATTAGTGGACGATGAATGGACACGACTGGACATCCGATAAGACCTTGATCGAGGCGATCCAACGAGGCGACCGGGACGCCGCGGCGTGCCTGTACCACCGGCACATCGACCGGGTGCACCGCATCTGCCATCGGATCGTGCTCGACCCGGCGCAGACGTTGGACTGCGTGCAGGAGGTCTGGCTCAAGGTCTTTCGCAGCGTGGGCCGGTTCCGTTGTCAGAGATCGGTCGCCGCCTGGCTCAACGCGGTCGCCGCCAACACGGCCATCGACTACTACCGCCGGTCGAGACGCCAGGGCAATCACGTCGATATCGACGACCCCCAGGTGGAGTCGCTGGTCACCGACGAACCGGCCGACATCCAGCCCGTGGATGGGCCGTTGATGCAACAACGGATTCGCGAGGCCCTGGAGGAGATCAGCGTGAGCCAGCGGACGGCGTTCGTGCTTCGATACTACGAGGACATGCCTTTGCCGGAGATCGCCGGGATTCTCGGCTGCCGGGAAGGGACGGTTCGCACCCACATTCGCCGCTGCCTGCTGGCCTTGCGGGCGAAATTGCTGACTAAACTCAATCAGTAGAGGTTCAGGCATATGGACAATCCACGTTTTTCGCTGGAGGAGTTCAAGGCGCTTCTTCCGGACCGGTTCGAGTCGCAGGAGAAGCTGCTGAGCGAGTACCACTCGTTCTTGATGCTGCTCGAACAGGTGGACCGCCTGGCCGTACCGAAGCTGTCGGACAGCGACAAGGCGGAGATCTTCCGGCAATCCTGGCAGGGACGACGGCGGGACTGGTCGCCGATCTGGTACCGGCTCGGCCTGTTGAGACAGCCAGCAGTGACGTTTGCCGTGGGACTCGTCCTCGGCTGCTCGCTGATGTTCGCCCTCGCCAAAATCTGGGCGGCGCCACAGGCTTCTTCGCCACAACAGGCACTGGCCGTCGAACACACCAGTTACACGCAAATCTACACGGGCAAAGTCGTCGAGGGATTGTATCCGCAAATCGAGAACCCGAAGATCGTCGTCGAGGGGCCCAAGAAGGCCTCCGAGCCGCAACGCGTCCTTTACGGGACGCTCGATGAGGGCCAGACATACGTCGTCTGGAACCTGTAATGAAAAAGGAGATTGAACTATGAAGATGCATGGTCTGTTTGTCGTGATTGTGGCCATCCTGTTGGCCGCAGGCGTCGCGTTGTCGCGGCAGTCCGGCGGATCGTCCGAAGGCGCCGACCCCATCCAATCCACCAACCCGCCATCCTCACGCTCTCCACGTGGCGATCTGCACACGAGGATCGTCAGCGTCAAGTATTACCCGGTCGATGAGTTGAGCCGCCTCATAAGGACCCTTTCCCAAGGGGAGGCCAGTATCGTCGCGAATGAGCGATCGAACCAGCTCATTCTCACGGCTTCAGAGGAGCGCATGAAGGACATCCTTCAGGTGATTGCCGAACTGGACCAGGCCAATGTGAACGTGCAGCAGACGCAATACCTGACGTACCGCGTCTACATGCTGGAGCTGCCGTCCAAGGACCAGAATCTTAAGCCCTTCTCCGTTTTGCTGGAGCGGTCGTCGCAGTTGTCTCCCGGGCAAGTACTGAATGCGGCCAAGGAAGCGAACGTGCAAATCGGTGCTTTGTTCCAGGACAATCGGTGGATGGAGGACGACAAATGGGGCCTCGTCATCCAGGGGCGGGCCGCCTCGAACGATGCCCTCGGGCAGTTGCTGACCAAGATTTCGGATTCCCAAGTTAGAGAATTGAGGTGGGATGACGACACGTTCACTTCCGCCGTTCCCGCGGCACAGGTCTCCGCGCTGCCCGGGCAGTTGCAGGAGCATATCCGCAAGTTCCTCGGCGCTGAGGTGCAGACCGTAGGCTATTGGTTTGGCGGCCTGTCCGTCCCCGGCAACGTGGAGGCGCCCATTGGGCTCTGGAAGATCGAGATGAAGACCCAGTCCGGACAGGGGGCCAATCTCGTCCTGGAGGTCCGTGTTTCACGCGAATCGCACATCCAGTTCGTTCCGAGCAGCCAGCTCTTGTCCAACACCGTGCAAGCCAGGGTGGGCAGACCCGTCATCGTCGGCTACAACCGGGACTCCTACGGCACGCGTGTCATGGGCGCCATGGTGGTCCTCTTGGAGGCGGACACGACCGCCCCGACGACGGTCGAAATGAAGCAACAGTAGCGCCGTCACCTGCTCCCAGGGACACGTCAGAACAATCTGCTGCTGTCGAGCAGGAATGTCACGGGGCCGTCGTTGTTGCTGCTGACCTGCATGTGAGCGCCGAAGGAGCCCCTGGCCACCGGCACGTCGCCGGCGGCGATCAGCGTGGCAACCTTCTCGTACAGCGCCTCCGCGATGGCTGGATCACCGGCGGCGTCGAAGCCGGGCCGGCGGCCCTTGCGACAATCGCCGTACAGCGTGAAGTTGCTGATCACGAGAATCCCGCCGTGAATGTCGACCACGCTGCGGTTCATCTTGCCCGCCTCATCGGCGAAGATGCGCAGGTTCACGAGCTTGTCCGCCATGAATGCCGCGTCTGTCTCCGTGTCGCCCTTGCCGACGCCGAGGTATACGAGCAGGCCGGGACCGATTTGCCCGATCGTTTTACCGTCGACCTCAACCTTCGCCCAAGACACTCGCTGAATCACCGCTCGCATGATAGGTTGCCCTCAGTCACTGCGTTTGTCGATCTTAACCGAACCACGGCGCCGCGGCGGCTCGGCGAATGCGCAGCTCATCGACCACGGCGTTGCCTCGTTGTGTCACGAGGTACAGGACCAGCTCCGCGATCTCTTCGGGCTGGATCAGGTCTTCTTTCCTGATGTCGGGCCGGACATCGCCCACCATGCCGGTATCGACCGCGCCCGGGCAGATCACGTGCACGCGGATATTCGTGCCCCGCAGCTCTTCCGCCAACGAGATACT
>Ga0105100_10001852_pt1 | contig 12357 bp, 11 predicted proteins | sample PPLLak12cMay2015_2_FD_87033 | JGI IMG/M metagenome (GOLD analysis project Ga0105100, IMG submission 87033) | Freshwater sediment microbial communities from Prairie Pothole Lake near Jamestown, North Dakota, USA - PPLs Lake P8 Core (1) Depth... | ecosystem: Environmental > Aquatic > Freshwater >... | reverse complement strand
CAACCTCACCAATCCGTGGACCTATTGGTCCATCTTTGCCACAACCAGCTTCATCCCGATCATAGCGCTGGCTCGCTACAAGGCGTGGCCGCCTGTCCTTCGACGCTTCTTCTGGCTGCTGGTCCCCGCCTGGATTGTGATTCATCTCTTCCTGGCGACCATCGCCGAAGCGCGCCTGTTCTTGGTCCCGTATTCGCTTGTGATGCTGCCGGCCGTATTTGCACCCTCCGACGCCGGCAACCCGTGAAGCGTTCACTCACGGGAGCCGTCTCCCATCGCCCCGACAATAACGCCTCGAACAACGCGCGGCCCACGCGGTCTTCCGGCTCGCCCCGGCCGAGCATCCGCGCATGACCGGCGGATCGGTTGATGAGATCGCTGCTGGACGCTGAGACCGCGAAGGAACCTTCGCCCTTTTCGCATTCTTATCCCCCGCAATGCGCCACAACGAGAATCCAGCGGCCCGAGGGTTGTCCTCGGGCCGCTGAACACCTCCCTCCGCGGCGCTAGCGCCTGCGCACCGCACGCAGGATCAACAACAACACCACCGCGCCGACGAAGGCCGTGATCAGGCTCCCAATGAAGCCGCCGCCCGGCCAAAAGCCGATCACGCCGAAAAGCCAGCCACCCCGCAGGGCGCCCAGGATGCCGACCACGATCGCGCCGACCAGATCAAGGCCAATGCCCTTGACCACCACGTCGGCCAGTACGCCGGCCAGACCACCAACGATCACCCACCCAACAACGTCACCGAGATCGATCGCTACCTCTCCTCTCCTTGGCCTTGCGCGATCCCCTCAACTTGGTTGGTTCTGCCAGCTCCCGAAGTTGGAGTGGCCGAATCCCCTCACTTCAGTCGAACGCGCGGCTCCCTCGGCTCCTGCAAGCGGATCCTGCCTGGCGCGCCCGTCGCCTTCGCCCGCTTGTCGGGCCGATAGATACGCTGCGTCAGCGCCGGGACCGCCATCGGGATGGCCACCAGCGCCGCCAGGATGCCCAGCGCGCCCAGGAACACCGGCCACGGCGCCGGCTGAGGCACCTCGGGGACCAGGCCGCCCGGGTTGTATTCCGCCTGAGCCGCCGGCGGCGCGGCCGCCTCGGCCAGCGAGACGCTCAACGATCGAGTGACCCCATCTCGCAGTCCGGATAGCGATGTGTAGCTCAGGACGAACTCGCTCTGCAGCTCGCGCCCCAGCCGCACGTAGAGCGCCCGAAGCGCCTCGGCCTCGGAGACGGCGCTGTAGCTCCCGCCGGCCCGCTCGGCCAGTTGTCGCAGGGCATCGACGTCCAGCCCGGCCCACTCGCCCGGCGCCCGGGCGGGATCACCCAGGCCGATGGTCGAGATCGATAGCCCGGCTGGTCCGATTCCGGCCAGCGCCTGCTCCGGAGTCACCTGGCTGCTGTTGTCCATCCCATCGCTGAGGACCAGGATTGCCCGCCGTCCGTGCGCCTGCTCCAGCGCCCGTATGGCCGCGGCCACGCCGTCGTACAGCGCCGTATCGTCCCCGGCCTCCAGGCTGTCGATCGCCTCCGTCAACGCCTGGCGGTCCGCCGTAAGCGGCTGCACGACGCGCACTTGTGTGTTGAAGACGATCACCCCGGCCTGGTCGCCGTCCCGCATCTGGACCACGTACGCGCGTGCGGCCTCCTGTGCTGCGGGCAGCTTGCCGACCAGATTCATGCTCCCGGAGACGTCGATCACCAGCATCGTATTCAGCGGCTCAGCTTCACCCATTGCCCGCACTTCGTCGATCACCATCACCTGCCCATTCTCCTGCAGGGCGATGCTCTCCGTGTCGACGGCCAATGGCTCGCCCTCGGCATCAGTGACCGACACATACACCGTCACCCGCGGGAAGCGCGAGGTGTCGACCTGGGTGATGCGCACTAGCGCCCGCTCGTCCTCTGCCCCCGACTGCGGCGCGCTGCCCGCCGCGAGCGAGGTCAGCGCCGCGCCGGCCAGGGCCAGTGCCGCGATCCGCTCTCGGATGGCCATCATTCACCTCCGCTCGTGGTAGACAAGCTCGGTGTTGCCTAGCCGGATACGGGCCCGGTCGGACAACCGCGCCTGTTCGATGCGCCGGCCGTCGACGAAGGTGCCGGCGGTGCTCATGTCCTTGACCAGGAAGTGGCTGCCGGCGCCGGTCAACAGGGCATGCTGCGGGGCGACGTCCGGATCGGGCAGGACGATGTCCGCCTTGAGGGCGTCGCTCCCAAGAATCGCGTTCGGCCCGCCGACCGAGAGGAACTTGTCCAGGATGAACTCATTGCCCTTCAGCTTCCCGCCCAACACCTCCAGCCAGGCGCGGCTGAGCAGGACGACGATCAGGGCGATGAACGCGCCGACCGAGGCGCCCAGGAGGACCAGCCCGAGCCCCTTCCCGTACAGAGGGTCGGGCAGCCAGCGCCGGGCGGCCTCGAGCAGCGCGCCGCCCAGCGCGCCGCCCAACAGCCCGCCGACAGCGCCCTTCCACAGCTGCGTCCCGCCGGTCATGCCCTCGGCCAGGCCGACCAGCAGTCCGAAGACGGCCCAGCCGATCACCCGCCCGCCGATCCCCGCGCCGAGCGCCTGGAACAATCCCTCGCCCAGCGGCAGTCCGATGGCGCCGGCGCCCAGACCGAGTAGCCCGCTCACCAGCGCCGCCCGCGCTGCGCGCGCCCAGTTGCGCGTCAGCAATCCCTCGCAGGCGCCGATCAACGCACCGACGCTCAAGCCGATCAACCCGCCGACGATCGCCTCGCTCGCCAGCAGGCTGGGGGTGAACGAAAGCCCGAGCGTATTGCTCACCTGCCAGCCGATCAAGCCGCCCATCGCACCCAGGACGGCGTAGTAGTACGTCCGCATCCGTCGACTCATGTTCTCACCCTCCCGACCCATCTGCCGGCTGGAGATTGCGCCAGTGCACGAGACTCTCGCGCCCGCCGCGCAGTAACTCGTGGAAGCCGAGGTAGCGGCGCGGATCGAGTGTGCCGTCTTCCCGGCGGACGAAGAAGCCCGCCTCCAGCGCGTGCGGATCGATCACCAACGCCACCTGCCACGGCTCCGGGAAGAAGTGCTCGTGCAGCCAGGTATCCAGATTCGAAAGGAAGACCCCCAGGTGCGGATGGGTGTGATACCAGCCGACAAACTGCTTGCCCGGATGGCGCTCCTCCAGCTCGTCATGCAGCGCCACCAGGCTGTCCTGCGTGAAGGTGACATGTGCGTGCCCCTGGCGTGTGTGGCGGGCGCGCAGGATGCCGTCCACGATCACGAACTGTCGGCCGTCTCGGCGGTCCTGCCGCCAGGTGCCCACCAGCGCTCCGCCCACTTCCTGGTCCAGGTCGCTGCCGGCGTGCGCACACACGCGCACGTAGGCGCGCGGGCTGACGAAGACCGCTAGTGGTGCCTCGTCCTCCGCCTCCCACGGCGAGACCCAGCGCCGCGACCAGGCCGTCGGCAGGCGCGACGGTCGCGGCCAGCGGCCATCCTCGGGCAGCAAGCGAATACGGGCCTCATCCACCGCCTGGGTGTCTCCCTCGCCAGCGCATCAGCCGGTCGATCCGCTAGCCGGCAGTCACGTCGGCGGTGACGATCAGCCGGTCGCCCTCCGGCACACCCGCCGCCGCCAGCGTCTCTTCTTCCTGAAGTTCCCGACCCAGCGCCTTGCTATCCAGTCGGTAGCCGACCGGGCGCCCGTCCGGGCCGACCGTCGGCAATGCGAGCGAGGTGGTCAGCTCCGGGATCAGCTCCTTGACCGGCACATCCTTGGGCACCTCGGCCGTGCGGGTGCCGCCGGCGGGCAGCACGATGGTGACGGGCAGTTCGGTGGTCTGTTCGCGTTCTTCCTCTGCACGGGGCGTTTCCATTTCACTCACCTCCACTACTTCAGTTGAATTCTCGGGCGCTTCTTCACCGGCGTGTCGAGCTTGATGCGCTCAGGCCGCAGCAGCTCGCGACGATCCACCGGGAATGCCTGCGGGTTATTGGCGCGGTATTCTCGACACCAGCGCGCCGCCTCGGGATCCCAGGGAAAAGGCGGCCTGGTCGGATCGTCATGGAAGTTCTTGTACTGGACCATCTCGCCCAGCATGACCACCAGCCGGTCGAGCGAGCGGCTGGCTGTCCACCAGGCCGCGTCGATGCATACGCTCCCATTGAGATGATGGATGTTCGGGTGCCAGATCGGCGTCAGCCACTTCAGCCCGGGCCAGCGCTGCGGGTACTGATTGTGCAGGTAGATCTCGACCTGATGGCGCTCCCCGAAGCGCGGCCTGCCTCGGCGATCGACAGCGATGATGCCCTTGCAGGTGAAGGTCACAACGTACCGTTCCGGCGGCGCACCTGAGCGCGGCCTCTCCGATTCGAATTCGATCAGGTCGCTGCGCGCCGCCAGCTCGCGCATCCGCTCGTAGTCCCCCAGCAGCCTGCGCATGCGCGGGCTTTGCTCCAATCCAGCGCCAGCGGTGATGTCGGCCGTCAGGACCAGGCGGTCCTCGGCCGGGATATCCGCCGAGGCCAGGGTCTCCTCCTCGCCCAGCTCGCGGCCCAAGGCCTTGCTATCCAGACGGTAGCCCATCGGGCGCCCATCCGGCCCGACCGTCGGCAGCTTGAGCAGGCCGGTCAGCTCGGCCAGCAGGTCGCGCACGGCGATGTCATCGGGCACCTCGGCCTGTCTGGCCCCGCCATTGGGAAGGATGATGGTCACCGAGCGATCCGCCATGCCTGACTCCTCGCACGCCCCGGCCTACGCATGCTGATGCGGGACCTGGCACATGCCGGTCACAGCCCAACAGTCGGCGTGATGATGGGTCTTGCACTCCGGGCAGACGACAACCCCGCGCCGGTCGCGGCGCTCAACGGCCTCCAGGCAGTAGGGGCAGCGATGCTCGACCTCTCCCAACAGCCTCACCGCCGCTCGCCGACGGCGGCGCGCCCGCTCGACGCGCGCCTTCCATGTCAGCGGGGTGGGAAGTCGCAGGCCAAGCGACGGCAGCTCCAGGCGGGGGTGGTGCCCGTTGGCGTGCAGTCTGCGCGCCGCCGTAGCGGTCGCCGGCCAGGCAGGCGGGCGCTCCCAGGCGCGCAGCGCCAGCCAGCCGGCCGCCAGACCGAGCACCAGCAGTGCCAGTGCGCCCCAGTCGGGGCCGGCACGGCCGGTCAGGCGCAGCCCGACCAGCCCGCCGGTCAGCCAGTTCAGGAAGATCAGCGCCACAGCCAGCGATGCCGCCGCGGCCGCCGTTTGAAGCGTGCGCCGCCATCCGGCCAGAAGCCAGCGTGCCATGAAGCCACTAACCAGCCCCAACGCGGCCGCTGAGAGGAGCGACAGGGTGGGAGGCATCAGCGTCGGGCTGACCGCGTACAGCAGCGCCACCAGCGCTGCCGCGCCGATCGTCCCGGCCAACACCCAGCCCACCCGCCGGACGGGCCCGGGTCGGGTGGTGCCGGGCCGCGCGGCGGTCGGTTCCGCCATCGCCTCGACTCGTTCGGTCATCCGGCTTCCTGATCACGAAGTGTGATCCGTCCGCGCGCCGGCAGCTGCGGCTGTTCCTCCTCAGCCGAACCAAGCCGGATGCGCGCGCTCCGCCCCGGGCGTGCGTCACGCGACGGGCCCTGGAAGTGGCGGAAATGGAGCGCCTCGTCCAGATCGCCGGTCAGCTCATAGAACCGGTACTCGCGGCCGTTATGTGCCCGCAAGATGTGCAGCGGCGGGACCCCGACGCTGGCCAAGCTGTGTCCAAGGAAGTCTTCTTCGCCGCTGATGCGGTGAGTCATGTTCACCTGGCGCAGCGTGCCGCAGGTCGGGCAGTGACCCGCTTCGAACGAGACCTCCGACAACGGGCGCAGCACCCGTTCGACGGTCTGGCACTGCGGGCAATCGAGCGAGAGGATCAGTTCCTGATCGAGTTCGATCGCTGCGCCGGGTCCCAGGTCTGCCCGGGCGATGCGCAGCAGCTCCTCAAGCGTCGTCGTCCCGGCCCGCGCCGGGAGCTCGGTCACCTCACCGTAGATCCAGTGACTCTCGCAGTCGTCGCGGATGCGGTAGGCGCTGGTGTGCATCTCATTCGTCATGCCGTTGAAGTGCATCACCTTGCCCGGCTGGACCGGCAGTCTGTGCAGCAGCTTGAGCGCTTCTTGCGACTGCATGGCCCCGATGATCGAGGCGATCGTCGGGGTGGTCGGGACCTTGCCCAGCAGCACGTTCTCGCGCGCCAGCAGCGGGCACGAGTAGCGCAGGGATAGGTCGCGGCGAGCCTGCTCTGTCAGCGTGCACTCGAAACAGGCGCCTTCGCCGGGGACGAACGTCCGCACCAGCCCGAGCAGCTCCTGGATGGCGCCGTCGACCCAGGGCTTGCCCATCCAGTAGCAGAAGCGGTTGACGGCCAGGCGCGCCTCGCGGTTGTCGAGGCAGCCGATGACGACGTCCATGCGCCGGATCACGCCCAGCCCCAGGTCGGCGGTCACGTCACCGTCGGCGTATTGGACTTTCAGGGAGGGGTTGATCTCGCGGGCGCGCGCCGCAGCCACCTCGGCCTTGCTGCGGCCGCCATCGGACTCCTTGAACAGCACGGAGCGACTCAGGTTGGCTGCCTCGACTCGGTCAAAATCGATGACGAACAGGTGGCCGAGCCCCATCAGCGCCAGGTTCTTGATGACCTCGTTACCGAGCGCCCCGGCGCCGACGACCAGGACCCTGGCGGCCTGGACCCGCTCGCGCTCCCACCAGGAGATGAACTCGAACGTCCCCAGGCGGTCGGTCTTCAAGTTGGGGATGCGCAGCGGCTTGGGCGCGCTGACCGTCAGCGGCCGCGGCCCGGTCGGGGGCTCGGCCCCGGCTGGCTCGGCGGAGGGCCTCTCGGCTCGCAACCCGGCGGCCAGGTCATGGGCCTTGGCGATGTTGTCGGCATCGAGTGCCTTGGCGAACCACCCGACGCCCGGCCGGGCCTCGATCAGATCACTCTCGGACAGCGCCGTGAGCGCCTCGCGCAGCGTCGCCCGGCTTACGGCCAGTCGGGGCATCAGCTCCCGCGCGGAAGGCAGCCGGTCGCCTGGCCTCAGGCTGCCGTCCAGGAGCCAGCTGGCGAGCTGGCCGGCAATCGTCTCAACCAGAGAGTGATGGGGAATCGGCCCGATCTTCATCCGACCTCGCTGGTATGCTGGTCTGACCAGAAACCAGTATCGCGCCGACCGGGCCACGAGCGATAGGACTTTGGTACTACCGAGGGGGCCGCTGACAACCAGGCGCCGGATGGCAGCGAGCCATAGAGCGACTGGTTACCAGCCCTGAGGTGAATCCTGAGGCGAGGGTCAGCCCAACCAAAGGTGAAGTACGCTCGACGCCCGGGCGAGCCCAGGGATGAAGCGCATCAGCCCCATCAGACCCAGGCGGGGCTCTCGATCCTCGAAGTAGTGCCAGGCGTCCAGCAGGCGGATCCCCTCGGCCCAGGCCTCCATGTCCGCCGGCGACCGCAGCCCCCACTGCAGCCGAGCCGAGATATGCCGGGAACGGAGCGTGGGATCGTGCAGGCAGAGCAAGACGGGTGAGCTCGCGTCGCACACCAATTCACTCCCCGGGAAGTCCTCGCGCAGGGCGACGACCAGCCGGCGCACCTCCGGCTCGGGGAAGTACACCAGCAGGCCCTCGGCCAAGAACAGGAACGGCCCGGGATGTCGACGGACCTCCGCCATCCAGCCGAGGTCGAGCACGGAGGCCGGGATGAACCGGCGAAGTTCCGTCTCGTCGAAGAACCGCCGACGTAGGGCGATCACATCCGGCAGGTCCAGGTCGAACCAGGTCACGCGCCCATTCTCCAGGCGCTCAAAGCGGGCATCCAGGCCGCACCCCATTTCGACGACGCAGCCCGAAGGATGCCCCTCCAAGAATCTGCGCGCGTGCAGGTCGAAGCGCCGAGAGCGCATGGCCGTCAGGGCCAGGTCGTCGCCCTTCAACTTCTTGGCCGAGAAATCGTACGCCAGGGAGCACAGGATCTCGAGCGCCTTGGGGTCGCGGATCATGGCATCTGGCCGCTGGCTTTCCACGGCCCGGCAGTGCAGCGCCAGAAGCAGCGTCTCAGGTATGCCTTCGAGCGCCGGCGTGATCGCCATCGTCATTCCGCACCCTCCCCTGTCCCGGCGCCTGCCGTCAGGCGAAACTGGACCGCCCGGCTGAAACGGACAGATCCTACCTCAACGGCGACAAATCCAGCCCTCTCGGCCTCCATGCAGGTGATGCCAAAGGCTCTGGCCGACACATGCAGCTTCGGCTCGACGATCAACAGGCTGCCCTGCGGGCCCATCGCGGCTCGCAGCTCATGCAGCAGCCGGCCGGCGTCCGGGACCTCGTGCAGCATCCAGAAGGCCAGCACAAAGTCCACGGGCCGGTCGAGGCCGAGCGCCTCCGGTCGGCAGCGGTGAAGCTCGATGCGGCCGGCAAGGCCGGCGCGCGCCGCCCGCCGAGCCACGCCGGCCAGCATCTCGGGTTGCAGGTCGGCCGCGATGACCTTCCCGTTCCCCCCGACGGCACGGGCCATCGCCACGGTGAAGTAGCCCATCCCACAGCCGAGGTCCAGCGCCGTCTGCCCCGGGCGCAACAGGCCGTGCAGGACGCCTTGCGGGGGCTGGAGCCATCGCCGCAGCACGTTGTCGAACGTGAAGCACAACCACCACGGACAGACCGCACCCCGAAGGCCCGCCCTCCGGCTACCCATGACCTGCGTTTTCAGGCCGGCTGGCGCAGGTATTGCGTCCAGCCGTGCCAGGTATCCCCCACGCGCGCCACCTGCAGCGTGACGACGGGGGTCGCTCCGGGGTGTCTCGGCGCATGATCAGGCCCCGTGCGGCGTCCTCGCTCCCCGACGCCAGATGAGCACAACACCGATTGCCACGACCAATGCCACGACCGCGAGGATGCCCACGGCAATCAGGCGGTAGTTCCTCGGTATCGAAGGTGCGAGCTCGGCCGTTAATTCCGAGGCAGTGGTTGCTGAGGCGCTGCGCACGCCATCAGTCACGACAACCCGCAGCAGGAAGGCCTGCCCGTCCTCGAACGCCGCTGAATCCAGCCGGTACTCATCGTCCTCGATGCGCCCGGCCAGAGGGAGCCAGGTCTGGCCGCCGTCCAGGCTGGCTTGAAGCAAGGCAACCAGGGGATCGCCGTCCGGATCGCTCGCCTGCCAGCGGACCGTGTGCTCGCGATCGCTCGGCCAGACCTCCCCGCCGACCGGGCTGAGGATTTCCACGCTCGGCGGATGAGCCGAGACGGTTCGCGTGGCCAGGATGCTCCCCTGGCTGTCCTGAAGCTCAATACGCGCGGCCGAGGCATCCCAGGGGATGCGGTACACGAAGGGAATCTCTTCCAGGATCTGGACATCCCCTGTTGGTTCACGATACACATCGAAAGAGGGCGAGAAGCCGGCCCGCACCAGTTCCCGACCCTCGGCGTCCAGCACCACGAAAGCCAAGCTGCCGGGATCATCGGGCTGCAGGTCGAGATAGGCCGACTCCAGCACGGTGAAGGGCTCAAACGACGCCGTGCCGTCTCGGCGAAGTCGCCCGCTGACCAGCAGCGCCTCGGGATCCTCCAGCCTGGCGAAGCGATTGACCAGACGGAGGTAGCCGTCGGTGTCCGGCACGCCCGCATCGTTCAGGATCGGCTCGAGCCGCCACCACCGGATATTGACCTCATCGACCGCGTGCATGAAGGAGTGCGTCGGCTCCGGAATCAGTCGCCAGCGATTGACCCAGAAGCCGTCCGAGTCGGAATAGCACGAGTTGCAGTCGGAGCCGGCATCTGTCCAGCAGTTGTAGCAGTCCGGGGATCCCACGTAGTTATGCGAGAATTCGTGCAGGATGGAATCCAATCCGGCCCCGCCCATGGCGTACTCCCAGGGCTTGGCGGTCGGGGTGCCGGACGAGTCGGCCGCTGGCGGTGAACCGCTGCAGTAGTCGGCCCAGGGTATGGGCGTGATCAACATCGGCGGGACAAACCCGCGTCCTGCATCGAGGAACACCGTTTCTGGCGTCGATCCTGATTGACCGCAGCATCCGGCGATCATCTCCAGGACAACGTCGTTCAACGAAGGGTTCGCCGCGATCAGTTCGCTGCGCATCTCAGACCGAAATGTGTCGTTGGCACAGTAATCCGTCACGCCGAGAGACCAAAGGTAGTCCTGCAGAAAGTACAGGTAAAGCGGGTTGAAGACCGCCTGGAACTCGGTCTCTGCAACGGGAAATCCGCCCAGGAACACCTCTGCCCAGTCATAGGCAACGTCCCTCAGCCTCACGATATCTGCCGCCGACAGCGCGCGCCAGAGGGCTACCCTCCCGTCGTCCACGTGGTCCCCGACGTCATCCATGCGGGCGGCAGCGTCAGAATACCCCCGCGCGCGCAGGTACCACTCGTACTGCCCTTCCGTGGCCCAACTCAAGGGCTCGTAGCTCATGATCCACGGGACGAACATGACGCTGATGCCGCGCGTATCCACGACGCCGTACGGCCCATCCTCGATTCGGTTGTTGGTCTCGTCGGTCTCGGCGTACTCGTTTCCAGGGTCGATCTCGATGCCCAGGCTGACCGCCTGGGCCATCGGCCTCGGCACTTGGCGGATATCGCCCAGCAACCCGGAGGGATTCGTCTCCGCGTCCCACGCGGCATCCTCCATCCCCAACGGGACCACCGGGAGCATCACCTCGAACTGTGAAGCATGTGCCGGGATCGCCAGGGGCAGTGTGTCCTCGGGCATGCGCCAGCCGGAGGGAACCGTCACACCCGTGACTGCCCGCAGGCCTCCGATGGCGCTCGTATCCCACTGCCCCTCTGGTAGGTCCAGCCGGAACCGGACATTGATTGGGCAGCCGAAGGTGGATGACACACTCACTTGGAAGGCCGTGTTCTTGCCCATCACCAGCGGCGAACCGAAGATCACTTGAACTGCCCGGCTCTCCCCGAGGCTCAGGTCCCCGACTAGCACCCGTATGCCGACCGAATCGTCGCCCTGGTTGCCGGCGGAGTCACGCGCCACCACTTCGATTAGCTCATCACATTCCAACAGTCCGCCGACTGGATTGAGTGCAAAGATGTAGCGTTTCTTGCCGTCCTCCGTATCACCAGCCGGCGAGAAGCCGATCTCGCCCTGCGATACCCCGTTAACGTAGACCTCGATGCTCTCCAACTCCCAGTCTTCGATGACCTCCCCCTCCAGCCGCACCTCGCGCGTGCTGAAGAATGCCCCGTTCTCCGGAAGGGTGATGGTCACTTGCGGCGGCTCATCGTCCGGTACCGGCTCGACGGGGATCTCCGGCCGCCGCAGAGTCACGTCATCGATCAGTTCCGGATCGCCCGATGGGTAGTCAATGAAGACTTCGCGAATGCGCGGGTCGCTCACGCTCAGGCAGCGGTGGATGTTCTCAACTCCTGGGCCGAGCGTCACGCTATCGGAGCCGGCCAGATACCGCTCCCCCTCTTCGTCCTGCCCCCAGGCGGTCAGCACAGCCGTCACCGGCTCCCCGGACGACGTCGGCGCGTCAAGCCCGACAAACACGCCGACGAATTCCGCCAGGGGATCGAGGCTGAAGTGGATCGGGCGCCCACTGCTGAGGAACTCCATCATGATCTCGCCCTGCAGGCCGCGGTTGCCCGAGTGGGGCCAGGCGTCAACCGGATCGACAACGTAGGCGTCCAGATACTGGTCGAAGGTCAGGCCTGCCTCCAGCGTCCGGCCTTCTAGATTCGTCAGTACCGGAAAGGCCGCCGCGTCGAAAGTGATGACCGTCTCACCAGCCATGCCGGTGGCATCACACTCTGACGGCGGGATCGGCGTCGCAGTCGGCCAGGGCGTGACCGTCGGCGGCAGAATGACGGTGAACGTCGCCGACACCCAGCGAGGCCGCAGGAATCGACTGGTGCTGCCGCAGCGGTCGCAGGCCCAGATCGCATGCGCGCCGGCAGTAGGACCTTGAGGGATGGTGACGGTCGTGGAGAACGCCCCGTTGCCGTTGGCCGAGAAGGTGCCCAGCAGCGGCCCGGACTGGGAATCCCAATGGATCTCGTTACCGGTGCTGTTGGGGGTCCAGCCGCCTCCGTTGACGGTGACGACCGTCCCCGGCGGTCCGGAGGTCGGGTTGATGCCGATCCCGAACTGGTATTCGGGCCGGGCAGCCGCAGTTGCAGTATTCAGGCTCAGACCGAAGGCGATCGAGCCGATGATCAGTGCCTTCGTGAGAAGGGCGGAGCGGGACATGGCAGCCTCCTTGCATGCGAGCGGCAGGCGACCATCACCCGGAGCACGGGGTAGGGCCGGCGGGGTGCCGGCAGCAGTACGGGGTTGGTTGGTGGGTCACGAGGGCGAGAGCCCTGCGCATCCCCCCGGGCGAAGCAGCCTCAT
>Ga0105100_10001850_pt1 | contig 12361 bp, 8 predicted proteins | sample PPLLak12cMay2015_2_FD_87033 | JGI IMG/M metagenome (GOLD analysis project Ga0105100, IMG submission 87033) | Freshwater sediment microbial communities from Prairie Pothole Lake near Jamestown, North Dakota, USA - PPLs Lake P8 Core (1) Depth... | ecosystem: Environmental > Aquatic > Freshwater >... | reverse complement strand
TTTTTTCATATTTAATATTTCCTTCCTGACTTGCTGCAATCAATTTATTTGCTCTCCATCTGCCGGCAGAAGAATCTAAAGTCATAACTACTGTTTCAGCAGAGTCATTTTCAATTTCGGAAATCTCCCCTGCGTCTTTGTTTAAATTCAGCACGTACAGATTAAATGAGAATTTCTCGAATCCGGAAAAAATGATTTTGGTTGAATCTATAAAACGGGGATCAAATGTACTTGTAATAAAATCTGTTGCTTCTTTTGCAGATGATGAGAAATTCCCGTTCTCTATATTTAAAGACCAGAGATTCCTCACCCCGTCTTTTTCCGAGGAGAAGAAGAGCTTTTTTTTATCAGGAGATATAACCGGAGTAAAATTGTTGCAGTCCAGATAAGTAATGTAGCCTATTTGATGCGTGTCCAGGTCATATGAAAAAATATTAAATTTTTTTTCATAAATGCCTGCAGTCCTGTCGGAACTGAAAAGAATCTGATTTTCGTTCAGCCCGAATACCGGGTTCACATCGTTATAATAATCATTTGTCACTCTGATTAACGAATTGTTCAGTGTATTCAAAATAAAAACGTCGCTGAATCCTTTTTGATCGACAGCGCTGAAAGTTATTTTGTCTCCGTTTGAGGAAAATTTCGGAGAAGAGATGCTTACAAGCTCCCGGTTTTGGTAGCTGTTAATAATTTTTTCTCTATCTAGAGAATAAAAATGAACGGCATCTGTACCGCCAGATTTGGTTACAAATGCAAGGAGTTTTTGCGGAGAAATATCGATGGATGACTGAAACAGATGAAATGATTCAAACTCTGCAGTTTTTTCACCCCTCAATACAAGTTCTGCATCGGGCATTTCATCATTCTCCAAGTCCAGCTCAATCCTGTATAATGAAGAATATCCGTCTCTATTTGCTACGAAATATACAAACTCTTTACCGTCTACAATGCATTTAACAGGAGAGAAATTGAAACCGAAATCAGTAATCTTTTTAGCGGCATTCTCAAGCGGCAATTTAGTCTGAAGCAAAGGATAGTATTTTCTTTTTAAATAGAAAAGCCATTCGGAATCTATTTCCTCAACAGACTTTCCCAATGTATGTTCAATTACTTTGTTAAAATTATTATCCATCCAGAAATTTTCGATGAAGAGGATAACTTTCTCGGGTCCGTATTTTTCCTCAACAAACTCGAGGAAGCTCTGTCCTTCTTTATACATCAGAAAAGATCCGTAAATACTGAAGATATTTTCAAGCCCGACGAAATAATTATTTATTACCGCGTCACGCATAACCATTTCTGCCTGCGCATCAATTTCGGTGGAAAGGTACTCTGCCAATCCTTCAACAAACCAAAGCGGAGGCAGTACATCGGCCGGCAGCCGGTGATCGGCCAGAACGCGGTACACTTTATTTGTCATGAATACGTGGACAAGCTCGTGCCTTATTACATGCCGGAAGTCATTCAGCGAACCCATTGAAGGAATTACTACTCTTCCCTTTATAAATTCAAAAAATCCTCCGACACCTTCGGGAATAAACCCCGGAGTTGTATTAGTCTGCTGAAAATGTATATGTGTATTGTAAAAAATCAGAGGGACCCGGCGGGTAATCACATGATTCATTTTTACTTTCAGATCTTCATAAGCTTCTTCCGCATAGTAGCCGCCTATTCCGGCAATCTCTTCGGTTTGATTGTAATAATAGATATCGAAATGTTCAGTCTTCAGAACTTTCCAATCAAAATTTTCATATTGAACCTTATTTCTTCCAAAGAAATAAAATTGAGCCTGAGAAATACCGTAGAATAGCAGTAAAAAAGAAATTGATAATATTTTTTTCAAATGATTTCCCTAACCCTATAAACTAAGATTGCACAGAATAAATAAATCAAACTGCCCGGCAGCAGGCAAGGCTATAAATACTGCATGTATTTGAATTTACAGCATAAATTTATGAAGAGATGCATTTAAATTGCTTGAAGCAAGACTCATCCCGCTATTAGAGGCAGATGATTTATTTAGACAATCTATCCTTTAGAATATTAATATACTCAATTTCCGAAGGATCAAAGCCGCGAAGAACCGCAGCATAGTAGGTGATCCAATCGCATAAATAAACTATATCGAGCAGCCTTAACTTAAATTCAGGTTCTTTACTTTCCAGGTTTAGGATTTCTGCTTTTTTACCACCCGCAAGTTCGGATATAATTTTAAATCTCCTTAAAACCTGGGGATGATAATCCGGGTCCAGAATATTAATTACTTTCGCCTGAAATTGCTTTTCCGCGTAAGTTTCCCAACCGATTATTTCGTTGTGGTTCATCTCCGGAATAATATTGTGAAAAGCATGCATTTTGGAATTTTCATTCAGCTGGCATTTAAACCTGTAGCCGGCTGCCGATGTAATGTCCGCTGCAGAATAGATAACAGGAATAAAGCCCAAAATTCCCTCAGCAAAATTCAAAGCAGCATTATTTTCACTGCTTAATTCTGCTCCCCTATCTTTCCACAGCTTAATTATTTTACCAACAATATTACTTTGGTTTTCAATAAGATTAATTTCCTGGACAACCTTCAATAAGGAAAAGAAGCTCAAACCCAAAGCATACCGCGGCTGAAAACCGGGCTGAATTTTTACTAGGGGGACTTTCTTCTCGGTAGCTATTTGACCGATTTTGCCTCCCGCTGATATACAAATAATATTCTTCTTTAATTCAGAGTCCTCCAGTGCTGCTTGAAACACCGATACAGATTCCTCGGTATTGCCGGAATAGGATGAAATTATGATCAGACTATTTTCATTTACAAAATTGGGAAGTGAATATCCCCTGTTAACAATCAATGGAATTCTCAATTCATTATGGAGAAAATTCTGTAAAAGATCTGCACTGATAGCGGAACCTCCCAAACCGGTAACAACAATGGAATGAATTCCTTTTTCCAAAAGACTTTTTAGAGATGCGAGATCAATATTGTTGTTCCAGGCAAATTCAATCTGCCGATAGCTTTTCACAAGTACATCAAATTGATTCTGAGGATCGTATTTGGATACGTATTCTGATATTATCATTTATGCCCCTAAATAATATTGCGGGTACGTCTTATGTTGTGTTCTCTAAAGAACTTTTCAATTCTATGCGTCACTTCTTTTTCCGTTGTAAAACCGAGACATTCTTTCGCCAGTTCTTTAGCATCTTTATAAGAAATATATCGGATTATTTTTTTCGCGTAAGATATTGTAGTCGGCGCCATGCTTAAGGATTCGAGTCCTAAACCAACAAGCAATGGTATAGCTAAAGTATCCGCCGCCATTTCCCCGCAAATGCTGACATCTTTTTTTGCTTTTTTTGCTTCCTTAATGATATGATCAATGGTCCGGATAACCGCAGGGCTGAATTCCTGGTATAAATCGGAAACAAGATCATTTCCCCTATCAACCGCCATCAGGTATTGAATTAAATCATTAGTGCCGATGCTTAAGAAATCTATTTCCTCAGAAAATTCCTTAGCCATAACTGCAGCCGAAGGCACTTCTACCATAATCCCGATTCTCATATTATTATCGAAGCCGATTTTTTCTCTTCTCAGCTCCTTTTTGCATTCTTCAATTATCTCAAGCGATTTTCTGATTTCTATAATCGATGTTACCATTGGCAGCATAAACTGAATATTTTTTGTAGTGCTTGCACGAAGTACTGCCCTTATCTGAGTCTTAAATAAATTAACATTTTCTAAAAGCAGTCTCATTCCACGCAGTCCAAGAAAAGGATTTGGTTCCTGGTAATCAAAAAATTTAAATTTATCCCCGCCTATATCGAATGCACGGATTGTCAGCCATTCGGGGTAAATTCTTGTGGCAAGATTACTATAAATCTTTGTTTGTTCATCTTCATCCGGGAAATCGCCGAGTTCCTCTAAGATCTGCTCTGTCCGGTATAATCCGATCCCTTTGGCTCCGCTTGTAATTACAAGATCAATTTCACCGGTTACATCAACATTTGCACAAATATGAATTTTTTTCCCGTCCATTGTAACAGCAGGTTTTTCAACAAACTCTTCCAGCTCTTTCTGAATACGAAGCAGCTTTTCATGTTTTTCACGGAAGAATTTTATCTGTTCTTCGGTCGGCTTATATAACACGTACCCGTGAAAACCATCTACAATGATCAGGTCGCCGTCATGAATTTTGCTCGTAGCGTTATGCGTACCGACGACAGCCGGAATATTTAAAGAACGTGAAATAATTGCGGCGTGCGATGTAAGTCCTCCATGATCAGTTACAAAACCCTGAACATTGCTGCGGGAAAGCAGAATGGTATCAGCGGGCGTCAGCGAATCGCTTACCACAATAGCATTATTGGGGATTTTAGATACCCATCTTTTTTTCTGAAGGTTTCTTATAATCCTGTGTTTTATATCTTCTATATCATGCGCACGCTCCTTGAGGTAGGGTTCATGCGAGTCGATCATCATCTGCTGGTATTTTGAAATTTCATCGTTTACAATGAATTCAGGAAGCTTCTTTTCGGTTTCGATTCTTTTTTCAATATTTCCGATTAGTATCGGGTCATCCAGGATCATTAATTGAGCTTCAAAGATTCCGGCACGCGCAGGATCCATTTTTTCTTTTGCAAGAGAAAATATTTTTGTGAGTTCTTTTTTCGAATTGCTGAGAGCTTCCCTGAGATTCCTCTTTGCCTCCTCAACATCTGTAATCAAGCCGTCGCTTATCTCAAGTTTTTCTTTCGTAAAGAGATAAACATTGTCAATTACAATCCCCGGAGCGGCCGCAATGCCGGTGATTTTGTTTTCAGCTCCTCTGAATATTTCTTTAAAATTTTTCAAGTTACTTCATTGCTCTTTAGTTCAAATGAATACGGATTTTTTAATTTTTCCCTTTCTCAAGACTCATCAAAACCTCTTTCAAAGTAATCGGCAATTTCCCTGGCTGCTTCCTCTTCATCGGGACCGTCGAATATTAATGTTACTTCCGAATCCATTTCTGCAGCTAAAGTCATAACTCCTATAATACTTTTCCCATTAATAGTAAGCCCATCTTTGGATATTGTAAATTCGCATTTATATTTCGCTGCAAGCTTTACAATTACAGCGGCAGGCCTGGTGTGCATACCGGCTTTATTTTTAATTTTGACTTTACGTTCTATCATTCTAATTTGCCGGGTCATCAGGCTGGATCCATAAATGCATCTTTCATCTCATTCTTTTAATTAATGAATCCGCAAGCCAGATTAAAATTTTACGGCTCTTTTTTTCCTTAATGATTTCGAGTGAATTAATTGCCTTTCGAGTATAATTCCTGACCTCTTTTTTTGCTTCGTCTATAACACCGAGTCTTTCGTACATATCCTTGTATTTCACAATTTGTGATCTGTCAATTCCTTTATTTTCAGCCAGCTTAATCAGATCTTCTTTATCTTCTCCTTCTGCTTTAATAAATGCTTTAACAAACAAGTAAGTTTTTTTTCCTTCAACCAAATCGGAGCCTGTCATTTTTCCAAACTCCTGTTCAGCACCGATTATGTCCAGCAGGTCGTCTTGTATTTGAAACGCGATGCCGAGGTTTTTTCCATATTTCCCGAGAGCATTTATTTCCTTTTTCGAACCGCCTCCTAAACTTGCTCCGATTACGCAGCACATTTCTGCAAGTGCGGCGGTTTTTTTTTGAATCATCCCGATATATTCTTTAACGGATACTTCCTTTTGAGTTTCAAATATTTTATCAATGCTTTGTCCTTCACAGACATCAATAAGAGCCTGAGTAAAATAATTTAGTATTTCCGTTTCCCTTCTGATATCCTTCAATAAAAACCGGTAAGCAGCGGCAAGCAGAATATCGCCTGCAAGAACTGCCGTGCTCATATCAAATTTTTTATGAAGCGTAAGGATACCGCGCCTCATATCAGAATTATCCATTATATCGTCGTGAACCAGAGTAAAATTGTGCAGAAACTCAACCGCAGCGGCGGCATTATAAACACGGTTAAGTTTTCCGCCCGCTGCCTTTGCAGAAAGCAGGACAAGCAGCGGCCTTAATCTTTTCCCCCCGCTTTCGGTAATGTATAAAGCCGGCTGATACAGCGAATCAGGTTTTTTTCCTTTTAATGATTCCTTTAAAATTTTGTCTATCTTTTTTCTTTCGGACTCATAAAGCGAAAAAAATTTATCAATTTTTCCGTTGAACTTTTCTTCATCATTCACTAAAGGTTTTACCGGCCGCCCCTTGTTCAAAAAAGTTTTTCCTTTCTGACGAGTTTTTTCTTCCTTAAATCTTTAATTGATCCGGAACCTGTTAAGAACATAATTTTTCTTACAGTTTCAAACCAGGATGTAATCAAATTGCAGACACCATCTACTTCGGATTTTTCAAGGGTCTGCAGAATTATTCTAGCCGATGCGGCAATATCGGCTCCAAGGGAATATGCTTTAGCAAGATCGACCGCATTGTTTATTCCGCCTGAACCAATTAAGATAAATCGAAATTTCTTTTTTAGTGAAAATATTTCGTTAATGCAATACGAAGTCGGTATACCCCAATCCCAGAACTCCGTACTTCCATTCTGCTTGTTTCTTAACAATTCTACTCCGGCCCAGCTTGTACCTCCTGCTCCTGCAACATCGATACCGGAAACGCCGGCATCAAGAAGTTTTGCTGCTGCATTTGGGGATATACCGGCGCCTACTTCTTTTACAATTACAGGAACCTTCAATGTTTTTACCAGCTTTTCAATTTTTTTAATAAACCCTTTAAAAAAAGGTTGTCCCCCTCGCTGAAGCAGTTCCTGCAACGGATTAACATGAATTGCCATTGCATCTGCTTCCACAAGATCAACAAGAAACTGAACAGGCTTAAAACCTTTCATTAAAACAATTTGAGACGCACCCAAATTCCCAAGCACCGGAATAGCGGGAGCATGCTGCCTGATAATCTTATATGTCTTGTGGTATAAATCATTCTCTAACGCCTGTCTTTGGCTACCGACTCCTAAAGCAATATTCAGCTGATTAGCTGCAATGGCTAACCTCTCATTTATATTTTCAGACTCTGAGCTCCCGCCGGTCATGCATGAGATTAAAAAAGGATAATCAATCTTCTTTTTAAGAAACTCAGTTTGAAAAGTAATTTTGGAAATATCAACTTCCGTAATTGCATAGTGCAGAAATTCATAATTCTCGAACCCGTTTCTTTTATTTTTAAATGAAACTTCATCGGTTAGGCAAAGCTCAATATGCTCTTTTTTTCTTGAGGAAGTTGATTCGGGTTCAGGCATTCGATAATAATCTCAATAATTTCCGGTTAAGATATAAAATTTTATTAAAAAAACCTTGCGTTAATCTAAAGAATGACATCAATTTTTTTTTAGCTCTTTGAACTTGAATCGGTTCAAATAGACTTTATCAACCTTCAACTCACCTCTTAAAGCATTTGTAAGCATAATTTCTTCCGCTTCAAATAAATCATCCTCACAGAGATTTTTTTCAATAATTTTTTTATTCCTAGAAATTAAATCGTTCCTAAAAATTCCGTTTAGAATCCCGGCATCGACGGGGGGCGTGTACCATTGATCATTATTCCTGAGAAAAATATTTGTTATCGCCCCTTCCGTTATATTGCCGTTCTCATTTATGAAAATTACATCAAAAAAACCCTGCGAAGTGTAATACGAATATTCTTCATCATAAACTATTCTTTTAGTAGTTTTAAAATACCTGAACGGATCGCGTGAATTTATTCTTTTATCCGATAGGATTATTTTTATTTCTTCGGGAAGCTTGGGATACCCGCTCAACTCTATCTCAGCCTTTCCGAATTTGTTCAATTTAATTTTCATTCTGTATTTCCGCTGCGGATCAGATTTCCTGATTTCTTCCAGAATTAAATAACCAAGGTTCTTTTCATCAAACAAAAACAAAAAGAAATCAGCCGCTTTTTTAAGACGGTTTAAATGTTCCTTTAAAAATGGAATGCGGCCGTTTTCCAGTTTCATAGTTTCAAAGAGTTCAAAATTTTCAATAGAGCGGGTAAGGAATTTACTTTTTAATATTAATTCTTCATATTCTTTTTGCGGATTACTGTCCCACACTATTCCGCTTCCTATTCCCAGTTCTCCGGTACCTTTACTTTGATTGATAACCACAGTTCTTATAGCAACATTAAATTTTAGTTTATCATTGTAAATAAAACCTATGCTTCCGGTATAAACTCCCCTTCTCTCTTTCTCTAATTCATTAATAATTTCCATGGTTCTAATTTTGGGTGCACCGGTAACAGAACCGGAGGGATAAATATTTTTTATTACATCGCTGAATTTGATTCCATCAATCAATTCACCCTCAACAACCGAAGTCATTTGAAACAAGGTTTCATACTTTTCAATATCAAAAAGCGATGCAAGCTTGACGCAGCCGAATTTACAAATTTTCCCCAAGTCGTTGCGGAGAAGATCCACGATCATCAAATTCTCCGCTTTATCCTTTTCGCTGTTCATCAATACAAGCCGCTGATATTCATCGTCCTCAGAATTAATTCCTCTCGAATTAGTCCCTTTCATCGGCCTCACGGTAATTTTTCTGCCCTCAATCTTAAAGAACAGTTCCGGTGAAACGGAGATTATAAATGTTTCTCCCGTATTAATAATTGCGACAAATTGCGCGGATTGATTGTAAATAAGATGCCTAAACAAAGCCGCAGGATTTCCGCTGAAATTAAATTTAGTTTTAATTGTATAGTTAACCTGGTAGGTATCTCCTTCCGATATTAAATATTTTATCTTCTCGACAGCTTCTAGATATTCTTTAAATGATGTATTGAGGCGAAAAGATGAAACATTAAAATGATTTTCAGCATCGGAATTAATTTCTATTTCGCCCCGGGAATATTTTTTAACATTTTCTTCCTTATAAAAACAAAAATATGCCAGCAGATCTTTATTGGCGGTTAAATATTTATTTAATTTTTTTTCAAAAGCATAACCGGCTTCATAAGCTAGGAATCCGGCACCGAATCTCCCTTGTGAAGAAAGCTCATCAATCCTGTCCAGCAAAGGAAAAAATTCTTCCTGATTTTCTGCTTTAATAATTTCAAATGGATTGGAAAAAAAGTATGAAACACCGTCTTCATAGTACGGCGGCGTAAAAAATAATCCTGATCCCGGATTATTGATAACTGATTTTAATATTTCATCAAGAAGCATAAGGAACTGCAGCAAGAAGCGATTTTTATCTTCTTTTAAGTTATTTTACTTACATACATTAAAAAAGCTAGGATTAATTTAAATGCAGAAACCGCGCCTTTCATTCTGGCAAATCTGGAATATGAGTTTCGGATTTCTTGGGATTCAATTCGGATTTGCACTTCAAAATGCAAATGTACGCAGAATTTTCGAAACCCTCGGTGCAAGCATAGACAATATTCCTATTCTCTGGATTGCCGCGCCGGTAACCGGATTGATAATACAGCCTATCATCGGACATATGAGCGATAAAACATGGAACAGACTTGGAAGGCGGAGGCCATATTTTTTAACCGGCGCTATCCTTGCTTCGATTGCAATAATAATAATGCCTAATTCACCGGTTCTCTGGATTGCCGCCGGAATGCTTTGGATAATGGATGCGTCAATAAATATTTCAATGGAACCGTTCAGAGCTTTTGTGGGTGATATGCTCCCTTCCGAGCAAAGAACAACCGGCTTTGCAATGCAGAGTTTCTTTATCGGTACAGGAGCAATTATAGCATCTGCGCTCCCATACATGTTGACAAACTGGTTCAATATTTCCAATACAGCTCCTCCCGGTGAAATTCCCGATTCGGTTAAATTTTCATTTTATATCGGCGGAATTGTTTTTCTCGCTGCCGTAAGCTGGACCGTGTTCAGAACCAGAGAATATTCTCCCGAAGAAATGCAGAAGTTTAAAGACTCCGATGCCGAAGAAAAAATACGTCAGGCTGAACGGCAATTGATTAAGAGCTCGGAACCTTCTAAATATATCCGCAACGGATTAATCTGGTTAATTATCGGAATTGTAATTTCTATCCTGATTTTTATTAATGAATTGGAATTAGGTTTATATGTTCTCTTTGTGGGTTCAGCAATATTCGGCCTGCTTCAGATGATTGCCGGTCTTATGATAAAAAACAGAAAAACAAATAACGGCTTGACTGACATTATCACTGATCTTTACGAAATGCCCGCAGCAATGAAGCAGTTAGCAGTTGTACAATTTTTTTCCTGGTTTGCATTGTTTGCCATGTGGATTTATACTACACCAGCCGTGACCCATCATATTTACGGAGCATCGGATCCTACATCAAAACTTTTCAATGAGGGCGCCGACTGGGTTGGAGTTTTAATGGCTGTCTACAACGGTTTCGCGGCAGTAATGGCATTTATTATTATGTGGCTTGCAAAAAAAACCAGCCGCAGAGTCGTGCATCTGATAAGTTTAATTTGCGGTGGATTAGGTTTAGCTTCTTTCTATATTATAAAAGATCCGAACCTGCTGCTTGTTTCGGAGCTTGGAATAGGATTAGCATGGGCTTCCATTTTAGCCATGCCTTATGCAATACTTGCCGGTTCCCTACCGCCGGAAAAAATGGGAGTTTATATGGGTATTTTTAATTTTTTCATTGTAATTCCGCAGATAACCGCCGCAAGCATCTTAGGATTTTTTGTAAAGAATATAGTAAACGGCGAGGCTATTTACGCTTTGCTGCTCGGCGGCGTTTCAATGTTTGCCGCAGGATTGTTTACTTTGTTTGTAAAGGATGTGGATGAAAAGACTGCTTCTAGAGTAACTCCCTAGCGGCAAAGATCGTTTGTGAGATGCAGTTATATTTGAATTTTCCATGAGTTATTTTCAGATTCAAAGGAAATTCTATTTTAATATTCTGATTTAAGTAGTATTTTTAATACACAAAATATTAATGATAATTCAGCTAACGGAGAGGTGGCCGAGTGGCTGAAGGCAACGGTTTGTCCGTTTCGTCATCATTTTATGATGACGAACGAGATCTTGATCACGCAATGGGGGATCAGACTAAACCGTCATAGTGGGTAAACTGCTATATACTTAACCCCCCTTAATTGAAGAATATCTCCATAAAAGATTAAAAGAATTTTTCGTTTATGTTGCACGCCGGGATCTATCAAATTTAGCCTGTGCCTTTAATAAAGCGATAAGAGACGGCTATTTATTGACTAATCCATGCAAAGGTATAAGAAGATTCAGACTCCTGGAAAAACAACCCCTATTTTATTCTAAGGAAGACTTTATTCTTTACATATAATCTCTTCTTCTTCTAATCTTCCTCCGGATAGAAATGATCTCTTATATCCTCAAGTAATACAGTTTGTGATTCCGAGTTTAACAGAATATTGGAGAAAAAGTCTAATACAAGTCCTATTATGAATCCTTGTATTTAGCAACCAACCTCAATAACATAATCAATATTCTCATTGGCATATATTAATAAAATTATACCTGCTATTGTTCCCACAATAATAAATGTTACTCTTCTTTCACCACTGACCAATGAGCGTGTACTATTTGCCATTCACCATTAGTCAGTCGGTAAACATCTGTTGCCTTCCACGGAGGAGCTTGTTCACCATCAATGCTGGAATGGTAGCGCAACGTAACAATCGCAATTTTATCGTAGACCTGGACTCTAGGATCCACTATTTCATAAGTGTGAGGAGGAATTTTACCGGCTAACGATTTGAAGTAGCTCTGCACCTCTATGAGGCTATCGATTCTCACTTGTGCAGCAATATCATCAAAATAGGTGGCATCATCTGCAAAGTTTTTAGAGAAACCGAGAGGATCTCCACTAGCCCAACGATCCATCCATTGGCGCTCCTTCGCAAGAATGGTTTGTACGACGTTCTCCTGTGTCGTAGTGTCCTTTTTCGTCTCACACGAAGTGAAGACTATTAAAATAAAGAGTAATAGAATCATGTTCTTCATTGTTAGACCTCCTTTCAATTAATTTATGAACTATGCATAGTTAGGATTTTAATGTGTAATGCCAGAAAACATTAAAATTAAAAAATAATGATACCATTGCTATGAGAAGTGTGGTTCCTACTCACTTTTAAAAATTCCACCATTTAGTTCTCCCTTTCTTACAAAATTGAATTAGATAGCTTTATTTATATAATATTGAAACCAATTTCAACAAAAAAGGTTCAAGTATAAAAAAGTTCTATTTTTAATAAACAATTTTAATTTATTAGGCTAACAGTTAAAAGATTCAGAATGGATTTTTTATTTTGCTTTCTTTAAGTTCGCATTATAAAAATGTTTGAACTCTGGAAAGTAAAAACATAAATTTTCCCC
>Ga0105100_10001849_pt1 | contig 12362 bp, 14 predicted proteins | sample PPLLak12cMay2015_2_FD_87033 | JGI IMG/M metagenome (GOLD analysis project Ga0105100, IMG submission 87033) | Freshwater sediment microbial communities from Prairie Pothole Lake near Jamestown, North Dakota, USA - PPLs Lake P8 Core (1) Depth... | ecosystem: Environmental > Aquatic > Freshwater >... | reverse complement strand
TACCTTGTACAGCAGTCCTCCATGCTGCCAGCCGCCCCAGATCGCAGGCAGCCGGTTCCGAACCAAGCCCAAGCGGAAGCTCTTCAATTGTCCCGGCTCGATTTCCCGGTTTTCATCCAGCAGACGAAAGACCAATTCGAAGGCCGGGTAGCGGCCCTACAAGTCAAGCACAACGGCGTTAAAGTACGCATTGCCGATTGCCCCGACAGCGCTCCACTCGTTCGCTCCGCTGTTTCGGCCCGGCGCGCACTCCTCGAAGCTGGTCTCGAACTTCCATCCCAGCTTCAACTCTGCCTTGGTTGGATCGGCCTGGAGGAACTCGACGTCAGTCGGCCTGAAGTATGAGGGATCAACCTTGGTGAAGGCCTGCCAATCGAGTCCAACCAGGCCGAAGGCCATCGAGCAGAGTTCGCGCACGGTGTGGGATTCACCGGTCCCAATCACGTAGTCCTCGGGTTGATCTTGCTGCAGCATCAGCCAGATCGCCTTGACGAAGTCCTTCGCATACCCCCAGTCCCTCTTGGCGTCGAGATTCCCCAGGTAGAGCAAGTCCTGCTTGCCGGCCACGATCCGCGCCACGGCGCGGGAGATCTTCCGGGTCACGAAGGTCTCCCCGCGCCGCTCGCCCTCGTGGTTGAACAGGATGCCATTGACCGCATACAGGCCGTACGCCTCCCGGTAGTTGGCCACGAGCCAGTGGGCGAAGACCTTTGCCGCCGCGTACGGGGAGCGGGGTCGGAACTCGGTGGTTTCGCTTTGCGGGGGTGGCGAGTCGCCGAACATCTCCGACGTGCCCGCCTGGTAGAGCCGGACCTCGATGTCAGCGTCCCGGATCGCTTCGAGAAGCCGTACCACGCCAAGGGCGTCGACATCTCCGGTGTACTCGGGTTGGTGAAAGGACACCGCGACATGGGATTGTGCCCCAAGGTTATAGATCTCGTCGGGTTGGACCATCCTGATAACACGGGCGATCTGGCTGCCATCGGTCAGATCGCCGTAATGAAGTCGCATCCTGGCGTTCGGATCGTGCGGATCCCGGTACAGGTGGTCGATGCGCGCGGTATTGAAGCTCGACGCCCTACGGATGATCCCGTGCACCTCATAGCCCTTCCCGACGAGGAGATCGGTGAGGTGTGATCCATCCTGTCCAGTGATACCCGTTATTAGCGCCTTCGCCACAGCACCCTCTCAGAGTCCGGAGCCACGTGTTCCCGACGACGGAGGCTAGCCAGGGGAGGGGCGGGATCATTCCCGGACGTCTCAGCCGGTCTGGATCCGGGCGGTGGTGCGTTGAATGAGCGATCCGTTCCAACGCCACTCACCAACCAGCACGTGGCTACCGGAGGAGAATATGACGATGGCGTTCCATCGTCTCAACGCCTCTGTAGACGATGTCGAGATCGGCAACTGGGTCAATGCGACGGGTGCCCCGTCGAGAGTCAGGCTGAACGTGGTCCCCGAGGCCATGAACTGAGCCTCCTCGCCACTCCGATAGGGGAGACGCTGGAAGAACCCCTCCTGCACGAGATGGGTGCGTCCGGCTGAGGTTTCGATGCTCACCGAGCATGTCTTCCCGTCCTTGCCGCAGGTCACCGGGTTCCAGTTGGAGAGGGGTATCCGCTGTGGGTTGTGAGGCAGACCGAGCGCCCGCGTGAGCAGAGTGGCGATCTGCTCCCTGCTGATCCTCTGATCGGGGCAGAACCGGTCGTTGGCTGGCGGGTTGCACCCAACGGTGAAGCCGGACTCGGCGATCCGGTTGATGGAGGCCTCGAGCACATGGCCGTCGTCGTCGATGAAATGGTTGGTCTGAGTGGGCGGCAGTTCGAGGCCGCGGGCGATGAATGCAGCGAACTGTGCCCTGGTCAGGCCGTCCTCCGGGCAGAAGCGATCGTTACGGGGCGGGTTGCATCCCCTGGTGATCCCGGAGGCCGCCAGTTTGTCGATGCCACCTTCGAGCACATGGCCGTTGTCATCGATGAAATGGTCGATACCGTCGTCGGCGAGATTCAGCGCTCGAGCAAGGAAGGCGGCGGCCTGGGCGCGGGTCACGTTGGCGGTCGGGCAGAACCTGTCGTTGGCCGGAGGGTTGCATCCCACGGTGATACCGGCGGCGGCGATCGCCTCGATCCCGTTCTGATGCACGCTGTGGTCGTCGTCGACAAAGGTTCCATGAAGGCGGATCGCATCGACCTCCTCAGGCCAGGCGACGACGATGGCGGCGACCAGGAGGATGGGGAACGCCGCGGCGAGAACCATCGGCTTTCTCAATCGATCACCAACGAGTCGAGCACCGCATTCAGCTGGGGAATGACGTCCTGACGGTCGACGTGTGAGCCCAGCACCACGTAGAGGCAGAAGGCACGACCCTTGTGGGTGAAAAACTGCTGCAGCCCACTCTGGCCGGGTAGGGGACGCTGCAGGGCATTGCGATCGAACTGGCGGGCGAGGAGGTTGCGCGGTATCCCTTCCTGAGCGAAGAGGGCCGTGCCCACGCTGTCCGGTCCATACTCGAAAAGCACGATCAGCACGTCGAGATTGCCCATCAGTTCGACCGCGCCGGACCCGAAGGAGCCCCTCTCCGCCGGGAGCGGAAACGATGCCAGATGCATCACCGTAGGCTGGCGGGCGCCGTCGGCGAGTAGCGCGAAGTCCCCGCCCGAAATCGAGCCCTCCCAGCCTCCCGGCAGTTCGACTCCGATCCCCGCCTTCTCCAGCCGGGTCACAGCAAGGCCCCCAAACATCCCATCAACCCGATGGATGCGAAGCTGACGGCAGCGCCCCTCCGTACCGCGGGCCCGAGCTCGGCCATCCGCCGGTGGAAATCGCTCAGTCTGGATGGCCGGTCGATCCGTCCTGCCAGGAGCAGCGCTATCGAGCGTCCGAAGCCGAACGTGGCACCGACCAATGCCCCCCGCCAGGGCGACGCGGAGAGGAATTCGGCGGCGAAAGTCGCGTAGACGCCCCAGGTGACCACGAAGGTAACAACCCCGGTTCCCAATTCGGCCCCAAACGATCCGCCATAGACCCAACCCCGGTAATGGCCGATCCAGGTCTCGTTCACCTGACGCTCGGGTCCCGGCGGGCGGACGCCTGCCAGGTCGAGACCCCCGGCGGTCAAGGCGAGCACCGCTGTACCGAGGAGAAGGGCAATGGGATCGAAGGTGCCGACCAGGACCGAGCCGAGCCAGCCGAGCACGCTCCCGATCGCGGCCCCCACCGTGGTGGCGGCCACGGTGAAGCTGCCGACCGTGAGTCCCCATCTGTTGTGACGTGCCCGCTCGCCGAGCGGGTGGATGCTGGACAACATCGACTCCCCTCAAGGAGACCAGTTGGACCGGACCGCAGCGGCGAGGGCGACGATGAGGGCGACGGCAAGCTGGGTGGTCACTGCTTCTCCAGCGGGTTCTCGTACAGACTCGGATCGCCGGGCTTGATGCCTGCGTTGCGCAGTTGGCTGTCGGTGAATTGGCGCCGGCCCTCGGTGTCGAGATGGATCGGGGCAGCTGCGTCGACGGCGGACTGTCTGAGTAGCCCGAGCAGATGCCGCCAGCTGGAGGCGGCGCCTTCGCCGATGACCATGCCGTCGCCATCCACCAGCAGGAAGTACGGGGTCATCGGCACCCGGAAGGTGTCCCAAACCTCGTCCGACATCAGCAGCGGTATCCGATTCGGGGCCAGCTGGCTCACCTTTGCCGTCGACTCGGAGCCGGGACCCTTGGTGACGATGACCGTGCGCGTGTCCGGTGTGGGCAGTTCGAAGTCGCCGTTGAACTCGCTCCAGAAGGTCTGGCAGCTGAGACAGCCTGAAGATAGGAAGGCGAGCAGGGTGTTTCCCTGTCCATGCTCGAGGCTCACCGACAGGGTTCCGCCGCCGAGGTCTGAGCCGATGAGCGTGGTGGCGGGCGCACTTTCGAACCCGGTGGTGCGGGGCCGGGTGCTCCTGGCCCCGACGGTGACCGATCCGTCTTCACCCGCTCCCAGGGCATGAAGTTGGCGGAGGATCTCGGCATGGCTCTTGAGGAGGCCGGCGACGAGGATGGCGAGGAGCACGATGACCAGGCCCTCGATGACCAGGACCGCCGTGGTCATGCGTTCCTTCCCCAGGTCACGGGAACGCCGTTTGGGCTTCCGAACTCGAAGGTGGCCGTAGCCGGACCCGAGGACAACCCATTCCGGATGGACCATGTGCCCGAAGAGAACCATCCCACTCCGGTCACGCCGTCGCCATCCCAGTCCCCGGTGACCGGAGACCCATTCCCGCTGCCAAAGGTGAAGTCGAAATGGGGGTTGCCGGCTGATAGGGAGTTCCGGAGCAGCCAGCGATTGCCTCGCACCACGCCAATCCTGGAATGGCCCAGGCCCTCCCAGTCGCCGACCACAGGGATGTCACCTGGTTGGCCGAAGATGAAGTCGTGATCGGGTGCCCCTGCGCGGTTGGAGTCCTTGAGCAGCCATCGATTGCCCCGAACCACGCCGATGGTGTGGACTCCGTCACCGTCCCAGTCACCCACCACCGGAATATCCCCTGGCTGGCCGAAGTCGATCACCAGGTCGGGGTCACCGGGGCCCTCGATCTGGCGCATCTGCCACCTCAGGCCGGTTCCACCGGCAACACCGTGTCGGGTGTTGCGGACCATGGCCACGGTTCGCACACCCGAGTTGGAGAAGTCACCCATCAGCGGGACATCCCCAACCGCACCGAAGTCGAAGGATTGACTGGGTCCGCCGCTGCTCAGCCCGTTGCGCAGTTGCCACGAGGTTCCGGAGACAACCGCCGGCCAAGAGACGTAAGGCCCCTTTGGTGTTGTATCCGGAAGCAAGCCAGGGGCGTTGTGGCTATAGGTCGACTGGGAAACTGCGTCGGTTGTCCTGCACGACGAGTCCCATTCCCAAGGGGGGACGCACGTGACCACCCGGCAAGTGATGGGGCCGATACAGGGCATGTGCTGATTGCACTGGCCATAGCGGAACCGGGTGCAGCAGGTCTTGCGCTCGTTGCAGTTGTCATGGTTGCAGTGGCAATGACAGGAGACGCAGGTGTCGCTGCAGGTTCCCGAGCCCCCGCAACTGCAACCTCCACAGTTCGAGGCGTTGCAGTCCATGTAGTAACGGCTGTTGCCGTCGCAGTAGGTGTTGCCCTCGGCCCGCCACCATCCGGCAATCACGTCGCCAGGAGGGCAGGTGTTGACACCATGGATGTTGCAGCAGAAGTCCGTCCAGCCGTCGTTGCACGCCGCCCCTGAGCTGCAGTCGCCGGGCACCACCGCGGCGTAGGCGCTTCCCGGACGGAGGATGTAGGTGGCCGGGGCGGCTACCAGGGCGGTGCCCACCATGGCGGCTCGTCGCAGGAAGCCCCGACGTGAGGTTCGAGAGTCCAGGACCCGGCTTGCCGCCTCGACCAGTTGGCTGCTCATCGCGTGCTGGCAATGCCCAGGGTCCGGGGCACCAAGGTAAGGAGGAGGTAGGCGAGATAACCACCGATCAAGCTGAAGATCAGGTAGAACGTGACCTGGAGCGGAGGGTCGAGCCAGGGCACGGCGGTCCCGTTCACGGCGACCAGATACCACAGGGATAGCGCGGACAAACCGTTGAACCCAGCGTGAAACCAGGTCGGCGGTGTGTCCTCCCTTCCGAAGCATCCGCAGCTGTGGATGGGCAGCCTTCGACGCAGTGCGGTCAGGGTGAAGAGAAAGAACCCGAGATACAGAACGCCCGCCCCTACCAGCCAAACACTGCCAAGGGCAAGCGCGGTCACTGCCGCAGTCATCTCGGCGACCGCCAGCAGGCGCACAATCAGACGGGATGAGGGGAGGCCGACAGCTCGCATGGCTCCGATGGTTGGATCCGGCTGGATGAATTTGAAAGCACCGCTGGCCGCCAGAAGCACCAGGGCCACGGCAGACACGGCTTGGGCGACCACCGGTGGGAGCGTAGTTGCAGGTCGGGACAGGGCAAACGTGAACTGGGGATTCGGTATCCGGAAGTCATACAATCGCTTCTCGTGGCCGCCTCGCCTTCAACCGGGATTGCATACAAAGCTCGCCGGTTTCGGACCTATCTGACCGACCTGTGGAATCGACGGGAGTTCGCCTGGTTCCTTGCCATGGGGAACCTCAAGGCGCGTAATGCCTCCACCGCCCTTGGCCTCTTCTGGTGGGTGCTCAATCCACTGCTGCTCGGTTTGGTGTACTTCCTCGTCTTCGGCGTGATCTTCGGCGGCGGATCCCGGCCGCCGGGCTATATCGCCTATCTGCTTTCCGGGATGTTCGTATTCCACTTCACCAGCCAGTCGATGACCGGTGGAGCGAACTCGATCCTCCAGAACGCCAGACTGCTGGCCAATCTCAAGTTTCCCCGACTGGTCTTGCTCAGCTCGGCCATGATCGAGGCGGGTGTCGGCTTCCTCGCGTCATTGATCGTGTTCTACGCAATCTCCTGGCCGATCGCCGGAATCCACCCCAGTCGCTACACGGCGCTGCTGTTGGTGGCGCTCCCGGTCCAGGTGATCTTCAACCTCGGTCTGAGCGCCATCGTGGCCCGGATGGCCGTTCCCTTTCGTGACATCAACAACTTCCTCCCGTACCTGATCCGGCTGTGGCTCTACCTGTCACCGATCATCTGGCCGCTCACCTTCCTGGAAAACGCCGAGCCTGCCATTCGCACCCTGGTTCAGATCAATCCGATGTACCACATCATCGAGTTGTACCGGGCAGCTTTGATCGGCCACCCCGACTACGTCTTCGCGATGTCCGACCTGACCATCTCCCTGGCCTGGGCGCTAGGTGCTGCCCTGATTGGAGTTGGCACCTTCGTCAAGTACGAGACCCGGATGGTGCGATACCTGTGACCGCTCCGATCGCGATCAAGGCAGAAGAGGTCACGGTCCGGTTCCGTCCCTTCGTGGAGCGGAAGCCCACGCTCCGCAAGACTCTGGCCAACCTGCGAAGCCGGGAGCGTGAGGAGGTGGTTGCCCTGGATCAGGTCAGTTTCGAGGTAGCCAAGGGCGAGGCCTTTGGCATCATCGGTCGAAACGGAGCTGGGAAGAGCACTTTGCTCCGGGTCGTGGCGGGGACCCTGAGACCGGACGGGGGCCGGGTGATCTCCTATGGACGCACCTCGACCCTTCTCCAACTCGGAGTCGGCTTCAACAGTGAGCTCTCCGGCAGCCGGAACATCTACCTGGGGGGCCTCGCCGCCGGTCTGCGCAGGGCACACATCGATGACCTCTTCGACGACATCGTCGCCTACGCCGAGCTAGAAGAGGCCATCAATCGGCCATTGAAGACCTACTCCTCCGGGATGGTGTCGCGGCTTGCTTTCTCGATCGGGATGCACCTGGAACCGGACATTCTCCTTCTCGACGAGATCCTCAGCGTGGGCGATGAGGCATTCCGGTCCAAGAGCGAGCAGGCTATGCAAGAGCTGCTCGACAGGGCGGGAACCATCGTGTTCGTGTCCCATTCCCTGGGCAAGGTGGAGGAATTCTGCGAACGGGCGATGTGGCTGGAGCGGGGCGTGGTCCAGGAGATCGGGCCTTCTGTCGATGTCGTCGACCGTTATCGAGAAGCCGTCAAGGCGTCACGGTAATGGTCTCGCTCGGTCGATCAGCCAGGTTGATTCGCTCCGGCCTGGGCACCTCCAGGGGTGGCCTGGTCGTCCTCGGAGCGGTACTGGGCGTCGTGGCGGTGGTCACTTCCGACCTGGGAGCCATGGTGGTCGGCGTCATCTCTGTGATCGCTCTTGCCACGGTCATGCTCCTCGTCATCGGCCGCCGGCGGACACCGAAGGGAAAGCCCGAGCACTCTCCTGGCGCGATTGCAGGTCCCGCTGCCGGAATGGACACCTCTCTGGAGACCGCGATTCGATCCTCCCGGCAACGCCTGGCTGGGGTGGCCGCTGCACTGGGACTGGAGCCCCCGAGAAACAGGGCTGGGCCCCCTTCGGCACAGCCCCACGCAATACGACCCCTGATCACCGTTGTAGTGCCGGTGCACAACGACGAGAAGTACATCGAGGCTGCTCTGCAGTCCATCAAACTCCAGAGCTACCCGCACTGGGAGTGCATCATCGTGGACGACGCCTCGGACGACGCCTCGGTTCAGCTGATCGAGTCGGCGGTTGGCTCCGACGCTCGATTCCGGTTGATCCGGCACGAGGTCAACCAGGGCCCGGGGGCAGCCCGCAACACCGGTCTTGCCGAGGCCAGGGGAAGCCATCTCGCCTTTCTCGATGCCGACGACCTGCTACTGCGGGAGAGCCTGTCCGATCGGGTGCAGGCGATATCGGAGCGACAGCCAGACCCTTTCCTGGCCGGCTCCTTCTGTGCAGTGCGCTTCGGACCGGAGGACGTGATTCTCGACGATTTGCCCGATCGGCGTCATGTCACCCAGCCCGACTTCGTTGATTTCGTCTCGGCGTCGGGAGAATGCCCGTTCACGATGATCGCCCCACTGGTCTCCACCGAAGTGGTGAGGAAGGCCGGTGGCTTCGACGAGTCGATGCGGAGCGGAGGTGTGGACTGGGACCTCTGGTACCGCATCCTCAGAAACGGGTGGGTGTTCGTCCCTTCCAGGTCGCTGGGGGCGGTCTACCGGCAGAGAGGAGGTGGGATCACACGAGGGAAACCGGCTGCACACACCGAGGCCGCGGCACGTCTGATATTGGCTGCCTATCGGAACGCCGATCCCGCCATTCTCTCCATCCCCAGCCCATATCCGATGCCCGATCCGCTGCCCGACTACCAGGCCCGACTCACCATCGCGGAGAGGGCCATCAGGTTCGCCAGCATGGCGCTGATCGACGGGGACCGGCCCGGGATGAGGTCGACCCTGGCCGTTCTCGAGTCAGGATCGTGGTATCTGCTCGACCGTCATCTCGATCTGCCCTCTCTGGTCACCCGGGGCGCGGCCCGTGTCCTGGGAGTTCGCCCCAAGCATCTGGACGGTCTCGAGGATGAGCTGGCCCCCTTCGTCGTCGAGGTGGAGACCGCGGTGAGGAGGGTGACGGGATGAACGCGGCGCCGGCGGTAGCGATCGTGATCCGATGCCACAACGAGGTCGACCACTTGGGTGGCGTGATCGCGGCCGTCAGGGACCAGGCCTTCGAAGACTACGAGATCCTTGCCGTCGACTCGGGCTCGACCGACGGGACACTCGGGTTGCTGGAGGAGCTGGAGGTGGAGATCGTCCACATCCCCAAGGACCAGTTCAGCTTCGGCCGCTCGCTCAATCTCGGCTGCAAGACGGCGAGGGGAGACATACTGGTGTTTCTCAGCGCGCACTGTTATCCCGCCGATGAGGACTGGCTGGCGAATCTGATCGCCGGTTTCGACGACCCCGGAGTGGCCGCCATCTACGGGAAGCAGCGGGCGGTCGACACCAGCGCCTTCTCCGAGCATCAGATCCTGAAGCGATGGTTCCCGGAGCAATCGGTGAAACGTCAGGACCAGCCCTTCATCAACAATGCGAACTGCGCAGTGCGACGGGTGGTGTGGGAGCAATACCCGTACGACGAGGAGCTTCCCGGTCTGGAGGACGTTGCCTGGGCAAAGACTGTGATGGAGGAGGGATGGAAAATCGGCTATCGGGCCGACGCCACCGTGTATCACGTCCATGACGAGACCCGCTCTCAGACCCTTAACAGGTACCAACGCGAGGCGATCACGTTTCAGAAGGTGTTCCCCGCGGAGCACTTCAACCTGCTCGACTTCGTCCGGCTCAGCGGACGCAACATCGTGGCCGACTGGAAGGCCGCCAGGGAGCAGCGGGTCCTCTTGCGCAAATGGGGAGAGATCATCGGATTTCGTTTGGCCCAGTTCTGGGGCACCTACCGCGGGTTTCACACTCGCTGGCCGTCATCCAGCGAGTTGAAGCGCCGCTTCTACTATCCGGATGAGTGAGATGAGAGAAGTCGTCGTCGCCCTGCTGCCGATGAAGGGTCATTCGGAACGGGTGGCGGGCAAGAACCTCCGACCGTTGGCGGGGCGTCCCCTCTATCACTGGATCATGGACACTCTCCTTCAGTGCCGGTCGATTTCGGAGGTGGTGATCGACACCGACAGTGAGGAGATCGTCGCCGACGTGAGCCGCAACTTTCCGCAGGGGACGATCAGGAAGCGGCCGGCCGACCTGATCGGAGACATGGTGCCGATGCACGACATCGTGGCGCGGTTCGTGAGCGAACACCCGCATGGAGACGTCTTCCTTCAGACCCACGCCACCAACCCGCTGCTTCGCCCCTCCACCGTGGAGAGGGCGCTGGAGACCTTCGCCGCCGACGAGGAACACGATTCGCTGATGTCGGTGACCGAGTGGAGAACCCGTCTCTATGACGCAGACGGCAATCCACTCAACCACGATCCAGACGTCCTGTTGCGGACCCAGGACCTGAGCCCGATCTACGAGGAGAACTCCAACCTGTACGTCGCCCCCCGTGAGTCGATCATGCGTACCGGTCGGCGTGTCGGTGACCGGCCGTTGCTGTTCCCGTTGGACAGGATGGAGGCGATCGACATCGACGAGGAATTCGACTTCACCCTGGTGGAATGTCTGGTGGAGCGTGGGCTGAGTGGCTGAGCAGTACCGGGTTCTGGTCTCCTGCCCCCTGGCCTGGGACGGTGTGGAGGAGATGCGGGACCTGCTCGATGAGCACGGGATCGGCGTCGACTTCCCCGAGGTGCCCGGCCAGGCTCTGAGCGAGCCGGACCTCCTCGGGGTGATCGGGCAGTATGACGGGATGCTGGCCGGTGACGACGAGCTGAGCCGGGCGGTCATCGAGGCCGGCTCCAGGCTGAAGGTGATCGCAAAATGGGGCGTGGGGGTCGACGCCATCGACCTGCAGGCGGCGGCCGACCGTGGGGTGGCGGTGCTCAACACACCAGGGGTCTTCGGAGACGAGCTGGCCGACTACGCGATGGGTTATCTCATCTTGATCGCCCGGCAGCAGCACGTGGTCGACCGCGAGGTGAGGGCTGGCCACTGGCACAAGCCGCGCGGGCACTCCCTGGCCGATCGAACACTGGGGATCGTCGGGCTGGGCTTCGCCGGATCGGCTCTGGGAACGCGGGCGCGGGCGATGAGGATGAATGTGATCGGGACGGATCCGCTGCTCGAGCATGACCGTGTCCCCCGGGGCGTGGAGCCGGTCGGGCTGGAGGAGCTGCTCTCCAGGTCGGACGCCGTCTCACTCCACCTCCCTCTAATCCCGGAGACCGAGTCCCTGATCAGCAAGTCCGCCGTGGCCGCGATGCGCCCCGGGGTCTGGCTGGTGAACACCTCCCGGGGAAGGCTGATCGATGAGGAGGCCCTGCTCGCCGGGCTGGACTCGGGGCAGATCGGGGCCGCCGCCCTCGACGTGTTTCGTGAGGAGCCCCTTCCTTCCGATCATCCCCTGCTTACCTATCCGCAAGTGATCCTCGGCTCCCACAACGGGTCCAACACCCACGAGGCGGTGGAGCGGACCACGAGGCGGGCTGTGGAGAACCTGATCGCCGGGCTGGAGGGCGGTGCAGGATGACCGGGCCGATCGCAGTGGTCACCGGAGCGGCCTCCGGGATCGGCGCGGCCTGTGTCGACGAGTTCCGCGCGGTCGGGTACCACACGATCGGGGTGGACCTGGCCACCGGCTCGAAAGCGGAGGAGCATCTCCGGGTCGATCTGGCCTCCCCGGCCTGTGGGAGCGAGGTGGCCGCATTCGTCGGCGAGCGGGCGGTTGCGGTTCTGGTCAACAACGCGGCCATACCGGCAGACCTCCCCCTGTCCGAGACTACGTTGGAGGCCTGGGATCGGACCATGGCGGTGAACCTGCGGGCGCCCTTCCTTCTCTCTGTCGCCCTGCTCTCCGCTCTGCGGTCGGAAGGGGGAGGCGTGGTCGTCAACGTGTCCAGTGTCCATTCCCTGGCCACCGCACCGGGGGCGGCGGCCTACGCCGCCTCGAAAGGGGGGCTGACCGCACTCACCAGGTCGATGGCGGTGGAATGGGGACCGGAAATGCGGGTCAACGCGGTGCTTCCCGGAGCAGCGGAGACCCCAATGCTCGACTCGGGTCTGCAACGCTCCGGTCAGACCGCGGCGCAGATCGGCGACCGCCTCGCTCTGGGTCGGGTGGCGACACCGGCCGAGATCGCTCGTGTCATCAGGTTCGTGGCGATGGAAGCCACCTTCATGACCGGGTCCGCAGTGGTTGTCGACGGTGGTGCGCTCGCCCGGCTGTCGAGCGAGTGAACCGAATTCAAGCGTTGGACAGCTGTCTGACCACTTCGGGCAGAGAGTCCCGCCAGTATGGGAGCAGCGACAGGCCCAACTCGTCGACTCGCTCCGAGCCGAGCACCGAATAGGCGGGCCTCTGCGCCCTGGTCGGGTATT
>Ga0105100_10001848_pt1 | contig 12368 bp, 11 predicted proteins | sample PPLLak12cMay2015_2_FD_87033 | JGI IMG/M metagenome (GOLD analysis project Ga0105100, IMG submission 87033) | Freshwater sediment microbial communities from Prairie Pothole Lake near Jamestown, North Dakota, USA - PPLs Lake P8 Core (1) Depth... | ecosystem: Environmental > Aquatic > Freshwater >... | reverse complement strand
TCGTAGGTGGCGCTGATCTCTTCTTCGCTCGGGAGCCGGATCGGTTCCATGCCTTGATTGTGCCTGGCTTTTGCGATTTTGACAATGTTAATGTTCAACAGGCTTTATGCCTGAGCAGTTACGAAAGAAGTACAGTAAGCAGTTCAAAATAGATGCCATCCAGATGTACGAGAACGGCGAAAAGTCGATGGCCCAGGTGGAGCGGGAACTAGGGATCACGAAGGGGCTGCTTGCGAAATGGCGAGAGGAATTGCTACAAGCCAAAGATCAGGCCGATGCATTTCCGGGGAACGGGAACCTGCCAGACAGCGAAGGACGCCTGCGGCAGTTGGAGAGAGAGAATGCCCAACTGAGACAGGAGAAAGAAATCCTAAAAAAAGTGCTGGGGATCTACTCAAAAGATGAGAGATGAAATACCAGTTCATCGAGAAGCACCAGAGGAGGCATCCTGTTGGGCTGCAATGTGGTGTGTTGGAAGTATCGCGGAGCGGCTACTATGCCTGGCGAGAGCGGCGGAAGAAAGAGAAAGAGGATGCCCACCGAGCGCTGATCGAGCATATTCGTCGTATACACAAAAAGAGCCTCCGCACCTATGGCAGTCCACGGATACACGCTGAGCTGCGTGCGGAGGGAGTGGTATGCAATCACAAGCGAGTAGCCCGTGTGATGCGTCTGGAAGGTATCCAGAGGCGCAGAAAACGGCGAAAAGCGACCACAACGGACAGCAAGCACCCTTATCCGGTAGCCCCGAACCTGCTCAACCGCGAATTTGAAGCGGAAGCGCCGAACGAGAAATGGGTGGCAGATATCACCTACATTCCGACCCGAGAAGGTTGGTTGTATCTGGCAGTGGTGCTGGATTTGTATTCTCGTAAGATCGTTGGTTGGAGCATGAGCCACCAGGTCACAGCCGATCTGGTCGAAGATGCCCTGCGCATGGCGCTCTATGAACGTCAGCCGGACCCAGGATTACTCCACCATTCTGACCGCGGCAGCCAGTATGCCAGCGACCAGATCCGCCGAATCCTGACCTCTAATCGCATTCGGGTCAGCATGAGCCGGACCGCCAACTGCTACGACAACGCCGTTATGGAGAGCTTTTTCAGCACCTTGAAATGTGAGTGGGTGCACTACCAGGATTACAAAACTCGAACAGAGGCCAGCAGAGATATCTTCGAATATATCGCAGGATTTTATAATACAATCAGGCGACACTCGACTCTGGGCTATGTTTCACCCAATCAGTTCGAGTCCAATGGCCGCCATTCCCCTTAACTACCTGTCCACCTTTTGGGGTGAAGCCCAAAGCCCAACCACGACGGCTCGCCCCTACCTCTCATCCTCCTGATTACCCAATTACCTGATACCTTATTACCCCATTCCCCATTTGCCTTCTTGTTAGATTTCAAAACTGTTAGCCTGCCGGGAGCATTCTTCAAGTAGACTAGGATCGTGTGATGCAATATATTGTGAAGAATTCTGCATCGCACCAATTAATTCGTTAATCAAACTGGAGCCGATCGTCAAGCCCGCTGCCATCATCGCCCAAACCCGGTATTTGCTCCAGGAGGTGAGAGGTCTAGAGCCAGCACGTCTGGGAGAGCTTTATGGGCAAAGACACCATCGTTGTCGTGGATGATGACCATCTGGTAGCCAGTTTTATCGCTGGCAAGCTCTTGCCGCGCCTGGGGTACGAGACCCTGGTAGCCAATGACGGCAGGTCGGCCCTCGAGCTGGTGAAACGCAACCATATCTCGCTGATGCTCCTGGACCTGGAGCTGCCGGATATGAGCGGACTGGACCTGCTGCGCCAGCTCGTCCGGGAAGGTCACCTGGTGCCCACCATCATGATCACCGGGCACGGCTCGGAGAAGGTGGCGGTGGAGGCATTCCGCCTGGGGGTACAGGACTACCTGTCCAAACCCCTGGATACCGCGGCCTTGATCGACGCTCTGAATCGCGGCCTCACCCAGACCCGCCTGCGGCGAGAAAAAGAGCAGCTTACCAGCCAGCTGAAAGAGCAAGTGTCGTGGCTGATGACGCTCGCCAGGATCGGGCGCAGCGTGACCTCGTCGTTAGAGACGGATGAAGTCCTGCGGCGCATCGTGGCGGCGGGGGTGGAGCTCACCCGGGCGCAGGAGGGCTTCCTGGCCCTGCTGGATGAGGGCAACGGACGCCTTTACCTGCGAGCGGTCAAGAATATCGACGAGCAGATGAGCCGCACCATGCGCCTGCCGGTGAACGATTCTCTGGTCGGCTCGGTGGTGCGTACCGGCGCACCAGTGCGCACGTACCATGACTCGGACCAGCCGCGCCTGAAGGTCAGCACCGGCTACCTGGTGCAGAGCCTGCTGCACGTGCCGGTGATCTCGAAGGGGAAAGTGACCGGCGTGCTCTCGGTGGACAATCCCACCACCACGCGCGCCTTCTCGGATGAAGATGAGGCCCGCCTGCTCTCCCTGGCGGATTACGCGGCAGTGGCGATCGAAAACGCCAGGCTGTACGAGCAATCCCAGGTCGAGCTGGAGGAGCGCACGCGCATCGAAGCGGCGCTGCGGGAAAGCGAGGAGCGCTATGCCCTGGCGGTGCAAGGCGCCAATGACGGTGTGTGGGATTGGGATCTGAAGACCAACAAGATCTATTATTCGGGGCGCTGGTTCGCCATTTTGGGATTGGAAGAGGATACAGTAAGCGAGTCGCCCGAGGAGTGGACCAAGCGGGTGCACAGCGAGGATATCGAGCACCTGAAGCTGGATATCTCGGCGCATCTTTCCGGCAGCAGCCACCACTTGATGAATGAGTGCCGCATAATAAATGAGGATGGCAGCTACCGCTGGGTGCTGGTGCGCGGCCTGGCGGTGCGCGACGCGCATGGAGTAGCCTACCGCATGGCGGGCTCGATGACGGATATCACCGATCGCAAGAACGCTGAGCAGCGCCTGCTTCACGACGCCCTGCACGATACCCTGACCGGACTTCCCAACCGGGCGCTGTTCCAGGATCGCCTGCGCCTGGCAATTGCGCGCTCGAAACGGCGCCAGGACTATCATTTTGCGGTCCTCTTCCTGGACCTGGATAACTTCAAGAACGTGAACGATTCCCTGGGACACCAGGTTGGCGACGACCTGCTGGTTTCGGTAGCCAGGCTGTTGGAGAGCGGGCTGAGGTCAACGGATACCGTCGCCAGGTTGGGGGGCGATGAGTTTGTCATCCTGCTGGAGGATATCGATGGCGATGCGGGCGCCATCCAGGTGGCGGAGTGGATCAACGAGAAGCTGAAACTCCCCTTCAGCTTATCCGACCACCAGGTCTTTATTGCTACCAGCATCGGCATCGTGTTCAGCTCGGAGCTGTACAACCGGGCGGAAGATGTGCTGCGGGATGCTGACATTGCCATGTACAGCGCAAAAGGCCGGGGCCGGGCGCGCTATGAGGTCTTCGAGCCGGGCATGCGGGCCAGGATCACGGACCGCCTGGCCCTGGAGACTGAGATGCGCCTGGGCCTGGAGCGGGGTGAGTTCATCCTGTACTACCAGCCGATTGTGCTGCTGGAGACGAACCGCCTGGCGGGTTTCGAAGCGCTGCTGCGCTGGCAGCACCCCCAGCGCGGCCTGCTGATGCCCAAGGATTTCTTGCCGGTGGCCGAAGAAACCGGGCTGATCAATCCGATCGACACCTGGGTACTGCAGCACGCCTGCCGCCAGATGAAAGAATGGCAGGAAACCTTCCCGTATGACCCGCCGCTGACGATCAGCGTCAACATATCCGGCAAGCAGTTCTCACAGCCCGACCTGGTCACCACGATCTCGGAGGTGCTGGGTGAGGCGGATCTTTCGCCCAGCAGCCTCAAGCTGGAGATCACCGAGAATGCGATCATGGAGAACAGCCTGGCGACGATGCAGGTTCTGACCGACCTGCGCGCCCTGGGGATCCAGATCCAGATCGACGATTTCGGGATCGGTTACTCGTCGCTCAGCTACTTATCGAAATTCCCCGTCAGCGCATTGAAGATCGACCAATCCTTCGTCAACTTGATGCTGACCGACAGCAACCAAATGAAGATCGTGCAGGCGATTGTCATGCTCACTCAGCGCCTGGACGTGGTTGTGATTGCAGAAGGGGTTGAGACAGAAGCGCAGCTCAACCAGCTCAAATCCCTGGGCTGTGATTTTGGCCAGGGTTATTATCTTTCCCGGCCCCAGGACAGCCAGGCAACCAGCAGCCTGCTGGCAAAAGTGGTCCAACAGGGCGGGAGTATGGAAATTATTCTATAAGCAGACGACCTATGGCTGCCATCAACCTGCCGCATATTCGGGAGAGCCTGCGCCTGCGCCTGGGGGAACGGAGAAAGCTTCTACCCTCCATACCGGGCCTATCCAGGCTGCAGGGGAAGCTGATCATCCCTTACGTCCTGCTGACCCTGCTCCTTGCAGCCTCAGGGATCTACATCGTCACCCGCCTGGTGGCTTCTACGATCCGCGAGCGTTTCGTCAACCAGATCTACGAATCCGCCCGCATCGCCTCGGATGGGGTGGTGCGCCAGGAGCGGTCCCATCTGGAGAATCTGCGCCTGATGGTGTACACCCAGGGTGTGGGCGACGCCCTGGCGGCTGGTGACGCCGATATGCTGCAGTCGCTCTTGCTGCCCCTGGCGCTGAACAGCAGCATCGAGGCTGCCAGCGTGGTGGATGCGAAAGGCGTAGAAGTGCTGACCCTGGGCCTTGACCCGCAATCCGGGCAGTACCTGCGCTCCCAGGGCAACGATTTATCGGCCGAGCCTTTTGTCATGGATGCGCTGCAGGGCAAGAGCGACGCCCTGGGAGATAAATTTGCCGGTCTGCTGGAGACCAACTACGGCCCCGCCTTGTTTACCAGCTCGCCGGTTTTCGATGCGAGCGGAAAGCTGGCCGGGGCAATCCTGGTCGGGACGCGGCTGAGCACGCTGCTGGCAGATATCAAATCCCAGGCCCAGGCGGACCTCGCGGTCCTGGACAGCGGCTACCACCTGATTACCACCACGCTGCCGCCCCCTGAGGAGGGATACGCGGTGCTGGAAGAAGCCAGCCGGGCGGCCCACAACCAGGAGTCCCGGACGGTTGACCTGACGCTCTACAACCGCGATTACCAGCTGACCTATACGGCGTTCAAGGCACGGGACCAGCAGCTCGGCTGGATGGGAGTCTTGCTGCCCTCCAGCTACGTCGTCGCGGCGGAAGCCACCAGCCGCAACACCTTCAGCCTGATCTTCACCCTGGGCACGCTGGGGGTGATCGTGATCGGCCTGGCGCTCTCACAGAGCATCGCCCGCCCGATCTTGAAGCTGCGCTCGCTCTCCCAGGAAGTCGCCAGCGGGAACCTGGATCAGAGCCTGGATCTGAAGCGCACAGATGAGATCGGCGAGCTTGCCGACGCCTTCGATATCATGACCCTGCGCCTGCGGGAGCGCACTCAGGAAGCCGCCCGCCTGTACGCCGAAGCCGTCCAGCACAACCGCGAGCTGGCGGCGATGAACGAACAGCTGCGCACCACGCAGCTCCAGCTGGTGCAATCGGAAAAGCTGGCAGCGATTGGGCAGCTTACAGCCGGGATCGTGCACGATGTAAAGAATCCATTGGCAGTGATCAAGGGGATGGCGGACCTGATGCTCTCGGAGGGCGAGGTGCCGGCGGAACTCAGCGAGGAGATCACCCTGATCCGTGACAGCGCCCAGAAAGCCAACCTCATCCTGACCGACCTGCTGACCTTCTCCCGCCAGTCCAGGCCCGAGATGGAAGCACGCGACATGCGCCAGACGATCGAGGCCGCCCTGCGGCTGACCGCTTATCCGCTGCGCAAGGCGCATATCGAGGTGATTACAGATCTGCCGGACCAGTCGGTCATGATGGCTTATGACAACCAGCAGATCGAGCAGGTGCTGGTCAACCTGATCAACAACGCCATCCATGCCATGCAGGAGCACGGCGTGCTGCGGGTGAACTTGAGCCAATCGGAGGGTGTGGTCGCCATTGCCGTGCAGGATAACGGATCGGGCATAGCGCCTGAGAACCTGGGGCGCATCTTCGACCCCTTCTTCACTACCAAGCCCGAAGGAGAAGGCACCGGATTGGGCCTTTCGGTGAGCTACGGCATTATCTCCAACCATGACGGGCGCATTGAGGTAGAAAGCACGGTAGGCGAAGGCACGACCTTCACGATCTTACTGCCGGTCAAGCATGCATGGGAGAGCCATCCATGAGCATCCTTCCGGAACGGCTGCTGGTGGTAGACGACGACGCCGGTTTGCTGCTCTTCATGAGGCGCAGCCTTGAAAAACAAGGCTATGAGGTGTCCAGCTCCAGCGACGGGTTCCAGGCGCTGGAGATCTTGCAATCCTCGCCGCCTTTCTCCGTGCTGGTGACCGATCTGCTGATGCCGCATATGAGCGGGCTCGAGCTGCTGCGCCGGGCGCGTGCGCTGGACGAGAACCTGCAGATTATCGTCATCACGGCTGCCGACAGCGTTGACCTGGCAATCACCGCCATGAAAGATGGCGGCGTTTACGATTATTTGAAAAAACCGCTCGAGTCGATCAGCCAGCTCGCCATGGTTGTGGAGCGAGCGGCTGTGCACCGCCGCCTGGTGATGGAGCGCGCGCTGCTTCAGCGGCAAGCTGAGAAGGAGGCGCGCCGCCTGCAGACGCTGGTCTCCAGCATTGGCGAGGCCATCCTGGTGGCGGCAGCGGATGGAGTCATTACCGCCGCCAATCCCGCGGCCCTAAAGATGATCGGGCGCGGGCAGGTGACCGGCGAGCGTGCCCTGGACGTCCTGCCATCTAGGCTGGTCAGCATTGTGAACAACTGGCAGACAGCTGGCGGGCACAGCCCGGCGGTGATGGAGATCCCCTGGATTGCAGACACCATCCAGATGGTCAGCCTGACCCCCATCCAGGATCAGGAGGATCACTGGGAGGGCTGGGCACTGGTGATGCGCGATATCACGCCCTTCAAGCGCCTGGATGAGCTGAAAACCCAGGCGATGAACGAAGCTGCCGGTAAGATCCGCCGCCCACTGGCGGAGGCGATGAGCGCCCTGGTCGAGCTGAACCGCCTAGCCCTACAGGACGAGCGCTTTGCCCTGCAGGACGAGCGTTTGGGCACCAGCCTGTACAAGCTCAGCGAGGCCTGGAAGCGCATCCAGGGGTATATCGATGAGCTGGTCAGGATGACCCACCAGGAAGCGTCCCTGGAGAGCATGGTATCCGAGGTGGATCTCAATAAATCCCTGGGCGATGTGGAGCGCGAGCTGAACACCGAGCTGTACTGGCAGGGACGCGGTAAGCTGACCCTGCAGCTGAACAGCCAGCTGCCGCCGATCCAGACCGACGGGGATATGCTGCACCAGCTGCTGCTCGGTTTGGTGAAGCGCGCCGCCCTGCGCAGCCCGCTGGGGGGCAATATTCGCGTGGACGCCCGCGAGATCAACGGGCGCGTCTACATCGATGTCATCGACGATGGTCCAGCGGTCACCGATACGGGCATGCTGCACATGTTCGATCACTCTGCACTGGAGCCTTCCCTGGCGGGCAGCGGCGGCGGAGTCGAGCTGGCGCGCGCCAGGGCACAGCTGGAAGAGGTCGGCGGGCAGCTCTGGGTGGGAGGCCGATCGCGGCGCGGCAGCACGGTCACGCTGTGCCTGCCAGCGGTGGCGCAACAGGTGCGAAAAAGGACGGATCGGGAACTTCAGCCATGAATGCCGGTGAAGGAGGGGATGGGTCTGAGCCTGGGGTAACCGGGGGCTGGCTGAACAGGTGGCGGGCGCATCTGCAAGATGAGACGATGCGCGAGAACCTGCGCGGCTTCGGGCGCTGGTTCCTCATCATACCGCTCGTCCTGGTGATCACCTTCGCCTGCGGTCAATTTGCTCTGCTGCGCCCGGCAAGCGTGGCGGCGGCGGACACCAGCTCGCACATGCGCGCCGATTACAGCCCCTGGACAGCGGTCACGGTTATCCAGCTGGATGCGGACATATTGGTCGACCTGCAGGTCGAGAAGACCAGCCTGCCGGAGGTCCTGGTAACCCCCGGCGACTATTGGCCGGGCGATGTTCCCATGCCTACGCCGACCCTGCCAGCGACGGCAACTCTGCAGCCGAGCGCCACACCGGAGCCGTACCTGGCGCCATCCACCAGGACCCCGGTTCCATACCAGCCGCCCACTGCCACAGTAACGGCAACGCCCGCCTGGAGCGCCACCCCGACCCGCTACGTGCCGATCACCCCGTACCGCACACCAACCCGGACTCCCACCCGCACGGCAATCGTTTATATTACCGCCACGCGCACCAGGACAGCAACGCCAACAGCAACGGCAACGCGCACTCCCATTGCCACAGCAACGGCAACTGGCACAGCAACGCCAACGCGCACACCGACCATGACCCGCACAGCCACTGCCAAAGCAACGGCAACTGGCACAGCAACGCCAACGGCAACGCCAACTGACACAGCAACGCCAACTGACACTGCAACGCCAACTGACACAGCAACGCCAACGGACACAGCAACGCCAACGGACACAGCAACGCCAACGGCCACAGCAACGCCAACGGACACAGCAACGCCAACGGACACAGCAACGCCAACTGACACAGCAACGCCAACGGACACAGCAACGCCAACGGACACACCAACGCCAACGGACACAGCCACACCCACGCCAACTGAACCAGCCTTGCCCTTACCGCCGAATGTGGAGATCGGCGATCCGGACGGCGACCAACTGGACATCGGCTGCGGGAGCAATGCCATCGTCGACCTGGGCGACCAGACCTGGATCGATACCTTGATCTTTTACGAGTTCTACAACCCCTGGGGATGCGGAGGCGGCGTATGCCTGGACTGGATCCTCATCGACCTGAGCCAATCCACCAGCGGACCCTGGACGCAGTACTTCTACTGGGGCGACAGCGACGGCGGCAACAATGGCAATGTCCAGCTCTACCACTTCCCTGGCGGGGTGGAGCCGGATAATGAGAGCATCCCCCCGGCTGAACTGTATGGATTATCGGGTATTCTGGTGGATGTGGGTGGGACGTACCGCTATGTGCGGCTCAGAGCGCCATCACCGTGCGGCGACCCGGCTCAGGTGGATGCGATCGATACCCTGCCGTGATCATCTCTATTTATCTGGCAGCCGGCCTGGGAAGCATTATTGCCCGGGCCGGCTGCGCTTTTCTGTAAGTCATGGGGGGTTAGTCTACATCGTCCCTGGCGCCCCGCAGGCGCTTGACCAGGCCGTGCCGGCGCTTGGACTGCAACCGGCGCTCCTGCGAGGCCGGCGTGGGACGGGTGGCACGGCGTTTTACCGGTCTGTGAGCCGCGCGGCGCACCAGCTCCACCAGCTTATCCAACGCATCCTGGCGGTTGCGCTCCTGGGTGCGGTAGCGGCGCGCTTCGATCACCAGCACGCCGTCGACGTTCAGCCGCCGGCCGGCCAGCCGTTTCAGCCGCTGGCGCACATCCTCCGGCAGTGATGGCGAGCCGTCCACGTCGAAGCGCAGCTGCACAGCCGTGGCGACCTTGTTGACGTTCTGCCCGCCGGGACCGGAAGCGCGCACAAACTCAAAATCGATCTCGCCATCCTGGATTATGAGATCGGGGGTGATTTCAACCATCTCTGACTACTATCATCGACTGCATATCTGCCGCAGAGATACCGAGGGCGGCGGCAAGCATCACCGGGAGTTACCTCGTCGCAGTGCGACCATTACTTATCGTTTGAAAGCCGGTCACCGAACGGGACGCCGTCCAGATAGATGTTGGTGGCCTTGATTTCTTCGTATTGACGTATGGTCGACCAGATCTGAACTTTCACGCGAGTATTATCACACGGATCCTTGGGGGGTTTATATGAGCCTTGCAAATCAACGGTGATCAATCCATTCTTACTGTTGAATTTCACGTTATTTACCCGCAGCTGGGATCGAAAGAGCGGGTTTAGAAATCCACCGACATTCTCCGACTTGAGCGAAAACAACCGGTCCAAGGCTTTGGAAACGTCGCTTGCCACATCCCCCGTCCGCTCCACACCGGAGCTGACGGCTATTGCAGAATCTCCGCAGATTGGACCGCCTGTGCCAACCTGGATCAGGTACATGGAGACATAACCACCCGAGGCCGAGGGTGCTGCCGGCGCCGTTTCGTCGGTCGCCTGGGTGGGTGATTCTGTTGGCGAAACCGTCGGGCTTGCGCTTGGGATGGGCGTCTCAGTGGCGGTCGCTGTCGGAGGTGGCTGCGTTGGTGTTGAAGATGGGGCCAAGGTCAGGGTTGCCGTTGGCTCGGTCGTGGCAGTTGGGGCTGCAGTGGGTGGGGGTAAGGTGTTGGTAGCCGGTACAGCGGTTACTGCGGATATTTGGGGCGCCGGTTCGGGAGTCGGAGCCGAGCAGGCTGCCACCAGCAAGAAGAACAGCAGCCAATGGATCGATTTCCCCAGGAATTTTTTTGGTTTCATCATGATCTCCATGTTCATCGAATATTATCAACGATTTCTACGCAATTGAGCGATCTAATCCGTCCGTGTTATACTCTGCCCGATTCTATACTATCCAGGGTGCAACTCCAAACCGGGAATCAAAGCCCATTATGTCCAACAACCAATCTGCCGGTGAAAAATCATTTCTATATAACGCAGTCCTGCTGATATATCCCTTCTTACTGGCCTACTACCCGATTTTCGCGTTACGCAATCATAATATCATTTATGTCGATATTTCTGCTATCTTACGCAGCCTCATTCTGGTCACAGCCGGGACGATGATCATTGGAGCGGTTGCATTCTCCTTCTTACGGGACACGGAAAGATCCAGCATCATCACCTCCTTGATCATCCTATGGTTCCTGTCTTATGGGCATGTCTACAACCAGCTTGAAATCACAGCTGGGAGCCCAATCCGCCATCGTTATCTAATCGGGGCGAGCTTACTGTTGTTATTGCTCGTGACTGTCCTGGTACTAAAAAAAGATCAGGCGGTCAGAGTGCTTTCCCAATTCCTGGCCATAGTCAGCATCCTCTTGATGGCAACAGTGATCTATGAATCGGTGCGTTACGATGTTGGAGTATACCGCGCTACAGCCGCTGCCAGGCAGGAACAGGTGCTCGACACCAGCTCCCAGGGCAGCGAAGACCAGCCGGATTTTTACCTGATCATCCTGGACGGGTACACGCGCTCGGACGTGCTCAAAGCGCGCTTCGAGTACGACAACGCGAGCCTCGTTCAAGGGTTAAACGAGCTGGGGTTTTATGTGGCCAATTGTGGTCAGAGCAATTACGCTTCCACAAAACTCTCACTCGTTTCCGCCATGTATGTCGATTACATCCAGAACTTCATCGAGGAGGGGATGGTATTACCGCCTCTGGAAACCAGCCCCGTCAACGAAACGCTGAAATCTTTGAGTTATCAGACCATCACTTTTGAGAACCGAGCGAGCGGACAATTTGATTTGAAAGAGGATATCCGTCTTTCGCGCAACCAGACGACCTTTGGGAATTTTGTCCTGCGTGGGGGCATCAACGAATTTGAGACTATGATGGTTGACACAACATTTTTGCGCTTTGTGGTCGATGCGGAACTTATACCCGGCTTCGATCAAGACAGTCTGCAGGAGTGGGAGCAGTGGGAACACTATTACCAGACACAATACATTCTAACCGAGCTGAAAAATTTGCCTGAAACACCCGGGCCAATATTTGTCTATGCTCACATCATGGTACCCCACTCTCCATATATATTCGCTCCGGATGGCTCCTACCGGCACACAACCGATCCCATTGACGGGTACCGTTCGAATGTCCAATTTATCGACAACCAGCTGCCGTCGATCCTCCAGACCATCATCGAGAAATCTAATCCAACCCCGATCATCATCGTCATGGGAGACCACGGACCTGCAACCCGCAGAACAATCACTAAGGAAATGCGTATGGCAACTCTGAACGCATATCTGGTCAATGATGCGGCAAAAGCACAGCTGTATCCCAGCATAACGCCGGTCAATGCGTTCAGAATTATCTTAAACTCACATTACGGGGGCACCTTCCCCATGCTTGAGGATGTCAGTTATTATGCCTACAAGCCTTCAGAGCTGCCCGATGCAGAGACAATTGTCTCTGATTGTCAAACCACGCGCTGAACAAGACAAGTTTCGAGGGATGCTCACCTTCTGACCAGACCCCCCGATTACCCCTGAAGTGCGCAACTCCTATTCTTTAACTGATTACCGGACACTTTAAAATGACGACTGTCATCTGGGGTACACTATGTTATTTCCCGCCAAGGAAGAACAGGAGTGAACCCATGAGTGACAATCGTCGGGTCTATCGTACCATCAGAAT
>Ga0105100_10001845_pt1 | contig 12372 bp, 11 predicted proteins | sample PPLLak12cMay2015_2_FD_87033 | JGI IMG/M metagenome (GOLD analysis project Ga0105100, IMG submission 87033) | Freshwater sediment microbial communities from Prairie Pothole Lake near Jamestown, North Dakota, USA - PPLs Lake P8 Core (1) Depth... | ecosystem: Environmental > Aquatic > Freshwater >... | reverse complement strand
TACGAATTCCTACACATCGTGATATTCTTAAATCAATAAATGACTGAGCTGGATTTGTGTATTTCGAAGGACATGGCAATCCATACTCATGGAATACAATCTGGTATGATGGAGTATATCCTAAAAATTGGACTGGTGGATTCAACATCTATGCGTATCCATTGCTCATGAATGGTAATAAATTACCTGTGGTGATAGTCGGTGGGTGCCACAATGCTCTGTACAATGTTACCTTCATCGGAGGCTTATTAGAGAATAAAACACATCACCCACATTTCCTCTATGGCATCCCAGCAGCTGTCTGTTTTAGCGCAGGTCTTATCACAAAAACCCACGGTGGTGCGATCGCTTCAACCGGATGCACTGGATATGGCCTTGGTAGTGAGGATGAAGGTGTTGAAGACCCAGTTACATTAAGTAGCGCACTTGAGTTGAACTTTTTCTGGCAAATCGGTAATAACAGTGTAACAAATCTTGCCAAAGCCCACAGCCAGGCCATTACAAAATATATTAATGAACACTCCACGCATTATCTCGACGCGTTCGTTATTACCAACTGGGCGCTTTTTGGTGACCCAAGTTTGAAGCTCGGTGGATATTCCTTATAATCAAGGAATCTCTCTTTTTCTTTTTTCGTTTGGTTCGCACAAAAAACATTATCGTTTAAGTCTTTGTAAACCGTGTCAATGCTTCTGTTCTGAGAATATTCTTTTTATACGATAACATTGTTATAAAATTATAAAGGGAGAAAGAAGTGGATAAGAAACCTCTTATCAGGAAATGGTTGGTGTTTGGGATTATTCTCTTGTTCGTTGGACTAAGTTTTTTATCAAGCCCAGCTATGGGTAAAATATGGTTTTATGCTCATGTTGATTGTGATACTGATGGTGTCTCATCTGATATAACTAAATATTCACATTTTTCTAAATTGTATTTTGAACAAGCAATATACCGTTTGTAGTGGTTTGTTATCGAATGCAGGGGAAGGGAATTGAACTATTTTTTTAGTAAATTTTAATTATTTGTAGGAATTATAGTGGTTTGTTTTATGAAGTATTATGTTTATGTGATCCGGCTTGATAATGCAGTTTTGAAATCTCGTAAGTTTAAGCGTCGTAATCCAGATGTTCATATGGGTCTTCCTTGTTTTTATGTTGGCCAGAGTTGTCATCCTCCTGAAACTCGTTTCTGGCAACATAAAAAAGGGTATAAGGGTAATCGTTTTGTTAAGGAATTTGGTCTGGGTCTTTGCCCTCGATTATATGAGAGTCTCAATCCGATAGGTTCTCGAAAAGAAGCAGAGAGGATTGAGGTAAAACTTACTGAGAGTTTGAGGATTAAGGGTCACGGTGTTTGGTCTAATTGAAGTGGATTAACCATCAAGTGATATTTTATAGAATGCGGAGGAGGGGATTTGACCACTGGATCTATATTGTAAAATTACCTCATCCTCCACTTACAATTGTACACCCAGTCTTGATACGACGAAGTCTATTTATATAGGGAACTGGTATTAATTTCCATATGGAGGCGTTTCGTATTTCATCCAAAGTTGTATCCATAGTCAAAATACTCTGTGTTATGAGTGTATCTTTTTCTCTTGTTGTTCCAGGAATGCTAGATGCAGGAAGCTCATTCAAAATAACTATTACGTCCGAATCTACACTGGTCTCAAAGATATCCCAAGAAATCGAAATACCTCCAGATTCCGATTACTATATACGGTTTGATTCACAAAATCTGACATTACAACCAAAGATTGTTGAACCATCTGCGAACGGATTATCTGAGGCTGTTATTGCAGCGATCGCAAAATCACCACGATGGATCCAACCAAGGCTCACCAGCCAGTTTCAGACCCTCAGTGACCCAGAGAGTTACGCAGAGATCTTAGTGAATGCAAGTAAAAAATATGCGGATGAGATCGCGTTTTCTATCGCATGTTGTCCTACTGGGAGGGTCCCTTCCGCGACTCTTCTGAAAGAAAACGCTGAATCGTTGTATAGACATGACCAATGGATTGATTATGCTGACATCGTGGAGTATGATGATGGAACAGGAAACTACTTTTCAACAATCAGATATCGGGTTCTTGAAAACGGAACAGAAAAACATTTTAATCTTCCCACTGAAATCTACTATTGGTATGTGGTTCATCCAGAGATAACCAATGAAGACATCGATGCCGCGTACGGGCCATTATGGCGAGACTATCTCTTTGACCACAATGACCTTGGGTACCCCTTGCTCAAAGAAAAACTCTCAACAATACAGTATCTCTGGGATTGCCAGTCGTATTACCAGCCAGGGGGCCGACTCTGGAGTGTTTGGATCAACCAGCATCCGACTGCGATTGAGGCGATCAGCTATTGGATCGGAAAAACAGTCCCGAACCCTGCGACAGGGGATAGACCAGGGCAAGCCTCGGTGATCGCCCATGAGCATAACGGCTGGTGCGGGGAGCTGCAAAAGATAGCGGTTGCCGCACAACGAGCAGCACTTGTTCCCTCTATAGCAGCCTGTAATGTCGGTGAGGACCATGTCTGGCGAGAGTTCTACGAACGGGGCTGGCATGAGAACGACAACTGGTGGAGCGATACCGGTGGTGCAGTGGACGAGCCTGATGTGTACGCGTATGGATGGGGAAAGAACATGTCAGCGATCTATCAATGGCGTGGTGATGGTACCATTCTGCATGATACCGTACGATATATTCATGAAGAGGATCGTATCACCGTCGATTTTGAAGTAAAAGACATTTTCCGACAACCGGTCGATGGTGCGCGCGTCATCGTCTTAGTGAAAGGTCCGAAGGATATCACCTATTACAAGAATCTCATCTGGGAAAAACTGCAAAACCTCTGGGAGAAACTCCCTGAAATTCTTAAAGGAAAACTCCTTTCCTATCTCTTTAACAGAATCGAAGAGCGATTCAATCAAATCCCTGATGTCATCACCGGGTTTACGATCACAACGTGGAACTATACCGATTCGAATGGACGATGCAGTTTTGAGTTAGGAAAAAACCTTGATTACCTTTTTTTGATCCAAGAAGGGAATCTGAAAAAACCCTGGCAGCTTGCTCGTCATAATATCCTACGATGCCTCAAAACCGGGGAAGATAAATTATTCAACATCATATTGTTCGATGTTTCTCGCAAATCTCAGAAGATGACTTCCCAGGAGATACCCACGGGGGACTGCCAATTTCATCTTCATATGAATAGCAATGGGTATCAATTGCAGAAACATTTCATCACTGACGGGGTCGGCAGACAAGATTCTCGCGTGGGTGTTGAGTGTTTTTTTGTGGATCAGGAAAATTTCCAGCGGTACCAAGAAGGAGAGTCGTTTGTCTGTTACAATTTTTTGAATGTGAAGTCAGCGACTTTTACTGTTTCAACCCTGGTTCAAGACTGGTATCTTGTCTTTAAAAATTATGGCCGTCAAACACATGTCATCCTTGATTTCTCTTTTGATGTTTCTATCCAGACCACCAGCGATTACGTGCAGATTGTCACCCCGGACACCATCCTTTTTGAGCTGCCTATCTACACCTTTGGTGATATGGTTCTCCTCTCCGGGATTGCGACAACAGATCCGGTATATCTCTCCTTTGATCATGAGCCTCCTATGATCGAGCTTCCCGTTACGGACGGAGAATGGTCCTATGCATGGAATACCACTGGAGCGACCCTTGGCACTCATCTGATCACAGTTTCGGGTGGAGGAAACACATCAGACGAGAGATTCATTCAATTGATAGATGGATGCCCTCCATCTCTTTCAATAGACACCCCAGTGGATGGTGCGATTCTTGAACAAGGAGTCCTTTCCATCTCCGGACAGAGTTCAGATAATATTGGTGTCGACCATATCGAAATCACTCTGAATAACCTCACAAAAACAGCGGTTGGCACAACTACATGGAATCTCTCCTGGGATATGACAGGACTGCCGCTTGATGATTATCTCCTCTCCGTAGCAGCAATAGACACCCAAGGACTGATTTCAACGCAAACACGCTGGATTGTCCTTAACGAAAGCGATCATTCTTGGGGTCCCCAGATCAATACCTTATCGTATAGTCCTGCGAATCCCACCAACACCAGCAACATGATTATTTATACAAACGTGACCACAACAGGGCCGTTCGCTATCCACACCATTCTTCTGTACTGTTATAATGGGACTGGTACCGTATCTTATGAGATGCATCGGTATGGTGACTACCCCGTTCAGAGTCGTCATGAGGAAGACCCGCTACAAAATCAATCAAACGCTCCTATTTTTGGTGTTGAACTCGGTCAATTCTCTGCGGGTCAGACCATCTCATACTGGATTGTAGCAGTAGATACCGCCCAAAACAAGAGACAATCAGAGGGTGACTCGTTTACCATCCTGTAACACCCGGGGCTGAAAACTTTTAAAAGAGGATGGAACATCCCAGATACTAATTACGTATTGTGGGGAATGAAAAAAATGAGTCCAATTGATCAACCAAGAAAGCGGGTAGACAACCCACCTCAAAAACTACAAAAAACATCACGAAAATGGATGTACCTCGCATTACTACTCATTGTTGTTGTGATCGCTGTCGTCGCAGTCGTGGTATCTCAGAATCTGTTATCAAAACCAAATAATAATGAGCCTGAAGGAAACCCCGTCGCCCTCTTTGACACCAGCTTTGGGACTTTTAAGATAGAATTATACCAGGATAAAATGCCGGGGACCGTCAATAATTTTGTCAAACTCGTCAATGACGAATTCTATAATGGGTTGATCTTCCATCGAATCGGTGATAATTTCATGATTCAAGGGGGAGGATATTACTCGAACGGCACACATAAAACCAGCCCCTATGGGAACATCCAATTCGATACGAGCGATGTGAAACATGTCGATGGGGCGATTTCCATGGCAAGCACTGGGGCGAAAGTCGGAGGAGCCGCGGAATTTTTCATCTGTGATGGAGCTCAGACGTTTCTTGATGGAAACTACGCGGCATTCGGGGTCGTTATCGAAGGCATGGATGTTGTACGAACAATCGCAGCACAGCCTCAGGATGATAGTGGGGGCGATGGAACCGGTAAACCAACCACCGATATCGTCATTAATAATATCATTATCATCAGTTCATAAAAAGGAGTCAAGAAGATATGGCGAACCGAAAAGCGATTTTTGAGACGAACAGAGGTACATTTACCATTGAGCTCTTTGAAGAGAAAGCACCACTCACCACCGGGAATTTCATTAAACTAGTGAACCAAGGGTTTTACAATGGTCTGATTTTCCATCGGGTGATCCCCCAGTTCATGATTCAGGGTGGATGCCCTGAGGGAACAGGCACGGGTGGTCCCGGGTATACGATCAAGGATGAGTTTCATAAGGATTTGAGTAATGTTCGGGGAACGATTGCGATGGCGAACCGTGGACCAAACACGGGTGGGAGCCAATGGTTTATCAATGTTGTTGATAACTGTTATCTTGATTTCGATAAGAAACCGTATTCAAGTGCGCATCCCGTGTTTGGGAAGGTTGTCGAAGGAATGAATATCGTTGATGCCATCTCTCAGGCGAAAACCGGTAGGAACGACAAACCTGCTCAGGATATCATCATTAATAAAATTACGATTGCATAAGAAGGTGAGATTTCCATGACTATTCTTTCTGATGTCGACATCGAACAAGCCCTTCAACACCATGATCTCAGGATTGAACCGTTCATTCAAAAGAATCTCACGCCGAATGGATATGACCTATCTATTGATGAAGTCTACCTCCGTATTACTGATAAACATATCAGGGAGGGTATTGCGGTGATCCCACCGCTCACCTGGTTTGCCATAAGCACCAGAGAATTCGTCGAAATGGGTCCACAGCTGACTTCGCAGCTATGGATACGCTCCAGTTATGCCCGCAAAGGGATTCTGGCAAGCTTCGGGAAGGTCGATGCCGGGTTTCATGGCACGTTGACGTTCGGATGTTGCAACGCAAGCCACGAAGCGGTGGAAATCCCAATTGGGGATCGGTTTTGTCAGATTGTTTTTGAACATCTTGAACAGGTCCCAAAAGCATTGTATCATGAACGATCGGGAACCTATCAGAACCAACGTGGTATCACGTTAAAGTAAAAAGTTTCGACAGAATTAAAATATATATAAATATATACATCTATTTTTCATATTGAAAAAAAATAAAAAATTGTAGGTTACAAGAGTCCGACCAAATATCGTAATAGCAGGAAAGAATAATGGAAGTTTTCCCAATATGTCATCAACAAGCTTAATAATATGCTTGTAGGCATTTTCACCTGTAACGATGCCCACTCGCTCTCCGCACCATGTATATCTTTAGTTTTACAACGCACAATATATATCCCTTTTTTGGACCACATATGTGACTGGGTTCTCTCTTCGCCTGAATGATACGGCCCGATCCATCCACTGTTCGTTTCATCACCCCAATCGATGTAGTACGACACGTCATCTCCATCAGGGTCTGTCGACACAACCGTATATGAGTATTCAACACGAGGTTTCCCCTCTGTTGAACCATTGATCTGAGGAGTAGCTGGGGCAGCATTCCCGCCCGAAATTAACGCCCAGGTCCTATCACTAATCGTAATGTCATCTGCATCGGTGACCGATAACACAACAGTATAGTTCCCGATATCACTATACGTGTGCGTTGGGTTCTGCTGCTCTGATGTTTGTCCATCCCCAAAATCCCAATGATACGCATACGGTGGGGTTCCATTGGCGGCAGACCCTGTAAATTGAAGGACTTCGCCAACTGATCCATGATACGGACCATGCGCGTTTACGGAAAATCCAAGTATCGTAAAATCAGATGCAGAAACCACAGAGACACTTGCAGATGATGTTGTCACAACCACCTTCACCCGACAAGCTTCTGAGCCACCCGAATCGACTAACCATTGGTAACACCCATTATTCGGGATATCGGAAACGATTGTTTCCCATGGACCAGAAACTCCATGATGTGAAAGGAGAATATCGACAAGCGCATCCCCCTGCGAAGGTGGAATCGCCGCGAGCCAGCGGATATTACGGATGGAACCGCTTCTATAGGTCTCACCACCATGTGGGTTTTGAACCAAACTGGTTATTTCAGTGGGTTCAAACCAGGGAGAAAAGGCTTTCAGTACATTTTGATACGACGGCCAACTTCCTTGCTCTGCTTGTATAACGATATCTTCACGACCATCGTGATCAAAATCACCATCCACGACAAAAGAAGAAAAAGAACCGGGCGAAGGCATGGAAAACGTCCCCTCGGCAATCCAATTCCCGTTCCCATCACCAAGATAGGCGTACCCGATTGGACCAACATACCCGACAATATCAAGAAATCCGTCGCCATTGATATCACCGAATTGAGGATTATACACCCCGGAGGTTGGCAGACCCGTCGAGACTGAATCCCAGTCGTTATTTTGTGAATCATAGATGTAACATCCAACACCAATTGAACCGCTCCCAATAACGATATCGTCCCATCCATCGTTGTTCATGTCACCGCAATCAAGACCGTTCCAATTTCCCGTTGGAAGACCATTTTGTTTCATCGTAAAATTAAACGAACCATCCCCTAAAAAAACATGTGTCCCCTCTCGATTTCCCGCAAAATCAGGGAATCCATCAGCATTAAAATCAGCGGTTTCCAAGTTATTATTGTTGTTTCCTCCTGCAAGGGACCAGACCTGCGCCCAGGTTCCATCCCCATGATTTTCATATAGGTGATATCCGTTACAGCAGCCGAACGATTGAGAAATTAAATCAAGACGACCATCACAATCAAAATCAGCAAGCCCACATTCAAACATCCCCCAATCTTCACCGCTGGTACCAAGCCCAGTCGCCCAGGGAATCCAATTTGAACACGTCCCATCACCTAACGCAGCACCGAGTAAAGTATCTCCAAAGCCTGAACCCTGGACGGCATAGTTATGATGAATGCCCCAGACCACATCAAGATACCCATCCAAGTTCAGATCGCCAGCCTCAATGCCACCATACCCAAAATTACCGACTTGGTTTACCGTCCAGGTGGCCCCTCCATTCCCAAGCCAGACCATAATTCCATGTTGAGGACTATTGATGTTGGGCGACCCATGATCACCTACACAGATAATATCTACATCCCCATCGTCGTTCATATCAGCAAGTTCTAATTCCGTATTCCCTCCTTCTTTTGCTGGGATATTAAGTCCTGTTGATTTCTCAACAAAAATCACATGTGTATTGTTTGAACGAATCTCCTTTTGCGAGGCATTTTGGCTTCCAACAAATGAAGATGCGGTTGAAAAAAGTAGAATGAGAATTAGAGCGATTTGCATATTATGTTTTGCTTTCCGATTTTTAATGAATTCTACCCCCTATTCATAAAATATAGCGCAGTCGTATATAAGTATTATCTCATCTGATATATGTTCTCTATTCTACCTTTTAAAAAATGTTTTATCATGTATATACACCTGCATATGCATGTGAATATGCATACTATCTCCTTATTTCCCTCATTAGGTTAAAAATGATGAAAAAGCTTTCTTCCGCTCTTTCCTTTTATGAGAAAAATACTTATGAAAAAAATATTGATTAGAATAGTACAGCTACTTTTTTTCCATATTCAACACAGGTTTTCCTGCTTGCATCATCAGGGTTCCAGAGTGTTTTCAGACCATCGTCTACAAGGGTAAATCCTGCCGCTTTCAAAAGTTCAGTGATACGCGGAACAGATTCACCGCTCCATCCATAGCAGCCGAACGCTGCTGCTTTCTTTTCCTTGAAGCCGAGACCTCGGAGCTCTTCCAGTAAGGAAGCAACCGCGGTAAGGATTCCTTTGTTGATGGTTGGTGAGCCAACAAGGATTGCTTTGGATTTGAAGATTTCAGTAATCGCATCATTCTTGTCGCTATGTCCGATATTGATGAGTTTGACGGTCACGGATTTGTCTGCCTGTACAATCCCTTTCACAATATGCTCGGCCATCACACGAGTCCCATTCCACATTGTGTCATAGAGAACGGTGATCTGGTTTTCCTTGTACTTGTTTGCCCATTTAAGATACGTTTCGATGATGTGGGTTGGGTTCTCTCGCCAGATAACCCCATGGCTTGTGCAGATGATATCAACAGGTTGATGTAATGCTAACACATCCTTGATTTTCTTCTCGACCAGTGCACTGAACGGGGCGAGGATATTCGCATAATATTTCAATGCTTCATACATCAAATCTGATTGTTCAACCAAGTCATTGAACATGAACTCTGAGGCAAGATGTTCACCAAACGCATCGTTGCTAAAGAGGATGTTATCACCGGTGAGATAACAGAACATTGAATCAGGCCAATGCAACATTGGTGCCTCGATGAACACAAGTTCTTTTTTGCCAAGGCTGAGTCGATCACCTGTTTTCACGATCTTGAAATCCCAGTCCTCATGATAATGGCCTTTCAGTGATTTGACCCCGTTTGCGGTACAATAAATGGGTGTATCCGGAATCTGTCTCATCAGTTCAGGAAGCGCACCACTATGGTCTGTTTCCCCATGATTCGCAATGATATAATCGATTTTTTTCAGGTCTGTTTCTGTGGAAAGATTTTTCACAAACTCTTTCGCGAACGGACCCCACACTGTATCAATCAAAGCAACTTTTCCCTCTTTGATGAGATAGGAGTTATAGGTTGAGCCCCGATGTGTGGATAGCTCGTTGCCATGGAACTTACGAAGATCCCAATCGATTTTGCCAACCCAAGAGACATTATTTTTTACTGGTATATTCATACAGATACTTCCACCAAGGTAAGGTTCTTACAATCCTCGATAGTTCTTAAAAATTTCCCCAAAAAATGAACATACAAGCTTCATATATTTTTTGTTCCTTATCAACGGTTTTTTGTCCGTATGAATTTAAATAGCGGTTGGATTATCTCGAATCACCCGGGGGAGTGCCATGGAGATCGTCCCAGGAGTTCATTTGATAGACGGCATCTACGCCCATAGCTATCTTATTGATGGTCCTGAATTGACCCTTATAGATACCGGTATGCCACGGAACACAAAGAAGATTCTTCGATATATCACCGATACCCTCCGCAGAACACCAACAGATTTGAAAACCATTCTGCTGACGCATTGCGATATCGATCATATCGGTAATGCCCGGGAACTACGCAGTATCAGCGGTGCGACAATCGCAGCCCATCCCCAGGATGCTGATATCATCTCCGGTAAGAAACCACGGCACACTCCACGAAGAACAATGAGCATTCTTTTCAAACTGCTTGGCATATTCCTCCAAGTAAAACCATTCTCTGTTGATGAAATTATAGACCACGGGGACACTATCGCTGGTCTGACCGTCCTACATCTCCCTGGTCATACCCCAGGCAGCATCGCGTTCTATGATCCCAAACGCAAGGTACTATTCATCGGTGATACTCTAGGATGTAAAAATGGAATCGTCCAAGGCCCACCAAAAAATGTTACATGGGATATGGGGCAAGTCTATCAATCTATCAAAGCTCTCCAAACCCTTGAGTATATGGTGTTGCTCAGCGGTCATGGGGAACCGTTAACATCTGATGCCTCAACAAAAGTAAGACAGTTCATAGCCAAAATTCATGAAAACAAACCAACACGGTAATTGTGAAAGACATGCCTATAATCGAAACAAAAAATTTGACAAAAAAATTTGAAAAAATGACTGCGGTCGACAAACTGAATCTCCAAATCAACGAAGGAGAAATCTTCGGTTTGCTTGGACCCAATGGCGCGGGAAAGACGACTACCCTTCTCATGCTTGTTACATTAAAACCACCGACGTCAGGGACTGCAACCATCAATGGATTTGATATCGTCAAACAAGCAGACAAGGTCAGAAAATCTATCGGTATCGTGTTTCAAGACCCCAGTTCCGATGAGATACTCACTGGATATGAGAATCTCAAGCTACATGGCTGGCTTTACGACATGCCGTCTGACCTGCGAGAAGAACGAATCAAAGAAGTCTTGGAATTAGTAGAGCTCACTGATCGGAGAAACGATCGAGTGAAAAAATATTCTGGCGGGATGAGACGACGGCTCGAGCTTGCACGAGGACTCATGCATCACCCAAAGATTCTTTTCTTAGATGAACCAACCCTTGGTCTCGACCCTCAATCACGAGAACATATCTGGAAGTATATCGAGAACCTTGCAAAGGAAAAAAACATGACGATTGTCCTAACCACGCATTACATGGACGAGGCAGATAAACTCTGTGACAGACTGGCCATCATCGATAAAGGAAAAATCGCTGTGCTCGGTTCTCCGATACAGCTCAAGAAAAACTTAGGCGGCGATATTATTAGATTGAAAGCGAAGACGTTGGACATCGATGTGTTGAAGAACCTACCTTATGTAAAAAACATCAGCCCCTGCGATGGTGAGGTGTGTCTAACCTTGGAAGATGCTAATACTCATCTGCAAGAAATCTTAAAACTCGTTGGAAAGGTCGATTCAGTCGAGATTCGCTCACCTACTCTTGACGACGTGTTCCTGCATTATACCGGCAGGGCGATGCGAGAAGGCTCACCCGAAGGAAACTGGACTGAGAAAATGATGAACGCGAGTGAGAAGACATGAGCGAACTAAAAGGGATTTATGCCTTGTGGTACAGAGAGATGAAGGTGTTCCTCAGAGAACGATCACGAGTTATTTCATCGATTATTAACCCATTGCTCTGGTTACTAATCATCGGAGGCGGACTTGGATCAGCAGTCTCCTTTGAGGGTTATGATGTCATGACGTTCATCTTCCCTGGAGTTCTTATACAAACTGCATTGTTCTCATCAGTTTTTTTTGGCGTATACATCGTTTGGGATAAAAAAATAGATTTCATGAAAGAGGTCTTGGTAGCACCTATGAGACGCACCTCGCTGTTCGTCGGAAAAATAATCGGTGGGTCGACCGATACGCTCCTTCAAATCTTGATTTTATTTGCAATAGGAATTATTTTTACTATCATTGGTATCATGCCAGGGTTACAACTCACTTTTTTTTCTATTACTATGTCTCTTGTGTTTCTCCTTGTGACAACAGCAGGGCTTGTCAGCATCGGTCTGATCATTGGTTCTCAGATGGAAAGCCCGGAAGGATTTCAACTCATCATCAGTTTTGTTATCTTCCCGTTGTTCTTTCTGTCTGGTTCTCTGTTCCCGATCACCAACCTCCCGAAATGGCTTGCGCCATTCATTTACGTTAATCCAGTGACCTATGCGGTGGACGGCATCCGTGGCGCACTTCTTGGGACATACCAATTTTCTCTTCTGTTTGATTTAGCACTGATTAGTCTTTTTACTCTGAT
>Ga0105100_10001843_pt1 | contig 12387 bp, 11 predicted proteins | sample PPLLak12cMay2015_2_FD_87033 | JGI IMG/M metagenome (GOLD analysis project Ga0105100, IMG submission 87033) | Freshwater sediment microbial communities from Prairie Pothole Lake near Jamestown, North Dakota, USA - PPLs Lake P8 Core (1) Depth... | ecosystem: Environmental > Aquatic > Freshwater >... | reverse complement strand
GTGTAGATTTCCATCGGTGGATAGATTGCGTCTTCACCAGTCTCACCATATTCTTGTGCAATTTTTTCGTATGATGCTTTTACCGCTTCGTATTCTTTTTGCAGCGTAGGCAACTTTTGTTGATATGCCTGGTATATCTCCTCGGGGGTCTTGTCACAGTAATCATTCTTCTCGTCGTAGAGGTCCCAAAGTGTTCCAGCGATTGCTTTTTCCTCTGCTCTCCCGTTATCTCCGTACGCGACTGCATTGAACTCCATTCCTGCCCATTGGGTGTTATACAGATAATTATCTGCAGCGAGCGCGGTCATAGCTGATAAATCTGGTGACGACATCGGGATGGTGCCGACTTCTTCTTCATAGCATTCCAATATCACAGCGGCCATGAACTCGGCGAACCCCTCGACAAACGAATCAGAGGTACTTGGGTTGAGGTACCCGTTGTGGTTCCATTCCTCGATATTAACGGGGAGATCTGGAGATGGTGCCGGCCATTGCTGATACAAGGTATGCATGATATAATGGGAAAATTCATGGTACTCCCGGTGTCTGGGGCGGTATACACTTTCATGGATTGATTTTTCTGCATCGAACGTGATGTAGCTTTTCCCCGGGATGTCGTACCAGTACTTAGTACCTATTTGTTCGGAGGCAAAGGTGTACACATCCAGGGGGAGTTGGTAGTTGACGTCAACCTTTAAAACAAGTTGATAGAACTCAAGAGCTTCGGTGAAATGGACATAGATGCTGGCGAATGTTTTCGCCCAGTCGCCACCATAATAGATGGGAAGTTCCTGCTCAAGTGCGATATTCTGGGTCAGATCGGTATTTGAGTCGATCGTGATAGGACGACGGAAGCTTACCACGCTTCTGTTATTCTCCTGGTAATGGAGGGAAAAATAGGTGGTTGAGTTGATGGCATAGGAGAAGGTGACGGTGAGATTGTAATTTGTTCCTTTCGCGATCGGCCTGGTGAAGTTGTAATTCCCCTCGTCGTCGGTGGTCGTCTCGTTCGTGGTCCTGCCATCTGATAAGCTGACCTTGATGTGTTTCATCGGGATGGAAAACCCGGTGATTTGCCCATGGATCTCATCCATGGCTTCTATTGATAATAAGTCCTGTGCCTTTGCTTCGAGCTTCTCAAGCATTGTTATGAGTTGTTGGTCAGAATATGCTTCTTTCCTTAGTTTTGCACTTAACCCAGCGAGGGTGGTACCATGGGTAAATTCGATGCTCCCTATGAGATAATCGCCCATCAAATCCTCAATAAGCAGTGCGTATCTGGTTGTCTGTTTTTCCCAGGTGATGACTCTGTAACTGGTGCTTTCAACAAAGTTGCTTTCATAAAAAAGGATATGCTCACTCATGTAGGTTGTCAGATCATAATCGTAAAAATATAGAGAAAGACCTGCGTTGTTTGACGGTTCAGGCTCACCATAATAGAATGTGACTTGGTGTGGTTCAACCTCAGTAAGAATAAATGATTTTTGTTTGTTGAATGACAGGCCTAAATCAGGGATGTTCCCATCGTCGATAGTGATTTGATAGACTTGGGCTGGATCTGCAGCGTTCGGAATGTTTATACACGGCATGATACATAACAAAGCGATTATTACTCCTATTGCAATATTCTTCATTACTTTCATATGTCACGCTCCCCATTAGTGCACAGGAGAATTATTTCATCACATATAAGAGTTATGATTTTTTTTAAAGAAAAAATCGTGATATTCTTTAATATAAATAAGTATCAAGGGTGATAAATTAAATCTGTCGATTGTACAATCAATCGAGGATCAATATTTTGGAATTAAAAAAACAGATCCACCAACAATAACACCGATCGTAGATTGTGCCGTATACAACGGGTAATCATCGTTGATCCCTTTCATGATCACATTAAGAGAGATGAATTGACTTGCATATCGTCGGCCTAGTATTTTAAATTCCCAAAAGCTTTTTATCTCTTTTGTAAACGTCCAATTACAGGGAAGAGTATTGGAATTCATCTCCATAATCACGTACTGATTGGTCCGAAGATTTCTCATCTGGATGTTAATAGTGACATTCGCAGACTCAAGGGGCGACTTTTTATTTTCAACTCGTACACGAAACTGAGCGGGATACGAAAGGGCGCTCCCTTTGAGAGAAATCTGCATATCGTTTCTTGTGAGATGAGGATGGAAACTAGCCATTGTGGCAAGTGTTCCGACAGCGAGTTTGCAGACCTTTGTTAGATATGTCATATTCATCTGTTCAAGAATGTCTTCAGAAGTGTGATAATATGGTGTGAGACTATATTCCCAGAAATCACTGGCATCGTAATTATTCTGCACAAATGAATCATGGTCGCCAAAGCTGATGTAGGGGAGACGGATCACCTGCAGTCCGATAACCTCATGATACTGTGATGCGATGGTGCTACTGATGTCAACCATCCATGCAGATTGGTTGTTAGAGATATGGTGTATTTTATTACCATCCTCTGAGGTCATCGCATAACCGACCCCATCAAGATTGAGATTCCCTAGAATATGCTCACCGTTTCGAACAGCATCTTGCACGTACTCATGGCTGCCGAATAATCCTTGTTCCTCCCCTGAAAAGAGGACGAACCGTATGGAACTGTTAAACCGATACTGGCTCATGATACTAGCTGTTGCAAGGACGATTGCGACACCGGATCCGTCGTCGTTCGCCCCGGGTGATATACTAACGCTGTCATAATGTGCACTGATGACAATGGTGCTATTACTGCTGTCCATTCCTTGTAATGTCGCTTCGATGTTGTTTCCGGATTTAAGTTTATACTTCCAAGGATCATATCGGACAGATAGCTGAAAAGAATTCAACGTATCATACAGGTACTTTCCGACCGCATCACATGCGTCTGATCCGGTAGGATGCGGACCGAAATCCTGGATTTTTTGGATAAATGCTTCTAATATCGATGCGTTGACCTGATTGATCATTTGAAGGATGTCAGATATTTCATTGGTCATTGATGGAGTGTTGATATCCCACGGTTTATACGACTGCATGCGAGGATACGATTGTAGCATTTCTGGCGGAGTACTAAGGCTTTGTGTTGTTCCTAGCAACTGACAAATGATGATAAAACATATCACGGATTGTATTTTAGGTTTTTTATGTTTCATTCCACCACGCGAATATATTATTAATAATAAATTTTTATATAAATATATCGTTGTTTATCCAATATCTGCCACTTTTAAGAATCGAGATTCTAAAAACTTCTCGGAGTTTATGACACAAAAACTTATATGACACCCAACCTATTCATGAATATCAATTTATGAAGGGTATAGGAGGAAAATATTATGCTAATTATCGTAAGATTGTATCCAAAAATAGATATCAATAAGATCTGGGACTATGTCGAACATGAAATCAAAGAAGAGTCATCGAAATCTATGACACCATTATATGCGACTCAAACAGAAGGAATGATGGATGTTGGTATCATTTTCGATGTGAAAGATTCTAATGATATCGCTCAATTTCTCACAGAAGAGATTGTGAAATGTCCTGAGGTGCATCATACAAAAACGATTTCACTTATGAAACCTGTATTTTTCCCCATCCCTAAAAAAAAACCGGATAACATCCAGCGATATCTCATCAGAATCTATATGCATCCACGATATTACAAACAGAATTATGAGCATCTCGTTTCGTATCGGTATCCCTATAATCTTTTCCCCATCTATATTTCGTATTCTCTTGGTGACGAAGATATCATCATGAGTATCGGAGCCGATTCAAAGGAGACCGCTCTGAAATTTTTACGAGAGCAGATACGGACGTTGGATGGTGTCGATCAGTCAGCCCTTTACCCAGTGTTCCGTGCGAAGCGTTTCGCTCCGCTTGAAAAATTAATTGAACATCAGAAGAAATATCTTGCGGAGGGCGGGAAAAAAACACCGCTAAAGGAAGTCGATTTAACGTTTGACTGGGTGGAAGATTTCGAGCAATATGCCATGCTTACCGGAGCGTTCCCTGCAGATTTGTAAGAAAAGAGATATTTTGCAAAAATCCTCGTGAGATCATCGAAAAAACGTTATGTAGATATATACCTACAAAATACGTTATCGCAAGAACGGAGGAGAAAAAAGATATGGACCCAATTATAGAAACAGCAATTATATTTGTTATAAGTCTTCTCATCTCGGCGATTATTATCTATATCGTCACAAAAATATTCCGAGAGACAGAGGGGTTTGGCACTGCGTTATTAGCTGCGTTTGTCGGGGCAATCATCTACACAGCGGTCTACTATATCTTTGGCAGCATCTCTGAATTAGCTGATATCCGATGGCTCGCATCAATCCTTGGAGGTCTCGGGTGGCTCATCGCGCTTCGCTTTTTGTACAGCATAGGCTGGTTAAAAGCGATAGGTCTGGCTGTCATCATATGGGTCATCTCAGCGATCGTCGGTTACTTTTTACCAACCCTCTCGGTCACAGGACCGCTATAATCATAAATTCAGGGAACAGAGACTAATCCTTATTTGCACCTGTTATAAATTATCAACTATTGAGTTTCCTGATGATTCTTCGTCCTTCCCTCATTAAAACATTAGATGCACTCTTTCTTTGTCCAGACCAAGACATCAGTGAGAAATCAAGAATCGGAGAAGGAAATCACAGTTGACAACTTCATAAGAAAAAGTTATAAACGATGTATATTTCCCATGCTCGAGATGATGGATACTATGAAAATAGGAATAGTCTATTATTCAAGAACAGGTAACACAAGAAATGTAGCACAACTTTTAGAAAAAAAATTGAAAGAAAAGAATGCTGAGGTAAACCTTATCGAAATTGAACATGTAAAAAGACCTGGTTTTTTTACTGCTGGTAGGGCTGCAATGAAACAAGAGGAATTACCAATAAAAAACACTGATTTTGACATGGGAAAATATGATATGATACTCGCTGGTTCACCGACATGGGGTGGAAGACCTTCACCTTTTGTTACGATTTTTATGAACAAAGCGGAAAATATTAAGGGAAAAAAGGTCGCTGTTTTTGGTACAGGCATGAGTCCCATTGATAAAAGAGAACAGTTCAATGAGATTATGAGGAATACTTTACAGAAAGTTGGAACCAAAGCAGTTGATAGTTACCTCGCATTTAATTTTAAAAGAGGCAGACTTGTAGATGGTGAACAACATATAGACAATTTTATCAGTCGTATTTTGAAATGAAAAGGGAATAATCCTATCTGAAGACTGTTGGTTAAAAAAGAAAAAAACTTAAATTGATAAGTCGCTAGACTATTTTAGGTTGATGAAGATCGACCGCTTCCCTGAAAACCATATTCGATTCCTTCTTTTTTAAAGCGCTCACTGATAGCATAGATGACTCGATCATGAATATCAAGATATTGTTTATAGTTCCCAGTGTTGATATAGTAGACGACCTCGAAGTTGTAGCTAAAAGAGCCAACCTCCCGGAGATGGACCATGTCAAACTGAACCTCTGTGCAGCTCTCAATGGTTTCTTTGAGGACTGCTGGAATTTTTTTGAGCATATTCAGCTGGACATTCGGGGAAACACGGATGATAAATTCGACACGTCGCCGAGGCATTTTCTGAAGATTGCGGATTTTACCTGAGGTGACCTCATGATTTGAAATGATCATCTCCTCGCCCTCGAGGAGCTGGACACGTGTTGATTTCAAACCAATTTTTGTCACTGTTCCTCCGTTTGTTCCCACTACGATGAAGTCACCCACCTCAAAGGGCCGGTCGAAATAGATGGAAAAAGCACTGAACACGTCACTTAGAATATTTTGTAAGGCAAACGCGATAGCGATACCACCGACTCCGAGACCAACAACGATACCAGAGAGATTCACGTTGAACACATGAAGGATGAGTACGAATCCAAGTACGAACACGATTGCTTGGAGGAATTTTTTAAACACGTTCAAAATACGGTTATCAATGATTACTTTGCGTTGTTTCGCGAGTCGTTCTGCGTACCATGTCATCAGAATGTTGATGATCCGGATGATGATAAAAATCGCAAGAAGGATCTCAGCGATGGTAAAAATCTGACTCACTTCTACTCCATATGGGTCCAGGACTGAGAGTTGATCTAATCCGTATAATGCCCCAATGAGAATGACGAAAAAGTAGATTGGTTTTTTTATATTCTTAATGATTTCATCATCAAGGGTTGTCGCTGTTTTTTCTGCCCATTTGGAAAAATAATGCTCGAAAAGATGATAAACGATTAATCCTGTAACAAAGGCGAGGAGAAAGAACGTGAGTGCAGCGAGGATTTCTCCGACGATGAGAGAAACCTGAATACCGTTCTCTTGCAGAAGATTATTAATGATTTCACTTAATCGAAAATTTATCAACAACATACTGTTTTGTGGGTAATCAATTCGCGTTCTTTAATGTTTACTTTCCTTTGAGTTAGATCATGTTTCTGTAATGATAAAAGTCAGTGAAATGGTTTTTAAAATTAATATGAAACCTATCTTGGATAAGCATTTTTTTGCTTGTCTGATGGTATCCGATTGTTACATCCTTTTGTTGGGGGGTTTTAAACAAGTCTTACGCTGAAAAAGTAGGCGACAAGCAAAATGATCGTGCCTCGTACAGCACCTGCTGCGATATTAATCAGTACAAACCATCGTCTCGTTAAAGCTTTTTTCCCATCATCCTTTGGATTCAACAACGAGAAGAGATACACGGTGATAGAATCCAACATTAATGGTGTACTCATAATAATGAATAAACCATAATAGCCATATTTCCTTATGAATTGTTCGCACCATCCAATAATTTTTTTCGTAAATGGTGTACTTATAGATCGTTTCTTGATAATGTTACGGATTCTGGCTCCAATCTCAAATGCAATGGAGGAACCAACCCCTTTCCCGAAAGCTAAGAGTAGAATAAGGAGGACAGGGTGCATATATGGATTGAACAACCCGATCTCGACGGGAATCGGAAGAATCAAGACTGTCAGTATAACATAGACAAAAAAGAGAATCGAATATGTGATTGGATCTTGCATTGCTGCAAGCAGTATTCCGGTCAAATCCATATTTATACCTCGGTAACAATCAATTTTATGCGTTATTTGTATTTCAAGTTCAATATCAAATCCACGATAAATCCTATGATAATAAGAATTATGCCATAGAGTAGAACATCAGGGGTAAGATTCGCAATCATAAATATCGAGGTCACAATCCCAAGAAAGGGAATTACGGGGAATCTTCCAATATGAAGAGGGGCCTTGAAACCTGTTGATATTGGTTTTTTATAGCGGAAATATATGACAGAAGCGTTTATCATGATAAACACAGAAAAAATCGTGAAATTCGTGAGATTCGCAATCGTTTTCAAATCTCCAAGGAATAAAAAAAGCATCGCCGCAATGACAATAGTAATGATAGCAACCCAGGGTGTACGAAATCGTTTCCCTACCCTGGAGAACATCTTCGGGATTGCTTCTTGTTCTGCAATACCATAGATCAATCGCGAACCAGTCAGCAGCATCATCAGCGCGGTGTTGAATGTGGAGAACAAAGCAATGACTGAAAGAATGAGGAAGCTTTGTTGACCGAACGCTCGCTCTGCTACTAATGCTAGTGGTGCTTGTGATGTTGATAGTTCCTGCCAGGGAATAACACTCACCACCGAGATGCCGACGAGGATGTAAATAATGGTAGTGATCATCATGGAGTAAAGGATTGCTTTTGGGATGTTTTTCTCCGGATCCTTTGTTTCCTCTGCAAGCCGGGTGATGCCCTCGAAGCCGAGGTACCCAAAGAAAATTAGGACCCCCGCCTCAAGGACACCTTTCAGCCCCTTGGCCATTTCAAGATAATTGACGGAACCGATGGAGGGGAGACCGACGAGAATAACAATCACTAATCCTATTATCTCAATCGCGGTAAACAAAATCGTGACTTTTGCTGTTTGTTGTACTCCAATAATAAGGATGATTTCTATTATAACGAGCAGTACCAGAGCGATAGTGATGATGGGTGTATGAAATAGTGCTGAGAAGTATGAAGCGAATCCCATTGCAACCGTTGCACCCCCGATTACGCTACCTGCAAGAAGAAGCCATGCGACAATCCATGCAGCTCTATTGCCAAACGAGTTTTCCATATAGATATATTCGGCGCCTGCTTTTGGGAACCTGGAAGAAAGCTCTGCGTAGCTAAAAGCGGTAAGTGTTGCAACAACAGCTGCGATAATAAATGATAACCAGATACTGTTTCCGCTCAGCCCAACTGCTTCTCCTATAATGACATAGATCCCAGCACCTAGGATGATCCCAACGCTCATGAGCGTCAATTGCCAAAGGGATAAAGAGCGTTTCAATTCAGCCATAGTTCCGTCAAGGTTGAACAGTTATTTTACTTTTTTCTATTTGTTAACTCATGGACCATATATGAAGAACAATATGGTAATAATATCTGTATGGTGAATCCTTTTTTGAGTTCTTATAGCAACCAGTTCTGGAGATACGATTTGTTAAATGTCATCGCTATATATCTTTTTGTGTCGAAGCCGAAAATACTTTTCTACTATTTAACTATGAGTATTTTATTTCATACATATGAAACTAGAAAATCATATATACCTGTTCTCCATTTCCGTATCGGAGTAACCGCAATGAAACAACAGGAGAATTTTATCGAAAAAGTCGCGATTCTCTTAAATTTATCAAAGACGGATGTTGAAATTCTCATCATACTTAATAAAAAGGGAAAATTGTTAGTATCGGACATCACTAAGAATATCAAGCGATCTGAGAGGCATATTCGTCAACGATTACAGATTCTTCATGAAAAAGGATTTCTGAAAAAGGACATCGAAGTATTAAACAATAAAAGGATAGCATATCGATATTCGCTTAAACCTCTGCAGAGTATGACCATAGATGTCCGGAGAGATTTACAAAAAAAAATCGATGAAATTGAAAAATTATCTGTTGAATTGAACTATCAGGTTTGACAGAATATGGTAAAAGTCGTTCTAATGGTGGGTAATACGTTAATGGTTACAGAAAATAGACTTGATCCATATCTGATTGATGTATGAAGGATTGAACCCAACGATGCAAAACGCCTAATACTATCGAATGAATAAGGATGATTGAAAAATGTTCTCATGGAGTTAAGTCTCATGATTTGGATCATTATCGGTATTGTTGTAATACTGTGTCTTCTCTTATTTTCTGCGTTTTTCTCCAGTGCTGAAATGGCGTTTATTTCCATTAATCGAGCAGTTGTGAAAGAAAAAGCACGAGAAGGAGAGAAACATGCGATTATCTTGGATCGGTTGTTGCAGAAACCAGAGAACGTGATCAGTGCGATTGTCATTGGTAACAATCTCGTAAACATCCTTGCTTCAATCATCGCGGGTACTATTACGACGATGGTTTTCGGAAATATCGGCATCGGTATCGCTACAGTTGTTATGATACTGTTGGTCATAATTTTTGGCGAAAGCACTCCGAAATCATTCGGGATTCGTAACATGCGTTTTGCATTGAGGGTCGCCCGACCACTTGCGTTCGTCACCAGAATATTGCATCCATTGGTGGTCCTTCTAACAGGTATCTCGAATGTGTTGATGCGACTCGTTGGTGGAAAAAGTAAGAGCCGATCGATTATCACAGAAAAGGAAATTATGGCGATGATGCGACTTGGTGAGGCGGAGGGTACGATTGCACGTGATGAACGTGAAATGGTCAAAGATGTATTCGAATTTGACGAGACGCATGTTTCTGAAGTCTTTACACCAAAGGAGAACGTCGTTTTTCTTCAGGAAAATGACACCATTGCATCTCTTGTGGAAAAATCAATTCAGACTGGATTTTCCCGATTCCCTGTCTGCAGAGCAAATCTGGATGATATCATTGGGATGGTTCATGTGAAAGATACGTTGGGTGAGATTGATAAAAATATATCTGTGAAATCAATCATGCGTCCTATTTTGAAAATAGATTCGAGTATGAAGATCGATGATGCACTACGGCTCATGAAGGCGGAGAAAACGCATCTTGCGTTACTGCAAACTATCGATGGAAAAACCAAAGGTCTTGTCTCAATGGAGGATTTAATCGAAGAGATTTTTGGGGAAATCGCTGATGAACATGAGCTGGGTGTTCCCCAACAGAGAAAAGAGAAAAAATAGATATTGATGGAGATGTGAGTAAATAGTGTCAATATTTCTTGTTGAATAAATAAAAGAGCACCGCAAGCCAAATGCCATGAGCAGCAAAACCAATGCCAAGGAACACAACATCCTGAGCACCAGTATGAAGTAACTTATCAAGTGACATGAAAGTCCAGAAATTCGGGATAATGCCGAAGATGTATTTGAGATCGTTGTTGATGAAAAATGCAAACAACGGAAGGAAAAACACCCCTCCGAGCATTTTAAACACTGCGAACGCTTGGACTTTGTTGTTTGCGACGATATTAGCGATTAACCCCAACATTGGGGTGAAGAGAGCAAGGAGGACTGCAATCGGGAGATACTCAACAAGGGTGATATCGATTAGACCAGTGAATGTTGGGAACAGGAGGATATACACAAAGGAAAGCACGCTGAGGAACGCCATTCGATACACAAGATAGCTGTTTCTGGAAATCGGCATTACTCGCAGGACCGTCAATAAGTTTTCATCACGTTCGTCCATGATAAGAAATCCTGTAACAAATCCAAACATCATCGGTATGGTGATGACCAGCATCATAAATAACACTGGGTAGAGCTCCTGTAGAGGAATGATATTATCTGATAACCATGGGATTACAAGGCGAGTGATGATAATAATGACGAGCGGTATCAGAAATGCAGAGTAAAAGAGCAGTCGGTCTCGGACAATGTTTCGTAAATCATTCACGAGCAATTTGTTCATGTGAACCATAATTACCCGCCTCGTGCCACGATGTATTTATAAAAGAGTTTTTTCGCAAAAACGTAGCAACCAATAATCCAGATGATTAGATAGATGATCGCATATATGGTATCATTAAGGGAAACAGTGCCAAAGACTCCATTGAAGAGAAGGAATGATGCTTGTGATGGCCAGAGGTAGAATATCACGTTGTTATAGATTCCAGAGATATCTAAGAGCGGGGGGACAAACAACAGCAGGAACGCCAGCATCATCATAACTAAATATTCGTTGATACTGTGACATCGGGCAACTAGGAGAAATCCGAGGAGAATAAGAAAGATCGATGTCAGGACAATTCCTGTGATCATGTAAAAATATTGAAAATCAAACCCATGGACAAGAAAGACAAAGAGGAACGCGGAAACTATGGAGAGGATCGTAAGGGAGATGATTTTTGAAAAAAAGTACGTCCGGGTTTCCATGGGGGTAACCGTCAGAGCCTGCAGCGTATTTTCGGTTTTTTCAAACAGCACAAGAGCGCCGATGAACATGATTCCAATGAGCGTCGGGTCGAAGAACAGGTATAACGTTTTGAATTCCGTGGTGTTTATCGATGGAATTGCTACAAGTGAGAGATAATAGATGATGACGCTCAGGATGGAAAGATGAATGATCCTATATCTTGATTGCAGGATCACATCCCATTTTAACATGGTTTTTAATTGGGTCATTTCAACTGCCGTCCGGTCACTTTGATAAAGACATCGTCAAGGGTTGCTTCTTCGGTGTGAATGGTTTGTACTCGTCCGGTGTTGAGCAGGGTGAGGAAAGCGTTGTTTGAACCAAGGTTAGAGAGGGTGAATTCTTCTCTAGCAAGGTCCCCGTTGTTCAGGTATTCTACTTTTACGAGTTTCTTTCCATGTCGTAGTTTAAGGTCTTTGGGACTCTCAATCAGGGCAAGGGTGCCGTCGACCATGAAACCAACACGATCACAGAGTTCATCCGCATCGGTCATATTATGGGTCGTAAGAAAGATGGTGGTTCCTTCTTCCTTTTTCTCATGGATGATGTTTTTTATCTGACGAGCACTCACTGGGTCAAGACCAGTGGTTGGTTCATCAAGGAACAGCATTTTTGGATTATTCAGAAGCGCTCGAGCGAAGTTGAGTTTGGTTTTCATGCCCTTGGAAAAAGAGCCGACGCGTTGGTGTGCGTCTTTCTCAAGGTCAACCATCTCGAGAAGTTCATGGGGATCGATGGTTTTGATCTTATAAAACGATGAGAAGAGTTCGAGGTTTTCAAACGCGGTGAGCTTCTGGTAATGGTTAGGTAGCTCAAAGCAGACGCCGATGTGTTCATAGAGGTCAGATCTCCAGTTGCTCAAGTTTTTCCCAAGGATGTCTACGATTCCGTTGTATCCTTTAAGAAGTCCGATAATGACTTTTTGGGTCGTGCTTTTTCCTGCACCGTTTGGTCC
>Ga0105100_10001842_pt1 | contig 12389 bp, 7 predicted proteins | sample PPLLak12cMay2015_2_FD_87033 | JGI IMG/M metagenome (GOLD analysis project Ga0105100, IMG submission 87033) | Freshwater sediment microbial communities from Prairie Pothole Lake near Jamestown, North Dakota, USA - PPLs Lake P8 Core (1) Depth... | ecosystem: Environmental > Aquatic > Freshwater >... | reverse complement strand
GTGATGGCGGGGGCTGCGGTGGGGGGGCTCTGGAGAGAGGAGGTGCATGCCGCTGGGGCCGGTCAGGATGCTGGTAGGTAGCCACATGGGAAAAAAGTCGGGTTCGGTGGCTGCCGGGGCGTGGTAGGCAGCTTGCAGGTAGGCGGTGGACCCTGGCCCCTCCAGGTTAACGCGGCGCTCACCTCGCTGCGGCGGCTCGGGGCGGTTGACCGGCCGCGGCTCGGAACGAGCCGGGATCGGCCCGAAGCGGTCCCTGATGCGACCCAGCATCTCCGCCGCCTCGAAATCGCCGACGGCCACGGCCACGGCGTTGTTGGGGCCATAGTGGGTCTGGTAGTGGCGCCACAAGTCATCGCGGCTGATCGTTTCCAGGTCGCACAGGTCGCCGATTGTGTCGTGATGGTAAGGATGGACCCGGAACGCCGCACCGACGACCTCTTCGCCCAGCAGAAAGGTGGGGTTGTTTTCGGCCCCCTGCCGCTCGGAGATGATGACCATCCGCTCCGGCTCGATCTCCTGGGGGTCGAAAAAGGCGTTGACCATGCGGTCGGCCTCGATGTGCAGGCTCAGGTCGATCCGGTCGGAGGGCAGTGTTTCGAAAAAGGTGGTAAAGTCGAGCCAGGTGAACCCGTTCATCGCGCCGCCATTGCGGGCGATCTGGGTGTCGATCTCACCCTTGGGAAAGGCCTCCGATCCTTTGAACAGCATGTGCTCAGCCCAATGGGCGATGCCGGTGATGCCCGGCAGCTCGTCACGGCTGCCGACCCGGTACCAGACCCAGAAGGTGGTCACTGGGGCGCGCCGGCTCTCTTTCAGGATGACGGTCAGGCCATTGTCGAAGGTGTGCTTGTGGATGGTCATATCGTGTCTCTCAACTCACGTAACCCCGGCCCACGCCGCGGTAGATAAAGCCCAGCGCTTCCATCTCACTGGGGTCGTAGATATTGCGGCCGTCGACGACGATCGGCTGGCGCATAGCCTGTTTCAGCCTGGACAGCGACAGGTGCTTGAATTCGTTCCACTCGGTGACGACGATCAACGCGTCGGCTCCATCGGCCACCTCGTAGGCGTCGCGGCACAGGGTCACGTCGTGCAGGTAGCGCCCGGCGTTGGCCATGGCCACCGGGTCATAGGCCCGCACCTGGGCACCCTCGCTCTGCAACAGGTGAACGATTTCGATGGACGGCGCTTCGCGCATGTCGTCGGTGTTGGGCTTGAAGGCCAGACCCAGGATGCCGATCACCTTTTCGTCCAAGGTGCCCAGCAGCTCCCGCACCTTGTACAGGGCCTGCCGGCGCTGATCGCGGTTGATGTCCATCACGGCCCGCAGGAGCTGGGGATGGCAGCCATGGACGGCGGCCATGTGGGCCAGGGCCGCCACGTCTTTGGGAAAGCAACTGCCGCCAAAGCCGACTCCGGCATCGAGAAAATAGGGGCCGATCCGTTTGTCGTAGCCCATCCCGACCGCCACCTCCTTGACGTCGGCGCCCAGCGCCTCGCAGATATTGGCGATCTCGTTGATAAACGACACTCGGGCGGCCAGGAAAGCGTTAGAGGCGTACTTGATCATTTCGGCGGTACGCAGGTCGGTGATCACGATCGGCGCCCGGAGCGACAGGTAAAGCTGGGCGACCTGGGCGGCGGCCTCCGGGTCCAGCGAGCCAAGGACGATCCGGTCGGGATAGATAAAGTCGTTAATGGCTGAGCCTTCGCGCAGGAACTCGGGGTTGCTGACGACCGAAAAGCCGATCGGCTGCGGTTGGTAGCGGCGGATGATGTCGGCCACCCAGTCGCCGGTGCCGATCGGCACGGTGCTCTTGTTGACAACGATCAGCGGCCCGTGCATGGCATTGGCGATGCTCCGCGCCGCGGCGCGGACGTACTTCAGGTCGGCCTCGCCACCCCCGCCCTGGGGTGTGCCGACGGCGATGAACACAAACTCGGCGTCCGGCACCCCGTCGTCGTACTGGCTGGTAAAGTGCAGCCGGCCGGCCTGGGCGTTGCGGCGGACCATCTCCTCCAACCCCGGCTCGTAGATCGGCATCTCGCCGGCGCGGAGCCTGTCGATCCTGGGGACGTCTACGTCTACACAGGTGACCTGGTGGCCCAGGTCGGCAAAGCAGGTGGCGGTGGTCAGTCCGACATAGCCGGCGCCGATCACACAGATCTTTCTCATCGGGTCCTATGCCTCGTACTCAAGTGAAGGTAGAACAACCGGCGCGGGGAACAGAAACCCCTCAGCCATCGTGGCACCACTATACCACGGAACGTGGCCAGACGCAACCTGGGCCCTAAGGGTATCCAAAACCCTTTTGGGGTTCCTGGAACCACTGAAGCACTGCCAGCACTGAAGCCACTGATCCGTGTCCTCAGTGCCTTCATCTTTTCAGCAGTTCGAAGGCTCACCGAAGGGGGACTTGCGCCCTCGTCTCGGGAGCGCCAAGACCGGTGGCAGCGGATGGCCTTTGGCTCAACGGATAAGCGGATGAACCGCGCCTATCCGCTTGTCCGCTTCCTATCCGCTGTGGCGATCTGATTGTACTCCGAACGAGGGCTTGGCAGAGAACCTGCAATCGAGGGCTTGCGAGTCGCCTGTTTCCATCAGTACACTTCGTCGTGTGTACCCAGGTCGATCAGGACGATCATGTCATCTCCGGTGTCTGGATCGGGCTCAAAGGCAAAGACGATCCGACAATCGTACTCCACCCAGCAAGCCCACACCCCCTGGAGCTGACCGCTCAACTTGTGCGTCTTTAGGGAAGGATGAAACGGGTCTTCTGCCAGCTTTTCCAGCACTTGAAACAGTCGATCCTGCCGGGCCGCGTTGCTGCGGGAGAGCCGCTTGAACGCCCGGCGGAAACTGGCATCCCAGGCTAGCTTGGTCATGGCTCGCCCAGGAGATCACCCTTGAGATCCTCTACAGAGCCGTAGCGGGCGTGGCCGTCGCGCACCGCCTGTAGTGTGGCGGCTGCATTACCGGCAATCTCAGCCCGCCGCAACTCCACCAGGCGGCGCCGAATCAAGTCGATCAGCGTTTCCTGGTCCTCGGGCGACAGTTTTTCCACAACGTCAAGCGCCTGCTGCAACAAGGGCGCCTTCACCTGACCCATGGCTGCCTTCCCTCTCTCTGCATCTTGATTTCAATGTACCACGCTGTCTGCCAAATGTCAAGTGCCCTGCTGTGCGGGATAACAGTCAAGCACCCATGGCGATCGATGCGCGACGAGCCAAGCTCATGACCAATTCCGGTCTGACTTTGCCCCCTGAGACGGGAGATTGGACAGTTTGCACCCGGCGACGCCGTATGGTAGAATGACCGCCACTCGCCAGGAGGAATCATGACAACTATTGCCCTTTCGACGGGGTCCCTCTACTCCTACGGCCTTGCCCGCGTCTTTGAGCTGGCCGCCGAGGCCGGCTTTGATGCCATCGAGATCATGGTCGACGACCGCTGGGACACCCGCCAGCCGGCCTATCTGCGGCGGCTGAGCCAGGCATCCGGCCTGCCGATTGCGGCGGTTCACAATCCGTTCCTGCCCCACGTGCCCGGCTGGCCGTCCGACCCGGTGGGCCGCCTGCGGCTGTCGGCGGCGCTGGCCCGTGAGGTGGGCGCGCCGTTGGTCGTGACCCACCTGCCGCTGCGCATCCGCGGGGCACGGGTGGAGCTGATAGGCTTCCGGGCCAGCCGCTTGATGGTGCCGATCCCGCTGCCCGGCGAGAGTGACTATCGCCGCTTTCTCCTGAACGGGCCGGCCCGCTTTGAGGCTGAGGAATCGGTCGTGGTGGCCGTGGAAAACATGCCGGTCAAGCGCTTGCTTGGCCGGGAGCTGGACATCTATGCTTTGAACCGCGTGGAGTTCCTGGCGACGCTGCCCCACCTGACCCTGGACACTACCCACCTGGGGACGCGAGGCCTGGATCCACTGATCGTGTACGAACGGCTAAAGGGGCGCGTGGCACACGTACACCTGTCCGATTTCAAGGAGCAAGAACACCTGCTGCCGGGGAACGGCCATCTCCCGCTGGGCCAACTGCTGGAGCGGCTGACCCGTGACGGCTACAGCGGCGCGGTGACGATTGAGCTCGGTCCTGAGGCGCTCCTGGCAGAGGACGAAGCCCGGGTGAAGGAGCGCCTGCGGCAGGCACTGCTTTTCTGCCGGGATCACACGGGCCGTTGATCGTCACTCATCCCGCTCGATCAGGATCGCCGCCTGGGCGCCGGTGTTGTGAATCGCAGCGATCTGCCGCGCCTCTTCCGGCGTGCAGCCAAGCAGGATCTTGAGCTCGGCATCCCGCTTTTCCAGGTCCACCGTGCACAGGACAGCGGTCACGACCCTGGCCGGCAGGCTGCCGATCCAGACGTCCAGGCCGCTGCCGTCAGCCGAAAGAGTCCCTTCCAGGTAGCCATAGTCAAACGGGTAGATGAAGGAGGGGTAGCGCGGATGGACCGAGTCGGCAGGGCGGTCTATTCTGATTGTACAATTGGCGACCAGCCGGTCGATCTGGCTCCAGAAACTGGTGGATTCTATCATCTTCATGCCTATCGGACCGGGTGGACCGACAGGTACTGCTGCAGGATCACTCCCGGCTCGCCGAGAAGCTCATAGCTCCCCCACCCGTCAAAAGCGGTCATGGCGAAAACCGCCGCGCCCCGCACATAGTCGTCCATCTGTAGCTGGCCGTCGTACCAGGCCAACTGCTCGATGTAGTTGCCCGGTGCATCCTCGCCCATGCCCAGCTCGGCCCAGTACCGGCGAAAGTCGGACCAGCCCTTGCCCGGCGGCCCCGGCCGGTCGGTGACCGTGCCGTCCACCCCACATTCGGTGATGAGCAGAGGCAGACGCAACCCCCACGGAATCAGGAATTGGCGGTAGGCCTTGCGGTAGCGCAGCATCAGCCAACCCTCGTCGGCCGGATCGGCGCGAAAATCGAGGTCTTGGCGGTTGGTGTTGAACCAGATCGTCGGCGCCGAATACTCGTGCAGGGCCAGGTACCCCCCATGGGCATGGGCCGCCTCCAGCGCCGGGCGGAAGGCAGGCCACCACTCCAGAGGTGGGTTCCCCGCGCCAAAATTGCCCACCGCGGCCCGCAGACCCCTGTCAGCCAACAAGCGCACCCGCTCGGCCTCCAGGTCGGCCAGCTTGCTCATCTGGCCCTCGTCGCCGGCCACCGGCTCGTTGAACCCCTCCCAGGCGTCCACCAGCCCGGCGCGGCGTTCGTCCAATGCCAGGGGTAGCACCGCCTCGGCCGCACGCCGGGCCTCGGCCTTTGCGTCGGCCTGGCTGAGGTTGACCTGATCCAGCTCCACCCGGCCGACGATGAGGGTCTGGGATGACCTGGCCCGGACATCGGCCAGGAAGGCGGGGTCCAGCTCCAGCGTCTTGAGCAAGGCCACGTTGCCGGTGGCGATCAGGTCCATGATCTGCGGGTGGTACCAGGCCACGAACAGGCCCAGCTTGGTCGGAGGGCCGGCGGGAAAGGGCGTGGGCCGCGGCGTGGGTGTGGCCGTGGGCTGGGGTGTGGCAGACGGCGGCGGCTCGGTAGCCAACGGCGAATCGAATGGCGATTGAAACACGCCGGCCGGCGTGGCCGTCGCCGTCGGCGATGCGGTTGCCGTGGTAGTTGGGGACGGGCTGGCCGTCGCGCTGGGCAGCACGGGTTGACTGATACGGCCAGGCGAAGGGGAGGGCTGAGGCTCCTCGGTCGACAAGCCACAACCGGACAGGATTGCAGCCAACGTTGCTGCGCCGGCGCCCTTGAGAAAGCGGCGCCGGCTGAGAGGAAACCGTGTGCCAGACATATCGTCTATTGTACCCGCAAACCCCGCCCCGGTCAACCACACTTCGGCAACGGTCAGGCTCCACCTACCCTACGGTAGTGTGCAAGCTTCCACCGACACGTCGTCGAGGTAGAAACCTGTCACCCCATTATCGTCGCCATCGTTGTACCCGTTAAAGTAGACCTGGATCGTCTGCCCTGCAAAGGCACTTAGATCATAAGACATCCCGGTCCAGGCGGCGGTGTTGGTGTTGGTCCGCATCAATACGGCCAGTAGGTCACCGTCCTGGTCGAGCAGGAGGCATTCCTGGCGGTCGCCATCATCCAGCTCAGAGACGGGATAGTACCAGAAGGTAAGGGTGGCGCTGTCGACGACGGCCGGCACGGTGATGGCCTGCCGGGCAGACGAATAGCTGTGGACATCGCTCTCGCCCGGCTTGAGGCCGAGCAGCAGTGACCTATTGCCACTGTGAGATTGGTCGGCGGTATAGCGGGCAGGGCGGGGTGTTGCGCTGATGACCCACGCCGTGTCGTCTTCAAAGCCGCCGTTCTGAACCAGCTCCTGGCAACCGCTGCCGGCCGCTGAGTAGTCTTTCAGGACGAGCGGCAGGTAAAGACGATACTGTGCCCGCAGGATGGTGACCACCCGCTCGTTGCCCGTATCGGCCACGACAATATCCCCCCTGCCGTCCCAGCACACGCCGTGAGGCTGGGAGAAGGACCCGGTGTGGCCGTCGTTGGGTTCTGTGTACTCTGCCAGGAGATTGCCCGCCGCGTCCAGCACCATCACGCGATCGTTCCCGGTGTCCGCAACTGCGATCAGACCGGCGCCGCCGGCTGCCACGCCGGTGGGAGCCAGCAGGCCGGCTGTGATGCTCCGCAGAAAACCGAAACTGGTGCCGTCGAAGCTCAAGACCTGGAGCCGGTTGTTGCCCATGTCGGCGACGATGACCTGGCCGTCGCCGTCAACCGCCAGTCCCTGAGGATACTGGAACTGTCCGGGCCCGCTACCGGGTCCACCGTAGGCGCTCACGAAACTTCCCAATTCGTCAAAGGCCTGGATGCGATGGTTGCCACTGTCAGCCACCAAGATGCGGTAGGGGGATGCGCCGCTATCACCGACGCGCGGCACGTCGCTGATCCTCAGTTCGTCGAGAACGGCGTTGGCCTGCTGGTCGTGCCAATGCGTGGAACCGATGTCGATCGTCTCGGCCAGCAAGTCTGGGGGGTTGGCCGCGTCGCTGTGATCCCGTCGCTCTCCATCCACAAACAGGGAGATTTCGGTGCCCTGCCAGGTGACAGCCACGTGGTGCCACTCGCCGGCCTGCCAGTGGGCCACATTGTGGGCCACTCCATACTCGGTCGAGCTATCCCACACCATAAAGCGCAGGTTGTTGGCCCCGTCCTTCATGATGCGCATGCGGTTGAACCAGCCGTCGCCCACTTCAAAGAAGGTGTGGCTCTCGCCATCGTCACCATTCCACAAGGGTTGGAGCCAGAACTCAACGGCTCCCTGAGTGCGTTCCAGGTTTCCGGCCGTCTCATACGCTAACCAGTCGCCATCGTTCACGACCACACCCTGGTCATACCGGCCGGCGGCGAACTCGGTACCGGAGGCTGTCCCGATCTCACCCTGGGCCCCGTCGTAACTCCCGTCAAAATGCAGCAACAGGAGTGTATCCTCATCCACGTCGTACGGTCCCTCGATGCTAAGGGGCTTGCCCACAGTCGCCACACCCGTTGGCGTTTCGAATTGGCCGGGTCCCGAACCACGCTCGCCAAACTCCAGGATTGGAGTCGCGTCACGGTCGGCCACCCGCACCGAATGGCGGTCGACGTACCAGTCGCCGGGATGGCTGAACAGCAGCCGATCCTGCCCGTCCACGGCCATGAAGGACGACTGCTCCAGGTGATAGTGCACACTGCCGACGTTTTGGAGATAACGCCCGTCGGGGCGCTGGCGCAGCAGCGCGTACCCGTTCTGTGGGTCGAGCACCGTCCGCTGCCCATCCGACATCAGCCCTACGGCATAAGGGTTGATGAGGTGGGGCGCCCAAGCGGTGTTGCTGAAGCCGCTCTCCTGCCCGGCGTTGTCCAACGCCGTCACGGCGTAGATACGTGTAGAAAAGTGCGCCTCGACGTAACACAGGTCGGTCACCAGGCCGCCGGTCCGTTCGTATTCGTACGCCGGGGGTGCCGCACGGTAGACGTAATACCCGATCAGATCGGCTGAAGGACTGGCTTCCCAGCACAGCGTGACCTGCTCTCCCTCGACCCGAGCCGTGGCGCCTGCCGGCGGTAAGGGTGCGTCAACCGGCGGCACGTGAGAGGTGAGGGCAAAGGTATAGCTGACGGTGTCGCCTTGCCAGTAGGCCAGATTCAAGTCGGTGATGTCGGTCCAGGCAAACTCTTCGTGATCTTCCTTGCTCAGCTTGATCAGAAAACGGCTCTGATTGCCCACCACATCGACGACGCCAAAGGGGTTGTCGCGCAGGGTGTGACCGGTGCGCGTGGTGACGCCGCCACCCGCCGGACGGTTGGCCAGCAGCAGGCGCCCATCGGTGTCCGTGGTCCCGGTGATCTCGGGGGTGTTGTCCAGGTCCAGCTCGCCCATCCAGTTGGGCGGTCCGGTACGCTGGTAGAGGGCCACCTGGACGTCGCCGGCCGGATCGCCCTGGTTGTCCAGGACCAGCAGGTAGTTCTGTTCGGGAATGTCGAACTGGTATTCGCCGTAATAACCGCGTCGATAACCCTTGGTTGCCGAGATCCCCCCGGCGCTGTGGCTGGAATAGAGGCGCGGATCGAGATGGGGAGCGATGTCGCCGCCGCCCATCAGGTCCGGGCGGGACCAGCCGAACCCGAAGTTGGCCGGACCTCCTTGTCGATCCAGGACCTTGACGTTGGTTGAGGACAGGTTGAGGTTGTAGAGGTCGATCAACCCCACCTGGTGGCTCAGCTCGTGGACCAGAGCCCAGTCGACATCGGTCACCGGGTCATAGCCACCGCTGAAGGTCCGGTAGTCGGCGTCCACAAACCAGCCCCCATCGCTGGTGCGATCCCAGGGCAGAGGAGTGGAGGTGATCGGGATCGAGTCGATGCGCACCCGTTCGGTCGCTCCGCCGGGCGTGGTGGGATAGGTCGAGCTGGCAAAAGCCCAATTCATGGCCGCGATCTGCCGCTGTAGCCAGTCCTCGGCCGAGTAGGAAAAGGCCGGGTTCCAGGGAGTGTTGTACGCTTCGTACATCTCGGGGGTGATGGCGATTCGAAAAGCCAGGCCGTTGGTCCGGTCTACCAGGGTATTGTTCATCTCGTACGTTTCGGCGACCAGGTCGTCAGGATCGGCGGTGAACCCAACTGTATGATCGTCCACGACGCGCTCGCCATCCATGGTGTGGGCCCACGTCCATTCGTGGATGGCTATAGCTTCGGCGCCGGGCGCCAGTCCAGAAAGCGTCCCCGAGAGCACCACATTGCCGTCTATCGTCCACTCATAGTCAAAGGCAGGGCTGGCCTCCGTCCCCTTGTTGACGATGTACGCCGTATAGGTCACTACCTCGCCGGGGGCCGGCCAGCGGCGCTCGTCTTCCGTGCCCGGGCACAGGTCAGGGATGCCGCCGGGGTAGATCACACAATAAGCCAGGTAGGTAGGGTCGCGGTGGATATAGGTCACGTCCAGGTCGATGCCGGCCGGGGGGGTGGTGGGTGTCCAGCCCGCTGGTGCCGGCCGCGTGACCTGCTGCCACGGATAGCCGGCGCCGGGCAGTGGCTGGCCCTCTTGCAGCATTCCGGGGACGTAGGGGTGCCCCCCATCGCCAGCTGGCGTCTCCTGCTGCGCCCGGACCTGTGGTGGCCTGCTGCACAAGATGGCAGCCAGGACCACGACCAGGGTTACGAACCACGCTGACAAACCCTTTGTTTTCATCTGTCTCCTCCTGCTGAGACCGCGCCCGCTTACGGAGCACCGTAGTGCCAGGTATCGCCAAACCAGCCAAACCCACCATCCCAGGTCATCCCTCCGAAGAGCACCGTCCTGTTGTTGAGTAGGTCGTAGGCCAGGCCGGCGTCCCAGCGCGCTGAGGGTCTCGGCGAGGCCGTGACCTGGGTCCAGGTCTGCCCGTCGTACTCCCAGGTGTCGTCGAAAGTGGAGGCGACGCCAACCAGTCCGCCGAAGAGTATGACACGCTGCCGGTCCTCGTCGTAGGTCATGTTGTGCGCCCAGCGGGCCGGCGGTGAGGTGGGAAGGTCCAGGCGTTGGGTCCAGTCGTTGCCGTCCCACTCCCAGGTGTCGCCGTACACGGTGCTGCCTGCCTCGCGCCCTCCGCCGAACAACACCACGGCACCGCGATGGGCATCGTACGCCAGGGCGGAGGATTCGCGGGCCGGTGGATGATGTGCAGGAGTGCGCTGGATCCACTGTCCATCTGCATACTCCCACGTCTCGTCAAAGAAGAGGTTGTCCGGCCCATAGTAGCCACCGAACAGCACCAGCCGGTGGCGGTTGCTATCGTAGGCCATCCTGGCACCGTTGCGGGGTGACGGTGAAGAGAGAGTGTCTATTCTCACCCAGGCGTGCCCATCGTATTGCCACGTATCGCTGTAAAAAGTCGTCTGGTCGGTCCCGCCAAACAGGACTGTTACCTGGTCATCCGAGTCATAGGCGACGGCCGCTGTCCAGCAGACAGGCGCCAACTGAAGGAGGTCAGTGCGGAGGGTCCAGGCCGTGCCGTCATACTCCCAGGTCTCGTCGGACAGAAACGTCCAGTTACCTCCTCCCACAGCGACGATCAGATGGCGGGCGGAATCGTAGACAAAGCCCATACAGCAACGCGGCGAGGGCGAGACCGGTGGATATTGTGGCTGCCAGGCGGCGCTGGCCGGCGGGTAGCTGTTCAGGACAAGGGGCAGGTAGAAGCGATATTCTGCCCGTCGGATGGTGACCACCCGCTGATTGCCCGTGTCGGCGACGACCAGGTCGCCGTCCGCTTCAACCGCCACGCCGCGCGGGGCGTTGAACGACCCCGTATAGCCGTCGTTGGGCTCCGTGTACTCGGCCACAAAGCTGCCCTCGGCATCGAGCACGACGATGCGGTTGTTGTCCGTGTCGGCGACCCCGATGTTGCCCTCGGCATCCACGGCCACGCCGGTAGGGGCATTGAACCCGGCAGTGTAGCTGTCGAGATAGCCAAAGGTCCGGCCGTCGAAGCTCAGCACTACCAGCCGGTTGTTGCCCTGATCGACCACAATGACCCGCCCGTTTGAGTCCACCGCCAGCCCTTGTGGATTACTGAACTGGCCATCGCCGCTGCCAAAGGTGCCGAACTCGGCCAGAAAGCTCCCCAGGTTGTCGAACGCTTGCACTCGGTGGTTGCCGCTGTCGGTCACCAGGATGCGCCCGCAGGCCAGACTGTTGCCCAGGCGCGGCACGTCGCTGATGCGAAACTCATCGATGACGCCGTCGGCTACGCGGCCGTCCCAGGCCCCGCTACCGACGTACAGTGGCTCGGAGAGCAGATCGGGCACGTGCCCTACTTCGCGACCTACCTGCACGCCGTCCTCGTAGAGGGCGATCTCCCCTTCCTGCCAGGTGGCGGCGATGTGGTGCCACTCGCCGGCCTGCCAATCGCCCACCCAGTGGGCGACGCCATACTCGTTTGAGCCTGCCCATACGATAAAGCGGAAGTTGTCTGCCCCGTCCTTGGCCAGGCGGATGCCGTTGTACCAACTGGTGCCCACTTCGAAGAAAGCATAGTCCTGCCCGTCGTCGCCGTCCCAGTTCGGGCGCAGCCAGAACTCGATGGTTCCCGCGGTGCGGTTCAGGTTGCCCGCGGTGGTGTAGGTCAGCGTGTCGCCAACATCGAAGGCCACGCCCTGGCCATACCGTCCCGGTTCGAAGGTTGTGCCCTGCGCCGCGCCCTGTTCTCCCTGCGCCCCATCGTAGCTCCCATCCAGGTGCAGGAGCAGCAGGGTGTGCTCATCGACCTCGTACGGGCCGCCGTAGGTGCACGCCTCGCCCCAGCCCGCCACTCCGGTTGGGGTCTCGAACTGGCCCGGCCCCGAGCCCTGCTCGCCGAACTCCAAGAGCGGCGTCCCGTCTAGGTCGGCCACCTGCACCGAATGGCGACCGGCGTCCACATCGCCGGGATGGCTGAGCAGCAGGCGGCTGTTGGCGTCCAGCGCCACGAACCGCGAGGTCTCCAAGTGGATGTAGCCCACGTACTGCCGGTAGGCGCCGCCGCTAGCCTGCCGCATGAGCCCATAGCCGTAGCGCGGATCCAGGATATAACGCTGTCCCTGGGGCGTGATCGCCGCCGACGAGGGGTTCGACAGCGTGGGCGCCCAGCCAAAGCTGGAAAAGCCGCTCTCCAACCCCTCACCACTGAGGGCGGTCACGGCGTACACCTTCCCGCCGAAGCTGCCCACCGCGTAGGTGTCCTCCAGGCACGGCCCGCTTCCCACCTCCGCCGCCAGCTCGTACTCGGACATCGGCAGCGTGGCGCGGTACACGCGGTAGCCGGCCACGCCGGGTGACGGGCTATCCTGCCAGCACACCCTGGCCCAGTCATCCTGCGCCTGCACGCCGCTAAGAACGGGGGCCTGCGGTGCCCCTGGCG
>Ga0105100_10001841_pt1 | contig 12396 bp, 7 predicted proteins | sample PPLLak12cMay2015_2_FD_87033 | JGI IMG/M metagenome (GOLD analysis project Ga0105100, IMG submission 87033) | Freshwater sediment microbial communities from Prairie Pothole Lake near Jamestown, North Dakota, USA - PPLs Lake P8 Core (1) Depth... | ecosystem: Environmental > Aquatic > Freshwater >... | reverse complement strand
TTTTCTCATGCCTCCTGGGACTTGCGATCCTTCCCTTCAGCAAGATGCTCCACATCTTCACCACGCCGCTGAGCCTGCTCGTCAATGCCGTCATGGAGAAGGGAAGGTCCGACCCGGCCAACATCGCGACCCGCCAGATCATGGAACTGGATGCCTGCACCCACTGCGGGGCGTGCACGGAGCGGTGCTCCCTGGCGCCGACCCTGGAAGACATCCCCAATGTGAACATCCTGCCCTCCGAAAAGATGGCGTCGGTCAAAACCCTGGTATCCGGCAGGAAGCTCAGCGTCTCCGAGATGGCGACGATCCGGCAGGGGCTCCATCTTTGTACCAATTGCGGCAGGTGCACGGAGGTCTGCCCGGCGGGCATCAACCTGGCTGAATTGTGGGTCAGCGTGAAAGAGGCGCTGCTGGAAAAGCCCGTGCCTGAGATCCTTCTGCTCTCCCCCCTGTCCCTGATGCGCGGTCTCACCCGGAGCGGTCTCGACCGGAGTCGATACGAGGATCCGCTGAAGCGTGCGAGGGAGGCCATTCTCGAATCGGACGCTCCTCACGGGCCGGGGAACGAAGATCTCCCCCTGATGCCGGGGTATGGCGGCGGGATGGTGGGACTCAACGGCAACTCCCGGTCGATGGGCTTTTCCGCGTGCTACTCCTGCATGACCTGTTCGAACTCGTGCCCTGTGGTGCGCAATTACTCCAATCCGAAGAAGGAGCTGGGTCTGCTGCCCCACCAGCTCATGCATGCCATGGGGCTGGAACTCTGGGACCTCGTGTTCAGCTCCAAGATGCTGTGGAGCTGCCTCGGCTGCTACCAGTGCCAGGAAAGCTGCCCACAGCGTGTGCCGGTTTCAGACGTTCTTTACAAGGTCAAGAACCTGGCCATGGCCAGGGCTCAGGCGAGAATCTCATCCGACGAGGAGGATTCGCAATGAGATTCGCCATGCTGCGCTGCTGCACCACCGCCATAGGACTCCGCCATTACGAATCCTCGACGAGCGCCGTCCTGAAGAAGCTCGGCATTGAATTCGTCGACGTGAAGGAGTTCAACTGCTGCGGCTATCCCCTGAAGAACTTCAGCCTGCAGGCCTACCTGCATGCCTCGGCGCGCAACCTGGCCCTGGCCGAACAGCGGTCTCTGGACCTGCTGACGGTTTGCAACTGCTGCTACGGGAGCCTCAAGCGCGCCCAGCACCTGTTCACGGAGGATTCCCCCATGAGGGACAGCGTCCGGGAGAGCCTGAAGAAAGAGGGCCTGGACTTCGAGGGGCGCATCGAGGCGAAGCACTTGCTTCAGGTGCTGCACGACGTCATCGGCGTCGATGCGATTGGAAGCCGGGTGGTCAGGAGATTTGACGGGCTCAGGCTTGCCGTCCATTACGGCTGCCACATCCTGCGTCCCAAAGAAATCGTTCAGTTCGACAATCCACTGGCCCCGACGAAGTTCGACCGCCTGGTCGCCCTCACCGGTGCAGAATCCGTGTCGTGGCCAAGGAAGCTCGACTGCTGCGGTTCTCCCCAGGTCGGCGTCAACGACGAGCTGGCCATGGACCTGACCGAAAAGAAGCTCATCAGTGCGAGGGAGGCCGGGGCGGATGCACTCTGCGTCGCCTGCCCCTACTGCCAGCATCAGTTCGAGACGGTCCAGAGGATGTTGCTGGAACGGGGCTGTCCGGGATGCGCGCTGCCTTCGATCCTGTTTCCTCAGCTGCTCGGTCTGAGCCTCGGCATCGATGAAGCCGAGCTGGGGCTGGAAAACGGAAAGTTCCTTTCCAAACGGGTAAACAATCCCTGAGGCGCCGGCGGGAATGGGCTCAACCCCGAGCGAAGCCATTCCGAAAGGCTCCCTTTCTCCGCCACTTTCCTGTTCGGAACCGGGCCGGCCGCCGCTTATCATGGCTCCATCCCACCCCCAATGCTGTTGACTTAAGCTCATTGTTCGTGCCTGGAGGGTGCCATGGGCTAAGCGAAGCTTGCCCATGCGTGACTTTTCCATCACGGGCAAGCTCCGCTCAGCCCGTGCCACCCCTTCAGTCAGCGGCATTGCATCCCGCCCCTTGGCCGGGCCGGGCCGTCCCGGTCGCCTTCCAAAACACCTCCAGCAAGGACCCGTCTGCCGCGCATACCGGGCGCGCCCCACCTCACCCTTGTTAAGAGATGAAAGCTTCGCTGCCCACCGAGAAGGGCTGCTTCACTTCCGGCAGGCAAGATAAAGCATTTGCCCACCCTGCCATGACAGTGCATCTGGCCTCATTGCTCGCTGTAGTATTGGACAAACGGCAGCCGCATTGATCCAGGGTGGGGCGGGGAGGCCAAAACGAGAAGGCCCGTGGGAGAGAGGGTTCCCACGGGCCTTCTACAGTCGTCAAGGAAGCTCGGAATCGGGACAAGGAGGGGAGAGCTTGGCGCAATCTGAGATCTTTTATACACCCGGCCCGGAAGGAAATTGTTACAGGACCGTGAAGATTCATTGACAAAAAGGCACCATGTTGATGGCGCCTCCGGAGACAGGGTTATCCAAGGAAGGGCGGCACGGGCTGAGCGAAGCTTGCCCGTGGCCGGGTATTCTCCCAGGGGTTCATGCGCAGGCGAGCCCTGCCTGGCCGGATGGATAGCGACGGAAGGAGGATGCACCCTCCTTGCCCATGTACCTTTCGAGCACCCTGGGGTCGGTCTTGTCGAGATCCACCAGGATGAGGCCATCCAGTACGTCGCTGAAATTGGGGTCCACGCTGAAAGCGAGAACCTGGCCGCCGAGCTTCATGTAGTGTTTGAGCAGAATGGGAATGCCCTTCTGGTCCTTTTCAATGTCCGACACCAGCTCCGAGAGATCCTGGATGTCATGGAGCAGCGTACAGGCCGCCTGGAGCTCTTTCCTTCCCGACGTTCGCCGCCGGATCGGGTGTCGTCCACGCACCATGCGGCTGAGCTCCGTGGGCGGGTTCTTTCGGGAATAGGCCACGATGAGCTGCCGCGAGACGGCATGGTAGCTGTTGTTGATGCTGACGGGACCGAACAGCGTCCGATATTGGGGGTTGGCAGCCAGGAAGGTGCCGATCCCCTTCCAGAGCAGCATGAGTGGCTGATAGCTCTTCTGGTATTCCGGCCGCACAAAGGACCTCCCAAGCTCAATGGAAGGGTTGATGCGGTCCAGAAGCTCGGACCGGTAATCGAACAGCGTGCTGGTGTAGAGTCCGCGTTTGCCGCGGAGCTCGACAATCCTGTCCGCAAGACCTAGCCGGTAACCCCCAACAAGCTCCTTTTCCTCCTTGCTCCAAAGGAAGAGCTGCAGGTAATGGCCGTCAAAGGAATCCAGATCGACGGATCTGCCGGTTCCTTCGTTGGCGTCCCGAAAGGTGATCTCACGCAGCCGCCCGATCTCATGCATCACACTTGGGATCTGAGAGGCATGGGCGGTGAATACGCAGAATCGGCCCGTTTTCACCAGCAGGCTCTCACGGGGCAGGCTCTCCACCTCCCGCTGCAGAGTTTCCGGATTCACCGGATCGGCAATGGGCTCCTGACGCCTGGCGGGTCGCCGGGGCCTGAGCAGCGGTGAGGGGCGCCTCACCGAGGCCTTGCACCTCTTCAGGATGTAGGTGCGCATTCGCAGGTATTCCAGCAGCTCCCTGTCATCGGCGAATTCAGCCGTCTTTTCACTGGGAATCGTTCTGCCCACGCGCACCTCGATGGTGCTATGACACTTGTTGAAGACTTCGCGCAGGAGCATCAGGGTTCTCATCCGCGGGTGGAGGAGCCCCAGCATCTGAAAGGTCAGGCTGTTCTTTCCGTTGAAATAGACCGGAAGCACCTGGGCGCCGGTCTTCCGGATGATCCGGGCTACCGTCTCGCTCCACGGCGGATCGGTGATGCAGCGCTGCCGCAGGTTGAGGTGCGATACCTCTCCGGCCGGGAACACCCCCAGCACCCCGCCGCAGCGCACCCATTGCAAGGTCTCTCTCAGCGGGCCGATGTTCTTGCGGCTCGAGCTTTCAGCCCCGAACGGGTCCACATAAATATAGGTTTCCTTCAGGCCGGCCAGATCCAGGTGTCTCAGGATATAGTTGACCATGACCTTGACGTCGGGTCGAACGGAACGCAGGAGTGCGCCGAGAATGAGTCCCTCGACAGCCCCGAAAGGGTGATTGGCGACCACCACCAGGGGCCCCTTGCCGGGTATGCGGGCGCGATCCAGATCCGACACCTGGTAGCGGACATTGAGCAGCTCCAGTGCGGTTTCCTCCGCAAACTGACCCAGCTCGCTCGCGTTGAAGTCCCTGTAAATCTCTCTCATGCGGTCCAGCCGCAGGGTCCGGTCGATGAACGGCCGCAGCCAGAGGGAGGCTTTCTGGAGAATGGGGCTGCTCACCGGCAGCTGCATCATGAGGGAGTCTACGCGGGTCTCAGTGTTGTCCATGTATCGTATCCTTCCACCGAGCATGAGTTTAAGCCGGCAGGGATTTCGCCGACCGGCAGAGGTCGTCCGGGGACCTGACGCAAGATCGGTTCACTTCATGGAGGGATTCTGTGTCGGTCTCGTTAAAGCTTTGTGAAATTACGGTGAAATCTTAGTACTACAACGAGAAATGAGGACGGATGCTATTCCGGCGTAGGGTGGGCAAGGGTTCTATCTTGCCCACCGTGGTCGTGAAACCGCATTTTTCGGTGGGCAACGCTACCGCTCTTGCCCACCCTACAAAGAAATCTCGTTGTCGTATTAGGATGGAAGAGCCGCTTCGGGGACATGCGAGAGACTGAATCAGGAATGTAAGGGCGGGCCCTGGGGATTCAGGCCCCAGCAGGGATGGTGGTCCTGAGTGAGAGGGGCTTACTGCGCCCCCGTGGGATTGATTCAAAAAATTGGCCGTCATTCCCCCGCCTATACCTGGCGGGAATCCAGGGACGTCAGGCCATTGGATCCTCGCAACAGGCATGCGGGGCCGACGTGCTGAGGAGTGTGATCACCAAATTCTATGGAGGTGTGCTTCAAGGGCAGGCTGCAGGGCTCGGGCAGGGCTCGGGCAGGGCTCGTTTCGAGGTCTGACTCCGGCACCAGGACCGATCGACGACTCCTATTCCTTCGGAATGAGCCCCGAGGACTCCAGTTCCCCAACCCATTCCCGGATTCGCAGGGCAATCCTGTCCCGCAGTCTGCGGGTATCCTCAAGCCTCTCCTCACCAGAGCCCTGGAACAAACCGGGGTCGTCGAACCTCCAGTGCAGCCTCTGTGTGATTCCCGGAAACACAGGGCAACGCTCCGCGGAAGACTCGTCGCAGACGGAGATGACATAGTCATACAGCTTCCCGGCCCTGAAAAGGTCGAAGACGCTTTGGCCTTGCCGTTGGGAGAGATCAACCCCCCACTCCTTCATGACCTCCACCACCAGTGGGTTGACCATCCCGGGTGAGAGCCCGGCGCTGCTCACTTCGAAACGCTCCCCGCCCCATCGCTTCAGGCAGCTCTCTGCCATGAGGCTTCGAGCGCTGTTGTGGACGCAGACGAACAGAACCTTGATCCCGGGCATCTGGGCTTATCCTCCCTGTCTCTCGTTCAAACCGGACCAGCGATCGCTCAAGCGGCAAGTTCCCGCGGTCATGAAGACATCACCTGGAAAACCATTCCACCTGTATCCGCAGTCGTTTCCAACCGGCCAGGACACTGACCGAGAATAATGGAATGGCCTGTTTCACTCAAGGACGGGCGGGGATACCCCCCTACGCTCAGTACAAAAGTCTGCCTGCGGGGCGGGGTTTATCCCCACCCGAAAAGACCATTCTCGGACAGCCGCCTAAACCCAATACTGTTGACTTAAAGGGTGGCACCGGTCAAGCGTGGCTTGCCCGTGGCTGTCTGAACATGCATGGGCAAGCTTCGCCTGGCCCATGGCACCCCTTCAGGTTCAGGTCAAAGGGCTTACCTCAGCATTATTGCGCCTAAACCCCAGGGCATTCGATGTTGCGCCGGGCAGCCAATTGATGGCGGCAGGTCCCGCGCACCAGAAACTGGATATGCTCGGCAATGTTCGTGATGTGATCCCCCATGCGCTCCAAGCACTTCGCAACGAGCAGAAGGTGGGAGCATGGGGTGATGGCGTGGCTGTCCTCGGTCATGAGATTGCGCAGGGAGCAGAGAAGCTTGGTGTAGAGACGGTCCATCTCGTCGTCACGATGCCACACCTGCTCGGCGAGCTCGGCATCCCGAGCGAGATATGCCCGCACAACATCCTCGAGCATCTCCTGAGCCCACTCCCCCATGCGGATGATCGTCCCGATGGGCTCCTGGATGGGGACCTGGTTGAGGTCCTGGACCCGCTTGGCGATGTTGGCCGCATAATCCGCGATCCGCTCAAGATCGATGGATACCCTCAGCGCAGCCACGATCACTCGCAGGTCGAGGGCGACAGGCTGCCGCAGCGCCAGCAGCCTGACCGTCAGGCTCTCCACTTCGTGCTCCAGGTCGTCGACAGCCTTGTCGTTCCGGACCACAGCCTCTGCCATGGCCGGATCCCTCCGGGCAATGGCCTGCATGGCGTCACCGATCTGGGAGATGACCAGTCTTCCCATCTCCTCAATGGATGAATCGAGCTTCTTGATCTCGCTGGTAAATGAGCGAACGGTATGCTCCGTCACCATCAGCAACCTTTCTGTCATTAGTCTGTTGGCCCCGCAAGGGGCGCCAAAGGAGATCCTTTCCCGTCCCGGTGGGCTCACCCCCCCAACAGGACGCCACCCTTCGGATTGTGCTGCCTCCGCGCATCTGCGTGAGCCAATCCCGCATCGCGGATCAACCGAAACGGCCGGTCACGTAGTCTTCGGTCTTCGGCATCATGGGGTTCGTGAAAATGCTCGTCGTCTCACCATACTCGATGAGCGTCCCGAGATACATGAAGGCCGTGTTGTCTGAGACCCGCGCGGCCTGCTGCATGTTGTGTGTGACGATGATGATCGTGTAGTGCCCGCGCAGCTGGTAGATGAGCTCTTCGATCTTCGCCGTGGCGATAGGGTCCAGCGCCGAGCAGGGCTCGTCCATGAGGAGCACGTCCGGGTCGGCCGCGATGGCCCGCGCGATGCACAACCGCTGCTGCTGCCCCCCCGAGAGCCCGAGGGCGTTGTCCTTGAGCCTGTCCTTCACCTCTTCCCAGAGAGCCGCCCCCTTGAGCGCCCTTTCCGTCGTCTCCGTCAGGACGCTCCGGTCGAATACCCCGTCCACTTTGAGGGGATAAGTCACGTTATCGGCAATGGACATGGGAAAGGGGTTGGGCTTCTGAAACACCATGCCCATGCGCTTTCGCAGACCAATGACGTCGATGTCGGGGGCATAGATGTCCGTGCCGTCAATGGTGATCTCTCCCTGGGTCTTCAATCCGTCGATGAGATCGTTCATGCGGTTGAGGGCGCGCAGCAGCGTGGATTTACCGCAACCGGAAGGGCCGATGAGGGCCGTGACGATGCCCTGTTCGATCCCCATGTTGATGTCGAACAGTGCCTGTTTGGAGCTATAATAAAGATTGAAACCCTTGACCTCGATGAGGGTTCCGCCGGAGCCCGGCTTGACGTGGTAGACCGTCTTGTCCTGATTGCCGGCCTTTGAAATCTTGTCAACGGGTTCTATGGGAGCTGTCCCAGTGGCCACAAAAGACTCCTTTTCGATGGGACCGTCCACAGTCTCGCTCCGGGTATGGTTCAACCACGGCGGAGCTGTGCGGGGAATGAGCAGATCATGCCGGAGGGTCGCTCGCCGCCCCCGGCGTCAGACGGATCAGAAGTGGCCGACCATGAATTTCCGCTTGAGCCGATTGCGAATCATGATGGCCATGGCATTCATGATCCCCACCAATGAGATGAGCAGCAGCGTCGTCACGAAAACCATGGGCTTGCCGTCCTCGGAAGTGCGCGATTGAAAACCCACGTCGAAGATATGAAACCCGAGGTGCATGAAGCTCCGTTCGAAGTGGATGAACGGGAAAAACTGGTCGATGGGCAGCTCAGGGGCAATCTTGACCACCCCGACCAGCATGAGCGGCGCCACTTCCCCGGCACCCCTCGCCATGGCCAGGATGAGACCGGTCATGATTCCGGGCATGGCGCGCGGCAGAATGATGTACTTGATGGTCTGCCACTTGGAGGCCCCGCACGCCAGGGAGCCTTCCCGCATGGACTGGGGCACTGCGGCCAGGGCCTCTTCCGTCGCCACGATGACCACGGGCACCGTCAGGAGAGCCAGTGTGAGGGAGCTCCAAAGCAGGCCGCCGGTTCCAAAGGTCGGGTTGGGCAGCCGTTCGGGAAAAAAAAGCTGGTCGATGGTGCCCCCGCAGATGTACGCGAAGAATCCCAGCCCGAAAACTCCGTAGACGATGGAGGGCACCCCGGCCAGGTTGTTGACGCAGATCCTGACCATGGAGACCAGCTTCCCCTGCCTGGCGTACTCACGGAGATAGAGAGCCGTCATGATCCCGAAGGGAGCCACCGCGATGGCCATGAGAACCGTCATGGCAAAGGTTCCGAAGATGGCGGGAAGGACTCCTCCTTCGGTGTTGGCCTCACGGGGCTCCTCGGTCAGGAACTCCTTCCAGCGTGAGAGGAACACCCTCATCCTGCCCGTCACGGACAATTCATTCGCCGGATAGATCCTCACGATCTGGGAGAGCACCAGAGTCTTCTCCCTGCCACCCACATCCTCCAGGGTCACCTTGAAGCGCGCGTCTTCTTCCCTGATCAGGCGAGCCTCTTCGCTGAGCACGTTGTACTGGGCCTGCAGCTCCACCGACAACGCGTCATAAGCCGCCGAAGCCTCCCTGTAGGCCGCACTGTCCTGACCCTTCCTGATGCCGATTCTTTTCAAGGCCAGCCGCTCGGAGTTCATTCTCTGGTTGACCGCGCCGATATCCTCACGCTGAATCTCCCGGATCTTTGCCCTGCGCCTGGCGGCCTTTTCAACGGCGGCATTCAGGGCGCTCGCCGTGAGCTTCGGCCCCTCCAGCACCTCTCCCGCGAGATCCATGGACTTCACTAAACCCACAAAAGGCCCCCACTCCATCCTTTCGATGAAGAAGATGCCGGGGGGTGTCTCCACCTGGACCACCTCATGGGCTGAAACCCATTTGAAATCGTCTCCGTACAGATCGAAATTCCCGGTTCGATACAGGGTTCGCTCGGCAAACCCTCCCGCTTCGGCCACAGCCTTCCGGTCACTTTCGCTCATGGCCTGAAGCTGTTGAGGGGTGGGCCGATAGAACTCCGAGCGAGAGGGCTCCCCCGCGATGCGTTTGCCGTCTTGCAGGGTCAGCACCTGAACCGGCTTGGGATAAAATGCGATGAGCCCGTTCCACAGGACCATGATGAGAAAGCCGAAAACCATTATGAGCCCCAGGGCCAGTGCTCCACCAAACCCCCACAGAAAGGGCTCCCCCCTGGCCGTCAGGTCGGAACGGGCGGCGCGGCGAGACTGAACCTTCGGTTCAGCAACATCGGCAACCGCAGACGATTTCATGGCCGCGGCGATGGATGAGACCTCAACATTCCTGTTCATCGGTGGTTTCCCTCAAGTGTTCAAAACCCTCACCGACCCGCTCCGCATGAGCACAACCCGGAGGGATCAGGTCCTGTTGTTTGCCGCCCGGTTCTAAAGCTGCTGAGCCCGCTTGCGAAATCGCTGTCGAATGATTTCCGCCAGCGTGTTGATGACGAAAGTCATGGCAAAAAGGATCAGGCCGGTCAAAAAGAGCACCCGATACAGTGTGCCGTCCTTAACGGACTCGGGGAGCTCGACCGCAATGTTGGCCGAAAGCGCCCGAAACCCGTTGAACAGATTCCAGTCGATGATGGGCGTGTTCCCCGTGGCCATGACCACGATCATCGTCTCCCCGACGGCCCGCCCCATACCGATCATGATGGCGGAAAAGACCCCGCTCACCGCCGTCGGGAGGACAATCCAGACGGCCGTCTGCCAGGGAGTCGCCCCGCACCCCAGGCTGGCGGCCCGCAGATGCTCCGGAACCGCATTCAGTGCATCTTCGGCCAGGGTGTAGATGATGGGAATCACCGCGAAGCCCATCGCAAAGCCCACCACCAGAGTGTTCCGCTGAACGTAGGTGTCGATGACCGTCCCCCTCGCATCGAAACCGATCCTGGACAGGAGGCTTGCCAGCGCGAAAGAAAACGACACTGTGACCAATCCCTGCACCACCCAATGACCCATGGAGAGGGCGGCCGCCACCAGGGGCGTCTCTCGGCGAAGCTTGTGTTTGAGCCGGTTGCCGTAGAGACGGGAGCCGGCCGCGCTCACCAGCAGGAAGACCCCCGGAAGCAGAATGAGAAAGAGGAAAGGCACCGCGTCACCCATGCTGCCGTTGACCCACAAGGTGAAGTTGCCCGAGAAAAAGACGTTCTCGAAGTACGGTCCCAACTGATAGGCAAGAAAAAGCCCCAGGCCGGAAATGAGGATGATGAAGATGAATTTGGGGATGCCTTCGAGCCGCAGCGCAATGCGGCCGGGCACGAACTGCCACAGGAAGGCGGACCCGACCAGGCACAGGGGAAACACGAAGAAAGCCAGGAGCACCGCGGCAATCCATGTCTCCACGATGGGAGCCAGCACCAGGGCCGCAACGAAGCCCAGGACCACCGACGGAAGCGACGCCATCATCTCCATGAGTGGCTTCACCATGGCCCTCACCCGGTGATGCATGAACTCCGAGGTGTAGATGGCTCCCAAGAGTGCGATGGGGATGGCAAAAATGAGAGAATACACCGTACCCTTGATGGTCCCGAATATCAGCGGAATCAGGGAAAGCTTGGGCTCGAACTCGTCCGTCGCCGCCGAAGACTGCCAGGTATAGGTTGGCTCGGGATGCCCTTCGTACCAGACCTTTCCGAACAGCGTGCTCAGGGAGGTCTCGGGATGTGGGATGGAAAGCCTCCACAGGGACGCCTGTCCGGTGGCCGTGATTCCGAGAACCCCATCCCCCCGGGGGGCGAACGCCAGAACGGCAAAAGGGTCCCGCCCGATGGGGGCCAGATCCAGTAAGGTGCTTCCCGAGGTTCCGTGGCGAACCCGGACATCGCCCCGGCTGTCCGCCGTGAGAAAGGTCTTGCCCCGCTGGGTCGGCTGAAAATTCCTCACGGGGGAATCATGCCTGCCGAACTCACGGGCGCGGACCATGGCAAAGCCGTCCTCGGTCTTGCTGCCTTCACGTGCCAGGCAGAAATAGGTGCTCACGGAGCCATCGGTGCCACCGACGATGAGTGAATTCTCCCCGGTCAGAAAACCGAGGGTCGTCAACCCGATCCCGCTGGGAAGCAGGTCCACCTGCTCAACCATTACCGGATTGTCCATGTTCTGGGTGTTGTAACGGAACAGGCGACCGCTCTTCTCGGCCACAAAGACGCGGTCCGCCTTCTGAGTCATGAGGATGCGGGCCACCTCGACACCGGGGGGCAGAGAAGGCAGCCTGGCCCGCGTCACGGTGATCGTCGTTTCGCGCGTCAGCATGTTCAACCGGGATTCGGCAAGGCTCAGGTTGATTTCCCCGCTGCCGCTCACCGTCACGAAGGCCTTCGTGGGGCGCTCAGCCAGCCCCCCGAGGCGGTAATCCAGGGCGACGATGGGATCGCCGCTCTCCAGGGCTGCGCTTTCCTTCTCCAGGGCTGCTTCCAGGCTGACCTTGCGAACCTGATTGCCGGGGATCTTGGAGAAGACTGCCACACCATCGGTGGAATCCCGTTCATCCAGGGTGCGCAGCTCTCCCGGCGTGCTCTCCGCGGGCATGACTTCCATCCTCAGCTGAAGCCTCCCGAAACGAACGGTGCCGTTCTCCATCCCGAAGGCAACATTTTCCCGATCCTGGGCCAGTGCCACCGCCGTGACTCTTTCATCCCCGAAATCGAAAGGCGAAATCTGCATGGGAGCGCCCGTCGCGGCATGGAATGCCCGGAGCTTTCCTGCAGGATCGACGAGAACCGCCATGGACTGGTGCTCATCCATGGTCAACGTACCGACACGCTCGCCCAATTCGCCGACGCGGTACTCGAGCTGTGCGGTCACCGTTCCGCGGGTGAAGAGGGGAAGGACTTCCTGCACCAGGAATACAAGGATTCCAAACACCGCGATGATGACGAGGATTCCCCCGACCGTGATGGTCCAGTCGGCCAACCGGTCGGCGATGAGCACCGAGCGGCGTGCTTCCTTGGTTCGACGCACCACCGGTTTGTAAACGTTGTGTCCGGGACTGTCACCGGGCGCATTGGGGCCGGAGCTCATGGATTCGGATTTCATGGCAGTTTCATCGATGTCTGGGATGCGGAAACAAGCCGGGCGAAGCTCGAACCGGAGGCTCGAACTTCGCCCTTCAAGACCTTGCGAACCTTACAGAGCAAACCGGATGATTACATTCCAAG
>Ga0105100_10001840_pt1 | contig 12397 bp, 7 predicted proteins | sample PPLLak12cMay2015_2_FD_87033 | JGI IMG/M metagenome (GOLD analysis project Ga0105100, IMG submission 87033) | Freshwater sediment microbial communities from Prairie Pothole Lake near Jamestown, North Dakota, USA - PPLs Lake P8 Core (1) Depth... | ecosystem: Environmental > Aquatic > Freshwater >... | reverse complement strand
TTCCGCGATGCATGCCTCGGTCGCGTCGAATCCCGAGTTCGTGCCGAAGAGCGAGAACCACGTCGTCCAGATAGGCTAGGGGATGATGACCGCGCGCGGCGCCGTCTCGCCGACCATCCTGCAGAAGAGCCGCACGTCCAGCCCCAGGATGGGCCGCCCGTCCGAAGCCAGGTTGCCGACCGCCTGGAGGCGGCGGTTGATCCGTTCGACCGTCTCGAAGTCCGGGGCCAGGACCATGACATGGACCTTGCGGACCTTGCCGCCCTTCGAGTAGATGAAGCTCAGCTCCGAGGACAGGATGAAGGCCACCGGGCGGGAGAGGACCGGCAGGCCCTTGAAGGGCGGGGCGTCGAGGGCGCTCGTCCCGGGCTTGAGCCGCAGGAAGCCGTTGCCGATCGGCTCGAGCCGCTCCTTCATCAGGAACAGCCACTCCGGGTGGGTGAAGTCCCCGGTCGCGAGAAGCGAAAGGCCCTTGACCGCGGCCCAGGGCGCGAGGGTCTCGAGGACCATGTCCCGCGAAGTGGCCCGCGAGTACTTCGAATGTATGTGAAGATCGGCGACGAACTTCATGGCGGAGGCCTCAGTGTAGAACTCCCGCCCGGCGATTGCAAGCGCTTTCGCCGCGCGCCGCGACAAGTCCCGCGCGCCCGCCCCGTCGCCTTGAAAAAGCGCCCTCGAGGGCGTAAACTAAGGAGTCGTGCCCCGGACCTGAAAGGACCCCCTTATGAGACCACGATCGCTCGCCTTCATCCTCGGCGCCCTGGCCCTGGCCGCGCTCCCGGGGGTCGCCCAGAAGATCTCCGTCAAGGACCTGCCCCCGCGGCACCGCGCCTGGCTCGAGGAGGAGGCCGGCTACATCATCTCGCCCAAGGAGAAGGCCGTCTTTCTCCAGCTCGGCAACGACCGGGAGCGGGATATGTTCATCACGGCTTTCTGGAAGGCCCGGGACGACGACCCGAACACGCCCGAGAACCCGTATAAAGAAGAGCATTACCGCCGCCTCGAGTACGCCAACAAGACCTTCGGGCGCGGCCTCAAGGCCGGCGGCTGGCGCTCCGACATGGGCCGCGTCTACATCACCTTGGGCGAGCCGAAGACGATCGAGCGCTACGAGAACGAAGCCAATATCTACCCGATGATCGTCTGGTTCTATTCCGGCATCATGGGCGGGGGCCTGCCCAGCGCCTTCAACGTCGTGTTCTTCAAGAAGGACGCGGCGGGCGACTACATCCTCTATTCGCCGGTCCGCGACGGCCCCCAGAAGCTCATGGTGTTCTACAACGGCGACATGACGAACTACCTCCAGGCCTGGGGCGAGCTGCGCCTGATCAACCCGGTCCTGGCCGACCTCTCGATGTCGCTCATCCCCGGCGAGTACGTCGAGGGCATGAACCCCTCGCCGTCCTCCGACATCCTCATCAGCCAGAAGATCCCCAAGGTGGGCTATGACAGCGTCAAGGACGCCTACGCCGAGAAGCTCCTCCGCTACAAGGACATCGTCGAGGTCGAATACACGGCCAACTACATCGAGAACGACGCCCTCGTCCAGATCTCCCGCGACGCCGCCGGCCGGGCCTTCGTCCACTACCTCATCGAGCCGGCCCGCCTGAGCATCGAGCGCTTCGAAGGCGTCTTCCGCACCGTCTTCGACGTCAACGGCATCGTCTCCGACGCCCAGGGCCGGACGATCCACCAGTTCGACCGCCGGGTCCCGCTCGAGCTCAACGCCGACCAGTTCTCGAAGATCAGGGACCGTCTGGTGTCGTTCCAGGATGCCTTCCCGCTCATCGAGGGCGACTACAAGCTCAGCCTCCTCTGGAAGAACACGGTCTCCAAGGAGTTCACCTCGCTCGAGGCGGAGCTCAAGATCCCGCCCGCCCGGACCCTGACCCTGAGCACGCCCATCCTGGCCAACCGGGTCGTCCGCAACCCGGCCTTCGCCGGCCAGATCAAGCCCTTCACGGTCGGCGACACCCAGATCGTGGCCTCGCCCCGGAACGATTTCACCGTCAACGACACGCTGACCCTGTTCTGCGAGCTCGGCGGCCTCACGGACGAGCTCAAGGCGAACGGCAGCCTGTCCATCACGCTGTCCCGGAACGAGCAGGTCGTGGCCGCCAAGTCCAAGCCCCTCGCGGGCGCGGCGGACCCGTTCCGCGTCGTGGAGGAGTTCCCGCTATCGGCCTTCCCGCCCGATTACTACCAGGCCGACGTCGCCGTCCTCGACGCCGCCAAGACGACGGTCCTGTCCTCCAAGGCGTCGTTCTACATCAGCCTCAACGCCGCCCTGCCGCGCTCCTGGATCATGTATGCTCCGCTGCCGCCGGCGAACGATCCCGCCTACATCAATATGCGGGGCAAGCAGTACTTCCAGTCGGGGAACCCGGCCAAGGCGCGGCCGCTCCTCGAAGAAGCGCACCGCCGGTCGCCGGACTCGGTCCCCTTCGCCCTCGACGTCTGCAAGATCCTCTTCGAAGCCAAGGACTATGACGGCGTCCGCAACGTGGCCCTGCCGTTCTACCGGGACAAGAAGAACTACGAGTTCGCCCAGTACCTCGGCGATAGCGCCCAGGCCCTCGGCCGCTACGACGAGGCCATCGTCTACTACAGGGATTACCTGACCCATTTCGGGACGAACCTCAACGTCCTCAACTCGATCGGCGACTGCTACGTCCAGACGGGCGACCTGGCCGGGGCCATCACGGTCTGGAAGAGGTCGCTCGAGCTCAGCCCCAACCAGGACGAGCTGAAGAAGAAGCTGGCCGCGATCCAGGACAAGATCAAGGAGGAGTGATGAACGCGTTCTCGAGGACTCTCTCGCTCCTGCTGGCCGGGATCCTGCTTCTCGCCGCGTGCTCCTCGAACCCCGGCCTGAAGCAGCTCGATCCCAAGAGCCGCGATTTCATCTCCAAGGTCCGTTACACGATCACCCCGGAGGAGCGGCGGGCCTTCCTGGCGCTGGCCCCGGAGGCCCGGGAGGCCTTCATCGAGGACTTCTGGAACCGGCGCGACCCGACGCCGGCGACCGCGGAGAACGAGTACAGGACCGATTATTACAACCGGATCGAGCGGGCCAACCGCCTCTTCTCCGGCGGCGGCTCCCCCGGCTGGCTCCAGGACCGCGGCCGGGTCTACATCACCCTCGGCCCCCCCGATCAGCGGATCACCTATCCGCGGGGGATCACGTTCTACGGCCTGCCCACCGAGATCTGGTGGTACGGGCTGTACACGATCGTCTTCATCGACGAGTACTGGAACGAAGACTACGACATCGCCCCCGAGAGCGCCGGGCAGATCGCCGTGATCACCCAGGCCCAGAGCGAGTGGAACGAGCCCAAGGAGGGGCTGCCCAAGCCGGGCCAGCCGGCCCCCGCCGCGACGGCCATCAGCGGGCTCGAGATCATGATCGAGGTGGCGGACGCGGGGAAGGCCCGCTTCACCCTCCTTGTCCCGTACCGGAGCATCTGGATGAGATCGGCCGGCCAGAACCTCCAGGCGACCCTCGAGGTGGCGATGAAGGTCGCCGGCACGGACGGCACGGAGGCCTGGGCCTTTTCCCGGTCCTACCCCCTCGACGTCCCGCAGAGCCGCCTGAAGGAGGTCCTGGCGGAGGATCTCAAGATCGAGGCCGCCGCCGACCTCAAGCCCGGGCCCTACACGCTGACGGTCGTCGTCATCAATACGACCGACGGGAGCAAGGCGACGCTCGAGCGGAAGTTCGAGATCTGACTATTCATAAAAACGCCGCTTTTCTCATGAAGACTCAAGAATCCAAGACCGGCGTTTTTACCCTCCGGGCGAACCGATCCGGCCGCATCTGCTTCGTTCCAAAGGGCTCGCAGTACCAGGAGTACAGCTTCGCCCTTCGCGCCTCGCATCTGCAGCCGCCTCGGCGCGTGAATAATCCAGGCTAGGTCTTGCCCCGGGACGCCGCGGCGGCGGCCTCGCGGCCCTTCCGCGCGAACTCCTCCGAGAGGGCCTGGTCCCCCAGCCGGTTGTAGAGGTCGGCCAGCAGGAAATACCCCAGCGGGAGCTCCGATGGCGCCGGCCGCAGATCGATCCCCTTCTTGACCAGATCGACGGCTTCCGGATAGCTCGCGCCCCGCCTCAGGTGGATGCGGGCGACATAGAAATAGGCGAGAGGGAAGGCCGGCTCGGCTTCGATCGTCTTCCGCAGGGTTTCGAGCTCCTCGTCCTCCCGGCCCATTTGGCGGTAGACCTGCGACAGATTGTAAAGGGCTTTGTAGCTCCTGGGGGAATCCTGGATCTCCTGGCGATAGAGCTCCGCCGCTTCCTCGAGCCGCCCCTGCTTCTCGCGGAGCTGGGCCGTGTTGTAACGCAGGCTCAACAGAGTCGGGTTGACGGCCGCGGCCGCGGCCAGGTGCTTCTCGGCGCGGTCCCGGTCGCCGGCCTCGTCGCGATTGAGGTAGACCGCGGCCAACCCGTTGTGGGCCGAGGCCGAACGCGGATTGCCTTCCAGGCTCTTCTCGAAATAGGGGACGGCCTTCTCGGGCTTCCGGTGATGGACCATCAGGTTGCCCAGAAGGAAATAGAGCTGGGGGTCCTCGAAGCCGAGGGCGATGTGGTCGAGGACGAACCTCTCGGCCTCGTCGAAGCGGCCCATGGACTGATACGAATTGGAGATGTTGATGACGGGGAAGGAATCGTCGGGCTTGAGCTCCAGGGACTTCCGGAAGGCCTCGATCGCCTCCTCGAAGCGCCGGGCCTTGTAGAGCACGTTGCCCAGAGCGAAAAAGGCGTCGGAGATCGTCGGGTCCTCGGCGATGATGGCCGAGATCGTCCGGACGGCCTCATCGATATCCCCGCTCATGCCGGCCTCGCGGGCCTTCGTCAACTCGTTGAAGATGCCGATCTTGTCCTTGGGATCGGCCAGCTTCGCGTCGCGGACCTTGGACGTGTCCGTGAAGGAGCCGATGTAGCCGAGCGCGGCCAGCTTTTCCCGCGTTTCCTCGTCGATCCGGGTGAGGTCCACCTCGAGCGCATTCTGGCCCGCCTCCTCCATGAGGGCCTCGGCCCGGGCCGAGAGGTCCTGGAAGACCCGCTTTTCGAGATAGACGAGGTTCCTGGCCTCGTCGGGGTCCTTGTCGAGGTCGTAGAGCTCGGGGACCGGGGCGAGGATGAGCTTGAAGCGGCCGTCCTGAACGCTCCGCAGGTCGGACCAGCCGTAGTGGAAGCGGGGATAGAACGTCTCGGCGTAGGCCAGACGGCCCGTGGCGGCCCCCGGCGCGAAGAACGAGGCGACGAGGCTCGTCCCCTGGACCTCGGCGGGGACCGCGATCCCCGCCATGTCGCAAACGGTGGGCATGACGTCGACCAGGCCGACGGTCGCCGGGGAGACGACCCCCCGGAGCTCCCTGAACGGCGTGACGACGATCAGGGGCACATGCAGGGCCTCCTGGTAGACGAAGAAGCCGTGGGTCGTCTCCTCGTGCTCGCCCAAGCTCTCGCCGTGATCGGCGGCCAGAACGAGGAAGAGCCGGTCCCGGAAGGCCTGGCGGCTGATATAGTCCGAGAGCCGGGCCAGCTGGCTGTCGGTGAAGGCGATCTCGCCGAGATAGGGGTTCTGCGGGTACTCGCTGAAGTAGGGTTCGGGCGGCAGGTACGGGGTATGGGGGTCGTAGAGGTGGATCCAGGCGAAGAACTTGCCGTCCTTCTTCCCCTCGATCCAGGCCAGGGCCTCGTCGATGACCTCGTTCCCGGGCCTCTGGACCTCGCCGAGCGAGATCTTCTCGTACCGGCTCAGGTCGAATTGGTCGAAATACGTGTCGAAGCCCTGGTCGAGGCCCCATTTGCCGTCGAGGACATAGGCCGCGATGAAGGCCGCCGTGTCGTAGCCCCGGGCCTTGAAGAGCTCGGCCAGGGTCGTCAGCTCGGACGGGACGACGAACCCGCCGTTGTCGCGGACGCCGTGATGGATCGGGAGAGTCCCGGTCATGATGGTCGTGTGCGACGGCAGGGTCAGCGGCGTCTGGGCGATGCAGTTCTCGAAGCGGATGCCGGAGGCGGCGAGCGCGTCCATGGCCGGGGTCCTGACCCGGGGGTTGCCGTAGCAGCCGACCTTGTCGGCCCGGAGCGTGTCCACCGTGACCAGGATGACGCTGTAGTCGGCATCGCCCCGGAGGCGGTCGAAATTCGGGGTCCGGGGACGGAGGAGAAGAACGGCGGCCAGCCCGGCCACGAGCAGGACGGCGGCGGCGGCCGGCCAGCGCTTCCGGGCCGGCCGCGGCGCGGGCGGGGGAGCGGATCGCTCGGCCCGCCGCCGGGCGGGGCGATTCGTCTTGGGCATCGAAGGCTATCTTACCAAAAAACACGGAGAGGCACGAATCCTTCCCGGGAAAAAAAGAGCCCCGGAAGGGCGGCCTTCCGGGGCTCGAGCGTCTGCGTGAGCTTGAGCTAGAAGATCAGGCGGAGGCCGACGCGGGCCTGCCTCGGGCGGACGATGCTGTAGAGCTCGTGCCCGTCGGTCGTAGGATAGGTCCCGTCGGTGTACCAGTCGTAGCCGATGCGTGTGCCCCAGGACGTCAGGGTGTCGCTGTTGAAGACATTGAAGACGTCGACCATCACGCCCAGGCGGTACTTGCGGGCGATGGTGAAGACCTTCTCCAATCTCATGTCGAGGATCTTCTCCATCGGGTAATGGCTGCTGCCGCGGGGTTCGGCGAAGAACGTGATCCGGCCCTGGTTGTAGCGGCCGGTCCGGTAGCGGGTGGTCCAGGCGTCGCCGGTGATGCCGCGGAAGTAGGCGTTGAGGTTGATGTCGAAGGGCAGGACGTAGGTGCCCTGGAGCTTGATCATGTGGGTCGGGTCGGAGGTCAGGTTCCCTTCGGCGTTGAGCCAGAAGTTGGGATCGTCGACCGCGCCGCCGTAGCCGATGTCGTCGGCGAAGCCGTTGTCGATCGTCCCGGTGGCCTTGCCGTAGACGTAGGAGGCCAGCATCTGCCAGCGATTGGAGAAGCGCTTGTTGAACAGGACCTCGACGCCCTCGTACTTCCGGTAGGGATCGAGCAAGACCCAGGGGTCGCCGAGCTTGATGTTGGTGAGGAGATAGTCGCGGGCCTCAAGGGTCTCCTCGGTCCTCTCCCAGATCTGGTACGTCCGGTCAAGATCCGACACGTATTGGTCGACGGGATCGTAATCGGCGGCCCGGTCGATGGGGCCGATGATGTTGTTCCACCTCCGGTTGATGTACGTGACGCTGAGGGCGGTGTCCTTGAAGAGCTCCCGCTCGAGGCCGACCGTCCACTGGGCCATGTAGGGATGCTTGATGTCGGCGTCCATCTCGTAGGGGGTGGGAGCGATTCGGTACATCTCCACCCACTCGGCCGTGCCGAGGTCCCAGTAGTAGCCGACTTCGTCGCCAAAGGCCGAGAGGGGGTTCATCCGGTCGTGATAGGCCGTGAGCATGGCCTCGGTGAAATGGCCGTAGTGGGCCTTGAGGATGGTCGACTTGTCGCCCAGGATGTCGAAGGTGAAGCCCAGGCGGGGGGCGATCCGGCCGGCCTTATAGACCGCGCCGCTGATGCCCTTGACGTCGCCCCAGTTCTGGCTGAACCGGGCACCGAGGCTGAGGTTGAGACGCTTCGTGATCTGCCAGTTGTCCTGGATGAATCCCTCGAGCCTGGTGTAGCGGGTATTGGTGTCGTAGCTGGCGTACGTATACGCCAGGTAGGGACCCGTGTAGCCGTAGCCCGTGTAGTCGACGTAAAAGACGCCATCGCCCAGCGCGCCGCCGCGGCCCGTGGTGGCGTATTGGCTCCGGGCCATGGACCGCTCGACCTCGGCCCCGAACTTGAACTCGTGGGACCCGGCCAGGAAATCCTCGACGTAGTGGGTCAAGCTGGCGTTGGTCCCGAAGCGGGCCCGGTCGGCGTAATAGTAGTAGCCGGCGCTGTCGTAGAGCTTGTTGTCGTTGAGGTCGAAGTGGCCGTAGGCGTCCAGGCCGACCTCGGGATCGAGGTAGTAGCGGCCCTCGAAATAATTCGACTTGAGGTCGAAGAAGGTCTCGGGGGAAATGATCTGGGTCAGGCTGAGGCTGACGAGCCAGTCCGGCGAGTCCTGGGTCACGCAGGCCTCGGGGGAGGTCGTGGAGCCGGCGCCGCGGTTCGTGCCCTGATACTTGGTCGTCTGGAAGCCCACGTTCATGTTCAGCGACGGCGTGAGCTGGGAGGTCAGTTTGGCGAAGAGGCGGGGCTGCTTGTAATCGACGTCCTCGGGGAAGCCGGTGGGACGGTTCTGGGTTCTATAGTACTGCGTGCCGACATAGAACCAGAGCTTGTCCTTGACGATGGGACCGCCGAGGTGGCCGTTGATGTCCATGAGCTTGGACGACGGCGAGGTCAAATCCGGGAAGTCCTCGGCGTAGGCCCCGTTGTTCACGGCCTGCCAGAACTTGGAATCGTTCCGGTAGCCCTGGAAGTTGAACTCGAAGTGGCCGGAGAAGGCGTTCCCGCCGGACTTCGTCACCAGGTTGAAGATGACCCCGGTGAAATTGCCGTACTCGGCCGGCAGGCCGATGCCCATGACCTTGGCTTCCTCGATGACGTTGTGGTCCGAGAAGACCCAGGCCGAGCCGGCCTCGGGGTCGGCGACGTTGACGCCGTCCATCGAGTAGGCGATCCCGGTGTTCGCCGAGGCGCCGAAGGCGACGTTGTCGTTGATGCCGGGGGCCATGTTGACGATGTCCGCCGTGAACTGGTTGTAGGGGATGTTTCTCAGGATCTCGTTCGACAGGGTGACGGACGCCGTCTCGGTCGATTTGACGTCGACCGTCGGGGATTGGGCCACGACGGTGACCTGCTCCGCCACGGTTGCCGGCTTCAGCTGGACGTCGAAGGTCAGCGTGGCCGTCGTGTTGAGGCGGATCTTCTCGCGGACGAGGGTCCCGAAGCCTTGAAGCTCGAACCGGAGCTGATACTCTCCGGGCGGGATGGCCGGAAAGCGGAACTCCCCGTTGGCGTCCGTGACGAAGGACCGGGCGCCCATCAGGTTCTCGCCCGAGAGCGTCACGCTGACGCCGGGGAGAGGGGTGCCCTCGTCATCGGTCACGGTGCCGCGGAGGGCGCCGGTTTCCCGGGACTGGGAGAAGGCGACGGGTGCGAGAAGGAGGGCGATGGCGATGAGAGTTAAGATTCTGTTCTTCAAATAAGCCTCCTTTCTGTCATTGAGACTCGGTTTGTGGCCGTTTGCTGAAATGATCTTTCCCCGATAAACACCTCCTTACAATCCCGAGATCCAGCAATTTCGGTGCCAGACTCGGCCACTTTTATTTCATTCATTATCAACCGGATATCTCGGGAGATAAACAACCCCTCTCCATATTCTTGGATGTTATCCAAAATAATGGTCTAATTCAAGCGTTTTTTTTTCCGCGTCCAGTTCCCCGCAACCGCGGCCGATTTGTATTGGCCCGGGGCGTGTGCTATCGTGGATTTTACCGGCATGAAAACGCTGCTCACTCTCGTTCTCGTCGCGGCCCTCTGGCTGCCGGCCGCGGCCAGGCTCCCGGCGGCCCCGGAGAAGATGACGCCCGAGATCGCCCTCTGGCTCGAGGACGTCTCGCCGATCCTCACCAAGGCCGAACGGGCGGTTTTCCTCAAGCTCCAATCCAACGCCGAACGGGCCAAGTTCGTCCGCTTCTTCTGGAGGATGCGGGACCCCCTGCCCGATACGGCGGAGAACGAGTTCCAGAAGGAATACGAGGAGCGTGTCCGCTTCGCCGACCAGAAGTTCGGTCACTACTCGCCAAAGCGGGGCAGCCAGACCGACCGCGGCTTCTTCCACGTCGTCCTGGGGCCGCCCCTCGAAAGGACCCTGTATACGACCCAGTCGCAGGTCTGGCCCCTGGAGCTGTGGTTCTACAAGGGGGAGACGGAATACGGGTTGCCCGGCTATTTCTACCTCATCTTCTACCAGCCCGAGGGCATCGGCGATTTCCGCCTTTACTCGCCGACGGTCGAGGGCCCCGAAAAGCTGGTCATCCAGGCGATCGGCAACGCCCAGGCCGTGACCCGGACCTCGGCGGTCAAAACCATCAAAGGCGTCGGGGCGGAGCTCGCCAACGCGTCTCTGAGCTACCTGCCCAGCGATACCCCGATGGGCACGGCCTCGTTCTCCTCCGATTCTCTCATCGCCTCCGTTCGCAGCCTGCCCGAAAAGAAATTCTCCGACACTTATGCCAGATCCTTCCTGACCTACAAGGACTACGTCGAGACGGAGTACATGGACAGCTATGTCCCGAGCGCGTTCCAGGTCCGCGTTTTCCGGGAGGCCGGTCAGACGTTCCTCCACTGGTCGATCGAGCCGGAGAAGATGAATTTCAGCACTCAGGGGGACGCGATCTACGCCAGTTTCGAGTTCGTCCTGAGGATCGAGGACGGCCGGGGCGTTACGGTCTTCGAAAGGACCGAGGAGATCCCGCTCAAGATCTCCCCCGGCCAGTACAAGGCCCACGAGCGCCAGCGCTTCGCTTTTCAGGACCTGCTGGCCGTCGTCCCCGGCGAGTACCGGGCCCTATTCCTGCTGAAGAACAAGACGGCCAAGGACTTCTCGTCCTTCGAGACGAGGGTTTCCGTCCCTCCCGAGGGGGGGCCGGGCCGGGCCGCCCTCAGCCCGCCGCTCCTGTATTACGCCCGAAGCCCCGTGCCGGAGACCCAGAAGAACAACCTCAAGGCCTTCGCCTTCGCCGGGCAGCAGTATCTTGTCGGCGCCCGCAACGAATACACCGTCTCTTCAACGCCGGGCATCTTCGTTCAGGTCCGGAACCTCGCCGGGGCCGCCTCGGGGACCGCACCAGAGGTTTTCTGCGACATCATCTCGCTCGACACGGGTGAACGCGTCGGCACCTTCCCCCTTACGGAGAGCGCCCCGGACCCGCGCGACGCAGGCACCCTTTGCGTATCCGGCCTGGCGCCGTTCCGGGACATCAAGCCCGGCTACTACCGGGCGGAGGTCTCGGTCCGGTCTCAGGACGGGCAGGACCTGATCACGGAGAAAGAGAACTTCGTCGTCCTCGCTCAATCCGTGCCCGTCGTCCCCTGGGTCTACGCGCGGCTTCATGGCCTGCACCCCGGTCCCGAGCATCTCAAGGTGATGGGCTCCCAGCACTTCCTGAAGGGCGAATACGCCCAGGCCCGAGGCATCCTCGAGAGCGTCCTGAAAACCCGAGACGACCCCGACGTCCGCCTGCTCCTGGCCAAGTCCCTGTACGGCCTTGGCCTCTATCGGGAGTCCCTGGCTCACGCCCAGGCCCTTTATGGACGGGCGCCCGACCGGGAATCGGCCAAGGTCCTCGCCCTCGACCATGCCGGACTGAAGGAATGGGGCGCCGCCCTGTCCTATCTCGAGAAGATCATGGCCGAGGCGACCGAGGTTTCGGTCCTGAACCTGGCCGCCGAATGCCACTTGGCCCTCGGCAGGCCCGAGCAGGCCCTGCCGCTTCTCCGAAAATCGCTCGCGCTCGTTCCCGACCAGCCCCCCGCCCGGGCGTTGGAGGAAGAGGCGAAGAAACGCATCAATCAACGGTAGGAGTGACGCATGAGATCCCAGAAAGCCGCCCTTGTCGCCGTCCTTGCCCTCCTGTCCTCAGGCTTAGCCTGGTCCCAGTACCAGGCGAGGGTCATCGGGCGTGTCCTCGACCCAGCGGGGAATCCCGTCGAGAAGGCCGAGGTGTCCGTCGTCTCGCAAAGATCGTCGTCCATCCGCTTCGATCTCAGGACGGACCGCGACGGCCGATTCGTCCAGATCGGGATCACGCCCGGCTATTATTTGGTGACAGTCAAGAAAGCCGGCTTCGCGCCGGGCACGCAGGAGATCCACATCGGCGTCGCCGACGAGAAGACCATCGAGATCACGCTCAAGTCCGCGGCAGCCGAGGCGGAGAAATCCTATTCCGCGGCCGACAAGGCCTTCCTCAAGGGGAACAAGCTCTACGCCGAACAGAGCTACGCCGAAGCCGCCGCGGCCTACGGCGAGGCCATCGGGCTCGACCCGGCGAATTGGGGCTACCATCTCAACCTCGGCCTGGCCCAGAAGAAGCTCGGCCTGACCGAGGAGGCGCTGGCCGCCTTCCGCAAGGCCGTCGAGCTCAATCCCGACAGCTACAGCGCCAACAAGGAGACGGGCGAGTCGCTGGCCAAGGCCGACCAGTTCGCCGAAGCCAAGCCGTTCTATGAGAAGGCGGCGGTCCTCAGCCCCGATGACCCCGACGCCCAGTACAACCTCGGCGTTTGCCTGGTCAACCTCGGCGAATCCGAGGCGGCCCTGCCGCGCTTCGCGAAAGCCGTCGAGCTCAAGCCGGACTATGCCGACGCCCACTACCAGATGGGGACCATCCTCATCGGCCAGAACAAGGTGGCCGAGGCCAAAGCCAGCCTGGAGA
>Ga0105100_10001838_pt1 | contig 12400 bp, 9 predicted proteins | sample PPLLak12cMay2015_2_FD_87033 | JGI IMG/M metagenome (GOLD analysis project Ga0105100, IMG submission 87033) | Freshwater sediment microbial communities from Prairie Pothole Lake near Jamestown, North Dakota, USA - PPLs Lake P8 Core (1) Depth... | ecosystem: Environmental > Aquatic > Freshwater >... | reverse complement strand
GAAAGGTGGCCCAACGAAGGTCCACGCCGCACAGATTAGCTCCGCGAAAGCTGGCTCGGCCAAATATGGAAGCACGCAGGTCGGCGCGGGAAAGATCCGCGCCACTGAAGTCCACGTCGATGAAGTCATTCCAGTTCGCGGTGGACTCCGAGAGATCGGTCCCGCGGAACGACACGTTGCGGATTTCCGACCGCCCGAAGAACACCCGTGGCAAAGTGAGCCCGTCGAGGTTGACGTCGGCGAGGCGCGTGCGGAAGAAGCTGATGCCAAGCTGTTTATCATCAAACCGTGGTGCTCGCGCAGGCAACAACGGGACGTCGCCTGCATCCAGAAGCCCCTGGCCCTGGAGCAGTGTGCAGGACTCTTCGTATGACATTCGGCCAGACATACTCTCTGCGCGACCCGTCATTTGGACACCGTCTCGGCTGGGAGTTCAAGGCGAGGGTCGGACAGGTCGAGGCGGTACATGATCTGGTTGTACTCGTAGTAGGGCGTTGGGTGTGGGTTGCCGCTGAAGGTGTTGACGTACGAGCCTTCCAGGTAGATGATCCGCCCGCCTTCGCGGTCGAACCACGGATGCTGGCTTGGATTGTAGAAGTCGTGAGCGTCGCCGGGCTTGTTCGCATGCGTGATGATCTTTCTCGCGTGCACCCAGGGCCCTTCGGGCCGGTCGGCCTCGCTATACCAGACTTCCCCAACCACCGTCGCGCCCATGACCTCCGACGCGATCATGATGTACTTCTTGCGATACTCATTCCAGAAGCACGAGCAATTGCTGAGCGTGATTGGCTTACCGCCATCGGCGTCCTGCAGACGGAACGGCGATTCCTCGCGTCTCATCTTGCGGGCAGCGACCAGCTCATCCTGCTCTTTGCCAGTCAACGGCGGCGTGGTTTTCTTCCACGCCCAGACAAGCTTGCCATTGCTGTCCCGATCGAGCTGGACGTCGTCCTTATTGCCATAGCGCGTGCCCGGCTTGAGACAGGTGTAGCCCTCATAGGAGGAGAGGTCCAGAAACGATTTCCAGTCGGCCTTGACGCGAAGAGCCGGATAGGGCGTGGTGAAGTAGATGTACTCGACGCCGTCGACGCCTTTGGCAAACAGCGGATAGCCCGTGGGGTTGATCGGCAGATTGAGGGGGACGTCCACAATCTTCTCGAATACATCCTTGTCGTCGTTGTAGGCGACGAAACCGTTCTCGAGTACCTCGCCGAGTCCTCGTCGGCGATGGAAGAAGGCGAGCATGCGTTCCCGGCCGGACTCATCGGGCAGCACGACGAGGCCGCCGAGCCAGACGACGCCCTCGCCTTTCATCGGGGCCATCGGCCGTGAGAAGCCGTCCTTGCCGACGAAGTACTTCAGATTGAACCCGACGGATGGGTCAAGCCTGTCAGGCAGCTCCGTCGTGGCGCCGGACATGGCGAAATTGCCCAGTGCGTAGGCCAGTCGGCCGGTATCGCCGTAGAGCCAGTAGAGCTTGCCGCGATAGATGGTTGTGAGGATACCGTCCTGCCCTGTGACCTCGGCGTTGAGCAGCGGCTCGTCGATCGGCGGCTTGCGGCCGAGCAGCACGGTGTCGCGGTAAATCCCATAGCCGGTGATACGGTAAAGCCGCTCGGCGATGTTGATGCGTTTGACCTTGAGCTGGGCGCTGCCACCGGGCCTGGTCTCCAGCGCGATGCCGCGAATACCGAAGCCGTCCGGCCGGAACTCGTAGCCGTGAGATGAAACAGCGAAGAACACTCTCTTGTTCATCAGCCCCGGCTCGTAGAACGCGATCAGCCCGGCGGAGTCCGTGTAGTATCGCGCCCCGGAGGTCGCCTGCAACTCGACCAGGGGCACGCCACGTCCGGTCTGCTCGTCAATGACCTCGATGGCAAAGTACTGATTCGGCTGCGACGTTGCGGATTCCGCACACCGCGCGACAGGTGCGCACGCGAGCAGGAGAAGCAAGCGTAGACAATCAACCTTGTGTCGTTCCATCCAACAGTGCCTTTCCAAGGACCAACCGTGTGGCGAAAAGCGCGCCCTCTCAGCATTCACATCTTCTTGGCTCTCGAAGATAGTAGTGCGGGAGGACAGTCGGTGCAAGCGAATTAGCAGGGCCTGAACCTGATCGTTTCTGCGCGGAGTCCAGGTCACCGTGCCGGGTGGCATCGCTCCGGCAGATCAAGGCGTACCCTTTTCGCATAGAACCGCGCCCTTGGTTTACTATGACCGAAGGTGCCCTCGACTACACTGTCCTGCGGCGTGAGAGAAGGCCCATGAGACCGAACACCACCAGACCCAGGGCCGGAGGAACCGGGATCACCGGGGCGGGAGGCTCGGTGGCAAGTTGTCCCCGGACAGCCCCGTCTGGAAAGGGGTCATTATGAACGTTGACGTAGTAGTTCGCGGGATTCGCCAGCACGCCTGCGAGGTCCGGATCGGTGAGACCGAATCCGCTCAACTGGTTGTCAAAATCCACGACGATAGGTCCGGCGACTCCTACTGGCGCCTGATGGATATGCGCGCCGATGGTCGGGAGGTCAATGTTCTCCACGGCGATGCTCCATTCGATCGTCAGGGTTTCCGACTCGATGGACAGGAACGCCGTGCCTGTCCCATCGGCGTCGCCCGGGTCCGGGGCCTCCTGAAGTCCGTCCATGGGCAGCGTGAAAAAGACAGGAACTGCCGTCGCATTGGAGGCCAGGGCGAGCACGACACTGATGATAAGAATTCTCACTCCGCTTCGCATCTTCTTCTCCTTCCTCATAATGTGGTTGCGTCGATCTACCATTCCGTCACACACACCCCTCCGTGTCTGATCCTCTTGTGGCCACACAGCCAAGCTTAACATGACGACACGCGCGGCGGCGACACCAGCCACATAGGGGATGTGCTGAAAGTAGGGTCGGCAAATGCTGACTTGCTGTCGCTAACTCCACTCTGAGCCTCGCTGATCCTGATGTCCCGCGACTGGTCGTCGACTGTTCGCGCTTGACAAGAGCAGGCCCGACCGCCTAAGATGTGAACACATGGTTATTGTCCTGTAACAGAAGCCACGATCGTAGCGACACTGCAATGCACACGGCGTTCACCATCGCCATGGGCGGCGCTATTGATTTGGCTTGTGAATTCCCCCATTTGTTTCGATGGGCTCATTGGCCGAAATCCAACGCATATCAGAAGAACACAGGAGATACAGACGATGGACGAACACGAACAACACGAGTTCTTCTACGAGATATTTGATGCCTCGTTGCCCCGGCTCGGTCCCGGAGACGACGCTTCAACGAAAAGAGCACTGGATAGCCTTCTTTCCGCAGGGCTGTTGCACGAGAAGGCGTCGACGGACGCCCCGTGGAGAATCCTGGACATCGGCTGCGGGAACGGCGCTCAGACCCTCCAGTTGGCGAAACATACGCCGGGGATGATCCTGGCGATCGATAACCACCAGCCGTTCCTCGATGAGTTGCGGCGTCGCGCTGAAGCGGCGGGAGTCTGGAGCAAGATTCGCCTGACCCTGAGAGACATGCGCACTCTGACGGCCGATGACGGGCCGTTCGATCTGGTCTGGTCGGAGGGAGCGCTCTTCGTCATGGGTTTTCGCGAGGGATTGACCATTTGCCGCTCTCTGCTCGCTCGAGGCGGCGGGCTGGCGGTCAGCGAGCTGGCTTGGCTGACGTCCGATCCGCCGGCGGAATGCCGGGAGTTCTTTGCCGGAACATACCCCGCGATGGCGGACGTGACCGCCAACCTGGCGGTTATCCGGGCCTGCGGATACGAGGTCATCGAGCACTTCACTCAGCCGGAGTCGGCCTGGTGGGAGCCATACTACCTCCCGCTGCAAAGCCGCCTTCACGTGCTGCGCGACAGACACGCCAGAGATAGCGATAGGATGGGCATGATCGAGTTCATCTTGAAGGAGATCGACATCTACCGCAAGTACTCGGCCTACTACGGCAACGTGTTCTACGTGATGCGAGCTCGTTGAGCTCCGGAGCGCTGCACTTAGTAGCGTGTCTGCGCCGCATTGATGCGAGACCCCGAGAGCCGATACTCTCGGGGTCTCGTCCTTGTCACCGCACCTGCACGTATCGTCCGCGCTTTCACTTGGGATCTCTACCAGGGTGTCGGGCGTGTGGTCTCTCTCTGCCACCCCTGCGAAAGCAGGGATCCAGAGCCTGCCCTCGCGAAAGCGGGGGAACGCCAGGGTGCAGGTGGATTCCTGCTTTCGCAGGAATGACAAGGGAGGCAGTCTGCCGCCACACGGCCATTGGGTCGGAGGCTCTCAGTATCGCTGGAGGAGGTCCAGCATTTTGCGGTCGAGCTTGTGGCCGTGGAAGTCCTCGTATGGCACGTCGGCCCGATCGCTGTCCAACACGCCCAGCGAGCCGCGGAAGTTCCACAGGGCCCAGCCGAGCCCGGCCTGCTGCCAGTTCTTCAGGCAGTCCTCCATCCATCGCAGGGTCACGTCGTGGGGCGTTTGGTTGTACGCACCCCATTCCCCGACCATCACCCCTACGTTGGCTTCCTTGAGTTGGACCCAGGGCGCAACGTAATTGTCCCACAGCCACTGGCGGTCCATGGCGTCATCGCTCTGGAACGCTCCGGCCGGATTCGACGGATCGAACCGTAGGACCCGGTTGACGTCGCCCCAGCGCGGGCTCACCGCCAGTGAGAACGACCGGCTATCCGCCAACTCGATTCCAATCTCCGTGATGGTCAGCCAGTCGCCCACCGTGTTGGTCAGACGAATCTCCCGGCGGCACACGGGGAACTCAATGGCAAAGGCCTGATCGTAGATGTTCTGGTAGGTGTCCCACTGTGGCACATAAACGACTTGTTTCCAGGGCCCCTCGCCCGGCCCGGGTTTGAAGTCCTGAGCCCAGGTGTTGCGCCGGCCGCGGTCCACGGAGACCTCCAGCCGTGACGAACTCGACACGATGCCGACACGGACGTGGAACGTGAACGGGTCCGGGATGTTCGCCTCGATGACCACCGGTGATTGCATCTCCTTCTTGGCAGGCCCGTACAAGTAGCCGGCGCATCCCAGCGGCTCAGGCCACATGGGCATGGCCCACAGGTCCGAACCACTGACCCAGCCGGCCTTGTAATGGGTCAGCGTGAACGGCTGATACCCTCGCGTGGCCTGGGCCACGCCCAGCGGGACCAGGCTCCAGCAGGGCTTCACGCAGTAGTTGAGGCCGTCGGCGATGATCAGTCGGTTCGGATCCTCCGCGCGGATGGCCTCGGCCATCAGGCCCACGATGTGAGCATAGACATTAGGATCGATGTCCGGCGGCTCATTGAACAGATTGAAACTCAGTTGGTTGTTCGGGATGCCCTCATATCGCCTGGCGAAGAGCGACCAGTGATTGGCGCAGGCTTTCTGCGTGTCGGGGTCGGTCCACAGGCTGGTAGGCTCGGGCGGGTCCGCGACCGTGTATCCGGGCGCGCGGTGAAAGTTGAGACACACGTGCACGCTATACTGCTGCCCATACTCGATGGCCTGATCGATCCAGTGCAGCGGCGTCTCGTTGAACCGGGCCCAGTCGCCGCCGCGAACCCAGATGCGATAGTCCATCGGCAGTCGGACGAAGTTGAATCCCAGCTCCGAAACGAGCTTGAAATCCTCCTCTTTGAAGGGACCGTTGGAACTGCCCTTGTAGAACATCTCCAGCAGATTGAACCCGCGCCATCGCGGCAGTGCTTGAGCGGTCGGCTCAGTCTGCGCCAGGCTCGCGGCTTCAATCATCCCCCAAACGAGTATCGTGGCGCACATTCGCCCCATTACCGGGCGACTATCGCGATTGTCTTCCGCCCTGGTTCTCATGCCCTTCAGGATAGCACATTTTCAGGCACAATTCAATGAGCCGGTTGAAGCCATGTGGCAGGGAGTCTCAACAACGGGGGTGTCGAAAATCGGCTGGCAGCGTCAATCGCAGCTTGGCGATGGCGGCGTTGCCGTGCGCAGAACCATCGCCAAGGCCTTCGGCCTTGACGCTGCCACCCGGCAGATGTCTTTGTTCTTTTGCCTCTGGGGGGATACCCGGGCGGACATTCTCCTCGTTTAGTCCTCCGGTTCGGGGGCTTCGGTGGTGCGGTCTTTGGTGAGTTCGGCAAGCAGGGCGGTGGCGTAGCAGCCGGAATCGAGCTCGAAGGACAGTTCAAGGTAGGGGCCCAGGTCGTCCTGGCCGGACGTCACAGCGGCGTCTCGCGGCTGGAAACGCAAAGGTCGCCGGCCGCCACGGGAGCCGAAGTGCTTCATCTGCCGCATGTCCATGTCGCTCAGATTCTCACCATCGAGAATCGGGTTTTCGATCTCGCCCGCCGGACCGGTGAGCCGGGTCGTCCGCTCGCCCAGCAGCGGGCCGGTCGGACTGATCTCGAAGCTGTCGCATCGCGGCTGCTCCACCTCGGGCTGCTCGACGCGGAAGCACGCCCCGTTGATGTGCTTGTACGCCATGTCGCCGAGGCGCATCTTGTCGATGTCGGGCATGCGTGCGGCTAACACGCGATTGAACAGGTCCGACTGGTAGGCCGAGATGAACAGGCTCTTGAGGTGCTTGTCGACGGTGTAATAGACCTTCTTCTTGTTGCCCTTGCCCACGGCCAGCGCCCGAAGGGCTCGCCGCTGGTCGAAGAACGACCCCGGCCACGCTCTGGCAGCCTCCTCGTAGCGACCCTCGTCGTACAAGCGACGGGCCTGGAATACGGCGGGCGAGTCGACCTCCTGCCTCGGGTGGCCCAGGAACAGGTCGGCGAAGACGGCGGCATTGTTCTGAACCACCGCCTTGCCTAATAGGTGATTATCGTGATGGTTGCCGAAACGCTGCGGGCCAAAATAGTTCGGGACCCCTCGTCGGCCGAGGATCGACAAGACCTCCTGACCGGTTTGCGTCGCCTGTGGCAGTGGCACAGCGAGCTTGCGCAGACGGATGACAAAACGATTGCCGCGCAGATGACCGGGCTTGAGCTTGTTCGTGTGGCGGGTGGTTTGCAGAACCCGCACGTCGGGAACGGATAACTGCTCGACTCGCTGCGGCTCGATATGCTCGATGGAGATCCATTGGCGAGCCACGGCGTGCGCGTCTTTGAGCCCCGCGACGCCGATATCCCGGCGGACGACGTTCAGGGCTCGGGCGATGCGGTCCAGCGCCTCGCGCGTACCGAGGCCCTTCTTTTCGATCTGCACGTACACGTGCGTGCCGGAGCCGCTCGCCTCGTAAAGCGGCAGCTCCTCGACGAAAAAGTCCTCCGGCCGGGTCTTGATGACTCCGCCGATGCCGGCAATGTCGGCCGTCAAAAAGGGCAACGAATCAGGCATTTGGATTTACGATTCACGATTTATGATTTACTATTCTGGCCAGCTTGCCAGCCGAGCTACTGTTCGAATCGTAAATCGTAATTCGGAATTAGTAAATAGAAAATGCTGTTCAAGGAAACACGTCGCAGGAGAATCGCGAGCCGGCCTTTCCCGGCCGAGTGGCTCGCCATTCTTGAGAGAAACGTGCCCTTGTTCGCACGCCTGACGGACTCCGACCGCCAGGAGCTGAAACGCCACATGCTCATCTTCCTGGCCGAGAAGAAGTTCGAAGGTTGCGGCGGCCTGCGCATGACCGACGAGATCAAAGTCACCATCGCCGCCCAGGCCTGCATTCTCCTGCTGCACCGCCAGACGGGATATTACCCCGGCCTCAAGTCGATCCTCGTGTACCCCCGCGCATACGTCGTCGAGAATAGCCGGCACTTTTTCGGCGGGGCTGTCCTGGAGGGGCGCGATGTCCGGCTCGGTGAATCCTGGCATCACGGCTCGGTCGTCCTGTCTTGGGACGACGTGCGTCGAAGCGCCGCCGACATCAATGACGGCCAGAACGTCGTCCTTCACGAGTTCGCCCATCAGCTCGACAGTTCCGGCGGTAAAGGCGACAGCACCCCCGTCCTGCAAAACCGCTCCAGCTTCTTAGCCTGGGCCCGCGCCCTGGGCGAGGACTTCGAGAAGTTCCGCCGCGACATCCGCGAGAACCGCGCGGAGCTGCTCGACGAATACGGCGCCGTCGATCCCGCCGAGTTCTTCGCCGTAGCGACCGAGAGCTTCTTCGAGCAGCCCAAAGAGTTGCAGCAGGTCTACCCACGCCTCTACGATGAGCTAAAGCGCTTCTACCAGCAAGACCCCGCCGCTTTTGGGCAATAGTCGAGCCTCAGAATGGCTGAGAGGCTCTGACACAACGAGGTTCTGGCGATGATTGCTGCCTTGATCTCATTCCCGGGAAGGCGGGAATCCACCTACGTATCGAGTGTTCCTGGACCCCCGCCTGCGCGGGGGTGACATACGAAGGCTTGTCTTCTCGAAGGCTCCTGGCCAATACGTGGCTGGGTTGTCATGTCGAGTGAAGCGCGGCGTACTCGAGACGTCTGGTATCGAAAACAGTGCACTATCCGATCTCAGCCAGACCCCTCGGCTGCGCTCGGGGTGACAGATTGTAACTACGGCGTCAGCAGGTAGTTCCTCTGGTTCTTCAACTGCTCGCGGAGCCAGTCGGGGCGGTTGGTGGTGATGCCGTCGACGCCAAGTTTGACCAGGCGCGACGCTTCTTCGGGGTCGTCCACCGTCCAGACGTAGAACTTCAGGCCGGAGGCTTTGACGGCGCGGGCGAACTCCTCGGTGACGCCGTTGTGGTCGACATCGAGGCCGTCGAGACCTCTGGCTTTGGCCTGCTCAATCATGTTGGGATCGTGCGGAATCCACTCCTCGGTCTCCTCCACCTTCTTGGTTCCCCTCAACCAGTACGTGGGGACGTCGAACAGCTCTTTGGCGGTGGCCACCGTTTCCAGGTCGAAGCCGATGATGACGATCTGGGACATCTTGCCGCTCTCGACGAGAATCGGCAGGAGAAACGGCAATATCTCTTTTCCACTCTTGATCTCGACATAAAGCTGGCCTGTGGGTGGGATGGTTTTGAGAACATCGGCCAGCAACGGGATGCGCTGGCCGGCGAACTTCTCCGACTTGAAACTGCCCACGTCCAGCTCGCACAACTGGCGGGCGTCGGTTTCCTTGACCTTCAGGTCCACGCCGGCGGTGCGCTTCGTCGAAGCGTCGTGGATGACGACGATGCGGTTGTCCTTCGACAGGTACACATCGACTTCCACGTTGGCGCGCTGCTCCCAGCCGAGCAGGACCGAGGCCATCGTATTCTCCGGAGCATCGTAGGACGCCCCGCGATGGGCAATGATCTCGACGGGACCCCTGCATCCCGATGCGCCAAAGATGAACATGCAGAACAATCCCCCGATCACAGTACCTTTCATTTCAAATACTCCACCAGAACGTATCCGTGACGTTGCGACCGGTCGTTATGTTATCGCGGCAGGCGTTCCACGACAAGGTCGTGTCACTCGGCGGTGCCCGGGGGACGCGCATGATGTGGATACATAATGTCGTGATAACGGCGCGGCGCATCGTATAGGGGATTTCCCGATACAAAAAGCAGGACCGAGCCGGATAGAAGAAGCAGATAAGGCCCGATTCATTGAAAACGCGCACCTGCTACGATATCGGACAGCCAATGAGATTGAAATTGGAAGGAGAAGTTATGAGTGACAAAGAACTTTTAAGGCGCTATACGGCAGGCGAAGAGAGTGCATTTCAGGAGTTGGTCAGCCGCTACAAGGACAGTGTATACGGCTTCCTGCGGCGCTTCCTGAGTCGGCCGGACATGGTCGAAGATGTCTTTCAAGAAACGTTCATGCAACTGTTCGTTAGCCGGGACACGTTCGATACGTCCAGGCCGTTGAGACCCTGGCTGTTCACCATCGCCGCCAACAAGGCCAAGGACGCCCTTCGCCGGATGCAACATCAGGAGTCCGCTCATCTGGGCGACATGTTCAACAGTGACGAGCACACCATTGAGGACGTGCTCAACACCTTCGAGCATGACTCCCGAATGCCCTATGATAACCTCATCCGCGACGAGACGGCAGAATCGGTGAAGAAGGTGATTTCGAAGATGCCGACGAAACTTCGCGAGATTATCGTCTTGGCCTATTTTCACAAGTCCTCGTATGCCGATATCTCGAAGGCATTGGGGATTCCGGTGGGGACCGTCAAGAGCCGGTTGCATACAGCGGTGGGGCGGTTTGCTGAAGACTGGGAGACGGCCGTGATGTGTGAGACGAGGAACTGATTTCTTTACAGGTCCCGCGTGCCGCGGCAAAGGGCACGAGAGATGACCTGTGTGCGGCTTGAGCCAAGCCGAGGAACAGGGGTATAAGTCGGACGCAGCGATTTCCGGCTTATACCCTCTGTTATTTCAATAGGAGTGGCTGGACAGCCGACGAAACATCTCGACTTTGTTATCCCACTGATGCGAGTCCACCTCCGCCGGCCAGTACGTGTCGCTGCCCCAGAACTCCCGCCACCACATCCGTAGTCTTCTCAGCAGGCTCATGATTCACCTTCCCTTCCCTTCCTTTGCCGCGCGTCCTGGTCGTAGCCGGCGGGCACGCGGCCCACCGACTCTTCGAGTGCGCTGTTTTCCTACTATTAGGAGGCACCATGCGAGGGCGAAGTAACAGCGTGTACCGACAATTTCCCACTACCCATACGACCGGAATCGTCATGACTACAGTGGTCCGCGAGCAAGGGCGTGGGACATCGGCAAGGCAGAAGAGGGCGATTTTTTGTGGGATTGTTTGGCCGGATGGTGTATACTACCTTGGTCCATGCGGATGAGGGGTAGACCGTCCGCACGTTGCGTCGCGTGCGCAGACGAGCCGTATGGAGAGAGCATCGCGCGGTGCTTTACCGCCGGGCCGTCGGTTGGCGGTCCGTGCGCGGCATTCGCCGAGCCTTGGCCGGCGCCGCAAGACGCAGGCTCTGGAGGTGGTTCTCGTGGTCAAAGGACGTGAGCATTGGCTCAGGTCTGCAAGAGGGCCCATTCCCCAACCATTTCGAGCCGATGCGCCGATCAAGCGCGAGAAAGGACGCATTCAAGCCCCGCGCTTCGCGGACACCCTTGGTACTTACCGGGCAACAGGCCCGCATACCTCACCTAATACACGGCCGATCCACGGAATCGAGCCGTCCTTCGGAGGAGACGAATGATGAACAGACGATCCACGATCTTACTCACCCTGGTCCTGACCACCCTCGCTCTGGCGTCCAGCGCAGAGGCGTACACGATGGAGAGGTTATCGCCCTCTTCCTCGTCTGTTTCTGTGCTGGAAGGTGAAGGGACAACGCAGCTTACCGCGCGTTTTGGCGGCCTGATTTGGCCGTACATCTGGCATCAGGCTGATTGGTATTGGGACGGCCAGCTCGTGCTGGCGGACACCAGCCTCAGCGGGCAGACGGCCGATAGCACCGGCGAGTTCTCCCGGAGCTCTCCCGGAACACACCAGGTCAAAGTCCGAGCCAAGTATGATAGCGCGCCGTTCGGCGTTCACGTGTGGACCGACTATCTCCCCTGGACCGTCACCGTCGTTTCCCGTGACACGTACACAATGGAAAGGATGCTCGGGTCGGAACAGTCTACAGAGATAGTGCACAATGTTGTAGGTTGCGGGGCAAAGTTCAGTGGCATCGTGTCGCAGGCGACCTGGCAGCAGGTCGAATGGTATACGGATGGGGTACTCTATAGCTCGGGCACCCTGAGCGAGGGGCCGTTCGGCTACGTTAGCTACATCTATCCCACGTTGACTATCGGAACCCACGAGGTCAAAGTCCGTGCCAAATGGAGCCTCGGCGGTGAGGAGGCGTGGACGGACTACATGACCTGGACTATCGAAGTCGTTCCGCATCCCCCGACCGCCTCGTGTGTGGCCCCGAGCAGTCCTGTGAGTGTGGCGCTGGGCGGCACGCAGGCGTTCACCGCGAGGGGAACCGACGTGGGAGAGATAGAGCATTACCTGGAAATCGCCGGGGTCAGGTGGTACATCGACGGCGTGCTACAGAGCGACGTTGGGATTGGCGACATCCCGGCCCCGACTGTCGACAACACGTGGAGCCACACCTTCGATACGGAGGGGACCTATCAGGTCGAAGCGGTCTTCTACGACCACGAAGGGTATTCCTCGGCCGACGGCCAGGCGGTGTGGACCGTCGAGGTCGAACGGCAGGTCCACGCGCCCAGCGCGAGCATCGTGAGCCCGGACAGTTCCGTGACGGTCTATGCGGGGGCTTCGGTGACATTCGAAGTGACGGGGTCTGACGCCGGCAATGACCTGCGCCTCTGCGAGGTGTTGCTCGATGACGTGGCGCAGACGAACGCCTCTTTCAGCGGCGGAGCCAGCGGCCGCACCGGGCCGATCGGGCGCGGTGGACGCATCCTTGGCCAGGTCGAGGAATATTTCGCAGAAACGCTGGCGCTGGGCGATACCTTCGTGTTCGCCGGCGAAGTGCTGCGCTATGAGG
>Ga0105100_10001837_pt1 | contig 12401 bp, 11 predicted proteins | sample PPLLak12cMay2015_2_FD_87033 | JGI IMG/M metagenome (GOLD analysis project Ga0105100, IMG submission 87033) | Freshwater sediment microbial communities from Prairie Pothole Lake near Jamestown, North Dakota, USA - PPLs Lake P8 Core (1) Depth... | ecosystem: Environmental > Aquatic > Freshwater >... | reverse complement strand
TAGGCAGGGCTCCTTGTTCCTAGCTCTTTATTCTTGCCTGCCTGCCGGTAAGCAGGGCTCTTGATTCTTGATTCTAACATCAAATCCATCCCCTCATCTTATAATAAGCAATAGCAAATAGCTCCCGCACAACGGTTATCTCATAGATCATATAGCTCCAGATTCTGTACCGCAGCGTGAGTCCGGTTTTTTCTGCTTTCCTGTGGCTTCCTTTCATCAGTCTCTCTTCTGCTATTACTTTTTCAAATGTCGGTGTTCCGCCTGCCTGGTAAAAACCCACTTTTCGGAAAGTACGGATGGCCCTGTACATATGTTCGGGAGAAGTTATGATCCGCATCGTTATATTGCCGGCATTTTCTCTGCCCAGCAAGTCCAGTATATTCAATGCCTGGGTCCGCGTGCTGTATCCGTATTTTTCGAAATATAACTTGGTGGAATCCACATTGCGGATTTTCAGCTCCCGGGCCATCAGGAGTTCGGGGGAATGTTCCTTAAGGGCCGTATCCGCCGGGAAGGCTATGATAATACTGGCACTCGGGGCCTTTTGCCATGCCTCAGCCGTGTAATAGGTGCGCATAAGGTCATCGGGACTGGGAATCCCCATACTGCCCAGCATGACAATATAATCGGGTTTCCGGGCAACCCCGGCATTCACCGTTCCCAACCGGTAATAGGCAAAATATGGAATATCCGTCAATGCCAGGATTATACCAGCCAGCATGATGCAACCCAGAACAACAATTAAACCACGAAAAAACGCAATGAAGCTTTTTTTAAACCGCTTTAACCATAAATTGATTTTTTTCATCACTGCTTACAGTTTACCGTTTACGGCTTATCGGTTAAGTGTGGCACCTGAGAGTGCATCAGGCGAAGCCTTGAACGCAGACTTCTCGGCATCGGCAAAAAGAAAATCCCTGAACCTGTTCGGGCTGATAGCCACTTTCCCTTCCACCAAAACAGGCAGGTTAAAATTCCAGGCATCTGCCTGATAAAAACCGGGATCTTTTCACTTTTGAATTCATTGATAATGATCTTATGATTAAGTGTAAATGTAAAAAAAATGCTCATTGATTAACATACTTTCTTTTCGTGTATGAAAAAAAGTATCAAAGAAAATCAAGCCTGCCTGCCTTAGCGGCAGTATAAGCACGACAAAACGAATACCGGCATATTAGCAGCTGTTTCCTTTTTTATTCTTAGTGTTTTTGTGCTTTGGTGGCATAAAATCCTCTCCTGTTTCGTGTTGGATTAAATGGTCAAAACAGCACATATGGCAATTGAAACACGCAGAAATAGGCGAACACGATGAATGCCAGTCCCAGTCCAACCCCAAAGATCCAGTGCGGACGCAGCAGATCGGAGACTGATTTAGAATACAACCTGGGCATAACGATGTATAATCCCATGATCAGCCACAATGCCTGCAATGGTGTCAGCAGCAGGCCGTCGAGCAATGCTCCCAGCTTGACCAGGAAAACAGGCTTGTAACCCAGGCTATGGATTATTACCATATTGGACAGGAAGAAAAAGGCCAGGTACAGCCTGAACTGCCATATCCAGCGGATCTTGCCGAAGGAAGGAATGCAGATGCGGGTGCAGTCGGCGAGCAACCTTGGCCAGCCGGCCAGCTGGCCCACTTGTGTGGAAACCAGGGCAGCCGTTCCGCCCAGCATGAAGAGCAGGCCGCCTGCATGACCCCAGCGGGTTGAGAAGATGGATGCAATCTCCAGCGCCGCTTTTTCTCCTTCCGGGGCAAGGTGCAGTGGTCCCAGTATGCCGGCACCAGCCAGCAGGAATCCGAGGGTGGCGATCATTCCGATCACCAGGGCCAGCGAGGCATCAACATAAACCAGCCTGATCCACCCGCGCAGGTTTCGGGCCTGAGGCAGATCGAGGTTTTTCAATTCGCTCACGGGAGCAGCTGTTCCATAGCTACTGTTCACTGCAGCTCCATATTTTGCTCCCATTACCCAGTAAGTATACCACACCTGGCTGGCAAAACCACCCGCCCCCCACCCTATCAGCGGCAGCACTTCCCGCCAAGGATTGGCATCGGGAAGCTTGTCCATGGCCCAGGCGGGAATGGCAGGCACCGAGGGGATCAATCCCTGAAGAAAAGTTTTCAGTCCGGGAAATACACGAAATGTGATGGTGAGAACACCAACAAGGATGATCATCACCAACACGCTCATAATGATCTTCAGCCAGTTGAAACGTCCTGTCCAGGCTACGGCAAAGGCAAACACGGTAACCATCCAGCCACCAAGCTTTGTGCTGATGCCAACCAGGTTTCCCAGAAACACCCCGGCTGCCGTGGCCAGTGAACCAATGGCTATGCCGGCAGCGGCAAACTGGCCGATGAGGACGATCCACACAGCCCAGTTTTTCGGTCCCGGCATGCGGGCGAACATGTCGATCATGCTCTCCCCCGTGCAAACGGTATAGCGGGCGCCGCACATGCCAATCCAGTATTTCAGGAAGATGCCCGCGACGACGGCCCAGATCACGCCTGTGCCCAGGATGGCCCCGGTGCGTGTGGCCAGGATGACCTCACCCGATCCGATGAATTCAGAGCACCAGATGATGGACGGGCCGACAAGCAACAGGAGCGACAGGCCGCGTGGCGGAGATTTGATGTCCATACGGGAGAATTGAGATAATTAACAATAAAGATAACTTAAAACGGATGGAAAATAAACCATAATGCACGGAGATAGTTTCGAATTTCCGCTCATTGGTTTTTACGTTGCCCTGCTATCTCTCACACCCGCTGCCTGTTCAGCAGCAGTCTCTTTGCCGAAAGGAAAGCAATAAGGGTCAAGGGGATCCCAAGGATCGCACCCCCGATTAATAAGGTAAGAAACAGGTGGCCGGCGCCGGTAAAAAGATGGATCAACGATGCCATACCGGCTCCCTGCGGAAAAACAAACTGACCCTCGGTTCCCAGTATGGCTTTCCCCACAAGGAATGCCAGCGCATAGAAAGGGGGCGCGGTAAGCGGGTTTACATGGTAAACGCCTACCACTGATGCTATTTTATTCCACCGGAATGCTGCTGATAAAAACAGGGCGATGAAGACCTTGAAGCCAATGAAAGGTGTTGTGGCCAGAAAAATACCCAGGGCATAGCCACTGGCAACATCACTGGGATTGCCTTTTATCGTTAATAAGCGCTGCAGCGTATCTTTTATCCGGTTCAGTTTAGTTTTCCTCATAATATGTCAATCCTATAATTCAAATCAATTCTCCGTTTCAAGCAATTCTTTCAGTTTAACCAGGTTGTTGTGAAACATCCGCACCATGATAGGATCAATGATATACCTCGGAAATATCGGGGAAGCAACGGCAAATGCTGAAAAGGAAACACTGGCTTTATGCCGGCCGGTACCGGCTATGGTCCATTTTGCCGTATAATCTGTTACCCGGTTTATGTTGGATTTTTCAGGGATATAATGATCCTTGCTGTTGATATTGATGATGGTGTAATTGCTTATATCAGCCTGTACAACCTTGAAGTTCGAAACCAGGTCCCTTTTTTCAAAAGGCCAGGGTATATCAAACAAGGTATAGGCATACCACTCCGATCCGCTGATCTGTTTCAGGGAGTAATGCTCCTCTATCCCGTCCATCCACTGTTCAGTGCGCTTAAAGTCAGTCAGTAATCTTATGACCTCATCAGCTGAACAATCTACCTCCATTGTGCCCATCCGTTCCCTGACTTTCTGCGTTTCGCTCACTTCAATCCAGCGCACATAAGACTTCACGCCGGAGGTGTTTCTTTCCAGCTGCCAGCTCCCTTCTGTCACATGTTTATTATCTGCCGGCGGACTCCCTGTGTTCGGTTCCGGCAACATCAGCATGAGTCCTGTAACCATAAATAACTTTATTATCATAACTTATTTTCGAGGTCGTGAAGATAACTTAAATATTTGCAGGAGTGAGCATCTTGCCGGAAATTTCCTTTTGTACCCTGATTTTCTTTTCCAGTTTTAACGAAAGATTGTAGTATAAGTTTCGCGGCATAACGGATGCCAGTAATGTCAGTAGCCGGTTCCACACTCCCGGAATGCAGACTATCTTTCCTTTCTCCAGACAATGCATCGAGTATTCAACAACGGCCGATGGCTCCATCCAGGGAAACAATCTGTGTTTAATCCTGTCTGTCAGAATATTCAGATTTCTGTGAAAGTCACTGGTGGTAAAACCGGGACAAAGGCATTGAACCCTGATCCCGTATCGCCTGACATCCAGGAATAATGATTCCGTAAAGCTCTTCAGGAATGATTTGGTGCTGACGTACATGGTACTGCGGGAAGCCGGTAACCAGGCTGCCATAGAGGACACATTAAGGATTATCCCGGACCTTCTTTCTATCATTTGCGGAAGGACTTTATGGATCAGCATCAGAGGGGCATTAACATGCACGTTCATCATACCGAGCTGGTGGTCGATCTCATCTTCGCTGAAACTCAGATTCATCCCGTATCCTGCATTATTCACCAGCACCTCAATATGGTGGTGCATCCCAACGACCTGAAGCAATGCCGTTACATCTTTCTTAACAGATAAATCCGCAATAACGACGTTGACCTTTACTCCGTATGCTGTACTGATTTCGTCAGCAACACGGGTTATCACATCTTTCCTCCTTCCGGTAATCAACAGATCATATCCCTGCCGGGCAAAACAACGGGCGAATTCCTTCCCGATCCCGCTGGTGGCTCCCGTGATTATGGCCAGCTTCCGGTTTCCGGATCCTTCCCCCGTTACAGGATACCTGATCCCGGGAAACTGTTTTTCCGGAACAGTCAGAAAATGCCGGATACCTTTGAGGTGTATTGCCGGCGGCAGAAAGTACTTTATGCCGGACAGGCTTTTCAGCACCTGCCTGAGCGCAGGCATATGCCCTGCCATTCTCAGGAATATCCCGGCCATCCTATGCTTTTCATATTTAATTACGCTTTTCATTTCAGTGTGGTTTTGGTGGTTTACAGTTAAAGCATTTACATGGCTACCTATTTATAACGGTAAATTATCTCTTATCATTTCAAGCATTGCCTGAAAAAAAATCAGGACTTTTTTTGGTTGTTTTCTATTATTATAGACAATCAAAAGAAAAAAAAGTTGCTTTCTCCCGGATTCAAAAAGTATGTTATTGATACAATTTTAATTACGGCTCAAAATTGCACAACAAACACGGTAATTTAAAACGGATTTAACCTCACGGATCGCGCTATACTGGCAAATTGCAACCATAGCGACAAATGAAAATGGATCTGGGCTGTGATTTGTTAAAAAATGCAAAAAAAAAACAATGATTATTATATAATACAAATTTTATATTTTACCGTTGAATCCGCTTACGGTAACTGCAACTTTTCTGATTCAGCTATGTTGTATTTTTTGCCTCAACTGGCTGATTTTATCAAATGCTTCCCGGAAAAACAGGTTTCTTTGTTTTTCCCCCACTTCGCTGATCAGGGTCGACTTTTTTATCAGGGAATGGACCCACCGGAAGGTCTCATCGGTAAATAAGTGGTTTGATGTATTGATAAAATTGAATGTCTGTGTGCTCAGATAAACGGTTTTCTGATCCCCGTCGACCGACATGATGCAATTCGTCGCAATTTCAATATCACAGTCATATACCTGGAAATTCACCGGTTCTCCCGGAATTCTCGGTTTACCGGGCACTTTCGAACTGCACCTGGCTGCTTCCTGCATATAATTGAATTCCTGTTCTACCTCATCACAAAGGGCCAGGGCATCATTCTTGGATGCAAATTCTCCGGAATCCCAGTAGAATTCGATCTGGCGCAACAAGCTATAGGTGATCAGGTCTGTCCATACTTCAACGGAAGGTATTGAGCAGTATAATTCGTGCATGGCTTTTCCAGCGGCGATGAATTCCGGATTGATGCTGGTAACAGAATATTTATAATCCTGATAATCAGGGTGGCGCGTAATGGACTTAAGCCAATACAGGGTTTTGAAAAAAGAGACCAGGGGAAACCGGAAATTGTGAAATATCGGTATATCAATGGCGGCATACATGATATATACGCCTTTCTTGCTGCTGGCATTCTTCAGGGCTGTCATAATATTGTTTACCCAGTATTTATAATCGGAGATCTCCCGGATAGGCTTATATATGAAGGAGACCAATCCGGTCTGCTGGTTTCCGCATACCGAATCGAACGAAATATTATAATGCAGGCAGATCTTTTGGATTTCATGGATATCCAGCAAAGTCTCTCTCCGAAGTCTGCGATAGACACTGTCATTGCTGATGCCCAGCAATTCGGAAAGTTCAAACACCAGTGAATACTTATCGGGTATCTGATCCTGAACCAGGCCCAATAATTGCTGCTGAATTGCCGTTAATTCCATTTTCTGACGCTTAGGTTATGGTGCAGAAATCATGAAAGCAAAAGCGAGTTGAAAAACTGCAAAGTGAAAAACTGCTGAGACCCGAAACGCGAAAAGACTATTTCATAAAAACCATTGAAACAAAGATATGGTTTTCCAGCTCATAGCAATAAAAAATTGAAGGAAAGAATGATGGATGTTGAAAGCGTCATTGACGGCTTCGCTTGCAATACTGATACTCATATTACTTATTACCGATTACCGGTTACTGATTACCTTTGCCACCTTCTTATCTCAGGCCACCCTGCCCGGATAGGCCTGCAGCCCCCTCCTCAGGCATTCCATAGCCTTTCCCAAATCGTCGATGTTCAGCACATAAGCGACCCTTACTTCCTGCCTTCCCAGGTCGGTGTTGAAATAAAAACCTGAGCCCGGTGCCAGCATAACGGTCTGTTTGTTGTAAGAGAATTCCTGCAGCATCCACATGGCAAATTTTTCAGCATCATCCACCGGCAGTTTCACCATGGTATAAAAAGCTCCTTTGGGTAACGGACAAAATACGCCTTCCATGCTGTTCAATTCCTTCACCATAAAATTCCTGCGTTTGAGAAACTCCTGATATACCATATCAAGGTATTCGGGCGGGGAATCCAGGGCGGCTTCGGCAGCAATCTGGCCAATATTGGGAGGACAAAGGCGTGCCTGGCAGAATTTCAATGCCGTCTGCAGCAGTTCTTTGTTTTTCGATGCCATCACTCCAACGCGCAAGCCGGTTGCGCTGTATCGTTTTGAAACGGAATCGATCAGCACCAGGTTATTTTCCAGGCCTTCAATCTGCATGGCCGAAGTGAAGCTATTGCCGTCATAGCAAAGGTCACGGTATACCTCGTCGCAGATGAAGAACAGGTTATGTTTCAGCACCAGGTCGCGAATCTGTTCCAGGTCCTGCCTGGAATACACGTGTCCGGTCGGATTGTTGGGATTGCATATAATGATGGCCCTGGTCCTTTCGGTGATCTTTTTTTCAAACTCACTGATCGGCGGCAGGGCGAAGCCGGATTCAATGCTGGAGGTGACAGGGACAACCTTTACGTCACTCGCAATGGCAAAGCTGAAATAGTTGGCATAGAATGGTTCCGGAACAATTATCTCATCACCGGCATTCAGGCATGTCAGCAGGGTGAGGGTAATGGCTTCCGATGCACCGGTAGTGATCAGCATATCGGTGTATTCAAGATCAACATGTATGGATTTATAATATTTGACGAATTTCCGGCGCAGGGTTTCATTTCCTGCACTGTGACCGTAGTCGACAACCTTCAATGCCATGCTGCGGATGGCCTCAAGCGCGTTGGGAGAGGTAGGAATATCAGGTTGTCCGATGTTCAACCGGTAAACGATGTTACCTTTGCGGCTTGCCTCTTCGGCAAGCGGAACCAGCTTGCGAATGGGCGAATTGGGCATACACCTGCCCCTTATGGATATTTCAGGCATTGGTTAAGGGTTATAATTATAATTCCTTCCGCAGGAGAGTGCGAAAGCAAAGCAACAAAACCGATGAGAGACAGGATATTACGGCTTAGGTTGTTCAGCCTCCGCAGGTGACACTGTCCCTTTAATGGTAAGCGTCACGATGGGATTGCTGGCATTGGAATATACCGTAATGGTCTTGGTAAAAGGACCTACCAGCCGGGTATTGTAACCAACTTTCACAGCAGACTCTTCTCCTTTTTTTACCGGTTCAGCTGACCATTCAGGCTTGGTGCAGCCACAGGATGATTTTACATTATTTATGATCAGGGGTTCTTTACCGGTATTCTTGAAGACAAACTCAAAGGTCCCGTCACCGCCATTCTTTATGGTACCAAAATCATGCACCATTTCCTCGAATTCAATCTTTGCCAGGTTGGCATTCTTGAGTGCCGCTGTATCAGGCGATTGTGAACAACTAATCGAGATGGTAAACACTGAAACCAATAAAACCGTCAGAATCTTTTTCATTTTACATGTTAATTTAAAATCCTAGGCAAAAATAGTTTAAATAGTAATTACTGGTACAAAGAAATTGAAAAACATATCAGCTTGTACGTAAACCGGGATTTAAAGTTTACAGATTGACAGATTGGTCTTTCAGTCGTGCTGTCATGCAGTCGTGCAGTCATATCACTGTTCCACTATTCCACGATTCCACTATTCCACCGTTCCACTGTTTCACCTTTTCACCATTCCAATATTCCACTATCCCTCATCCTGTTTCCAATAAATTCTTATTTTTGCCAAAATTTAAGCAAGCTGATTGCATAAATAAATTCTGATCCATGGAAATTGCAGCAAAATACGATCCGAAACAGGTAGAGGATAAATGGTATCAATATTGGTTAAGAAAAGGATTTTTCAGGTCAAAGCCTGATGGCCGTAAACCCTATACGATTGTGATCCCACCGCCCAATGTCACGGGAGTGCTGCACATGGGGCATATGCTGAACAATACCATACAGGATCTGCTCATCCGGCGTGCCCGTATGGCGGGTAAAAATGCGCTCTGGGTGCCGGGCACTGATCATGCTTCCATAGCAACCGAAGCAAGGGTGGTGGCAAAACTCAGGAGTGAAGGAATTGAAAAAAAGGATATCAGCCGCGAGGAATTTCTTAAGCATGCCTGGGAATGGCGGCATAAGCACGGGGGCATAATCCTGGAGCAGCTTAAGAAACTGGGGGCCTCATGTGACTGGGACAGGACCAGGTTTACCATGGATGATGACATGTCTGAAAGTGTCATTCAGGTATTCGTTGACCTGTATAACAAAGGCAAAATATACCGCGGTGTGCGTATGGTAAACTGGGACCCGGTTGCCAAAACCGCTGTTTCAGACGAAGAAGTGATCTATCGTGAAGTCAAATCAAAACTCCATTATATTAAGTACAGGATCGACGGCGAAAATGAATTTGTGACGATCGCCACAACCAGGCCTGAGACCATCCTGGGAGATACCGCTGTTTGTGTCAACCCTGCTGATAAGCGATTCCATAAACTAAGGGGCAAAAAGGTTTTTGTCCCGCTGGTAAACAGGCTTGTTCCCATCATAGAGGATGAGTATGTGGATATGGAATTCGGAACAGGCTGCCTGAAGATCACGCCGGCCCATGATATCAACGACTATGAAATAGGCATCAGGCATGGCCTTGACAGCATCGACATTTTTAATGATGACGGTACCCTGAATGAAAAGGCCGTTTTGTTCGTCGGCGTTGACCGCTTCAAAGCCCGCGGAAAAGTGATTCAGAAGCTTGGCGAGGAAGGCCTGCTGGCAAAAGAAGAAGACTATATAAACAAAATAGGATATTCCGAAAGGACGGATGCAGTCATAGAACCCAGACTTTCCATGCAATGGTTCATGAAGATGAAAGACCTCGCGGGGCCGGCCCTTGAAAACGTAATGAATGACAACGTCAGACTGCACCCTTCCAAATTTAAAAACACCTATCGTCACTGGATGGAGAATGTAATGGACTGGTGTATATCAAGACAGCTCTGGTGGGGGCACCGGATACCGGCTTATTACATTGCCGGGACAAATGAATTTGTTGTTGCCGGGACCCCGTTGAAAGCGCTGGATCTTGCGAGGGAGAAAACCGGCAAGCATGACCTTAAACTGGCAGACCTTACACAGGATGAGGATGTGCTCGACACATGGTTTTCATCCTGGCTCTGGCCGATATCGGTTTTTGACGGCATCAGGAATCCTGAAAATCCTGACATTTCCTATTACTATCCCACCGATGACCTGATTACCGCGCCCGACATATTGTTCTTCTGGGTGGCCCGCATGATCATGGCGGGATATGAATACAGGGGAGACAAGCCTTTTCACAATGTTTACCTCACCGGGATGGTACGCGACAACAAAAAGCGCAAAATGTCGAAATCACTGGGCAATTCACCCGATCCGCTCGCGCTGATCGAAAAATACGGAGCCGACGGCGTGAGGGTGGGCATGCTGTTATGTTCCCCTGCCGGCAACGATCTGCTCTTTGATGAAAGCCTTCCGGAACAGGGACGGAATTTTGCCAATAAAATATGGAATGCTTTCCGGCTGGTGAATTCATGGAAGGTCGAAAAGGATCTCCTGCCCACGGATGCTGCACGTGCCGCTGTTTATTGGTTTTACGAGCGCCTGAAGCAGGCCATAGCCGAAATTGATGAGGACTACCAGCAATACCGCATATCCGAAGCGCTGATGACCGTATACAAACTGTTCTGGGATGAATTTGCCTCGTGGTACCTGGAAATCATCAAGCCTGCCCCCGGGCAACCCATTGACAACCGGACTCATGGCGCTACCATTGATATGTTCGAAATAATGCTGAGAATGCTGCATCCTTTCATGCCCTTTATCACCGAAGAGATCTGGCAATTGCTGAAGGAAAGACCGGCCAATTGCAGTATCATGAATGAAAGAAATCCTCAGGTCAAGGCCTATGATAAAGAAAAGATCCTGGAATTTGAAGTGGCAAGGGAAATTGTAGGATTCATCCGGAATATACGGTCGGAAAACCAGATCTCTCCCAGGGAAAAGCTGATGCTTTACATCAAATCAGCCCACTGGGATGATGATTTCGATGCCGCCATCATTAAACTTGCTAACCTGTCTGAAATGAAACGGGTCGATGCCAAAGTGGAAGGCGCCGCAAGCCTGATCAACCGGTTTGGGGAATTTTATATTCCCCTGGGGGATCTGCATGATCACGAGGCGGAACTGGAAAAGCTTGAAAAGGAGCTGGTATATACGAAAGGCTTCCTGGACTCCGTCATGAACAAACTCACCAATGAGAAATTTGCTAATCATGCACCCGAGAAAGTGCTGAAAATGGAGCAGAAAAAGAAAAGTGACGCGGAAATCAAAATAAAATCGCTGGAAGAGCATATTGCCAATTTAAAGAAGAGACTGTAGGCTACAGGCTAAAAGCTACAGACTAAGTTTTTCACTTTTCACTTTTCACTTTTCACTGGTTACCGATTACCGATTACCATTTACCCCTCAGACCACTGACAGGGTTTCAACCCGCTAGCTCGCACACACCGCTGTCAGGGTCTTCTTACCGGTTCTTACGGTGCCAGCCTGTGAACCTCCCATATATTCCCGTTCAGCGAATATTCAAATCGGTCGTGCAGGCGGTTTTCCCTCCCCTGCCAGAATTCATACATGCCCGGGATTAGCTTATACCCTCCCCAGTTTTCCGGGCGCTCCGGTACCTTATGCCGGAATAATTGCAGGTAATCGCGCTGCAGGTTTTCCATGTATTCCCTGCTGGGGATCCGCTGGCTTTGAGGCGATGCCCATGCCCCTATTTTGCTTCCTTCAGGCCGGGCATTGAAATATTCATCGGAGACCCTGCGCAACGCCTTGACCACTTTCCCTTCAATCCTCACCTGGCGTTCCAGTTCAGGCCAGAAAAAAACCAAAGCTGCCCGGGGATTGAATTCAAGCTGCCTTCCCTTTTTACTTTCATAGTTGGTGAAAAAGGTCAGTCCGTCTGCATCGATATCCTTCAATAAAATGATCCGTGCCGAAGGCCTGCCATCAGCTGTAGCTGTTGCCAGCGTCATGGCCGTCGGCTCTGAAACCTGCGCCTGCATGGCATCATTTAACCAGAACCTGAACTGGTTCAGGGGATTGGCATCGAGACTTTCGTATTCCAGTCGCGACAACTGGTATTCTTTTCGTAAGGTGGAGATATCTTGCACCGGAGTATTGGTTGATTGGTTGATTTGTTGATTGGTTGATTTGCTGATTGAGTCGTGCAGTCTTGCAGTCGTGCAGTCAAATAGATCTTGCCTTTTGTTCTGATATTCTTGCTCCCGGTTCTTAGTTCTCGGCTTTTAGCTCTCGCATTACTTGTCACTCGTCACCTGCCTGCCGGCAGGCAGGCTTGTCACTAGTCACTGCCTTGTCCCTTGTCTCTTGTCCCTATTAAAACAACTCAAATGCTGATTGGTTCATTCGACCTGAGCCTGGCATTTTTTATGCT
>Ga0105100_10001835_pt1 | contig 12403 bp, 10 predicted proteins | sample PPLLak12cMay2015_2_FD_87033 | JGI IMG/M metagenome (GOLD analysis project Ga0105100, IMG submission 87033) | Freshwater sediment microbial communities from Prairie Pothole Lake near Jamestown, North Dakota, USA - PPLs Lake P8 Core (1) Depth... | ecosystem: Environmental > Aquatic > Freshwater >... | reverse complement strand
GGCCCAGAAGCGGAACAGCCGCACGTAGATCTCCTTCCCCGTGCGCAGCCACAGCACTTCCAATAACACCAGAAAAGGCGCCAGTCCCAGCGTCAGGGTCGGGAAGAGGATGTGAAAGCCGAGGGTGAACGCGAACTGCAGGCGGGAGAGGAATACTGCGTCGAGTTCCATCGTTTTCGTCCGCCGTCACCGCGCGATGTCACGCAGGTTGGCGCCCTGCCGCAGCAGCTCGCGCTGCACGTCGGCCGGGGCCAAGTGGCGCGGCGGCACGTCGTGGCGCGCCGCCAGAGCGGCGCAGACGCCGGCGGCCTGGCCCACCGCCATGCACACCGGCATCACCCGGTACGAGGAGTGGGCCTCGGCGCTGCCGGAAATACAGCGTCCGGCGGTGAGGACGTTGTCGAGCCCCTGAGGCAGCAGGCAGCGCAGCGGAATGTCGTAGGCCTCGCCCGGCGGCAGCCGCGTGAGCGTGGTGCCGCTGCCGGCCGGATTGTGCAGGTCGAGCGGATAGGTGCTGCGCGCCACCACGTCGTCGAACTTGCGCGCCGCCAGCACGTCCTCGCCGGTGAGGCGGTAATCCCCCTGGATGCGCCGCGACTCGCGCACGCCGACCTGCACGCCGCTTTGCACCAGGTAGGCCTGCTCGAATCCGGGCACGTATTTGCGGAGGAAGGCGACGATCTGGCGCATCTGCCGGCGGCTCACCCACTCCGCGTAGCTGAGGTCGAAGGGGTCGGTGCCGAGCAGCGGCACGGCGTGGGCGACGCGCGTGCTGTTGACGCTCACCTCGCGCGGGTGGGGCGTGGCGAAGAACAGGATGTCCTCGCGCGGCAGCGCCAGTTCGCCGGCGGCGGTCGCCCTGGCGACCAGATCCCACAGGCCGTGCACGCCGCGCCACTGGTCCGGGTGGGCGGCGACGTAGCCGGCGAATGCGGCACGCTCGAAGTCGGCCATGCGGAACATCAGCGTCATCGGCTGCACCAGGCCGTCGGCGTCGCGGCCGATCTCGTAAGACGCGCCCGCCGCGGCGGCGATGTCGCCGTCGCCGGTGGCATCGACGATCATCCGCGCGCGCACCACCTGAGGGCCGGCCTTGGTCTCGAACACCACCCCCTCGCAGCGTCCCTCGCCAAGGACGCCCGAGGCGAAGGCGTGGAACAGGAACTGCACGCCGGCCTCGTCGAGCATCTCCAGCGCGGTGAGCTTGAACTGCTCCGGATCGAAAGGCACCGTGTAGCCGGTCTCGATCGAGGGGGCGAGCGCGCCGCCATGCTCCACCAGGCGGGCCAGGAAATCGCGCACCGCGCCGGCGATGACCGGGTCGCCCGGGCCGTGATCGGGGGGCAGCAGGGTATGCGCGCCGAGCCGCTCACGCTGCGGATGGTCGGTGTGAAAGGACATCAGCGGCATCACCAGCGCCGCGGTGGCGTTGCCGCCGAGAAAGCCATGGCGCTCCACCAGCACGGTTTGCGCGCCGGCCGCGGCGGCGCCGAGCGCGGCCCCCATCCCGGCCGGCCCGCCGCCCACCACCAGCACCTCGCAATCGCCTGCCAGCGCGGCCTGGCGCGGCGGGAGCGTCACGGGAATGCGGGCTTCAGGTCGACGCAGTACCGGCATCACTCCGGTTCCTGCAGTAAACCGAGCATGAGTTCGTGGGTATGGCGCGCGGACGCCTGCAGCGCCGGCAGGGCATGCTGGATATGCCGGGCCAGGGACCGGCGCCGATCCCACGCCCGGTCGATATGCGCAATCAGGCGGCCCGCGTTGACCAGTTCGATCGGCGGCGAGCCGACACCGATCTGGTCGAGAAACCCGCCCACCTTGGCCGCGTACGGCAGTGCGACGAAGGGCACCTGCTGCAGCGCGGAAAAGATCATGAAGTGGAGGCGCATGCCGACGGCGAACGAGAAGCGATCCATGATCGTCATCAGCTGTCCGGGCGTGTATTCGCCCTTGAGCACCGCGGCCCGCTGCGGCCGCAGCATGCGTGAGACGACAGCGTGGCTGTGCTGCATGTCGAGCACACCGCGCTCCATCGGCACGAACACGATTTCCGCACCGTAGCGATCCACCATGAAGTCGGCCGCGTTGGCGAGCAGCTGGTGGTAGATCTCCTCGCTGATGTTCGGCGCCGCGCCGCCGGGTTCGCGCACGGACATCCCGACCACCGGCCCCTTCCATTCCACGGCCTCCGCCGGCAGCGCGCCGCGCGGCATGGGTTCCGGCGCCAGCAGCAGGGCCGGGTCGGCGGTGACGACGATTTCGCGGCGCAGCCCCGCCGCTTCCAGCACCTGGCGCGCGGCGGCCTCGCGCACGGTAACGATCGCCGCGCCTTCCAGGCAGTCGCGCACCGCCGCCTGCGCGGCCGGGTCCTGCAAGGGGCCTGCGCCGATGGCGTAGGTCATGAACGGCACGCCGAGTTCTTTGGCGACGATCACCTCGCGCAGGAACATCCGCGCCTCGGCGTCGAACAGAATGCCGCCGCCGCCGAGGATCAACAGATCGAGCGGTTCGATCAGCTGGACCAGTTCGTTGCGCGACAGAGGCCGCGTCGATACCACTGTGTCGACCGCATGGCGCCGGCGGGTATCCTCGGCATTGCGGGAGAAGACCGTGATCTTCGCCTTGATCGAGGCACGGATCTGCTGGAGCATGCTCTGCAGGATCGCTTCATCGCCCAGATTCAGGCCACCGTACGAACCCACGATGCCGATGTGGTAAACCCGCTGTTTGGTCGCCATCCCCGCTCCGACTTACTTTGGAACGGGCCTGTCCAAGGGCGGGCGCCTGATCAGCCAGCGCGCGGACAGAAAGGCCGGAAGAAAGATCAGCGCCAGAAACAACAGTGCCCAGAAAACGTTGGTCAGCGCGGAGGCCAACCCGGTTGCCGCCGCGATCCACGACAGCGCGAAAAACAGGACGGAACTGACGACCGAAAAGAGCATCACGAACAGCATGAAGGCCGCCAGGGTTTTGACTTCCGGGTGTTTGGCCCGGCGTACGTAGGGGAAGGCGAGCGCCAGCAGGATCAGCCAGATTGTCAAAGCCAGTGTCTCGGTCATGCGGTTTTCTCCTTATTCCGGAAAGCACGACAAGCGGAAGCACGCGCAGTCTCGAATTTGGGCGAGCAGCTACACCATCTGGGGCGGAATCAACGACAGCACCGGACCGGGGCTGCGCAAATGCAGCCGATAACCCGAGCGGGTCAAGGGCTCTGCCAGCCCGGCCATCGCTTCCAGCCCCTCGAGCGTTGCCAGCGTTGCGATCAACTCCGCGCCGCCGGCAACATCCACCTCTTCCGGTTCGGCCACGTCCGCGTCAGGATACAACCGGCGAAACAGCGCATGATGCATGCTCGCCGGCAGCGCGATTTCCACTTTCGCGTAACGCAGCAAGGCCTCGGTCGTACTGGCGACGGTTTCCCGCCCGCCCCACGTCAGCCTGATCACTTCGGTCTTGGCCATGCCCGGTTTCACCTATGCGCAGAAGCAACGACGCATCCAGGCGCACAGACAAGCTCTGTTCGGATGGGATGTCTTCGTTTTATAGGACATTCAGGGTCTCTCCATGGGTCCTAGTGTCGTGAATCAGAAATAGCGGAACAAGATAAAACGGATGGATTTTTTCGCAGGGCAAGGCGCGAGGAGGCGACATAGTTCGGTCTATGGCAACGACGAGCAACGCCGCCATGCGGAAAAAGACGCCGTTTTATGTTTCGATATTTCTGATTCACGACACTAGCCACCCCGATAGGTCACGGAACCGTCTGAGCCGCCGGTCCGCGCTGGTCGCGCGCCCTGCCCGAGCCGTCAGCGTTATTCGGAATACCCGCCGCCGGTACGATAGCCGCCGCGGGAGTAATAGCGGGCATCCCCGAGGGGGACCACGACGAGCCCACCGTCGGTGACGTGGTAGCCGGCCGCGCGGTCGCGTTCATGGTCGTAACCGATCTCCGCGCCGGCCGCGATCCGGTTGTGTCTGTCGATGATCGCACGGCGGAGCCTGGCGCCGGCGCCGATGCGCACATAGTCCATGATCACGCAATCCTCGATCTGCGCCCCCGATTCGACCACCACTTCCCGCCGCAGAAGCGAGTTGTGTATCTTCGCGTCGTTCACGATGGTCGCTGCGCCCAGCAGCGTATTGTCGAGCTCGCCACCGATCACCCGCGCGGTCGGACCCTGATAGTGACTGGAATAAATCGGCCATTGCGGATTGAAAGCGTCGAAGCACGGCTCCAGGCCGAGCACATCCATATGCGCTTCGAAATAGGCATCCAGCGTTCCCACATCGCGCCAATAGCCTTGCTCCTCATAGGGCTTGGTGCCTGGCACCACGTTGGTGGCGAAGTTGTAGGCAAACACCCGATGGGACTGCGACAGGCGCGGCAGCACATGGTGGCCGAAATCGGTCTCGCCGCGCTGGTGCGCCTCCTCCAGCGCCGCCCTCAGCAGCTCCGCGTTGAACAGATAATTCCCCATGGATGCGTAGGCGCGCTGAGGATCGTTCGGGATGGGCTTCGCCTGCCGGGGTTTCTCCAGAAAGCCGCTGATTCTTTCCGATGCCTCGGCTTCGATAATGCCGAAGTGTGAAGCCTGATCGAGCGGTACCGGAAGCGCGGCCACGGTGGCATCTGCCATGTTCTCGCAATGGAAGCGCATCATCTGCCGCACATCCATGCGGTAGATATGGTCCGCGCCAAATACCGCCACCAGATCCGGGCGATGCATATCCATCAGGTTCAGGCTTTGATACACCGCATCGGCAGTCCCACCGAATTGGCCGCCTTCCCGGGTCATCTGCGGCGGCACCACGGTCACAAACTGTTCCGAGAACAGCGTCGAGACCGACCACCCCTTGCGGATATGCTCGATCAGCGACTGCGGCCGGTACTGCACCAGAAGATAGATCGACCGGATATCCGAGTTCACCAGATTGCTCAGCACGAAATCCACGATGCGATAGCGGCTTCCAAACGGCACTGAGGGTTTGCAGCGGTCTTTCGTCAGGGGGTGCAGGCGCGAGCCCTCGCCGCCTGCCATGACAAAGGCCATCACCTTCTCGCGCCCCCGCCTTTCGAGCATAGCCATTCACTCCAATTGTTTACCCGGCCTTTCAATGACCTATGCTTTTTTTATAGCCGACGAAACAATAATGCATTCACCAACATGAAAATCTGGCCCGGCAACCCCTACCCGCTCGGCGCCACCTGTGACGACGGAGGCACCAATTTCTCGCTATTCTCGGAAATCGCGCAGCGCATAGAACTGTGCCTGTTCGATGAACAGGGCTGCGAAACCCGCGTCGACCTGCCCGAGGTCAGCGGTCACTGCTGGCACGGCTACTTCCCCGAGATCGAGCCGGGGCAGCGTTACGGCTTCCGCGTGCACGGGCCGTGGGCGCCCGAGCAGGGCCACCGCTGCAACCCTGCCAAGCTCCTGCTCGACCCTTACGCCAAGGCCATCGACGGCGACGTGCGCCGGGATGATGCGATCTTCCCTTACCAGCCCGGCGGGGAACCAGACCTGCGCAACGATGACAACAGCGCGCCCTTCCTGCCCAGGTGCATCGTCCAGCAACCCTTCTTCGACTGGTCGGGGGACCGCCAGCTGCAGCGGCCCTGGCACGAGACCCTCATCTACGAACTGCACGTCAAGGGCTTCACGGCACGGCACCCGGATGTGCCGTCCGAACTGCGCGGCACCTATGCGGGCCTCGCCCATCCCGCCGCGATCGAGTATCTGAAACAACTCGGCGTCACCGCCGTCGAGTTGATGCCGGTGCACTATTTCCCGCAGGACAAACACCTGGTCGACCAGGGGCTGCGCAACTACTGGGGCTACAACTCGATCGCCTACTTCGCACCCCACGGGGGCTACGCGGCCGACAAGCGTCCGGGCGCCGCCGTCGCCGAATTCAAGCAGATGGTGAAGGCCATGCATCAGGCCGGCATCGAAGTCATCCTCGACGTGGTCTACAGCCACACGGCGGAGGGCAACGAATTTGGCCCGGTGCTCTGCTTCAAGGGCATCGACAACGCCTATTACTACCGGCTGATGGAAGAAGACCGCCGCCGCTACCTGGACTACACCGGCACCGGCAACAGCCTCAACATGCGTCATCCCCACGTGCTGCAGCTCATCATGGATTCGCTGCGTTACTGGGTACTCGAAATGCACGTGGACGGTTTCCGTTTCGATCTCGCCGCCGCCCTCGCGCGCGAGCTGCACGAGGTGCATCGGCTGTCCGCCTTCTTCGATCTCATCCAGCAGGATCCGGTGATCAGCCAGGTCAAGCTCATTGCCGAGCCGTGGGACGTGGGCGAAGGCGGCTACCATGTCGGCAATTTTCCGCCCGGCTGGTCGGAGTGGAACGGCAAGTACCGCGACTGCCTGCGCGACTTCTGGCGCGGCCAGGATGAAACCCTGGCCGAGTTTGCCTACCGCTTCACCGGCAGTTCGGACCTCTATGCCAATAACTTGCGCAACCCGTTCGCCAGCATCAACTTCGTCACCGCCCACGATGGCTTCACCCTGCGCGACCAGGTGTCCTACAACGACAAGCACAACCTCGCCAACGGCGAGAACAACCGCGACGGCACCGACGACAACCGGTCCTGGAACTGCGGCGCCGAAGGCCCCACCGACGATCCCGATATCCTCACGCTGCGCGCGCGCCAGCAACGCAACATCCTCGTCACCCTGATGCTGTCGCAAGGCGTGCCGATGCTGCTCGCGGGCGACGAAATCGGCCGCACCCAGAACGGCAACAACAACGCCTACTGCCAGGACAACGAAATCTCCTGGCTCGACTGGGCGGCGGTCGACCAGGAACTTCACGCGTTCTGCCGGCGACTGATTGCCTTCCGCCATGCCCACCCGGCGTTCCGCCGTCGCCGCTGGTTCCTCGGCCACGCCATTCACGGCGCCGACTGCGAGGACATTGCCTGGTTTACCCACCAAGGCACGCAAATGAGCGAGGAGCACTGGGGCGAGGGCCATGCCAAGAGCCTCGGCATCTTCATCAACGGCGACACCATTCCCAACCCCAACACCCATGGCGACCCGGTGACCGATGCCAGCTTCTACCTGATCTTCAACGCTCACCACGAGGCGCTGACATTCACCCTGCCCGGAAGCCCCTGGGGCGAGCAGTGGGCGTTGCTGCTCGACACCGCGCGCGGCTGGATCGATGCGGCGCCGCCGCGGCGGGCAGGCGCCCAACTGGCGGTGGCACCGCGGTCCGTCATGCTACTGCAGCGCCAGAGCTGATCCGGGGACCGGATCAGCTAATCGCAAGCCTTTTATCGAGGCGCAGGACTTCCTTGGCGCAAAGCCCCGGAGTTGCGGACCTTATTTCATCATTTCCTTTTTCATCATCGTCTTCGAGTAGCTCAAGGACACTGTGATGGTGTCGCCCATTTTCAGGTCCTTGATGGACGGTGGGGGGAAATGCAGATTAAGGGTGCCGACATCGGTTTTCAGCTGGATCATCCCCTTGGCATGGTCGATCTTCTCCACGGTCCCTGTCATATCGTGTTTACCCATGCGATCTTCCATCTTGGCGGAGGATTTCATGCCGCTCTCGTAGTCTGCCATGACGGTGGTTGGGGCAATGCCGGCAAGCAGCGTGCCGGCCAACAGAAACGGAAGGTATTTCATGGTGGGTCTCCTAATCTTTGGGTGGGGTTGCTGGGACAGAACGTCCCCAAGACAATGGGCTTCTGGTCGACACTCGTCAGGGACCGGATGGTCCCTCCAAGAAGTGTAGTCAAGATTTTTGCGGCTGCCTGCCGCTTTGCAGCAATCGATGCCAGGCTGTATCAAGTGTGAGGCAACTGCCCCTATTCGCAACGTGGTGCGGTTCTCAGCTTGGCCTTGATAGGGTCCCCGACCTTATAGTCATCGAGGGTTTCCCTGGAAGCCCGAAACTCATGCAGGGTGCCATCGCTTGCGCGCAGCGTTAGCTTGCCCTGGTTCACGTCCACCTGGGTGACCTGGCCCTCAACCATTTCCGGCGTGCCGGCCTTGATGCAATCGGCCGGCTTGTCCTCGCCGAGGGCAAGCCCGTTCGCCAAAACGAGACCGCCGGCCACTGCCACCATCAAAAGTATCCTGTTCTTCATCGCAGCCCCCGTCATTTGGTAACGTCATAGATGGCGCCCGCTGCCGCGCCAACGCCGGTGCCGATCAAAGCCCCTTTTTTGGCGCCGTAACCGGTGCCTGCACCGATAGCGGCTCCAGCCCCCGCACCCACAGCCGCGCCAGTGACGGTGCCGCAGGACGTGCCTAATACAGCGAAAATCAACAAACCGGTCATGGCAATTGTCTTCGAGGTCTTCATGGTCTGCCTCCTACTGACATATCTCATCCGAATAGCGGAACTCCGCTACCCACAGCCCTTACGGAGCCGTATTTCTTTGTAGTTGCCGGCCACGCCTTGTCAAAGAGTAGATTCTTTAGGCTGCTAGCCGAGCCTGAAGTCGACCGCCACCGTCCCCAGCCGTGCACTCAGCCCCATGATCGGCACGATCAGCAGCCATTTGCCCGGGGCCACCTCCTCGACGCTGATCTTGTCCGTACTCAAATGGCGCTCGGCGTACAGGCTGCCGAAGGCGGTACCCAGATGCCTGCGGTCGCTGGCCACGACGATCGAGCCGTCCGCCTGCGCCACCGTCACCCCCTCGACGCCCTCCAGCTTGACCAGGTCGGTCACGTACTGGTCCACCTGATCCAGGTTCCCGCCCATCATTTCGCGGCGCACCGCCCATGCCAGCGGCACGCCGAACTGGCTCAGCGACTGCTTCACCATGCCGGCCTCGCGTGCCTCGGCCTGCTTGTCCCATTCCGCGCGCTGGGCCGCCACGGTTTCATGCGCCTGCCTCACCGCGATGCCTTTGGAGACGTAAAGCCAGCCGATGATGGCAAGGCCGATCACGGCGACAATAATCAGCAAGCGGTAGCGATGCCAGAACCCCAGCGCGCCGGCTTCCTGTTGGTTCGGGTTGATTTCGGTCATGTTCGCTCCTCCTCAAGAAATGTGTTGGGCCTTTCGTGCGATCGCAGCAGCGCATAGGGAAACCGCTCGAACACCTGGGCCAGCAGCATCCCGTGTACCGCATCCAGGGGCTGCGGCTCGACCCACTGGTCGGTCAGCACATTGACCCACTGCGCATGCATCCGCTCCGGCGGCAGTTCGACCCAGGTGTCGCCCCACACCGAATCGTCCACCGGCAGGCGACCCGCCTCACCCATCAGGTCGCCGAACAGACGCGGCACCAGGACAATCAAGCTCTCGCCGTCCGACTGGCGGGCAAAGGCGCAGACTTGTTCCGCGCGCGCGCCGTGGGTCTTGAGCGGCAGGTAGTCGCCGTCGCGGAACAGGGATTCGCGTTCGCGGCGCAGCGCCAGTGTCTTCCATGTCAGGTATAGCTTGATCTGCCCGTCTTGCAGCCGGTCGAGCAGTTCCGACGCGCACGCCGCAGCGCCGCGCTCGACGCACGCGGCCCGGATCGCCTGCAGCGCCGCCTGCCGCTGCGCGAAGTCCACCGGCCGCCGGTTGTCGGGGTCGACCAGGCTGAAGTCCCACAGCTCGCTGCCCTGGTAGAGGTCCGGCACGCCGGGCGAGGCGAGCCTGAGCAGCAATTGCGCCAGGCTGTTGAAGGCGCCCACGCGCGCGACCCGCTGCTGGAACGGAACGAAGTCGCGCAGGAACAGATTGTTCGGCTCGGGCGCCAGCAGCGCGCGTACGAAGTCGCCGGTCGCCGCCTCGTAAGCGGTGTTCGGATTGACCCAGGAACTGTTCACCTTGGCCTCGCGCACCGCCTTGAGCATGTAGGCCTCGACCCGTTGCGCGAGGCCGGCCAGCGCGTCTGCGTCCGCCGTCTCGAACGGCCAGATCCCGAGCAGGGTCTGGTACAGCAGATACTCGTCGTTGCGGCTGGGCGCGCGCCCGCTGTCCAGCCTGCGGCGCTTGCTGCGGTTGAGCTTGCTCCAGCGCGACAACGCGCCGCGCCATTCATTCGCCATCTCGGAGAGCGCGGCGAGCCGCGCCCGCACGTCCTCCGAGCGCTTGCTGTCGTGGGTGGAGCCGGCCAGCATGGCATGCGGCCAGCGGCGCGCGCGCGCCTGGTTCTCGTAGTGGAAGGCTGCCAGCGAGACGCCGAAGCGGTGCGGCTCGGCGCCGACCTCGTTCAAGGCCAGCAGGCGGTTGTACCGGTAGAAGGCGGTGTCCTCCGCCCCCTTGGCCATTACCGGACTGCTGTATTGCTGGAACTTCATGGCGAAGGCGCACGCCGCCTGCCGGTAGTCCTCGCTGCGGCCCTGCGCCTGGCGCGCCAGCAGCACGTCGCGAACGAAATCGAAAATGCTGGGGTCGGCAGCCTGGCTGCGCTTCTTCGCCACCCCCACCGCCCACTCCACGTAGCGGGCGTCGTCCGGCGTGGCCTCGCAGTTTGCGACATAGGTGCGGTAGACCGGGAAGCTGGCGACGATTTCGGCCAGCGCGCCGCGCAGGCTGTTGAAGGTGAAGTCGGAGGTGCGGCGGTCGCCCTTGGCCAGGCGCGTGAGCTGGGCCGCCAGCACCTGCAGCTCGCCCGCCAGCGCGGTCTCCATGATCAGGTGCTTGCTGGCACGCACCATCTCGCCGAAATCCGGATGCGCGCGGATGAAGCCCTGATAGATGCGGGTGAAATCGTCTTCGGCGGCGGCGTCGACAAACAGGCCGCCGCACGCCGCGGCAAAGTCGTAGCCGGTGGTGCCGTGAACCGGCCACGATTCCGGCAGATGTTCGTGGGAGGCAAGAATCTTCTCCACCACCAGGTACAGCGGCCGCTCGTTTTCTTCCGCCGCTTTGGGCGCAAGCGCCGCCGCCATCGCCTGCAGGCGCGCGAAGTAATCCTGCGGTGCGTAGAGCCCATCCGGGTGGTCGATGCGCAGCCCGTTCACGTAGCCGCGCGCCAGCAGCTCGCGCACCAGCCGGTGCGTGGCCTCGAACACCTCCGGGTTGTCCATGCGCAGCGCCGCCAGATCGTTGATGTCGAAGAAGCGGCGGTAGTTGATTTCGTCGGCCGCCACCCGCCAGAACGCCAGGCGGTAGGCTTGGGCCTGCAGCAGATCGTGCATCAGGTCGAAATTCGCCCCGCCCGGCGCGGCGCCGTTGAATTCCGCCAGGTTCTCCTCGATGTACTGGGCGAGGTCGGCGCTGCCCACGTAGAGCGAGGCCAGATGGTGCTTGTGCACCTCCTTGTCGCGGGCGCGCTCGGCCACCGCCTCGGCGTCCACCCGGTCGCGCGCGGGCAGATGGCCCAGCGTCGTGACCAGCGACTGGAACTCCGCCAGCAGCACGTCTTCCGGCCCCAGGCGCGCCTGCAGACGCTCCAGGCCGTGCGCCAGGATGCGCGGGTACTCGCGCGGATCGACCGGGAAGCGGTGCTCGAAATAGAACACGCTGAAAGATCCTTCCTCCGCGTCGAAGACGAGCCTCAATTCGCCATTCTCCAGCACCGCGCCGTAGTGGTCGCCCAGCACCGGCAGCAGCACCCGCCCGGGCAGCTCGCCGGCGCTGGCATACCAGTCGATGTCGAAATGGCCGGCGAAGCGGGAGGCCGGGCCGTTCTCCAGCACGTCCAGCCACCAGCCGTTGTCGGCGCCCATGATGCCCATGTGATTGGGCACCATGTCCATGATCTGGCCCATGCCGCGGCGCTTCAGCCCGGCGACGAACTGCTCGAAGTCCTCGGCACCGGCGATTTCCGGATTGAGGCTGCTGTGGTCGGTGATGTCGTAGCCGTGGCGGCTGCCCGGGCGCGCCTTGAGGATGGGCGACAGGTAGCAGTGGCTGACGCCCAGCTCGTCGAGATAGGACAGCAGCGCCGTTGCCTGGCGCAGGTTGAAGTCGCGGTTCATTTGCAGCCGGTAGGTGGCGCGCGGAATCCACAGGCCCAGGCCCTCGCCCGCCACGCCGCCGGCGGGGCCGGGCACCTGGACCACCGGCCGCTCCCGGCGCAGCGCCTGCAGGATCCCCTGCAGCCAGGCGCTGCCGTGCCATGCCTCCAGATTGAGCGGCATTTTCAGCCGCCAGCACGGGTAGGTCGGCTCTGTGGTGCCCGGCAGGTTGGGCTGCTCATGCACCCCGAAGCCGTCCTCCAACTGCAGCAGCAGCAGCCTGGACGGCGCCCGCGCCAGGTAGGTGTAGACCGCGGCCGCCAGTTCGGCGGTCATCTCGGGGAAGGCCACCGGCTGCATTCCGCTGCCGGGCGGCAGGACGCCCTCGCCTTCCAGTGCCACCAGCAATTGCGCGCGGTCTTCCGAGCGCGCGATCACCTGCTGATTGCGCACCTCGTCGTCGGGAAACAGGTGCAGCCGGTCGCGCAGGTCGATGTCCAGCCCCTGCCAGAAGCCCG
>Ga0105100_10001834_pt1 | contig 12407 bp, 6 predicted proteins | sample PPLLak12cMay2015_2_FD_87033 | JGI IMG/M metagenome (GOLD analysis project Ga0105100, IMG submission 87033) | Freshwater sediment microbial communities from Prairie Pothole Lake near Jamestown, North Dakota, USA - PPLs Lake P8 Core (1) Depth... | ecosystem: Environmental > Aquatic > Freshwater >... | reverse complement strand
GCCAAGTTCAAGCTGTGACGATACCGCCGGCTGTCGGGTGCATCACGGGATCGGCAGCCATGACAAGGGCCGGCGCTCGCAGCGCATGCGTGACGCTGCGGCCTGCGAAGGGGTACGGCCGGGGGGGCTGGGACTGTTTTCGACGGATATGAAACTGACGCCTGAACAGGAGGCGGTTGTGGGGCGGGACTTGGGGCCGGGCGAGGTGCTCAAGGTGATCGCTTTTGCCGGCACCGGCAAAACGACCACCTTGGTCCGGTATGCCCTGGCAAGGCCGCGCACGCGCTTTCTGTACGTGGCGTTCAACAAAAGCGTTCAGCTGGAGGCCGCCGCCAAGTTCCCCGCCAACGTCGTCTGCAGGACATCCCACGCCCTGGCCTTCGCGCGCTTCGGCGCGAAACACCGGGAGCGCCTGGTTTCCGGCTTCAAGGCCAATACCGTCATGCAGGCCCTGGAGCTGGACGGCTACGAAGCGGCCAAGTTCACCATCGACACCCTGATGAACTACCTGGTTTCGGCCGATGCCAGGGTCGCCAAACGGCATATCCCCTTTGCCTGCAGGCAGTACTTCGAGGCCTTGAAGCGCCCCATGCCGGATGTCGTCGGTCTCGCCAACCGATTAGGGCGGTTGATGTGCACCGCTGAAAACCCTGAAATCGGGATGGTCCACGACGGCTATCTCAAGCTGTTTCAGCTCGCCCGGCCCCGCCTGCACTACGACTGCATCCTGCTCGACGAGGCCCAGGACATCACCCCCGTGACGGCCGAGGTGATCCTCTCCCAGCCGGACACGCCCAAGATCCTGGTCGGGGACCCGAATCAGCAGATCTACAGCTTTCGTGGGGCGCAAAACAGCATGGCGCGGCTGAAATCCACCGAAACCCTCTATCTGACCGGCAGTTTCCGGTTTCACGCCAAAATCGCCGCCGTGGCCAACCTGGTTCTGAAGCAGTTCAAGGATGAGAAAAAGAAGCTGCGGGGACTCCGCAAAGCGCGCGCGACCAGAAGCGGCGGCCCGAAAACCATCATCGCGCGCACCAATGCCAAGGTCTTCGACGAGGCGGTGGCCCAGACCAGGAGAGGCAAAACGGTCGGGTTTGTCGGGGGGCTCGGCGGGTATCGCTTCAACCGCATTCTCGACGTCTATCGCCTCTTCCAGCGCGAACCCCACCAGATACGGGACCCCTATATCCGCAGCTTTCCGGCCTTCGGGGAAATGGAGGCTTACGCGCGGGCGGTGGAAGACCGCGAAATGATGAGCCTCTGCAAGGTGGTCCAGAACCACCGGCACCAGATCCCGCTGCAGGTCCGGGCGATCATCGAGAAGGCCGTCGACGAAAAACAGGCCGATGTCGTCCTGACCACCGCCCACAAGGCCAAGGGGCTGGAGTGGTCCGAGGTCACCCTCGCCGACGATTTTCCGGATCTGATGGTGGGCGGGGAGCCGATTTCAAAAGACGATTTGGAGGCCGACGAGTTCAACCTGATCTATGTCAGCCTGACCCGGGCCATGGACCGCCTGCGCCTGGCGCCGGGCTGCAGCTTGCAGGCGCTGCTGGCCTATGCCCGCCAGCAGGAGGATCCCACGTCGCCCCCGCCTGACGGCTAAAACGGCCCCACACCCGCCGGCGGCGTCCGGGCGAGGGCGCGCCGGGCTTTCCAACCGTATAAAAAACCGAAAAGGCCAAAGATTATCCCCAGGCCGCCGATCAGGGGCGGGACCCGGCTTCTGACCGCGGGGGGTGCTGGCGGTTCCGGTGCCGCCTGGGATGCGGCCTGCCCACCGGTTTCAGGGACGTCCACTTCCAAGGCCAAGCGGTGGCCCATGCCGTCGCTGACCACCGCCTCCCACACGCCGGGCCGGTCCGGAAGAAAAAGCATGATGCCGTTGCGGTCGGTGCGGCCGGTCTGAAAGGCGATCTTCTCGCCCGCGGCCTTGATCTCCACGGCCGCGTAGCTCACGGGTTCGCCGTCGTCGTAGACCGCCGTGACCTGGTAGCCCCGGCCCGGCGCGATGCGGCCCTCCACGCCGTGGCCGAAAGCCGGCGAAGCGCCGGCGGCGATGAGCATGGCAACCAGCGTGGCTACGAGGAGGCGCCGCGGGTGGGTGCCTTTCCGGCATCGCCGGAGCTGAATGATGAAAGTGGAAAGATGACAGTGTGCCATCATGGGGTTTCCTCAGGCTGTAATGGGGACGGGTGATCTCCGTGTTCAGGTGACTTGTCGCGCCGCCGGGCAAAGAGGTAGTAAACCGCCAGACCCGCGGCGAAGGTGGCCAGGCCGAAGAGCGCGGCCACGGGCCGGCCGCGGATGGAGAAGATGATGATCCAGGCGTTGCCCAGGATGAACACCATCGGTGTGACGGGATAGCCCGGCGTACGGTAGGCGAGCCCGCCGATGCCGGTGCGGCGGCGTATGCGCATGAGGCCGATCACCGTCAGCATGGCGCACAGCGAGAGGGTGAAGCCGATATAGACCAGCAAGTTCTCGAAAGAGGCCGACGCCACCATGACGATGGCCAGTCCCGCTTGCAGGCCGATGGAGGCGGCCGGCGTGTGGCGCTCCGGGTTCAAGCGGCCGAACAGGCTGAAGAAAAGGCCGTCCCGGGACATGGCGTAGTAGACGCGCGGACCGGTCAGGATCATGGCGCTGAGGAGCGAGAGCAAACCCAGGGCCACGGCTGCGCTGAAAAAGCGGCCCACGCCGGCGCCGAACAGCGCGGTGGCCGACACCGCCCCCACCTCCAGGACCCCGGCCATCCGGTCCATGGGCAGGGCCTGGATGTACACGGCATTGAGCAGCAGGTAGAAGCAGACCACCACGGCCGTGCCCAGGACCAGGGCCAGGGGTATGTTGCGCTGGGGCGCGGTGATCTCGGCGCCCAGGTAGGCCGCTGCGTTCCAGCCGCTGTAAGCGAATGAGACGAAGATCAGGGAGACGGCGAACTTTTCGGCGCTCAACGGCCCGGCCGCGGGTGCGCTGAAGTGGGCCGCATCCCCCTCGCCCCACAGCCACGCGGCCAGAGCGAAGAGGACGATCAGGGCGATCTTGAATACCGTCAAGCCGTTCTGGATATGGCTGCCCATCTGCAGGCTGTGCATGTGGATCAGGGAGAAAAGCACGATGGCCGCGATGGCCGTCAGGGTCAGCGGTGAGAGGGAGGCCAGCTTCACGCCCCAAAGGGAGAGGATCAGCGGTTCGCCTGCGGCGATGGTAAAGGCCTGGAAAAGGTAGGTGGCCAGGGCGATGGCCGCCGCGGCGATAGGCGCCGAAAAGCCGACGATCAGGGAGATCCAGCCGGACAAGAAGGCCAGGGGCCGACCGAAACTTTCCCTGAGAAACACATATTCGCCGCCGGCCCGGGGAAAACGCGCCCCCAGTTCGCCGTAGCACAAGGCCCCGCATAGGGCGAAGAGGCCGCCGCACAGCCAGCAGAGCAGCAGGGCCCGGGGAGAGCCCAACTCCTCCAGGATGAAGCCCGAGGTAGTGAAGATGCCGGTTCCGACCATGTTGGCGATCACCAGGATGGTGGCGGAAAAGGGACCCAGCTCCCGGCGCAGGTCGTTGGTGTTGGGGGCGCTTTTCATTTTCAGATTACTTCCATGGCATAAGTCACGGTGTACATGGACTCGTCACAGGTTTCCGGATCGGGGTAGGCTGGTCTGTGGGAGAGGATGATCAGCCAGTGGCCGGCGCGGTCCGGCTTGAATTCCACCCGCCCCTGGGCATCGGTCCGGGTTTCCACGGGGTAGCGCTTGATGCCATGCTGCTTCTCGGCGCCGGCCGGGCCTTCGCTTTTGGGCTCCTGGTAACCGGCATAGACCGCCTTCACCGCGGCGTCCGCCAGGGGGTTGCCCTGGTAGCGCACCTGAGCGGCGAAGGTCCCGCCGGCTTTGAGTCGCCGGGATTCTGCGGCCGGAATCAGCTCCAAGGCTTGACCCGCGGCGGCATCGAAACCATCGGCCTTGTCGCCGGCGACCAGCACGGTCTTGGCCTCGATCTGAAAGCTGGTGCATTTGGTGGCGTTGGCGATCTCTTTCTTGTGGCCCCACTTGCGACCCTCGGGGGTCATGGTGAAAAAGCCCGGTTTGATGCGGGCCGTGACGATGTAGGCCCCCGCCTTTTCGATTTTCAGGCGATAGCGGTCCACGGCCGCTTTTTCCAGTTGAACCACGGTGCCGTCGGGGTCCAGGGCCTGAATCGCTTCCACCCGGTCCGGCTTGACCTCCTCGTGGCTGCGGCTGGCCGGAAATTCATGCCCCCAGCCAATGCCGATCTCCACGGTGTCGCCCACGGCCGGGTTGGCGTCCATGGGGTTGAGCCAGAGCATATGGGCCCCGGCGGGAGCGGCGGCCAGGGCCAGAAACAGGATCAGTGCCACACAAGCGATCTGCTTTTTCATTTGTTTCCCTTTCTTTTCGAATGTGAAAATTTTGACGCTTCCGCAGAAAGCCCAATTTCTGCGTTGTACTGCATCTCGAAGTCGCTGCGGCGTACATAAGCACGCCTCACTCCTTGAGATTTGCGCGCCGTAATTTGGCGCTTTTTTCGAAACCGTCTGGATTTTGACTTCTGAGGAACTCAACCGCCTATCCCCGTAAGTAGGACGTTTTTCAAAGACGACAGCAGGATTTAAATCGCCTGGTGCCGCCGGGGTTTTATGTCCCGTCGTCCCGGGCCGAGCATCGCAGCAGCCGGCGATAAAGGCCCTGTGGCTGTTTGAGCGCAAGCGAGTTCCACAGGGCCCGCCGGCTGCGAGAAGCGCAGGGCCCCGGGATGAGGGCGGCTTCTTTTGGTTCGTTTTCTTGTCCGCACAAGAAAATGAACACAGACCAATAGGAGTGGTAAATTCGGTTCATTCCAAGGGCACCCGCCAAAGTTTCTTTCTGACAAACACCGCCCGGTGGGGTAAAATGCTTTTTACCGCGTCATCAATTTTGGGGCGACCGCCGATCGCCCTGCGAGCGGATAGCCCAACGAGAGCTTAGTTCGCTACCCGACCCCCGTCGGACAGAAAGTCGCCGACGTAGAGCAGGTATTCGAAGGGCAGCTTGCCCGCACCCACCTCCCCCAGGATGGTGCCCAGGGTGCCGCGGGTGACTTTCTCTTTTTCGGCGTAGCCGGCGTGGGAGACGATCGCCACGGGCGTTTCGGCCGGGTAGTGCTTGGCCAGGCTGTCCACGAAATGCTTGAACTCCCTGCGCATGGTGAACAGCACCATGGTGGCCTGGTGCACGGCCATCTCATCCACGGACCAGCCCGAGGCCAGCAGCACCGAGTGGCTGTTCTCGCCCTGGGTGACCCCGGCCTGCAGGGCGGCGTTGGCCGCGTTGAAGCTGCTCAGGCCGGGAATCACCTCGGTCTCCAGATCCTTCAGCGCCGTCAGGCTCCATGCGCAGGGGCCGTAGATCAGCGGGTCGCCGTTGTCGAGCATGGCCACTGTCTGACCCTGGGCCACCGCGGCGCGCACCAGACCCTCGAACTCGGCCTGCTTCTGGTGGTATTCTTCACAGCTCATGCCTTCGCTGGCCCGTTCGGCCTCCGTCAGCTGGCTGCACTCTTTGCCGTAAAAGGGGAAGAGCCGGCCGTAGCCATCCAAGACCTTTTTGCCCGTCAGCAGCGATGCGTAACGCTCCTGGTATCTTTGGCTGGCAAAGAGCAGGTCGGCCTTTCGGATGACTTCCAAGGCCTGCAGGGTGACCAAATCGGCGTCGCCCGGACCCATGCCCACCAGGTAGTATTTGCCTGGGCCGGAGGCGGCGGGCTTCACCGGCGCGGTCGGAATTTGGGCCAGGGCCTTGCCCACATAGACCAGGGACATATCGGCCTCCACCCCGTCGAGCTTGCCACCGATGTCGGCCAGCGTGCCTGGGATCACCTTCTGGCGTTCGACCTGGCCGGCGTGGCTGACAATCGCGACGGGCGTGTCGGGCGGATAGACGGCGGAGAGGCGCTTGAAAAGGGCCGGCAGCTCCCCGGGCATGAAGACCACCATGGTCGCCCGTTCATGAACGGCCAGGTGCTCGATGGTGTCGGTGCGGCCCTCATGCTGGAAGGGCGCGGTGATGATCACCTCTCCCAGGCTGACTTTCTGGGCGGCGTTGGCCGCGTTGAAACTGCTGAGCCCGGGCACCACCGTGGGGTTCAAATCGGCCAGGGCCTTGATCGTCCACATATCCGGCCCGAAGATGGTGGGGTCCCCGCCGCTGAGCATGACCACGTGCCGGCCGGCCTTGACGGCTTCGCGCACCAGGGCGACAAATTCGTTTTGTTTCTGATGGAACTCCTCACAGCTTCGGCCACGCCAGACCCGCTCGGCCTCGGGCACCTGGGCGCAATCGCGGCCGTAGAAGCGGAAGAGCACGCCGTAGCCGTCACGCACCCGCTTGTCTTTGAAATCCACCAGGGGTGCCAGTTTTTCCCGGGTCTTGGGGTTGCAGAAAATCAGGTCGGCCTTTTGGATGGCGGACAAGGCCCGCCCGGTGAGCAGGTCGGTGTCGCCGGGGCCGATACCGACCAGGGTGTAGCTGCCCGGCACGGCGGCGGTCGCGGGACGGGATGGGATTTGGGCCGCCAAGGCGATCAGCAGCAGGGTCAGGCCGAGGGCCGATAAGGCATGGGACCATGGAAACCATTTGCGCATAATTTTATCTCCTTAATCAGAGCATTTGTGGGGGGTGTTCAGGCGTTCCGTATTCATCCGGTGTCAGATCCCTTCGGTTTCGGCCATCGTTCTGGGGCACCAGGCCCAAGAGGGGTGCGATGCGCTGGAAATCGCGGGTTGCCAGTCGGGCGCGGTAATCCGCGTGGTGCTTTTCAAAAACATCGGACGGCGGCGTCACGGCGATGTCTCCTTTCCCGGGTCGGCCGCCTGACGACGGGCCAATTCCAGATACGACCGACTTTCATCATCCCGGGGCCATTGTTGCAGCGCTTTGGTCAGTTGGGCATGGGCTTCCCGGCGCCGGCCCTGCTGCAGGAGGGCGATGCCGAGCTCCCCCTGGATCTCGGGATCCTCGGGGGATAGGTCCAGGGCCGTCGAGAGGGCCGTCACGGCCGGGCCCGAAGCGCCCCGGCGCTGCTCCACCATCCCCAGGAATTTAAAGGCCTCGGGATTGCGCGGGGCCAGTTCCGCGGCCCGGGCCAGGTGGCGGGCCGCTTCGTCCAGGTTGCCGCCGGAGGCCAGCAGGAGGCCCAGGGCCATCCGGGCGGACGCGTGGTCCGGTTCCAGATCGAGGGCGGCCTGCAGATGCCCCCCGGCTTCAGCGCTGCGGCCGGCCGCCGTCAGGGCCACCCCGAGGTTGTAGTGGTCCATGGCACGGGGTTTACCGGTCTGGATATGGCGGGCGATGGCCTCGGCCTGGAACCCGCGCAGAGGGTCTTGAGGGCCGGGTCCTCGAAAAGGCTGTAGGCGGGAACCAGGACCCGTTGGCAGTAATCGGTAACGATTGCCCGGTAGCGCGCTTTCTGGTTAGAGTCGAGCGCCGCCAGAGGCAGGACGTTGAACATGGGCACGTTGGCCGAGGCGCTGAAGGCCACCAGATCCAGAAGGGTCTCCGGGCCGCTGCGGGCTTCGCGCAGGGACCGGGTGGTGGTTGTGAAGCGGCGGCGGTCGGCCGCGGCCTGGTCGATGTCCAGGGTGCCGCTGTAAAGGGTTCGGGGCGCCGCGAATTCCAGGAGCGGCCGGTCGTCCGTATGCAGGGGGCCTGTGCCGAAGAGCTGTCCGAGGTCCTCGGTCAACACGAGATGAACCAGAAAGTCCGTCGACGGGAAGACCACGTTGCGGGACCTTTGGGCATAGACCTGCCGGTCGCGGGCCGCCTGCCAGTCGAAGCCCCCCCCGTCCCGGAAGCCCAGCAGGAGGTAGTCCACCGGACCGATTTTGACCAGCGCGCCCTCCGGGAAGACGGCGCTGAAGGTGCGGCCCAGGAGGGCGAAGGTGTCCCAATCCATTTCATAGGACTGGATCCACTGGGCGAAAAGACCGCCCGGGTTCAGGCGCTCGCGCACCAGGCGGAAGAATTCCAGGGAATAGAGGTTGGCCAGGCCGGCCATCCAGGGATTGGAGGGTTCCGAGATGATCACGTCGTAAGAGGCGCGGGTGAGGGCCAGATGGTTGCGGCCGTCCTGGACGATGAGCCGGGTGCGGGGGTCCTCCAGGCAGTCGTTGTTCCAGGGGCTGAAGAATCGGCGGCAGGCGGCCGCCACCTGGGCATTGATTTCCACCACGTCCAGCTTGCGGATGGGATAGAGCAGAACTTCCCCCGGGGTCATGCCGCTGGCCAGGCCCAGGACCATGACGTCCCGGGCCCCGGGGTGGAACAGCAGCGGGATGTGCGCCGACAAGGCCTGGGTGGAGCGGTCGCCGTGGGAGGAGGCGTCCGCCTTGCCGCTGTTGAAAAGGGCGTACTCCGCAATTCCCAGGCTGGTGATCTCTTTTTCCACGGTGGTAAAACCGGCCATGCCCTCTGCCTGGAAGACGACCTCCAGGCCCCCGCGCTGAACGGCAATCCGGTCAGCGCCGTGCCGCAGGGCCTCGATCCAGCCGTTCTGCTCCAAAACGTGGGCGAAGGCTCCGAAATCGCGGTACCATCCCCGGGAGAGCAGGTCGGTGCGCCAGGAGGGGTAGGGCAGGAGGAGCAGGCCGGCGGCCAGCAGCAGGGAGGCCGCGACCAGCCGTTTGGCGGCCGCGAAGCGTCCGAACCGCCCCCCATGGAGCAGGGCCAGGCCGGACAGTCCGAATTGCGCCAGACTGACCAGGCGCAGGCCGTCGGCCATGCCCAGCCAGGGGATCAGCAGGAAGCCGGCCGCAAAGGAGCCGGCGATGGCGCCCAGGGTGTTCACGGCATAGGCCGTTCCCAGGGTCCGACCCATGGCGGCCATGGAACGGATCACCAGGCGGTTCACCAGGGGAAAGGTGGCCCCCAGGAGGACCGTCGGTGTCACCAGGACCGCGAAGATGACCAGGGACTGGGTCAGCATCAGGTGAGAGAACCGGTCCTGGTGAATGTAGATCAGTTTGGCGAAGAACAACTGGCTGTTGCCCAAGGTCTGGCTGACCAGCAGGGCGGCCGCTGCCGCCGCCAACTGGCTGCCCGTCAGCAGAGTGAAAACGGCCGTGCTGTGGTCGGCCGCCCGGCGGAGCAGCAGACTCCCCAGGGCCAGCCCGATGATGAAAGTGGTCACCACCAGGGTGAAACTGTAGGTGGTGGGGCCGGCGATGAGGCCCAGCAGGCGGGTCCAGAGGACCTCGTAGGCCATGGCGCAAAAACCGGAGACGGCAAAGATCGCCAGCCCCCAGCGCATTTGACGGTGCATGCCGTCGGTGGGCCCGGGTTCCGGCGGTGCGGGGCTCGGGGGCGCCTTGCGCTGCGATCGGGCTTTGGGCGGCGCCGGCTCGGCGGCCAGCCGCCGGGCGACCCCCAGGCAGGCGCCCCCGATGAGGAAATTCAGCGCGGCGAAGAGCCCCAGGGTCGGCCAAACCCCCAGGTGGGGGATGAGGACCAGTCCGCACAGCGCCACACCGAGGGCCGCCCCGGCCGTGTTCAGCCCATAGAGCCAGCCGGTGCGGCGCCCCAGGTGGTCCAGGCGCCGGACATAGAAGCGGCACAGGACCGGCAGGGTGGCGCCCATCAGGGCGGCGGGCGGGATCAGCACCAGGGCGCAGCCGGCCAGGGCCGCCGCCTGGTGGCACCAGAAATGCTCCAGCAGGGGGTCGTAGAACGCCCGGTAGACCGGTCGGGCGGCGGCCATGGCAACGGGCACGGCCAGCGCCAGCACGCCGATGCCCAGTTCGAGCTTGCCGTAGAGCGCCAGCAGCGCCGCCCGGCCGGGCTGCCGGTCGATGACCCGGCCCGCGCGCCAGCTTCCCAGGGCCAGGCCGGCCATGAAGACCGACAGCACCGCGGCCACGGCAAAAGGGGCGCTCCCGATGACCTTTTCGATCAAGCGCACCCAGATGACCTGGTAGACCAGACCGGCCGCCCCCGACAGGAAGAAACAGGCCGCCACGAACGCCGATAGCCGAGGGCTGTCGGCGTTGGCCGGGGGCTTTTCCTTCGAGGTGGTCGCCACGCGGGTGCCCCGGGAGGTCTGCGCGCTTGGCCGAGGGTTATCTCCCAAAGCGCTATTTGACAAGACCCACGACCTCGTAGGGGGTGCTGCCGGCCTCGATCATGCGCTGATAGCGGGATTCGTCCAGATCGAAGGTCGCCGCGGCGGAGACGAAGCGTTCCGGTTCGCCCAGGTGGTCCAGGGCGGCCAGGACGCTGGCGGCCTTGGGGGCCCCCTCGGGCGCGAGCGACCGCAGGCGGTCGAAATCGAAGCTCAGGGCGACGCCCCGACCGGTCTTTTGCTTGGCGTTCCAGACGAGCAGGAGGCCGGCCGGGTTCGGCACGGAGACCGCGGCCTTCTGTTTTTCCGACAAGGGTTTGACGATCAGACTGTTTTTACCCGGCGTGCAGTCCAGGACCACCTGCAGAGCGTCCTCCTTGCACCATACCGGGCTGGCCAGCACGGTGTAGCGTTCCCCCGGGGCCAGGGGGTAACGTTTCTGGATGTAATGGGCGATCAGGTAGCCCGAGGTCAGGCCGGGGCAGATGTGGTTGTGCAGCTCGGCGCTCTTGAGAAAGTCGTAGGGGCCGTCCTTGGCCCAGACATTGGCGATGGCGGCCAGGGTGAAGAGATCCTGGCCGGCCTGGTAGTCGCCGGTGCGTTCCCAGAAGGCGGGCTGTGATATGGTTGCCGGCCCCAGGTTGAGATTCTGGGCCGACCAGCCCTGCTCCCCCGGGCTGATGATGACCGCCTCGCCGGAGGTCTTGTGGAAGAGCATGAAGCGCAGGGGGTGGGACTGGGGGCGCTGGAAGAAGAGCAGGTTGCCGCGACCCACGCTGCAGCCGGTGAGGTCCTGGGCGGTCGCCAGGTACGGCAGGGCGTTTTGGCCGTCTACCCGGACGTAGGGGGCGTCGGTCATCAGCAGGAGCCGGGAATCGCCTTTGCCCAGGGAAAGGGTCTGCATGGCCGTGCTGACGGCGGTTTCGAAGGGGGCCGCAGTGGCGGCGGCGCAGCAGAGGAAAACCAGGCCGAGAGCCAGGGCGAGCGTCGAACGGATCTGTTTTTTCATGGCGGAAGACTCCTTTACGCAATGATCGCCATACCGGCGAAGGCTGGTATCACTTGGCAAGCTTTGCCTGTCTTTTGGCCCGTCCCCGGCGTTACATCCGCCGGCGCATATCTCGCTATGCGCCGGCGGATGTGCCTTGATGACGAACCAAAATCCTTCGCCACATTGTGGAATTATTTCTTACCACGACCCTAAAAGGTGATCTTCAGCGAGGCGCCGTAAAAGCGGTCCACGGCCGGAAAGCCCGTGCTGTCGTAGTATTCCTCGTCGAAGAGGTTCCTCACGTAGAGGTTCAGGACCGACTTCTGGAGCAGCCACTTGTTTTCGAAAAGGACCTGTTCGATGCCGAAATCCACGGTGTGGTAGGAGTCGATCGCCACCTCCCGGAAGTCGTAGACGTCCGGGGCGATCTCCTCGGAAATTTCGGTGACCTCGTCGTCCTGGTAGTAGTAGTCCAGCATCAGGGTGGTCTTTTCGAAAAGCTGGTAGCGCAGGCCGGCGCTCACGCGGTGATCGGCGCGCTGGTCCAGCTCCGTCTGCCCGCCCGGCTCGTCGCCCCGGTTGTCGAAGTCCTGCCAGGAATAGCCGAGGTAGAAGGAAAGATCCTTCAACAGGTGGCCCCCCACCTCCACGTCGATGCCGTGGCGCCAGACCTCCTCCAGGTTGATCGAGTAGTCGCTGAAGCGCTGGGCCCCGGCGCCGGGCCCCGAGTTGTTGGCGAAGGTCTGGTTGCCGATGATGTAGTCCTCGATGTCGTAGAAGGAGTAGTTGATCTTGAAGGCGATGTCCCTCCAGAGGCGGCGGCTCAAAATGAGGTCGTAGCCCACGCCGTGCTCGTCGTCCAGGAAGAGGCCGGCCGGGCGCCCTTGGGGGTTGTAGTCGCCGTGGTTGTCGGGGGCGCGCCAGATCTTGCTGACCCCCGCCGAAAGGGAGGTGTCCCGCAGCCAGTGGGTCAGTTCGTCCATCTTGTAGGTCAGGAAGGACTTGGGGACGAACTGGTTCCAGTTCCGGCTGACCATTTCCTTGTAGGCCCGGTTCCAGAGTGCGCCGGTTTCGGCGTTCTGCAGGTTGCTGATGTGGATTTTGACATACTCGTAGCGCAGCCCCGGGGTGAACTCCAGGGATGGCAGGATGTCCCAGCGGTGCTGCAGAAAAGCGCCATTCTTGGCGATCCGCTCCTCTTTGCCCCCGCCCGTGGTGTTGCCGTTGTCGTACATGCGGGCCACGTCGCAGCCCCAGGTGGTGGTGTGGTTGGCCGCCCCCTGGATTTCGTCCGTGACCTTGC
>Ga0105100_10001833_pt1 | contig 12418 bp, 8 predicted proteins | sample PPLLak12cMay2015_2_FD_87033 | JGI IMG/M metagenome (GOLD analysis project Ga0105100, IMG submission 87033) | Freshwater sediment microbial communities from Prairie Pothole Lake near Jamestown, North Dakota, USA - PPLs Lake P8 Core (1) Depth... | ecosystem: Environmental > Aquatic > Freshwater >... | reverse complement strand
GTCCTGGACCTTTTCCGTCTTGACCTGGCAAACCGGGCAGCGGACTTCGTCGATATAGAGATAATGGCACTTGGGGCAGATCCTTCCTTCGGCGGCGAAAAGGCGGCTGAGGACCAGGCTCTGCACTTCCCAGGTGTTGAGCTTGCTCAGAACCTCCTTTATCCCCGAGACGGCCCGGCCGCCCTTTTCCAGCTCTGACACCAGAGACTGGGCCAGTGTGGTCTCCTCTTCGGCTTTGAGACTTCTCCCCATCTCCAGCGACTGCTTGAGGATCTTGTCTCCGGAGTGGTTCGAATCGGTCTTCAGCCAGCCCTTGAGTCTCTCTTTCAGGTAGGGGTGGAGCAGGGGCTCAAAATCCGAGCGGTACTCTTCCTTGCAGCTGATGAAGAGCCAATCGAACCGGTTTTTTTTGAACAGGTCAAAGGTCTTCAGAGAGGCCTTTTTGAAGTGATCATGGAGGTGGGCGTCGATGTGCCGCTCGATCCGTTTGGATTCGTAGCCCTTCCAGCCGCCCTCGCGCACCCGGCTGGGCACATCGCTCTTGAGGCTGTCGAGGAGGGAGATTTCCTCCATGAAGATATCGTACCAGCGGGCCTCCTGACGGTCGAGGATGAGAGAGCAGATGTGCCGGTATTCGTCCAGCATCGAGGTGAGCGGACGAACGTAGAGGGCGCGGTCGAAGACGAGGTGGTTGCGGGAAGCCCGGGGCAGGGCCAGCTCTTCCCATAGTTTTGCGCCCGTGCAGGCAAAGATGGCCAGGCCGGCCGCGCTCCAGGCGGGCAGGCGCTGGGCTCCGAAGCGGCTGATCCTTTCCAGGTCCCGAAGGAGCGATTCCTTCTTGGCCTTGCTCAGGTCCATCGCTTCGAGCCGGGTCCGGCCGTCGCTGAAGAGGTTCTTGAAGGAGACGGCGATCTCTTTCTTGGTCTGTCGGCTCTTGTCGGTGTCCAGAAAGAGGGACGTAGTCAAGAGGTTCTCGCTCCTGAAGTCGGCAAGAACCCGGATTTGCGCGGGCGATATGAATTTCATTCAGCCTCCTTTAGATTTTTGTCGGCCAGCGGTCTGGAATGGACAGAATTATGGCCACTGTTTAAATTGAGTTTTTCCTTTTTCCCGGTCCCGGCGTGGACCGCATAATCGTGATGGACACGCATCATTATTAATAAGAGCCGGGACCGGGTTTGTCAAGTTTTTCTGTGGAGATAAGGTCTTGCCATCGCGGTCCTTTGAGGTTTGACCCTGTCCCCCGAGGCCGCTATAATAATAGGAGACGCTTATGCGGAAGTGGCGGAATAGGTAGACGCGTAAGCCTCAGGAGTTTATGGCCGAAAGGCCGTGAGGGTTCGAGTCCCTCCTTCCGCATTTGGTTTCTCAGAATTTTGGCCGCGCCGAGACTATACGAGGACAGAAATGAACCCGCTCCATCTGGCCTGTCGCAACCTTCTCAGCTTCGCCCTGGCGGCCTCAATCCTTGGGGCCGGATCCGGCCAGAAGAAGCTCAAACCGGAGTACGAGCAATTCCTGTCTGAAGTGCGGTACATCATCACCTCCGCTGAACGGAAGGCCTTCCTGGGCCGTCCCGATACCGAGAAGCCCCAGTTTATCGAGGAGTTCTGGAAGAGCCGCGATACGGACCCCTACACTCCGGAGAACGAGTTCAAGGACGAATACCTCGGGCGCATCGCCAAGTCCAACTCTCTCTTTTTCGGCGAAGGACGGCCCGGCTGGCTCACCGACAGAGGAAGGATCTATATTCTCTTCGGGCCGCCGACCCAGCGCGAGCCGTCGTCCCTGTCCGGCGATACCCGGGGCCGCTGCCGGGAGTTGTGGTACTACGGGAGTTTTCCGGTCGTCTTCCTGGACCGGGGGTGCAGCGGCACATTCATACTGGAGACGTTCGACCTGAGCCCTATATCCGAGTTGAGCCTGGCCAGGGAGGGGGCGCCGAAGCCCCTCCCGTCGGCCAAGGAGGGGAATCCGTCCTACGATTTCGATGTCACCCTAAGCAGGAAGCAGACGGATGAGTCGAGACTGCAAGCGATGGTGGACATCTCGATTCCCTTTACCTCCATCTGGCTGAGCTTTGAGGGGGGGAAGTTTGTGGCCACCCTCGAGATCCGGCTGGAGCTCAAGGACAGTCAGAACGCAATCCTCTGGGAAAACACCACCAGCCACGATTTGGCTTTTACGTCCGAGGAGCTGAAGCAGAAGATGGCGAGCAAGTACGAGATCGCCATCCCCATCCTGATTGAAAAAGAAGCCGAGACGCTGAGCCGGGGGAAAAACACTCTCCTGGTTCTGCTCAAGAACATGAAGGTCGGCGAGGAGATCCGTAAAAGGGTCGAGTTCAGCCTTTAATTAAAAGCTCCAGCGGACTCCGATCCGGTAAGACCGGACGCCGTAGACGCTCAGGACATCTCCATAGGTCGGTGACACCTCGTATCCCGGAGGCGTCTGGTCGAAGCGCAGCCGGGGTGCCGGGTCATTGTCCACGATGACGCCGCTGCGGCCGCCGACATTGAAGATGTCCACATAGAAGTCCAGCTTGGTCTGGCCCTTGAGCCGGAATCCCTTTTCCAGGCGCAGGTCGATATTGGTGTAGGGGGATCGGCGCTGCGACCCCGGCGCCTCGGCGTTCAGGGAGACATAGGTTTGCTGGACAGCCGGAAAGTCGGCCGGGAAATAAACCCGGGAGATCGTCCGTCCCCAGGGGATCCCCGAATAGTGCTGCACGTAGGTGCTGATCAGAATATCCCAGGGAAGAATGTAGGTCCCCATGACCTTGATCTGCAGCGGCCGGTCGAAAAAGAGCGGGCCGTAGGCATTGACCAGTGTGTTCGGGTTGTTGAAGATCTCGCCCTCGCCCTCGGTCGGGCTGTAAGTCGCCTCGACATTCCCCTCGAAGGAACCGTAGAGGACGGACCCTTTGAGCTGCCAGTTGTTCGACATCCGCTTGTCGAAGGTCAAGGCCAGGGCCCAGTATTTTCTTTCGGCTTCGGGGGGGTTCGTCCCCACCCAGGTGGGCACGGGCCGGTCGGTGCGGAGCCCATAGGCGGTGAGCCGCTGGTCATCGGAGGTCCCCCAACTTCCGTCCCAGCCCGGCTCGTCGAACACGAAGGGGATCCAGATGAGGCCGTTTTCGTCCGTGGCATCGGTATCATAGCCATTGCCGGCATCGACGTCCTCGACGATGTTCTTGGTCTTCTTCCAGATGAACTGGAGGCCAAGCTTGAAATCCTGGAAGAGCTCCTGTTCGATGCCGGCCAGGAATTCCGTCACATAAGGCGCCTTCAGGTCGTCCGCATAATAGGAATACGCCTGGTCCTGTCGGGGGTAGGATTGAACGACATAGGAGTCGGTTGGCGGAAGGTCCATCAGCTTGTTTCCGTCGAGGTCGTTCCAGTAATAATCGATAGAGCCGGGGCTGAAGATCTGGCCGGCGTTGTACTTGGCCACCCAGACGGGCTCGTAGTAGCGGCTGAAGGACATTTTCAGAGCCGTTTTGCCCGTGCCGAAGAGGTCGTATACCAAACCGACCCGGGGGGAGAGAGTGAAGAAATTGACGACTTCCTTGTTGGGCGTGATCAGAACGTCGAACGGAGAGATCAGCCCGATTTCGCTGTGCCATTGGCTGATCAAGGCCTCGAGAAGGGCATTGGGCTTTGTTATTGCCGGGTTGAGCTGCGGGGGGCCGTATATGTAGCTGAGCGCCGGCCTGGCTTGCCGGGGCTGGTATTGATAGGAGTAGTCGGCGCGCAGGCCCAGGTTCAGGGTGAGCCGTCCCCTGGTCACGCTGTCCTGGACATACCCGGAGAACCGCCGGATGTTGTCCTGGATATCCCAACTCTCGGCGATGGACGGGCAGTTGTGGATACGCAAACGTCCCTGTTTCAAGGCCGTCGAATAGTAGTAGGGGTTTCCTGCGGCGTAGTCCTCCCAGTAGGAATAATAGGGATTGCTTCTGTACCAATCCTGGTGCTCTTCCGACTGTTCGAACTCCGCCCCCGCCTTGAACTCGTGGCTGGCGGTCAGGAGGTCATCCTCGAAGCGGGTGATCGACGCCGAGCCCATGACTCTTTTGCGAACGTGGTCATTATTATAGGCAGAGGCCCCCCAGAAGATATCCTGCCGGTAGTCGTAGTACGTGGGCTGGCCCTGGACGCGGGAGTAGATGGGGAAGCCCCGATGGATATAGGTGCCGCGGGCATCGATGAACGTATCCTGGTCCAGCGACCAACTGACTTTGTGAGTGGTCGTGAAGGTATTCTCGTGGCCCCAGACCTCTGTCGCCTGGTAGGAGATGTTGGCTCCGCCGCTGCTCTGATATACGGGCTCATAAATGTTGTTGTAGTGGAACGTCCCCATGTAGCGGATATCCTTGCTCACCTGGACGGTGAGCTTGGCGAATCCGAACCATTCATCATGATCATAGTCGTAGTGGGCATAGTCGGCACCGGAGAAGCCCAGGCTGGCCATCCGGTCCTCCGGGTTGGCGGAGGTGGTCTGTGTCCAGGTGTTCCAGCGGCCGTTCAGGTAGAACCAGGCCCGGTCCGGGAGGAAGGGGCCCCCGACGTTCGCTGAGATATCGCTGTAGCCGGCGAATTTTCCGGGGGGATCGACCCGGTAGGCGGCCGTATCGCTCTTCGGGATCAAGTCGGCGCTCAGGGAATCACCCGTGAAATAGCCCGCGAGCCCGCCGGCGTATTTGTTGCTGCCGCTCTTGGAGACAATGTTGACGTAAGTGGAATCGGTCTGGCCCACCTCTGCCGGGTGGGCGCCGATCTCGAATTCGATCTCTTCGTAGATATCGACGTTGATGTTGACCAGCGAATAGAAGGTTGCCGGGTCGTTGAGAGGCATGCCGTCGAGCGCGTAGAGCTGGCTGCGCACGGTCCCCCCCATGATGGATGAGGTGCGGCGGTAATCAACGCCCTCCGTGACGGCGCCCGGGACCGAGTTTTGGATGTCGTAGAGGTCGCGATTCATCGGCATGCTGGCCAGGAACCGGGCGCTGTAGTTGACGCTGACTTTTGAGGAATCGACGTCGACCACGGGGGAGGCAATGTTGAGCGTGACTTCTTCCTCTGTGAGAGCCTCCTCAATCCGGACCACGAGCTCGGTCGTCCTCCCCACGGCGACGATGATGGGCTGAAAAACATAGGACTTGAAACCTGGCATCTCGGCCCGGAGTTCGTATTCCCCGGGCGTCAGGCCGGCGAACCGGAAACGTCCGGTTTCCGAGGTCACGTAGCTGCTGATACCCAGCTGAGCTGGACTGGAGATGCTCACGGTGGCACCCGGCAGAGGTTTGGCGTTCTTGTCCAGGACCTGGCCCGAGACCGCCCCCGTCTGTCTCTGAGCGAACGCCGGAGGGATGAGGGCGACGAGCAGGAACAAGGTCAACAGCGTTCTCAACGGCCGTGATATCATTCTCCACTCCTTACGGCAGCAGAAGCATTTCCACGGGGCTCATTAATATTATGCAAATCTCGTGCCCTATCGTCAACATCCGGGGACGTTCCCCAAAGTACCACCCTTCTTCCCGAATTTCCCAGATGGATGTTTAGGAGGGTGGCACTTTGGGGAACGTCCCCTACATTTGGTCCCGGGCGAAGGCGGCCGCGCCCATCAGGCCGGCATCGTTTCCCAGGCTGGCCTTTTCGATCGAGCAGCAGGCAAACGAAGCCTTGTAAGACCGCCGGCCGGCCTCAGCCAGAGCGTGGGGAAGGATCAACTCCCCGCTCTCCATGACTCCGCCGCCGATGAGGATCAGCTCGGGGTTGAGCATGTTGATGGCGATTCCCAAGCCGATCCCGAGGTAGTAGCCAGCCCGTTCGTAGCTCTTTCGAGCCGCAACATCTCCCTTCTTGGCTCTTTTTGCGACCGCTTCGGCCGTCAATGATTCCCCTGACCCGGTGAGCTCGCGGTAGTTGCGGACGATGGGCCCGGCTGCCGCCTCGGTCTCCAGGCAGCCGCGCGCCCCGCAGTTGCACCGTTCGCCGTCCGGGTGAACGACGATGTGACCCATCTCGGCGGCGAACCCGCACGACCCGTGCAGGAGCTCCCCGTCGATGATAATCCCCGAGCCGACACCCGTGCCCAGAGTGAGAAGGAGAAGGTGTCGAACGCCCTTGCCCGCCCCGCAGCGGTACTCGCCGTAGGCGGCGATGTTGGCATCGTTGTCGATCCAGAATGGGACCTTGATGTGTCGGGCGATGGCCGGCCGCAGCTCAAACCCGTCGAGGTCGGAGTAATTCGGGGACTGGTAGATTTTCTGTTCTTTGAGGTTGAAAATCCCCGGGATGCCGAACCCGGCCGCCTTGATCGAGCGCCGGTCCTTTCTCTTCAGCTCCTCCCAGAGCTGGCCGAAAAGCTCCATGAGCCCGGCCATCGTCGGCGGAGTCGGTGCCTTGCTCTTGAAGACGGGGCGGAGGCGCTCGTCGAGGAGCCCGTACTTGAGCTGGGTCCCTCCCAGGTCGAACCCGGCATACAGGGGCACTGCTATCTCCTCCTGGCCACGGCGGCGTAGTTGACGGGCCCGAAAAGAAGCTCATTGAGGCTGTCGATATTCCGGTTGAGGATGACGGTGCGCTCGTCGGCCCCGGGCAAGGGCTGGAGCCTTTCCTTCTCGAGTGGTGAGGAGAATTTGATCTCCACATCCTCGAACCCCGACGCCTCCAGCATGAACTTCAGGGCCTGCGGATGGACGGGGTTGTGGTGGGATAGGTCGAGATAGTAGACTTGGACGAGGGCGAACACCGAGAGGGGGTTGACGGTCTCGAAAACCAAAGTTCCGCCCGGAGCGAGCTTGCGGCGGCTGAGCTCGATCAGTTTCTTCAGGTATTGAGGGGAGAGGTGTTCGATAACTTGGGAAGAGAAGATGCCTCCCAGCGAGCCGTCCTGCCACTCAGCCAGGCTCTCCAGGATGTCGCCCTTCCGGCAGCGGAGCCCCTTGTCCAGGCAGATATCGACCATCTGGCCGTTGCTGTCCACCCCGGCGGCCGCGATCCCTTCCTCTTGCAGGAGTTCGAGGAATTCTCCCCGGCCGCAGCCCAGGTCGAGGACCATCGCGTCCTTGGGGAAATAGGAAACGTATCCGCGGAGCTGCTTTTTAACCTCTTCATCCCGGCCCCGGAAGCGGTTCTCGAACCCGGTATACTGCCAATCCTCCAGAGGCTCGAGGAGGGCTCGGACTTCCTCGGGCTGGGGAAGTTTTTTCTCTTCCAGCGCGGCCGAGAGACGATCGAGCTTTTCTCTGAGCAGGATGAATTTTTTCATCAGGAGCGTCGCGTCCTCGGACTCCGCGGCGAGCTTGTCGACCCGCCATTCCAGGCTCTTGAAGATCAGGCCGACATGGTTGCTCCCCAGGGCGTCCCACTCCCTGTCCTTGGCATCGACGAGGGCGATGATCTGGCGGACGATCTCCTCGAACGAGGCGACGAGCTCTTTCTTCCCCTTCTGCTTTATTCCGTCAAGCCGGCGGCCGAGTTCCTGTTCTTTTTCCTGGCGCTCCTGAGCGAGCTTTTCCAGCGTCCGGCGCATTATTTTTTATCGGGAGGATGGGTCTCTTCAGGTTCGGCCTTCTTTTCCTGCGGCTCCTTACCGCTGAAGCCTTTCCTGAAATTGCGGATGCCTTCGCCCAGTCCTTTCCCGAGCTCGGGCAGACGGCGGGCGCCGAAGATGATCACAACGAGGAGCAGGATCAGCAGGAGCTCGGTTGGTCCGATCGGTCCAAACAGAAACATCTAAGCCTCCTCCGAGGTTTTGTCCCCGGTCAACGGGCGAGTATTCGGTTTGACAGTCCAAAATTACTTCAGTCAGGCCGAAAAGTCAAGGAAACAGCCCCACCCCGGGCTTTATCTTCCCGGCAGATTTTTATACAATCTGCCCCGTGATCAAGGCCATTCTCGCGCTCATCATTCTGGTCAACGGTTTTTTCGCCTACCGCCTGATCGTCGACCTCATCCGCCACAAGTCCGAAGTCTGGAGAGAGCCGGGGTCAAATATTTTCTTCGCTTTCCTGGGGATCGTCTCCCAGTTCCTGGGCACGTTCGGGGTCTCGGACTTCGCCTTCAACACGGTGGCCTTCCGCCTGACCAAGACCGTGGAGGACAAAAAAATCCCGGGAACGCTGAATGCCGCCTGCGTCATCCCCGTGGCCTTCATGGCCTTGGCTTACATCACGGTCATCAAGGTCGAGGCCCTCACTCTCGCCGTCCTGATCATCGCCCAGACGAGCGGATCGTACCTGACACCGAGGATCGTGGTGAAGCTGCCCGTCCATCGTATCAGGATGGGAATCGCCGTCGGGCTGCTCTGCGCGGCCGCTTTTATCCTGGCCGGCAAGCTCCAGCTCATTCCCTCGGGCGGGAACCTGACGGGGCTGCCCGGAATCAAGCTGGCCGTTGCCGCGGCCGCCGTATTCATCTATGGCGCCCTCAACAACATCGGCATCGGCTCCTACGCCCCGACCATGGCCACGGTTTATTCCCTGGGGATTGACCCGCGGGTGGCCTTCCCGATCATGATGGGCGGATGCTCATTTTCCTGCGCCGTCGGGGCGATGGAGTTCATCCGGCTCGGCGGCTACAGCCGCAAGCCGACCTTGTGGATCTCGACGGCCGGGCTTGTGGGCGTCGCCGCTGCCGTCTACCTCGTCAAGAGCATGGACGTGGACGTCATCAAGTGGGTGGTTTTCGTCGTCGTCCTCTATGCGGCCCTGGACCTTCTCCATAAGGAGTTCCGGTTGAAGAAGCCCTCTCTCCAGCCGAACCAATAGGCACGAAGTGGACAATGGATCAGCCCAGTCTTCCAATCCAAATAGATGGTGTGAGGTGAAAATTGCAGCCGACGATTGAATGGCAGGACGACCGTGTCGTGATGGTTGACCAACGGAAGCTTCCCCTCGAGGAAGTTTATGTGGAATGCCGAAGCGACGGGGAAGTGGCCCGGGCCATCGAGACGATGGTCATCCGCGGGGCCCCGGCCATCGGGATCGCGGCCGCCTATGGTGTGGCGCTGGGTGTCATGGGCGCCGACCCGACCCGAAATGTCGACCGGCAGTTTGACCTCACTGTAAAAAGGCTGGCCCGGGCCCGGCCGACCGCCCGCAACCTGTTCTGGGCGCTGGAGAGGATGCAGCGTGTCTACGCTGAGAATAAGCTCCTGCCGTGCGGAGCGCTCGGGCTTCGCTTGGTCCGGGAGGCCCAGGCCATCGAAGCGGAGGATCTGGAAGCCAACAAGAAGATCGGTTCCTTCGGTAAGGACCTGATCGCCGACGGAGATTGCGTCCTGACCCACTGCAACGCCGGCGGTCTGGCCACATCCGGGTACGGCACGGCAATCGGCGTCATCCGGGCCGCTCATGAGGAGGGCAAGAAGGTCCACGTCTTCGTGGATGAGACGCGGCCGTTCCTGCAAGGGTCGCGCCTGACTGTCTGGGAGCTCCGCAAGCTCGGGATTCCGATGACCCTGATCACCGACAACATGGCCGGCTGGCTGATGAAAACGGGGGAGATCAGGCTGGTCATCACGGGCGCCGACCGCATCGCCCGGAACGGCGATGCCGCCAACAAGATCGGGACATATTCCCTGGCCGTTCTGGCCAAGCATCACGGCCTTCCCTTTTACGTGGCGGCGCCGCTGAGCACTTTTGATTTCCACTTGCGGAGCGGCCGGGAGATCCCGATCGAGGAACGGCCGGCAGATGAAGTCCGCCGGGCGGGCGATTGTGCCATCACCCTGCCTGATGTCCCGGTCCGCAACCCGGCCTTCGATGTCGTCCCGGCCAGGCTCATCAGCGCCATCATCAGCGAGCGGGGTATCGCCCGTCGGCCGTATGGTAAGAGTCTAATAGTTTGGCGGAATGCGTCTAACACATAAGGGCTGAATTATGGGGACGCGAAACCGAATTCTAATTATGGGGCATGAACCGAATTTCTGAATTCGGAATCGTGTCCCCATAATTCGAGGGGAGAGGGCGGTGAACATACTGGCCATCGAGACATCTTGTGACGAGACGGCGGCGGCCGTTGTCACAACGGAACGCAAGATCCTGAGCAGCGTCGTCCTTTCCCAGGACGAAGTCCACGCCCCATTCGGTGGTGTCGTTCCCGAGCTGGCCTCGCGCCAGCATCTCCGGTCGATCGGGTATATCGTGGCCGAGAGTCTGGAGCGGGCTTCGCTTTCGACCGGCGACATCGGTGCCTTTGCCGTGACTCAGGGACCCGGCCTGATCGGCTCGCTCCTTGTCGGCCTGTCCTTTGCCAAAGGCCTGGCCTATTACCACCGGAGGCCTCTTCTCGGCATCGACCATCTCGAGGCCCACATGGAGGCTGCCTTCCTCGAAAACCCGGACATCCGTTTTCCCTCACTCGCCCTCCTTGTCTCCGGCGGTCACACCTCTCTGTTTCTTCTGCGAAGGAGGCTGCAATTCCGACTCTTGGGCAGGACCCGGGACGACGCCGCGGGCGAGGCCCTCGACAAGATCGCCAAGTTCCTCGACCTGGGCTATCCGGGAGGGCCCGTGATCGAGCGGCTGTCGGCCGGAGGAAGCCCCGACAAGTTCGCTTTTGCCCTCCCGCGGATGAAGGATAGGAGCCTGGACTTCAGCTTCAGCGGGTTGAAGACGGCCGCCCTGAAATGGATCGGAGAGACAAAAATGTCAGCCCTTCACGCCGGGCTTCCCGACTTCCTGGCGAGCTTCGAGGCCGCGGTCGTCCGGGCGCTCCTGGAGAAAGTGACCCAGGCGGCCGGGAAATTCCCTCCCGCTTCCCTTATCCTCTGCGGCGGCGTCGCCCGCAACAAGCGACTGAGAAAGGGGTTTGAGGAGCTCGCCCGGGCCTCCGGCCTTAACGCTCACATCCCCTCTCCTGAGTTCTGCACCGACAACGCCGCCATGATAGGCGCGCTGGCTGCGGAAAAAATGCGGGGGAAAAAGAGACCTTCCTTTTCCCTCGAGCTCGATGCTTACCCGCGCTTCAGTCGCGCCGGGGAATGACCTGGAAAAGAAACGGCTCGAGGACCATCGACTCCTCGGAGCGATGGCGGAGACGAAGGCCTACCTCGTAAAGGAAGTATCCCTTGAATTCGTAAGCCGCGGCCGGGATAAAGTCGATCTCTTTGACCTCTTCGTCTGTTTTTCCCTGCCAGAGGGGGAGGTCGAACTGCCGCATCTCCAGGTCGTATCCTCCGGTGTTCGAGCCGAAACGGAGCCTTATCCTCTCCAGTTTTTTCCGTGACCCGAACAGGAACCTGTACGGTTTTTCGAGGTGGAGATAGAAGTCCCCGCTCTCCTTGGCAATGACCCCTTTTCCCATAGGAAAAGTAGTGAATCCGAGCGCCAGCTGGGGCGAGTACTCGACGGTCTTGACGGGGTAGAACGGGCTGCGGGGAAAGAGCACCCAGAGGAAAAATGCGGCGGTGAGCAGCCCATAGGCAAAGACAGAGGGGACCGCCCGGCCCAGCGGCCTCTCTTTCCTGGAGAATGTATAGGCCGCGATGAAGGCCAGGAGCGCGACCAGCCAGATATAATTGGGCAGATAGCGGGTATTGTCGACTTTAATGAACGACGGCAGATAGGGAGGCAGGAAGAAATGCAGGTTGCTGAGGTAGACGAAAAACTCTCCCGGCCGGGCCGTGACCTCGTGGGTTGTCGGCTGGTAGAGGAAGGAGGGGTTGAGGAGAAGGAGAGCGGCGGTAAGAAAGCCCGCCGCGGCAGCCGTTCCAAAGAGGAACGAGAAGGCCTGCCGGCGGTTAAAGAAGATGAAGTGGCCGACGGCGATGATCAGGATCCAGGAGAGAGGCGTCAGGACGCGGCCCTGGGGCGCGGCTCCCTGACGATGGGTGAACAGGGCATAGTTGAGGAGAAAGGGAAGTCCGATAAAGACGAGCGCCCAGAAGTCCCGTCTCTTCCGGCGGCAGACCTCCACCATTCCCAGGAATGAGAAAAAGTAGAGGGGAGAGTAGAGGAGCAATCCGTCCCTCTGGTCGAGAAAATAGTCCAGGAGGGCGTCGACCCGGGCGCGGAGCGGGATGCTGAGCAGGAGCTGCCTGAACGCCTCCGTCCTTTCCGGAGACATCACGCCTTCATAGACGGCGATCGGTGAGACTGTCCCGTAGAGCGAATAGACGAAGATATAGAAGAGGGCCATGGAGATGAGGGGCGGGACGGCGAAGGCCAGGGCTTTGAACCCAACCTTGTGTCCCTTGAGCAGGAAGTACAGAGAGACCAGGAAGAGCGGATAGAAAAAGAAATTGTACTTCAAACCGAACCAGGGGAAAAGCCCCAGGAGGAATCCGCAGAGGATCAACGCGAAGGTCGATAGCGCCGCCCGGCCGCTGACTTTACGGAAAACATAAAAGGCAAAAAAAGCGATCGGGACCTCGGGATAGAGATGAACCGCGTAGAAAAGGATGGGCG
>Ga0105100_10001832_pt1 | contig 12421 bp, 11 predicted proteins | sample PPLLak12cMay2015_2_FD_87033 | JGI IMG/M metagenome (GOLD analysis project Ga0105100, IMG submission 87033) | Freshwater sediment microbial communities from Prairie Pothole Lake near Jamestown, North Dakota, USA - PPLs Lake P8 Core (1) Depth... | ecosystem: Environmental > Aquatic > Freshwater >... | reverse complement strand
TGGACTCTGCCTGAACCTCTCCGTCCCCTCGCATCGCCTTTCCCAAAAGTTGAACGTTCTGGGGAGAGGAAGATTTCTCGAGGATGCGGCGAATGGCAAAGATCTGTTTGTCCTTGAGCACCATCGATTCGATGGTATCGCTCAGGCTCTTCAGTAGGTCCACTGCCTTTCCCACCTCTTTTCCTTCGAGGAGATATTCGATGACTCGATCGAAGTAGGAGATCGTGTTCTCGTAAGCATCCATATCCTCTCCCAGATGGAGCAGGATCTCAATCAGGTTGTCGATCAAGACATAGACGTACTCCGGCCGTTGCTCCTGTTGTGCCTCCCGATCAATCGCCTCACTCTCCTCAGGAGTGAGCTGGCAGGCTTCTACCAAGGATTGACCTGGGGCGGGATTGATCGCCTGCTCCAGCCCAACAGCCTCGGAGACACGAGAGCTTGCCCCCTGCTTCTCATCCGGCCTTTCTTGAGACCATTCCTCATCATGACCTCTGTACTCTGATCTCTTGATCAAATCTTCCTCTGTCGCAGGAACATAGATGCCACTTCCCTCTAAAAATTCATCCACGGTGGTAAACGTGATGTGAGAAAAATCCTTTTCCCAGAGCAAGGTGACGAGATCATCTTCCATGCGATTCAGGAAGTCGCTTTTTCTAACGATATTGAGAAAATCCAGGAGCTCCCTGAACTCCAAACCTCTTGAAAATTGGAGTTCTCGAATCCCATCCTTAAAGAAGACAAAGGCTAAACTCTCCTTCACGTCCTGATTTTCATAGACCACATTTCTCCGGTAATAGAGCCGGTATTCCCCGATCTGAAGGGAGAAAGAATCGAATTCATCAAAATATTGATCGAAATCTTTCCTCAGCCGCTCCAAAAATTTGGATAAAATGGGATGATTGGTCTCGTAGAGGCGAAAGGCCTTCAGAGTCTGGAGAAAGGTTTGAATTAACGCTTTGGTTGACTTGACTTTTTCCTCGACAGCTTTCTCCTCCGAAATATCTGCGTTATCTAAGCTTCTCACCCGGTTCTCCTCTAATTTGCTCTCTGCTCGGGCGGGTTCAAGCTGCTTGCGGATGTTCATTTTCACCTTTTAGAAATCGATCCAACTCCGATTTGAGAACCTTCCAGCCTTTTCCCGCCTTCGCTCCTTTAATCCTCCCCACGTAAAGATACTTCAGATAAGTGGGCCTTGAGATCCGAAGGTAGTGGCAGGCCTCCTGGGTCGTTAGAACGGTATCTTCGCTATCTTCTCTTATCATGGCTTCCCACCTTTTCTATTGGACTTTACAGTAGTTGATAGCATTTTCTATACCAATCCCGATCAATTCACTTAACCCGTTGACATTTAAAATAAATTCTTTTTAATTCCTCCGATTTCTGGAGTGCAGAGTGACAATTCTTGTCTCTCCGGTGCGAACTTGTCACATCCCGATGAGAATGAGAAGATGGGGGGATGGGGGGATGGGGGGATTCATCACCTCAGAAGAATTTTATTGTCCCCGTCAAAAAATACCGTTAGAATTTCCGTATGAGTTATGAGTTTAAAGTTCATCGTTCATAGTTCATCGTTCATAGTTCATTGTTCATCGTTGTATAGGAGCAAGCCATGAAAAAAGACTTTGGGTACAATCGAAAAAGAGCCAAAGAGATCATAAATATCTTGTCCAAGGAAATACCCGATTCCAGGATTGCTCTGAAATTCTCCAATTCCCTCGAGCTTCTCATCGCCACCATCCTTTCTGCCCAATGCACGGATGTCAGGGTAAATGAAGTCACCAAGGATCTTTTTAAAAAGTATCGCTCTGCAAAAGACTACGGTAATGCAAATCCAGCGAGATTGGAGGAGGAAATCCGGCCTACCGGATTCTACCGAAATAAAGCGAAGTCGATTCAGAAATGCTGTCAAGAATTGGTGAAACGGTTTGGGGGGCAAGTCCCAAAAACCCTGGAGGAACTGGTGACCCTTGCTGGGGTTGGGAGTAAGACAGCTAATGTCATCTTAGGAAACGCCTTTGGAGTCCCGGGAATTGTCGTCGATACCCATGTCCACAGGGTGAGCAAGAGAATCGGTTTGACGAAGAATGATGATCCGGTGAAGATTGAATTTGATCTGATGGAGAGTGGTCCCAAAGAAGAATGGACTCATTTTTCAAATCTGCTCATCTGGCATGGGAGAAAAATCTGCGTCGCAAGAAAACCTCTCTGCAACATCTGCCCCATCGTAAAGTTGTGCGACTATGGGTCCAAAGAAATGGGAGTGGAACTCAAACGGTTTTGACTTCATCTCGTTATAGAAGCTAATCGAAGCACAGAATATCTTTCGAGCAGACCCACGACTTGTCCACCCTTTTTCTCTTTGCTCACGACCTGGGTAGATCCCCTCTGAGGCTTCATAAGGCCCACGGTGAGGGCAAACAGGGTTGAAACCGCTAAAAGACCGGGGAACTCTGGTTTTCCATTGAAACCTATGCAGCCAAACCTTAAAGGTTGGGCCGATGAAGCCTCTTCAGGGATCCACCCAGGTCGAGCAATTCTAAAGATTCGAAAACTCGCGCCCCTGCGTCCAAGACTTTTCTGAAAACCTTCCTTTTCACTAAAGACAAGAACTGGGAACAAGCAAGAAACCTATAGGGATTGACAAAACCGCGATTTATGCTATTGATAAAATCGTTTTGGTAGATTCTATCGCCATTCTGAGACGGAGGTGAACCATGCGAACATCGAAGATTCTTACTTTTTCTCTCGTTGCATTGATTTCTATTACCATCGGTTCTCACTCACCTGTTTTCGCTCAGGAGAAGGTGGTGAACCCTGTTAGAAATTCCGGCGGTGCATCAAACCCTGCCGGAATCAATCCAAGGCCTACCCCCATTGCAGAGCAACGGAGCATCATTTCTAACGGGGTGAAGATGGCCTTAAAGGCCTCTGATATTCGTTCCCTGGACCCTCATTATGGGACCACCACGATCGACTATGCCTGCATCGATCCGATGTTCAACGCCCTGGTCCGCTTCAAACCTGAAGACATCAATCCCGAAAAGATCGAGCCTGACTTAGCAGAGAAATGGGAGCGTTCAAAGGACGGCCTCGTCTGGACATTCACCCTGCGCAAAGGGGTGATGTTCCACAAGGGTTATGGTGAACTGACCGCGGAGGATGTCAAATTCTCTCTGGAGAAGGCGGCCAACAAAGCCTCATCGGGTTTTGCCGCCGATTATGCTGCCCTCGATAAAGTGGAGGTTCTCGACAAGTATAAGGTCCGAATTACCTTCAAAAGTGCCATTCCCTCTGTCCTTGGGATTCTGACAAATTACCACGGCGGATACATCGTGTCGAAGAAAGCGGTCATGGAGAAAGGGGATAAATTCAAGTTCGATCCGATCGGGACAGGTCCTTTCATGTTGAAAGAATACCTGCCGAAGGAAAAGATGGTGGAGGTCCGGCATCCTGAATTTTTCAGGGGGAGGCCGAAACTCGACCGGGTTGAACTCTGGTTTATGCCCGATGCCAGCAGCCGTGAAATGGCCTTTCGAAAGGGGGAGATCGATATCGTTGAGGGAGAGCGCGAACAGGCATGGGTGAATAAGATGAGGGCCATCCCGGGGACGGCGATTGAAATCTTCGGACCTGGCGAAACTCTTATTCTCCATTTCAACATGACCAAGAAACCGTTGGATGACATCCAGGTTCGAAGAGCCATCTGTCATGCCATTGACCGCAACGAATTGATGAAGTTTCTGGGACCAGATGTGACCTCAAGACTTGTCTCCGTGATCCCGATGGATTACCTGGGCGGAACAGACAAGGTAGCGGCCTACGAATTCAATCCGGACAAGGCCAAGAAACTCCTGGCGGAGGCTGGGTATCCCAAGGGACTCGACCTTTCCATGGTGATTACGGAGATGTCTGATTATCGCAGACCGATGGAGCAGGTTCAGGAGCAACTCCGGAGGGTAGGAATCAAGCTGAAAATGGATGTCATCACCCACACCGCTTATCACGAACAGATCCGAAAAGACGTCAATCCGTTAGTGCTCTATGTGTGTGCCCGCTTCCCGACAGCCGATCCCTTGCTCACACAATTTTTCTATTCCAAATCGATCGTGGGCACACCCACTGCCATCACCAATTTCTCCCATTACAATAAGATTGACAATTTGATCGAAAAGGCAAGGGTGGAACCCGATCCAAAAAAGCAGAAAGAAGTTTGGGGAGAAGCGCAGAAGAAGATTATGGAGGATGCAGTCGCTCTCCCGCTCTGCATCACAAAGTTCGTCTTTGCGAGAAAGGCCTATGTGGACCTGGGGTATGAGATGAGATCGACACTAACCCTGGTCACACCCATCAAGGAGACGACGGACGTTCGCAAATAGTGGCGAGATCAGGTGGGGCGCCCGATGGCGGGCCTCAATTTTTATTTGGGTTTGTCACCCCTTCCTCTTCCTTAAAATCCCTCCCAACCTCCCTTTGCTAAAGGGAGGAGACAGGGGTTTCCCACTTTGGCAAAGGGGGATTAAGGGGGATTTTATGATAATTATTTTGACCTATTGACTGCTGAACCTCTTCCTTCCATAAGTCAAAATTGATATAGATGCTTAAATATGCTATCCGTCGAATGATCTTTGTCCTTCCTACCCTATGGGCGGTGGTCACCTTTGTCTTCTTTCTGATCCGCATTGTCCCCGGAGGTCCTGCGGTAGCGGCTCTGGGATCGTATGCTACCGAAGAATCCATTCGTCAACTCGAAAAGCAGATGGGCCTGGATAAACCGATCCTCGTGCAGTATGGGAAGTTTCTCAAAGATCTCTGCCAGGGAGATTTGGGGAGGTCTTTGATCACCAATAAACCCATCTCTCAGGAAATCTCCAGGGCTTTACCCTACACGTTGGATCTCGCCATTGGAGGAATGATCATCGGAATCCTTTTCGGGATTCCAACGGGTATCCTGACGGCACTGAAGAGGAATCGTGCTCCGGACTATATCGGCAGAATCCTCTCGCTCGTGGGCATCTCCATGCCTGAATTCTACCTGGGCATCCTGCTCATGTACGCTCTCGCCATCAAATTGCCACTCTTTCCTGTCTTGGGAGGGGGCGACCTTAGCCACCTGGGGAGCCGATTGTACCACCTGTTTTTGCCGGCCCTCACCCTGGGCATCATTATGACGGCCTTCGTCAGTCGCATGGTGCGCTCCTCAATGTTAAACGTACTCAGGGAAGATTATGTCCGAACGGCAAGGGCAAAAGGCCTTCATGAGAGGAAGGTCATCTATAAGCATGCCCTCCGGAATGCGTTGATTCCGACGGTCACGGTAATTGGAATTTACATGAGCATCCTGATGGGAGGTTCGGTACTGACAGAGATCATCTTCAGCAGGCCGGGTTTGGGAAAGATGATGGTCTTTGCGGTGAAGGACCGGGATTATATTGCCCTTCAATCGGTGATCATCATCTTCTCGGCCTTCGTTTTTCTCTTCAATTTGATCACCGATTTGCTTTACGCCGTCATCGACCCGAGAATCGAATATCATTAAGGAGAACCATGGCGACGACGAGTCGGAAACAGATTCTCATCAGGACGTTTAAGAGCAACAAGACGTCCGTGGTCGGCCTGTTGATGGCGTTTTGTCTGGTGATCATCGCCCTCATCTCTCCATGGATCTCTCCCTATGATCCGATCTCGCAGGACATGAATGTCCAGCATGCCCCTCCCGGTTGGGCACATCCTTTTGGAGCGGACAGTTATGGGAGGGATCAGCTCTCCAGGATACTCTGGGGGGCCCGAGTTTCTCTTGTGGTTGGAATCCTTTCAGTTCTCTTCGCCATGGCAGCAGGCATTCCCCTTGGAATGATCGGAGGGTTTAAAGGAGTGATAATTGACAACCTTGTCCTTCGATTCATCGACATCTTCATGTCCTTTCCCATCGTCATCCTGGGGCTTCTGGTCTTGGCCATCATGGGACCGGGCCTGATCAAGATTGTCATTGCCATCGGCGTGGCCCTCACCCCTCGTATTGCACGTCTGGCCCGTGGATCAACGCTTTCTGTAAAAGGGAAAGAGTATATCGAGGCAGCCCGAGCCATTGGTCAAAATGATTCGAAAATTATGATGATCCATGTCCTGCCTAATATCTTCGGAGATATTTTAGTGATGGGAACTCTCTGGGTGGCCACGGCCATCATCGTTGAGGCAAGCCTCAGTTTTATCGGGCTTGGCGTTCGACCTCCAACCCCCAGCTGGGGAGCCATGATTCGTGACGGCCTCGACCAGCTCACCAATGCCCCATGGCTTTCCCTTTTTCCCGGCCTCGCCATCTTCGTGTCCGTCTTCTCCTTCAACCTCATTGCCGACGGACTTCGCGATATCTCAGACCCAAAGCTCAGAGGATAATGGAGCCCCGGACTGGATCTACTCCGGGCCCCGGCAGAGGAAAAACTAGGGGGACAAGCTTCGGGAGATCGTTGAAATCTTATCTCTTTGCTTTTATGATGTTTGGTAACTATTTCTATTTTGGGTTTGAAGATTTTTCTGATACTTACTAAGGAGTCCATAAATTGAAAAGACATATTGTTGAGAAAATCTCCCCCAACCCCTCTTTTCCAAAGAGGGGAGATTCCTCCCTTTCGAAAAGGGAGGTGAGCAGGGATTTGGTCTTCAATGTCCATACAATTATGGACTGATTAGTAAATGGGGATGTTTTAAGAGATCGGAGTAAAATTTGGACTTCACGCTTTCAATAAAGCAGAAACAAATAAGACGCATGGCCCGGCAATTTGCAAAAGCTGAACTCGCTCCCATCGCCAAGGAGATTGATGAGGAAGGCCGTTTTCCCTGGGAAGCGGTGGAGAAGATGGGCCCCCTCAATTTTTTCGGGATGCAGGCCCCAAGACAATACGGTGGAGCTGAGATGGATTCCATCTCCTATTGCTTGGTGATTGAGGAAATCTCCCGCGTCTGCGCAGCCATTGGTCTGGCCGTGGCCGTCCATAATAGCGTGGTGGTGTATCCCATCAGTCAATTCGGAAATGATGAACAAAAGAAAAAATTCCTCCCCCCTTTGGCGGCAGGCGAGAAGATTGGCGCTTTTTGTTTAACCGAGCCCAATGCTGGATCGGATGCAATGGCCATTGAGTCAACTGCCATCAGCAATGGTGATTCCTATGTCGTCAACGCCAATAAGATATTCGTCACCAACGGCGGGGTGGCCGACATCTTGATCATTTTTGCCTCGGTCAATCCGAACGATGTCAAGAAGGGTTTCAGTGCCATCGTGGTGGAGCGCGGCACCCCCGGATTTGAAGTGGGACTTCTCGAAAATAATTGCGGCGTCCGGGCCAATCCGGTGACCTCGATCGTTCTGACGGACTGCCGGGTGCCCAAGGCCAACCTCTTAAGCAGGGAAGGCGATGGATTCAGGGTTGCGATGGCAGGTCTCGACACCGGTCGGATCGGCATTGCAGCACAGGCAGTGGGAATCGGTCAGGGCGCCCTGGATGTATCCTTGAAGTACGCCAAGGAGCGCATACAATTCCGGGTCCCCCTGGCTCGTCATCAGGCAATTCAGATGATGCTTGCGGATATGGGCACGGTGGTGGAGGCAGCACGGCTTTTGACGCTGCAGGCTGCGTATATCAGGGATCAGGGAGGTGAATTATCCGGCCCTTCAGCGATGGCCAAACTCTTCGCCGCCCGGACTGCTTCAAAAGTGGCTTCTATGGGCGTCCAGATCCATGGAGGTTACGGGTACAGCAAAGAATACCCCATCGAACGATATTTCCGGGACGCTCGAGCGACAGAGATCTATGAAGGAACCAATGAGATTCAGCAAATCGTGATTGCCCGGGAGCTATTGAAAAGAGGAGAAGACTGATATCACATGGCCAAGGCCGGGATCAAGATCATCGTCTGTATCAAACAAGTGATTGCCGGGGATCAGGTGAAGATCGATCCGGCTACCCATAGTCTTGTGCGCTCTCCAGAATTCTCCCGCATTAACCCTTCTGATTTATTTGCCCTCAACATGGCGGCGCAGATCAAAAAGGAATATTCAGGCTCCGTGACTGCTGTAACCATGGGACCTGAGATCAGCGAAGAAGTATTATGGGAGGCTTTAGCCATCGGGGCAGACCGAGCAATACTTCTTTCGGACCGGCGATTTGCTTCAAGCGATACACTGGCCACCTCGTATGTGTTAGGAATGGGTGTCCGAAAAATCGGCAGATTCGACCTGATCCTCTGCGGAATGCGAACTGCTGATGGCGACACCGGGCAGGTGGGCCCACAACTGGCCGAGGAGCTCGATATTCCCCATGTCACCGGCGTCGAAAAGCTGGAGAAGAAGAAAAATCTGTATCGCGTGGAACGATCCTCTGACGTATTTAGAGAAGTCCTGGAGGTACCCGCACCTGCGCTGTTTACAATCTCTTCGAAGATGACCATACGCCTTCCGAGTTTGATTGAAATCCAGGATGCCCACACCCGGTACACGATTGAGCGCTGGAACTTAGAGGATCTTAACGCCGATCGCGCCAAGGTTGGCAGTAATGGTTCCTGTACGTCGGTGGAAGAACTCATCACGGTAAAACAAGAAAAATCCTGCGTCTTTATCGAAGGAGACTCTCGGCAGCAGGCAAAGCTGCTTTTTTCAAAATTGATCGAGAAGAACTTGTTATTTTAGGAGATGGCTACGAGAAAAGATTTAGAGGTCTGGGTATTTGGAGACCACCGCAACTATCCCCACGACCGTTTAACATTGGAGGTATTGGGGCAAGCTCGATCTCTCTGCGGTGAGAAGGGGAGGGTGACGGCGATCCTCCTGGGACATCGGGTTGAGGGGATCGCTAAAGAGTATATTGCCGGCGGTGCTCAGCGCATCCTAATGGTGGATCATCCTCACTTAGCTATCTACCGAACGGATTTGTTCACAACCGTCATCTGCGATCTGGTTAATGATCACAAACCGGACATCTTTCTCCTCGGGGCTTCGGAATTTGGTAAGGAGCTGGCCCCCAGGATCGCCAAGCGACTCGAAACGGGGCTTAGCGCCGAATGCATTTCTTTGGATTGGGATGAAAAAACGGAAAGGCTCCTCGCTTCCAGTCCGGCCTTCGGCGGAAATTTTTTGGCAGGGATTACATGGAATGCGAAGCGGCCCTATATGGCCACCATCCGATCTGGAATTTTCTCCGAGCGTCCGTCTGATAAAGACGCCCATGGGGAGATCGTGAGAATAGAAAAAAATTTGAGTGGGGTCTCTTCCAAAATCAATGTCATTTCTTCTGTTCGTGAATCTCGCCAAGCTGCCAAGCTGGGGGAAGCCAAAATCGTGGTCGCAGGGGGTCGGGGGGTCAAGAATTCGGAGGGATTCAACTACATCAGGGAGCTGGCCTCTTTTCTGGGAGGCGAGGTAGGAGCCACCCGGCCCGCTGTGGATTCCCACTGGACTTCGCACGAACAGCTCATCGGACAGACAGGTGCATCCATCAAACCGGAGCTTTTGATCACCTGCGGCACTTCCGGCGCGATTCAATATACTGCCGGCGTTAGAGGAGCAGGAATCATTGTGGCGGTTAACCGTGACCCGCGCGCACCGATATTCAAGTTCGCCGATATCGGAGTCGTTGCCGACGCACTCTCCTTCCTGCCCGCCTTTATCATGGAGGTGAAAAATCACGTATTTCAGGAGATCGCGGATCTCTATCGCACCCGGGAAAGGACTGGCAAGGATCAGAAGTCGGTTTCCTTCGGACAGCGGATTAAAAAGCTAAGGGAAGATCACAAAATGAGCGTGGTCGATCTAGGGGAGAAGACCGGGCAAACACCGGAGTTCATCGAACAAGTGGAGGCAGACCGATTGACCCCTCCGGTTTCCTTTCTTTTGCAACTGTCGCAGGCTCTCCAGGTCGACCCCAGCAACTTTCTGACCGACCAGGAAAAGATTCAAATTGACGGAAAGAGGCAAGAGGGATTTGTGAAGCGCACCCAGAATTACTCTTATCGCACGCTGACTCCGGGAGCTGCGGACAAGCACCTTCGAGCCTTCATGGTCACGATTGAACCAAAGGAATACCATAAGATGGTGGAATATAAACATCCAGGAGAGGAATTCATCTTCGTTTATAAAGGAGAGCTAGAGCTTACTTTGGGAAGCAAGGTGTTCCGTTTAAAACAGGGGGAGACGATCCATTTCGATTCTGAAACCAAACATAAGCTCCGGAATATTTCGGACGACAAGTGTGAGCTCATGGTCACACTCTACACACCCTAAATCTCACATCATGTTAATATCCTCTGGCACCTGAATGGCTATTTATAGTGAACGACTTAAATGAGTTGACATCTACTATGTGTCATTGCGAACGAAGCCCTGCACCGCATAGTGTTCAGGGCGAAGTGAAGCAATCTCATGGGATTGACACGTCGCTTCGCTCCTCGCAATGACTACTTTTTCAGGTCGTTCACTATAGTCTTCCAAACCCCCCACCAACTCAGCCCTCTTTAGAGAGGAATGCCCTACCCTCAGAGAAATTGTTAGAAGGAGTCTCCAGCGATCTCTTCCTGAAAGCAGCATGGTTATGTTTTCCCAGACCAGTGCAGATTTGAATCCGTAATCGATTTACTCTAATAGAGAATAACTATTTGCCGACAAACATCCAGACACCAATTGCGATGAAGGCCAGGGCAGCTACCTTTTTAAGAATACTCTGAGGGATGATGGCAATCAAACCCTCACCGAATAATACTCCAGCCATTGTGACGAGACACAAAGCCAGAGATGCCCCTGTGAAGACCGACAAAGGAAGTTTTGTCTTGGAAGTCATCATAATGGTGGCCAACTGTGTCTTATCACCCAACTCAGCCAGAAAAATCGTTCCGAAGGTTGTTAAAAAAACTTTCCAATCCATTGCCTTTCCTCCTCAAATCGTATTTTGTTTAATTGAATACGGTTTTCTTTCGTCAGAGATAGGTTGTAATATGTTGCTGAAATATCACCCATTATCTTGGCGTAAAAAAAACGAGACACCTTAGCACAGACTAACAAAATCTACACTAAAGGTCTCGCTAATTGGTTTTACCCAATGGCAAGGCCACATGGTTAGCACCGGTGTGTTGACCTTACCTATCTAGCCGCTCCCCTTCGGAAGTAAATACTCTATAAATCAATTCATTTCGAAATTCAAGTTTATTCTATATCGAAAAAAATACGTCTTGCCGGCATGGTTTTGAAAATCACTTTCTAATGGATATCATCAACCCTTAATGTAGACTAATTTTCACTCTTTGTAAGTGGAAGCCTCAGCGCCGGGAAAGTTAGGGACTTTTCGGATCTAATTTTTCTGATCTGAACCCACAACTTGAAACTCAGAAGTGTCGATTTCGAAATCGCAATCCTCAATCCTCGTTTAATAAAGGTGGCAGGCGACGAAATGATCTTCCTTGATCTCCCTCAGCTCAGGAATGGCCGTTTGGCATACCTCCTTTTTTCGAGGGCAACGGGTGTGAAAATGACAACCCGATGGAGGATGCATCGGACTGGGAATATCTCCTTCTAAGATGATTCTTTTCCTTGTGATGTTTGGATCTGCTACGGGGATGGCAGAAAGGAGAGCGACCGTATAGGGATGGAGAGGTGATGCGTAAAGCTCTCTATCTTTGGCTAACTCCGCAATTCTCCCCAGGTACATCACAGCAATCCGATCACAAACATGTTCTACCACCGCCAAGTCATGAGCAATGATGATATAAGAGAGCTTGAATTCTTCCTGAATATCCTCTAACAGGTTGATGACTTGGGCCTGAATCGAGACGTCGAGCGCGGAGACCGGCTCATCACCGATGATCAACTTTGGGTTGAGGGCAAGAGCTCTGGCAATTCCAATTCTCTGCCTCTGCCCTCCGCTGAACTCATGAGCATACCGCCTCGCATGGTCAGGGCTGAGACCAACCTTCTGGAGAAGAGAGGCGATCCGCTCCTTTCTCTCCTTTTTTGTAGAGATGTGGAAGACGTCCAAAGGCTCTCCGACAATCTGTTCCACCGTTCTCCGGGGATCGAGCGAGGCATAAGGGTCCTGAAAAACAATCTGCATCTCTCTCCGGATGGAACGCAACTCCTCGCGATCCAGTTTGCAAACATCCTTTCCTTCGAAAAGTATTTCTCCTGCAGTGGGTTCGATCAGCCTCAGGATAGCTCGAGCCGCAGTTGACTTTCCGCATCCGCTCTCACCCACCAGGCCCAGACTTTCCCCTCTATTCAAGGAAAAACTTACCCCATCCACCGCTTGGACATAGCCGATGGGCTTTGAGAAGATTCCTCCCTTGATCGGAAAATATTTCTTAAGATTTTTTACTTCGAGCAGTAGTTCTGTCATTTTCAGCGTTGGGTGTTCATTGTTTATGGTTCATTGTTCATGGTCCA
>Ga0105100_10001830_pt1 | contig 12443 bp, 9 predicted proteins | sample PPLLak12cMay2015_2_FD_87033 | JGI IMG/M metagenome (GOLD analysis project Ga0105100, IMG submission 87033) | Freshwater sediment microbial communities from Prairie Pothole Lake near Jamestown, North Dakota, USA - PPLs Lake P8 Core (1) Depth... | ecosystem: Environmental > Aquatic > Freshwater >... | reverse complement strand
CAAAGCGGATCCAATGCTCGGCTACTCCGAACAGGTATTCGCGCACTGCAGGCGTACTCGTGTTGAATTTGGGGAGGGCTGGCAGGTCCCACCAGGCTTGATACCCAAGGGCCCGCAGGCTGCCTTCTCCATTTCTCAGGGCAGTCAGTTCGCCTGTGGTTGGATATGCCCCCCAACGACGGCGTCCTTGCAAGCGCTCAGGGTCGAAATAAAACCAATTTTTGTAGGGAGAGTCTTTGCCGTTCTCCAGCACATGGTGAAATTGCCAGAATCCACGGCTGGCGTGGTTGAACACTCCATCCAGCACCACGCGGATATTTCGATTGTGTGCTGCATCAATCAAGGAGCGCAAGGCTTCATTTCCACCCAGTAGAGGGTCAACGTTGAAGTAATCATAAGTATGATAGCGGTGATTAGAAGCAGAGGCGAAAACGGGATTCAAGTATAGTGCCGAGATGCCCAGATCGCTCAAGTAATCTAACCGCTCTGCAATTCCATGTAAATCGCCGCCTTTGAAACCATGGTATGTAGGGGGGGCATCCCAGGGTTCGAATTCCAGGCCTGGCAGGCGTTCGCTGCGAGCGAAGCGGTCGGGGAAAATCTGGTAGAAAACGGCGTCTTGCACCCAGTCAGGATGAGTCATATTAAAGCCTCAGGGAATTTATCATGAAACAGGGCGGTCTATGACCGCCCTGTTAGGTAGCGTTATCGGACAAAGGGGACTAACGGATTGCCTCTTCAGTTTCTGCGTCGAAGATGTGGAAGCTGTCCATATCGAAGGCAATTTGCGCTTTTTCCCCAACGTGCATACCGGAACGCGGATCGACGCGAGCGACGAAGGCGTTTTGTCCGCTGAGCATGTGCATGAAGATTTCGTTGCCCATCAGTTCTGTCACATCCACCTGCGCTTCGATGTTAGCGGTGTGGATGTTCGACGGAGTGAATTTCGGATCGTGAATATCTTCCGGCCGCATACCAAAGATCACATTTTTGCCCTCATACGCCTGGTATGGTTTGGCATTTTCATCAGGAATGGCGATAGCAAATGCACCTGTATCGACCATGAGTTTGCCGTTATCCTTGCGCAACTTTGCGGGGAAGAAGTTCATCGCCGGGGAGCCAATGAAGCCAGCTACGAAGAGATTGTTGGGATAGTCGTACAGGTGTTGCGGCGTATCAACCTGCAGCACGATGCCCTGATTAATGACCGCAATGCGGGTTGCCATGGTCATGGCTTCGACCTGATCGTGAGTCACATAGATGAATGTGGTTTGCAGGCGCTGGTGCAGTTTGTTGATCTCAGCGCGCATCGCAACGCGGAGCTTGGCATCCAGGTTTGAGAGCGGCTCATCGAACAGGAAGACCTTGGGTTCGCGCACGATGGCGCGTCCCACTGCCACGCGTTGGCGTTGACCACCCGAGAGCTGGCGTGGCTTGCGACCCAGCAGGTCTTGAATTCCGAGAATATCAGCGGCCTCGCCCACGCGGCGCTTGATCTCGTCCTTGCTGAATTTGCGTAATTTCAAGCCGAAGGCCATATTATCGTAAACAGAAAGGTGCGGATAGAGCGCATATGACTGGAAGACCATGGCAATATCCCGGTCCTTAGGGGCCACGTCATTTACAACGCGGTCACCGATCAAGATGTTGCCCTCGCTAATTTCTTCCAGGCCTGCCAGCAGGCGCAAAGCGGTGGTCTTGCCGCAGCCCGATGGGCCGACAAGCACCAGAAATTCTTTGTCAACAACTTGAACATCCATGTCGTTGACGGCGACTACATCGCCAAATCGTTTGAATACGTGCTCGTACGTTACACTTGCCATGTTTTCCTCCAGTCTGTGAGAGTATAGTGTCTCTATTATACCCATAAAAAATAAAAAACACAGAGCTTTTCACTCTGTGTTTTGCTAAGACATTCCTTAAGATTGTTTCAGCGCTTCCAAACTAGAATGGCGAGCTGCTTCCTTTTTTATCGGCCGTATCTTGGTCCGTTGTTAACCCTTTAGGGAGCCAGCCAACAGACCGCGCAGGAAGTAGCGTCCCAGAAAGATGTAAACGAACAAGGTTGGTAAGGCTGCCAGCAATGAACCGGCCATTTGTACATTCCATGCGATGATCTGGCTGCCAGCCATATTGTTGAGCGCAACCGTGATAGGCCAATCTGTATTGCCTGTGAGTATGACCGCAAACAGGAAATCATTCCAGGCAGACGTAAATTGCCAGATGAGAACCACTACAAAACTGGGAATAGATATGGGCAGTAGGATGTGCCAATAGACCCCCAGCATGTCTGCGCCATCAATTTTAGCGGCTTCAAGAAGTTCCTGTGGCAGACTGGCGTAGTAGTTCCGGAAAGTAAGAGTAGTGATAGGAATACCGTAAATAATGTGAGCCATTGCCAGACTCGCCAATCCCTTTATACCGGCCGCATTCATGAACTGTACCAGAGGAATGATGATACTCTGATAAGGGATGAACATGCCGAACAAGATGAAGGGGAAAATGATGTCTGCCCCACGAAACTTCCACTTGGCAAGAATGAAACCGTTTAGTGAGCCAAGCATGGATGAGATAAGCGTTGCAGGAATTACCATTTTGAAACTGTTCAGCAGGAATGGCGCCAATTTCGTAAACGCTTCAATGTAATTGTCAAAGGCGATCCCCTGTGGCAGGTTCCACATGGTTTTCAGATCTACTTCAGCAAAGCTTTTGAAACCCGTCGCCAGCATAACGTACATAGGAAGCAAATAGAAGATCGTTAGCGCGATCATGGGGACGTAGAGCCAGTTTTTCGCTAGATTGATTTTTCTCACTGCTGGGCCTCCGTCTTCAAGGTGTAACGGATATAGGGGATGATAAGGACTGCCACACTAATCAACAAAAGAATACTGATGGCAGCTCCGCGCCCATAGAATAGACCGTCAAAGGTGGTTTGCCACATGTAGATGGCGGGCACATCCAGTGGAAGTTGTTTGCCCGCTACAGCGATGATCAAATCGAACACCTTAAGGGACATGTGACCGAGAATAATAAGCGCGCTGAGTGTGACAGGGGCCAGCATTGGGAGGATGATGTGACGGTAGATTTGGATTTCATTGGCACCGTCGATTTGCGCAGCTTCTCGCAGTTCATGTGGAATGGATCGTAAGCCGGCCAGATAGAGCGCCATAGTGTATCCTGACATTTGCCATATTGCAGCCAAGGCAATGGCGGCCATACCCCAGGTTGGGGTAGTGTGCCACTTGTTGACCAGAAAATCCAGGTTGAGCGATGTAAATAAAAGATTAAATCCGCTCATGCGGGAGCCTTCGGCCGGATTCATCAACCAGCGCCAGATAACGCCAGTGACAATATATGAAATTGCCATTGGGAAAAGGAACAAACTACGGAAAAAACCTTCCCCCTTGAGACCTTGATCGAGCATAACAGCCATGAAAAACCCAAGGAGAATACTTCCTATAACGAAAACGCCTGTAAAAATAAGCGTGTTGCGCACATCAACGTGAAAACGCGGATCAGAGAATAATTCCAGATAATTCTTAAAACCAGCCCAGGAATAATCCGGGCTCAGGCCTTTCCAATTGCTGAGAGAAACACGCACAGACCAACCGATGAAACCGTACACAAAAATTAAAACTGCCAGAATGGATGGTGAAATAAGAATGATGGAAAGGTAGCGGTCTTTGTCTTTGAACATATTTAGACCTCGTTTCAAGGATAAAAAATCGTTGAGGCCCCGCTTTGCAGAGCCTCAACGATTGTACACTAGTTTTTACTGGCAAGGACCAGAGCTAGCGCAAGCAGCCACCAGCGCTGCCTGGAAGGTTGCCACGTCTGGGCCAGCCATGAACAAACCCAGAGCCGTATCGATCTCGGATTTCCAGGAGTCATTGGCGACCACGCCGTGGGCCAGAGAACCAACGACGACGTTGCTGCCCCAGTCAGCCATGGCGGACTGTAGGTATTCACCGAACAAAGCGGGATCGCAGTCCGTGCGAGCGCAGATGGAACCCTTAACAGGGTTGAAGGCTTCTTGTCCGGCCTTGGAGCCAGCGATCTTCAGCCATGCGGTTGCGCCCTCGGGGTGAGGAGCGCCAACCGCCAGCGTGAAGGAGTCGGACAGGAACTGGAAGACGCCAACGCTGCCGGGAACAGGCGCCCAGCCGTAGTCGGTCATTGGGGCCTTGCCGAGTTCGCGGAAGTACCCTTCAGCCCAGTCGCCCATTACGTTGAAAGCGGCATCGCCATTCACAACGAGTTGAGCAGCATCCTGCCAGGACAAGGAGGCTGCATCAGAATTTGTGTAGGTCAAAACCTTTGCAAAGTTGTCGAGCGCGGCTGTAACTTCAGCGCTGCCCCAGTCAGTCGTGCCATCCCATAGGCCATTGTAGGCGTCAGCGCCAAGAGAGCCAAGCAGGACGGTTTCCATCAGATGCATCTGGGTCCACTGTTCACCCATGGCGAGCGGGGTTACACCGGCGGCCTGGAGGGTATCCATAGCAGCGAACCATTCATCCATGGTAGTGGGAACGGCTACGCCATTGGCTTCCAGAATGGCGGGGTTGTACCACAGCACATTGGCGCGGTGAATGTTGACTGGCACAGAGTATATGTTGCCATCCGCCGAGATGAGTGGGATGAGGGTCTCGGGCATGACAGCCAGCCAGCCCTCGGCTTCGTAGAGATCATTCAGCGGTTCGATCTGACCATCAGCAACATAAGTGCCAATCAACTCCTGGCCAGCATGACCCTGCCAACTGTCAGGTGGTTCGCCAGATTGCAGGCGAGTGGCCAACACGGCGCGCGCATTGGTTCCGGCGCCGCCAGCAACTGTTGCGTTGATAAACTCGATGTCAGGATATTCGGCTTGGAAGATCTTAATCATGGCTTCGAGACCGGCAGCTTCACCGCCGCCCGTCCACCACGAAAATACTTCAACCTGGTTTTTACCAGCCGCTCCGCCGCCACAAGAGGTAAGCACGATCGCGCTCAAGACGAGTGCGGCTACCAGGCTATACCAAAACTTTTTAGACATGATGTTCTTCTCCTTGTTATATATCAAATTGGGTAAGTAGGGTACGTGCTAGGTGTGAGTTTAGCGTTGTTGTATCACCTCCTTTCTGCATGCGTGGGATTTGACAAGATATCATCCACAACAATACTGACAGCTCCAATCAAGACCGCATCGGTTTCAAAGTCCGATAATAAAATATCTACCTTTGGGTTGATATCCGAGAGAGAGTGTTTTGCAGCTGTTTCCTTGATTGAAGGTAGAAGATATTTTCCAACGATACTTAATGATCCCCCCAGGATGATTTTTTCTGGATTAAAGATATCGATCAAGCTTGCAAATCCAAGCCCTAAGGCTGTTCCAGCTTCTGTGAGAGATTCGAGAACCATTTCGTCGCCTTCATCTGCTGCCTGTTTTACCATTGAAATGGAAAGAGGAGTATTGTGCTTTGCCAGTAGACTAGGGATAATACTTTCTCGTTTATCTTCCAGGCGAGTCTGCACTCGCCGGATGATCGCGAGTTGATTGGCGTAGGTTTCCCAACAACCACGATTACCGCAGTGACAAAGAATCTGGTAAGGTTCTGCAATGATGGGTGTGTGTCCAATTTCTCCCGCGAAGCCATCCTTGCCTCGATATAACTTGCCGTTCAAAAATAGACCACTGCCGATACCTATGCCAACAACAACAAAAATAAAATCTTCGCTTCTGCGCGCTGCGCCAAACAGATGTTCCGCAATCGCTGCTGCGTTTGCATCATTTTCAACATATATATTCAACCCGGTGTGCTCAGAGAAAATTTTTCGAAACGGAACATTCCGCCACTGCAAATTTGGGGCGAAAACCAAAACTCCTTTTCCCAAATCGACAGTTCCAGGCATGGAAATACCGAGCCCTAAAGGATAAAGATTCTTCTCTTTGCAAACCTCAATAGCCTCATCAGTCAGTTCTAAAATTTGAGAAATGGTCTTTTCTTGTGCATTTGATGGGTCTACATTTGCCAACTGTCGCCATATGATGTTGCCTGTAAAATCTGTCAATACGACAGCGATAAAACCTACCCCTAACTCAGCGCCAACAATTCCACCCGCCTGCGGATTGATTTCCAGCAGGGTGGCCGGGCGGCCTGTACCCATAGAGTTGATTCCGGTTTCGTGAACCAGTTGGCGCTTCAGTAAATCTTCTACAAGGCTGGATACGGTGGATTTGTTCAGGCCGGTGGCATGTGCAATTTGCGCGCGTGAAACTGGGGCTTCATTATGAATATAGCGAAGCACAAGAGACAAATTGAGCTCGCGCACAAGCGCTTGGTCAGCGGAAGTCGTGTTTTGGGCACACATGGAAATTAGTATGTTGGAGCAACCAACTAAATAGATTATATAATATTTATTTTGGTTGTCAACACCGGAACCCTTAAAAAATTATAAGCATAGGCAATGGTTATCCCGTGCTTATAGGCTGATTAAGAATATTTTACCGAACCATGCAACAATTTTTATCCCATTTCATGCCTCAGTAAATGTGATTGTTTATCCCTTGAGTGCGCCAGCCAACACGCCGCGGATAAAGTATCTACCTAAGAAAAGGAAGCATAACAATGGAACTGCAACCGTCAGTAAAGAAGCTGCCATCTGCAGGTTATAGGGTGATATTGTACTCCCTTGGGTCATTGCCATAGCGACTTGGACGGTCTGCGTTTTTGGTGAGACTAATGTCAATCCAATGAAGAATTCATTCCATACCTGAGTAAAGATGATGATTGCTACAGAGGCATAGGCTGGCAAAGAAATAGGTACAACGACCTTGAAAAATATCTGTATTTTGGATGCTCCGTCTACTTCGGCGGCTTCTTCCAGTTCTCGCGGGATACCCAGGAAAAAGGTTCCCATCAAGACAGAAGCCAATGGCACGTTGATGATCATATAGCATAAAATTAAACCAAAATGCGAGTTGATCAACCCGGTCTTAGCCGTGATCGTGGTCAGAGGAATAATTACCGCTTGGTATGGCAGGTAGAGGGCAATGCCGACCAGAATGAAGATGACTTGGGTAAAAGTAGACTTGGTGCGGCTAAGATAGTATCCTCCCAGGCCTCCAAAGAACGCGGTTAAAAATGTTACAGTAACTGAAATTATTGTCGAATTGATAATGGGGCGCTGCATAGGGATAAGAAAATCCCGGCTACCAAATAAAGCAGCAGTGTAGTTTTGAAACTGCGGTTGATCAGGTAACGCCAGGTAAGTTCTTTGTGTAATTTCCGGTAGCGTCTTCAGGGAGTTGGTAATCATGACATAGATCGGTAAGATATATACGCAGGTTAATATAACCAGAACGACCAGAACAATGAGCTTAAGGGTTGTGTTTTTGCTTTTCATTCGAACCACTTCCTAAATGCATAAAGGGTATACGGAATGACAAGAATGAATGCTATGAGAAAAATGATTACACCAATCGCAGCGCCTGCAGATGCCAGGCGCTGATCATATGTGGTGACAATCATGTTCGTTGCTAATACGTCCGTTGCGATACCTGGCCCCGTCCTGGTTACGATCCAAACAATGTCAAACACTTTTAGAGAGCTGATCAGCAAAAGCGATACTAATACCAGAATTCCAGCACGGATATTGGGGATGATCACCGAGAAAAGAATCCTGAGCTTGGAAGCCCCATCTACAATTGCAGCTTCGATCATTTCTTGTAGTTCAGTGGTGCGGAAAGAAGATTGAACAATAATGACAGAAAAACCCAAATACTGCCAGATAAAAATCACAATCAACCAATAGGTTGCTGTGCTTGGATTGTTGGTAAACGCAAAAGGAGATTGAATACCCAATGACCCGAGTATGGTATTGAACACACCCTTCTCTGGCTGGTACATCCATGACCAGATCGTCCCTGTTACCACAAACGACATGGCTACAGGATAGAGGATGAGCGTTCTGACGTATGCTTCAACCCCTGGGAAGGGAGCCAGTTCAAGAAGGTAAGCCAGGAAAATCGCGGCCATTGCAGTAGGCAGCACCCCTAAAATGAGCCATTTTAAGTTATTCTGGACATCGACCCAAAAACGGCTCTGGCCAAATAAAAATTGGTACCATTTCAAGCCAGTGAAAGTGTAATCTGCATTGATATTGACCCAGTTCGCCATGGAAACATAAAAATTCCAGACCAGGGTGCCATACAGGATGAGCAAAAAAACTAGAAGAGGCAATGTAAATACCATAAATTCTGAAAATTTTGCCCATATTTTACGAAGCTGATGCGATTTTATTGCAGACATATTGATCCCTGTGCTCGATTATTTTATTCGATAAGAGAATAGTTCACTGTCATATTCAGGTAGGGACACACGAAAAGCGTGCGTCCCTACCTGTTGAATATTACCAACCTACCTGATGAACCTTTGTGCACAAGGCGGTTGGTCATGCTGACTATATTACGGCCACTGATACCAGGCTGCGCCTTCCTTGACGTTGTAGACTTCCATCATGTCGACGGTTGCCTTAATGGTTCCTTCAACATCCGGGGTCGTATCGGCGAAGAAAGTCGAGATGATGACCCGGTATTGCACCTGAGCAGCATTGGGCAGTATGGTCCCGTGCTGATCGAGGATCAGTTTGTCAGGATTGTTGCTTACATATTCCTGCATCTCCTGGCGGATGGGATCCGGGAATTCCGTCGGATTGATATCATTGCGAGCGAACAAGCCGCCCTGGGTGACATCGGTCGGGATCTGCAGTTCAGGAGAGGCTACAACACTCAGCCAGTCCTGGCACTCTTGTGGATCGGGAGCGCCGACGGTGCAGCCATAGGTGTCCGGGTGGAAGAGCAGGATGCGATCAGGCACCGTAGGATAGTTCACAGCGCCAAAATCAACACCCGGTTGCCAGTTGGAGCCTTTGACGAATGCGCCGATAGCCCAGGTGCCCATGATGGTCATGGCGGCCTGTTCAGATCCAACTGCGCTGACGGCCTGGTCCCAGGTCAGGCTGGAGTGATCACTCATGTTGGAGTAAGCCTGCAAGGCAGCGAATTTCTCCAGCGACTCTTTGTAGATGGGATCATTGGCAACGTCAATTTCACCCTTGAGGAACTGGACGTAGTACTCAGGACCACCCAATTCCAGCATGATGGTATCAAGTACAAAGACGTCGGACCAATTGTCCTTGGACCCTACTGCGAGGCAAACCATGTCGGGCTTGGCAGCCTGGATGGCCTCGCAGGCAGCGACAAATTCATCATATTTGGTCGGAGCACTGAGACCTAACTCCTCGAACAATTTCTGATTGTAGTACAGAATATTTTCGAGATGCATGTTCAACGGAACAGAATAGGGATGCCCGTTGATAGTGACTGCGTTGAGCAGCGGCTTGGGAATCACGCTGGCGTAATCATTTTCCGCGTAGAAATCATCCAGCGGTTCCAGAACATTGCTGTCTACATAGTCTTTTAGCTCTGCACCGCCCAGAGTCTGGAACGTGTCCGGCGGGATGCCAGCCGTAATGCGGGCTTTTAGAACAACACGGTGCTCGGTGCCGCCGCCGCCGGGAACTGGGTTCTCAACAACTGTGACATCAGGGTAGGCAGCATTCATAGCCGCGAACATGGCATCAGCGGCCTCGCGCTCGCCGGGTGCTGTCCACCAGTGGAAGATTTCCAGCTTCTTCTCCTTGGGTTCAGGAGTTGCCGTGACCACTACTGGTACTTCCACTTTCACTTCCTTCGTCTCAATAATTGTCACCGGTTCGGGTGCTGGACCACAGGCAGAAAGTACCGTTGTCGTGATCATCAGTACAGCGATCAGGCTATACCAGATCTTCTTAGACATGTTTTCTTCTCCTTTTTTTATAGATGCTAATGACATTGGTAAAACAAAATTTTGTATCTATATATCTAATGGCACCTCCTTTTCATTGCGTGAAATTTGAGAAAATGTCGTCCAGTATGTTGGAAACCCAGCCGATCAAGCTTGCAACTGTGCTGGAGGACGTGAAAGGAACCTAAACCGGTGCTTCGAACCTTCAAGGATGATTATGGATACAGATAAAATTCGCGGCTAAACGACTTTCAGTAAAATTAAATTGCGACAGGTAATAATAATAAGTTGGGGGATACAACTAAATTATATAGTTTTAATTTTGAATGTCAACACCGCAATTCCAAAATAAAAACGTAGAGTATGGCACCTAAGAGAGCATTTCAATTCATAAAGTATTGCTTATAGAGATTATGAATCTATTTTCCCTTTCTCACAGAACTTTTGCGAACAATTAAACGAGGCTCTAACCATGAAATGTCTGGCTCAAGAATTTCACCAGCCTGCTGCGTTTGAATTAACGTGCTTATCTGATTAACGGCCATGGCACCAAGCTTGTGTGTGTCCTGGCGAATCGTTGTCAACGAGGGGTAAAAATAAGCCGCTTCAGGGATATCATCGAAGCCAACGATGCCAAGATCTTCAGGGATATTCAGCCCAAGGCGTCGAGCAGCCTGTAAAGCGCCTACTGCCATCTGGTCATTGGAAATAAAAACTGCATCAATTTCAGGATCTCGGTCTAATAAAGTATGTAAACCCACATCACCACTGGGAGGATTCCAATCTCCTTCAACAATCAGGGAGTCAACATCTGAGTAATCTGCTTCTGCTATCACTTTTCGCCACCCAGCTAAACGTTCCTGAGCTTCCCACCAGCCACCGGGCCCTGTAATAGTTCCGATTCGTTGATATCCCTGTTTTACCAAATGCTCAGCAGCTAACCTCCCGCCAAGTCGGTTATCCAAAGCAGAAACAAAGTCTGAACCGTTTTGCTCCTTATTGATGTAAACGATCGGGGTTTGTATCTTAGAGAGCTTTTCCGCTAACCAACCAGAGGTATTAACATCGGCGGGTACTGCCCAGATTATTCCTTCAACTCGGCGCGAGAGCAAATCATAAAGGATACTTTCTACCCGCGAGGGTTCAACCCGATCGATCAAACTGAGTATTAGAGAAAAGCCCAATTCATCCGCTTTGTTTTCAATTCCCGTAAGAACGCTAGACGAGCCGTAATAAACCAGGCCATGACCGACAACCCCAAGAGTATTGCTGCGCCCTCGACTTAAACTTCGGGCAAAGATATTGGGGGAATATCCAAGAGCAGCAATCACTTGTTGCACATGCGCACGCGTTTCTGCTGAAACATCCGAGCGATCATTCAACACACGGGATACAGTCTGTGTAGAAACGCCTGCAACACGTGCAACATCTTTTATGGTGACTTTTTCTTTAGGCATGATGTTCGGAAGAGGTTATCGTTCACGTTATCGGTAACGATTTGTGGTTTCATAGTAGCATTTTGTCATTGTCAGTTCAAGTGATATTTGTCATGTTTTTCAAAATTTCCCCTGTGCAAGGATAAATTTTGTTCAATCCAGCCAATAACCGAATCTCGGTTGTTGTATCTATCCTTCGTTATCGCTAACGTTATCGGAAACAATGTGGATAGAGAACCAATCTCTTCACACTACTTTGCGTCTTGACAACGGTCAGGTTATTTCAGCGCATCCCGCCAACATAACGGGTTGCTATCGTTATACCGGTCTTAATCGCATCAGTGCCAGGATTGCGAAAATGAATAGAAGAGTTGGGAAACAGGATAGTTCATCAGGCTCTGCTGCTGTGCTTTCTGGAATCAGTTCTGCCAGCATCGCCATTTTGGTGGCATTCTCTCCTGCGCAATTTGTGCCGCCGCTCTCCGGGCAGCGATTGACATGAACGCAGGAACCGTCGTCTGAAAGAATATAGTCGGTCATGCCACGCACCAGGACGCCTTCGACCTGGTAGGTGTCTGTGTTTATGACAGGAGATCCCGAGTTGCTTCCGAAGGTATCGAGATTGGCGACAAAGAAAGGGTCGCTGGCTATGTTGCTTATGACAAAGGCGTCAGATGCAATCTTCATAGGCAGGCCAGATGGATATCCTAAAACAGCAACATGATCTTGAGCCTCGAGATGATCGCCCGCTGCATAATCAAGGCCTGCCCGACCAGTAGGGCGATCCAGTTTGATGATTGCGTAATCCAGGTATTGATTGTCCTGCCTGGGGGGTACTTGTGCAATGACCTCTGCGCACTTGAAGACGTTATCCCTGGTTAGCGCTGCCATTGAATTATCAGATTCCATGCGGAAGCCAAATACGATGCTTGTATCAGAACAGGCTGTTTTTTCAAGGCAATGCCCTGCGGTTACCAGGATATCTTCTCTTACCAGGAAGCCGGTACAAAAGCCAGGAGCGATCTGTGAAGTAAATAATTCGCCCGTACACATGGGCGTATTTGCGCCTTTCACAAGCCACCCCATCTCACTCATTTCGTTAAGTGTATATCCTTGCAACGTGACTAAATTTCTTGAGATTTTCACTTGATCTTTGTGTACGAAAATGGCTACGGAGGTT
>Ga0105100_10001829_pt1 | contig 12444 bp, 12 predicted proteins | sample PPLLak12cMay2015_2_FD_87033 | JGI IMG/M metagenome (GOLD analysis project Ga0105100, IMG submission 87033) | Freshwater sediment microbial communities from Prairie Pothole Lake near Jamestown, North Dakota, USA - PPLs Lake P8 Core (1) Depth... | ecosystem: Environmental > Aquatic > Freshwater >... | reverse complement strand
TCGGTGGAGATGTGCACCAGGCGCGCTCCGCCCCTGGCGACATCCGTCGCCAGCACGGCGGGTATCTCTGTATTCACTTTTTGGGCCAGGACCGGGTCGGCTTCGCAGGCATCAATATTCGCCAGCGCCGCGCAGTGGATTACCCAATCGGGCTGCGCCTGATCGAGTACCTGATCCACAGCGCCTGGGGCAAGTAAATCGCCAGGCAGCACAGTGAATGCAGGGGTGTTAAGTAAGTGGTCCTTGGCTGTTCCATAAACTACATGTTTTGCTGCGGTCTCCAAGGCCAGGTTCAGGCCGAGCAGACCACTGGCTCCGGTGATGAGGATGCGCATAATTCCTTAACTACTGAAGGCGGGTACTGAAAAAAGCAAGCCTTTTCAGCACTCGCCTTCAGGCGCGTCATTCGTCGCCAGTCCATTCGCCTCCCACCGTTTCAAACGGGGAAATCATTGTGTGGATCTCTTCGATCGTCAGCCACTGTGGGTTGGTGTCGCTGGCATAGCGGAAGCCGTCTGGCAGCGAGTTACCTCTCTCTTGCCACTCGTGCCCGAACCACAGCTCAGCAGTAGGCTGGACAACATACATTTCGGCAGTCTCGACGGTCGTGCGCGCTTCATCCTCGTGGATGAGCACCTCGTGCAGTTTCTCGCCAGGGCGGATGCCGATCACTTCGATGTTGGCCTGAGGGGCAATGACCTTTGCCAGGTCGAGGATTTTCATGCTGGGGATTTTTGGCACAAACACCTCCCCGCCACGCATCTCTTCGGTGGTACGAATGACGAAGCGCACGCCCTGTTCCAGGGTCAGCCAGAAGCGGGTCATGCGGTCGTCAGTAATGGTCAGCTTACCGTCATGACGCTGGCGGATAAAGATGGGTATGACGCTGCCCCGGCTGCCAACCACGTTGCCGTAGCGCACGCAGCTAAAGCGGGTGACCGTCCCGGCGGCGTAGGCGTTGCTCTGTACAAATAGCTTCTCGGCAGCCAGCTTGGTGGTGCCGTATAAATTCACCGGGTTGACTGCTTTATCGGTGCTCAAAGCCATCACGCGTGGCACGCCCAGGTCCAGGGCAGCTTCGATCACATTACTGCTGCCCAGGATATTGGTTTTGATCGCTTCCATTGGGTTGTACTCGCAGGCTGGCACCTGCTTGAGGGCGGCCGCGTGGATGACGATATCCACGCCGTGCATGGCACGCCTGAGGCGATCCAGGTCGCGCACATCTCCGATGAAATACCGCAGGCTGGGATGGTTAAAGCCACCGACGCGCATCTCGTGTTGCTTGAGCTCATCGCGGCTGAAGATGATCAGCTTGGCGGGTTGGTACTCGCGCAGCATGATCTCAACAAATTTTTTACCAAAAGACCCGGTACCACCGGTGACCAGGACGACTTGTTTGGTCCAATCCATTGTTATGCCTCAATCAAATTATTCAATGTCATTCCGAACGGAGTGAGGAATCCCTGTGTTCCATACCAATCAATCTTCTTGATTGGCAAATCGAGACGTTTGTTTAGGGTCTGTTTCCTCATATCAATCCTCTGCCAGATCTTTCCATTGCGGGTTCATGGATTGTATCAATTCAAACTTCTTGCTCCTCCGCCAGCCTTTAATCTCTTTCTCCCGTGCAATTGCAGCGTTTATATCCGTTGTCTCTTCGAAATATGCCAGCCTAACAACATTGTACTGTTGGGTGAATCCCTTAACTAGTTTGTGCTCGTGCTGGTAGACCCGTAGACGCAGGTCATTGGTGATGCCTGTATATATAGTGCCGCTTCGACTGTTCATGATGTAGACATAATACGTCATGTTTTTTGTCGTGTTGCATTCAAACCAGCCCGGGTTACATGGGGCAACACTCTCAGGGATTCCTCGCTACGCTCGGAATGACATTGATGGGGATTGCCTCATCTTCTGATCGTTAAACCTTGCCCATTCTAATGACAATCAGCGGGTACTGGCCGATCTTGCCGTAGTAACGCGGATTGCGCTCCTCCAGCCAGTAAAGCAGGCGCAGCCACCAACGCCCGCCCAGCCAGGGGTGAACCAGGGTGCGCAGGAAGCGCACGCTCACGCTGCGCCATACGAAAATCTCCAATGGCATCTCGGCTGCAACCGCAGTTTGCACCCAGTGGTAATCGTGCCGGTTGGTAAAGGTGCCTTTTTGATTGCCGTCGGAATCCAGCTTCGATTTCTTGGGTTTTCGGGGTGCTCTAGGCTCACCCCGCAAGCGGGCGGCAAGCGAGCGAATTCTCTGGCTCAGGCGCATCAGCGGCTCAAATGCGTTCACCAGGCGGCTGGAGGGCCAGCCATTGACGACCGCAGCCGTACGCTCAGGCGCCAATACACGGTACAGCTCGCTATACGCCTGCAAGTGCTGCTCTTCCGGCAGGTGATGGATCGTGTGCAGGGAGACTACCCCATCAAATACATCTTTCTTGAAGGGCAGGTAAGCCACGTCGGCTACAACGTACAATCCGTGGGAACCGATCCGCTTGCGAGCTGCCTGTAACGCGGTGGTAGAGATATCGGCGCACACCCGGTAATTGTAGCCGCGAGAATACTCCAGATATTCAGGGTACTGGATCGGTCCGGAGCCAGCATCCAGCAAAAACCGTCCGGAAGAGGCCAGGTGGCGGGAAACCCGCAAGTGGCAGCGGTGGATGTACTCGGCTGATACCGGGCGCAGGTCTTCATAATGAGCGTTCTGGTACAGACCGTCTCCAATCTCCTGCCAGCCGACCTGATCGTAAAACTCGCGCACCTGTTGTTTCACGTCTGTGGGGGTGCTCATAGCAGCTGCATCTCCACCGGGCGGGTGGCCCAATCGATGGGCTCGCCAGCCAGATAACTGAAGGTGTCTCCGAATTGCGCCTGCCCTTCCTGAGATAATGCCCGCCCCAGAGAATAGTCCTGCAACTCATTCCAAAAGTGAAGCAGGTGCCAGGGGAACGGCTGGGGGTACTCGAAGAAGAAGCGATAGGCGTAGTTCCATGCCTGATCCACCTGAGAAGGGGGCAGGCGGTAGGAGCCCGGCTCTGCCAGGAGGCGCTCCAGCAGCTTATCGTGCGCCTGCCAGGAGTCGGGATCCAGGGTGAACCCTTTGCCGCGATAGTGGGTCTGTCCGGCGACTACCACCGGCACGCCGCTCATCGCCATCTCCATACCGACCGTGGTGGTATAAACAAGCCCAAGATCGGCAGCCTCTACCAGGTCGTAGGTATTGACCGGATCATCGGCTGCCACCAGGTGGATATGTCCTGGCAAGTCAGGCTGTGCCTGGTGCAAGACATCGGCAACTGATGGACCTTTGGTGTAGCGCTCTCCGGGGTGGATGCGGACAATCAATTGCACGTCTGAGCGGGTGGAGAAGAATGCAACCGTACGCTGCAACCACTCCGTCATGCTACCAGTAAAGACCTGCCTGCCGAGGGTCAGGCTATCGCCGATGACGTTGGCAGCCAGCAGCGCCACAGGGCGTTGATCCAGATTCAAAGCCGCCCGTACCTGGGCTTCTCCCTGGCTGGGCAATCCTTGCCAGCGGCGAGAGAAGTTACCCCACAGGTCGGCGCGCTGGCGAGAGGTGTACAGGGCGCGGGCTGCTTCCATTTGGGCGTGGCTGAGGGGGATCTCTCGGCGCGCATGCCACAAGGGATCGGTCTCCTGGCGCATGACCTCGGCGTTGTTTGCCAACCAGATGCGGCCGCGCTGCTCACCGAACTCGTAAGTTACCACTGGAATATCCAGGTAACGGGCTGCCTGGTAGATAGCACCCATCTCCAGGATGCTGCCGTTGGGGGTGAGCAAGACCTGCGGGCGCAGGTCCTGTAGCAGGGACAGCCCCGCCTGGGCTGCGAAGAAATTGCGCTCGAGCCTCAGGCGGTACAGCGGGTCATCTTGAGCCACATCTTCGACTTGTAGGGTGTATTGCGCATCTCGCAATGAAACTTCTTGGACGGCATTCTCCAGCTCTGGCGGAAGATCGATTTGCCTGGAAGAATCCAATAGAGAGATGGTTTTTAGCAGCGGTGCAGCCTGATGAAGCACCGTTTTACTGTAAGCATTATGGCGGCGCAGGTCAAAACGGTTGATCGGCTTGAGCCAGTTGGCATAGGGCAGGTAAGCCAGGCTGACCTGGTGTCCTTGCCCAGCGAGCGCCAGACCCAGCAATACGGCATGCTCGATCCAGTAGCGCAGAGTGGCAAAGATCAGCACCCGCTTGCCCGCTGGAGAGCGCCGGGCAGCAGTATCGGCCTCGACGAGCCACTGCGGCAGCCACTTCTCTGTGCGGCGCAAGGAGAAGCTCTTGCTAAGCGGTTTGCCATTCTGGCGAAGCTGCCAGTAAAGCTCGGCGGTCAATGGGATCTCGCCCAGAATGCGTTTAACGCCTGCCTTATTCATCCCGCCGTCCTGATGCCCCGGGCACAGAGTGCGTGCCCATAGGGGAGTGATCGTTGTGTTGAATTTGCCAATCCAGGCGCGGGCGGATCGCTCCCAGGCGCAATTCGCCCCATTGCATGCCCGGCGCGCCCGAGGGGTCGATGGTGAAAGTCAAGGCGTTCTCGTACTGGAAATAGCGGCGCTGGCGAAATGTGCTGGCGTTGACGCCGATAATGTAGCGCCCCTCGTTGAGAAAATCTGCCGGGATGGTGCAACGGCTGAGATAATTCCCGGCAGGGCGGTTGGTGTAGGTTTCATATTGCTGCTGGTCATCCGTATCGAAGGAGGTGAAGATCTGCTCACCCTGGGTGGTCAGCAGGTAGATTCCCACCCGCAACCCGTTAATAGCTGCCTGTAAGCGATATTCGATCTCGATATGAAGCGGCTCAACGGAGCGCAGGGTATCGACGATTGCTCCCTGGGGATTGCGCACCCGCAGTGCAATGGGGATGAAGGGGTGCGAGTCTGCCGGGATCTCGTCCGGTTGCCAGGTGTGCTCACCGCTCTGGGCGTATCCAGACGAGAGGTAATAATCTACCGCTTGAGCGGAGGGCGCCCGCAACACCAGCCTGCCTTTCTCCAGCACAATCGTTTCCTGGGTGAGGCGCAGGATGGCAGACATATTGTGGCTGACGAAGAGCACCGTCCTGCCCTGCCCGGCGACATCACCCATCTTGCCCAGGCACTTGCGTTGAAACTCGGCATCTCCTACTGCCAGCACTTCATCCACAACCAGGATTTCGGGCTCCATGTGAGCGGCAACCGCGAAAGCCAGGCGCAAGTACATGCCGCTTGAATACCATTTGACGGGGGTGTCGATAAACTTTTCTACGCCAGAAAACTCGACGATCTCATCAAATTTCCGGTCGATCTCGGCACGCTTCATCCCCAGGATAGCGCCGTTCAGGGCAATGTTCTCTCTACCGGTTAGCTCGGGGTGAAAGCCAGTACCCACCTCCAGCAGCGAACCCACCCGCCCGTGGATTTCCGCGCTTCCCTTGGATGGCTCGGTGACGCGGGAGAGAATCTTGAGCAGCGTGCTTTTGCCTGCGCCGTTGCGGCCGATCACACCCAGCACTTCGCCTTTTTGGACCTCGAAGCTGACACCATCCAGTGCCCAGATGGTGTTGGTTGGGGTGAAGCGGCGTCTGGTTAATGCCCGGATTGGCGCTTTGGTGGCGCTGACCAGGGTGTCGCGCAAGGTCTGGTAACGGGCGACCTGCGCACCAATGCGATATTTCTTTCCCAGATCTTCAACCCGAATAGCGATATTGTCGCTCATATCCATGTATATCCAAAACTATCAAGCCGAGTGGTCAGCGAATCGTGCCCGTCTTACACCAGGTCGGCAAAGGTGCGCTCCATCCTGCGGAAGTAATACATGCCAGTGATCAAAACGATGACCGTGATGATGCTGGAGATTAACAGGGTTCCGATTTCGGGTGCCGGGGCATCCAGCAAAGCCCAACGGAACCCTTCTACTACGCTGACCATGGGATTCAATGCGTACAACCACTGCCATTCCTCGGGGACGACACTTTCTGAATAAGCAACCGGCGTGACCAGCAACCAGAGCTGGGTCAGGAAAGGCAGGATGTAGTTCACATCACGGTAGAGCACATTGAGAGCAGATAGCCACAAGCCGAAGCCCAGGGCGGTTGCCAGAGCCAGCAATAGAAAGAAGGGTAAGGTGACGATGGCAAGGGTAGGTGCAAAACCGTAGAACAACATCATGAATATCAGAATCACGAACTGGATGGCAAAATCTACCAGCCCGCCCAGCACTGAGGCGAGAGGGATGATCAGGCGGGGGAAGTAGATTTTGGTGATCATGCTGCGATTGGCCAGCATGGAACGACCGGTGTCGGAGAGCGCCTTGGCGAAAAGCCCCCAGGGCAAAAGGGCGGTGAAGGTGAAGATCGGGCGCGGGATGCCATCGGTGGGCATGTTAGCGAAGCGCCCGAAGATCAGGCTGAGCACCACCATGTTGATCAAGGGTTGCAGGATCGCCCAACCTGCACCCAACACAGTCTGCTTATAACGCACCTTGACATCCCGCCAGGTGAGGAAATAGATCAGCTCTCGATAGCGCCACAGGTCAGCCAGATTCAAACGAATCCAGCCACGGGAGGGCTTCAGGAAAACAACTTCTTCGGGGGTTTTGCGGGTAATCGCAGAATCAGACATAAAGATACGCTTTTGTAATTTATTAACCGGATACCTGCAATCGTTTTTGGCGGTACCACTCAATCGTGCGCTGCAAGCCTTCTTCAAAGCGCATTTGCGCCTTGAAGCCGAAATATTGCTCTGCGCGGCTGGTGTCTAGGGCGCGGCGCGGCTGCCCGTTGGGCTGGCTGGTATCCCAAATAAATTGTCCCTGGTAGCTGGTCAGGCGGGCGATCAGCTCGGCTAATTCACGGATGCTGATCTCCATGCTGGAGCCCAGGTTGACTGGCTCGCTGCTGTTATAGCGCTCAGCGGCAAGCAGGATACCTTCGGCTGCATCTTCAACATATAAAAATTCTCGGGTGGGTGTGCCGTCACCCCATAACACGACCTGGGAGTTGCCCCGCTCTTGCGCCTCAACGCACTTACGGATCAGAGCGGGGATGACGTGCGAGGTCTCTAGATTGAAGTTGTCGCCTGGGCCGTACAGGTTGACCGGCAGCAAATAGATGGCGTTGAAGCCGTACTGCTCGCGGTAGGTTTGCGCCTGCACCAGCAGCATTTTCTTTGCCAGCCCATAGGGTGCATTGGTCTCTTCGGGGTACCCGTCCCACAAGTTCTCCTCTCGGAACGGCAAGGGGGTGAATTTGGGATAAGCGCAGATGGTGCCCAGGGCAACAAATTTGCTCACCCCCCGCTGCCAGGCCTGGTGCATGAGCTGAACGCCCATCATCAAGTTGAGGTAGAAGAAATCTGCCGGGCGTGAGCGGTTGGCGCCGATGCCTCCCGCCAGGGCTGCCAGGTGGATCACAATGGTTTCCAAATCGCCGGTGGACAGGGCGTCAGTGTACATCCGGTTGATATCGGCGATATTGACCAGGTCGTACTCCTCGATGCGCGGCACGAATATCTGGGCTGCCTGGCGTCGGATCAACTTGTTGATGACAAAAGAGCCGAGGAACCCGGCGCCTCCAGTGACGATGACGCGCTTGTCCTCCCAAAATGGATGAGGGCTGGCGGCTGATTGCTGAAGGTTATGTGTCATGGGTTATCCCTTCTGTTTGTGGGCAACAGATTTTCCATGGAGTTTTCATTGGACGATAAACTGGGCATTGCGGTAGCGCGGGTTATACGGCTCGCGGATCAGTCCAGCACGCAGCGCGTTCAATATCTCGCGTACGCCGTCATCCAGCTTGAGCGTGGTCTTATAGCCAAGCCGGGTGTGTACCCTGGCAAACGAGACGGTAATATCACCCATATCACCGCCAAAGGTCATGTCCTTGTAATGGACGGTAGTCTCCGGGATGCGTTTCAGGATGGCAGCGACAACCTGGTTCTTGGTGAGATTGTCCTCATCGCTGCCCAGGTTGAAAATCTGGTGGGAGATTTTCTCCAGAGGGGCATTCAGACCAAGGATCAGCCCTTGGACAGCATCGCGAATGTGGATAAAGGCGCGCGAGTAGCCGCGCTGGTAGATCAGCAGTTCGCGTTTTGTAAAGGCATCCAGGACGAACTGGTTGACGATCATATCGAATCGGGTGCGGGGAGACAGCCCGTAGAGTGTGGCGGCGCGGTAGATGAGCGGAGCGGTGGATGAGTCAGCCTGTTCCATCAGGAAACTCTCTGAAGCGGCTTTGGTTTCGGCGTACAGCGATTGCGGATTGAGAGGCGTATCTTCATTGACCGGTGAGCCAGACGAGGATAAGCCATAGACGGTGTAAGTAGAAGCGTAAATGAAACGTTCCGCACCGAGCTGAACGGCCTGCTCGTATGTGCGTTGGGTGGCGTCCACGTTGTATCGCCAGGCGACTTGTTGCCCTACCGCCTGGCAGGCTGGAAACCCGGCAATTGCTGCCAGGTGGATCACAGCCTCCGGCGCAGGCCAATCTTTACGAACGGCAGCCATGACAGCTCGTGGCTCATAGGTGTCGGCTTTGGAGAAAGTGAAATTGGGGTGGGGTAAATACGCCAGCAGCGATTCGCCGCCAAATAATAAATCATCCACCACTGTAACCCGATAGCCGCGGCATAACAGCTCCCCGGTTAGATACGAGCCAAGATAGCCGGCGCCGCCTGTGATCAGGATATGCCTCTCCTGGTTCATGGTGATATTTTCTCCGGCATGCGCAGTTGCACTTTCATTCCGGTTACTTCGATGACCGGCAGCGATGGGTTTGTCCCGTCCGGAGAGATGACGACATCGATGCCTTGCTCTAGGCAAGTCAGCCGGCAGATATCGGCAATATCGCCTTCGCCAGTGATTTGCACCTCGCGGTAGCCAGCTTCCTTGATCTCAGCCAGAAGATCGCGCACGCGCAGGCGCGTCCGGCGGTATAGATGCATGGATGTCTCGATGTAGTTAACCGTCAGTCGGGCGCGAAATGCCAGCCCGTCTGGGGTGATGATATAGCGCAGCTTGCGCCGCTGGGCGCGCTTGACTTTCACGTAGCCTTTAGCGATAAAGCGCTTGATATGCCAGTTGACTGTTCCGACCGCGACCCCCAGCAAGGCGGCCAGGGAAGCCTGGGTCACATCGGGGTCACGTTCGATTTGCTCGAGCAGGATTAATTCGCGGGCAGGATCGGGTTGAGTTTCCATAAAGCTCCAAAATTCAGCCGTTGAATTATAACCCGAGACTGAGACAGGTCAAGGGGTGAATTTAGATTTATGACATCCTTAAATGGGAAGCCCAAAATGATTTGGCGGGGTATCACGAATAACAGGGGCTGTTGTTCAACGCAGGCGATAAACGCGGGCGTATTCCAAACCATCGATCGAGAAAATTTTCTCTGGTGTTTGGGCAGCAAAAAACTCTAAAAATTCCTGGCTGGGAAGCTGGCGCTGCCATTGGTGGACGTACAACACGAGATAATCCAGACGGGGCAAATCTTGCGGGTTGGCGGGAAGATCTTGCTGCTGCGTTTTACCCCGGAAAATATAGGAGAAAGGTCCATCTGGATACCAGGAGGCAACGCTGAGCTTTTCTGCATCCGGCTTGCTGTTCAGGTAACGGGCAGCCTGGTCGAGTCCTTCGCCCCAGCCGATCATCATAACCTGAGGCGCATGCCGGCTGCCGCCTGCAAGCGGGTTGTAGTAGCTAAAGTAGTATGGGTAGGTCTGCCCGGCGCTGACCCCCTGGGCAATAACAACCACCGCCAGGATTGCCACACCACCCAGCCATTTCAGCCGGTGCCCGGCATTGGCTGAAGAAGCTTGTGGCTTTTCCAGGAGCGGTTTCAGGATGGCTACCCACCCCCAGCCTGCCAGGATGTTGAGCGGGGCGAACACCGGCAGCAGATAGCGGTCGAATTTTTTCGCACCCAGGGTCATAAAAACTGTATAGGAGAGCACGAAGAGCCCCAGGTAGAAGATGATCCACTTTTCCTGGCCTGTCAGCATGAATCTGCGCGGTATGGCCAGGGCAATGATCAGCAACAGCAAGCCAGCAAGCACCAGCGGGGTTGTCCGCCAGAAGAAATTTACCGGATAAAAGCGCCAGTCTGAGATGCCCGCCTGGTAGACTGAGCCGTTGAAGAAGGTAATTGAATCATGACCTTCGGAAGCATAGCTGGCAGCCGCGGTGAAGATCTGTTGTAAAGTATCCAGTGGGTTCACCCACATGGCAGGCCATAAAATCACAAATACCGCCGCCCCGATACCCGTCCAGATCAAAGCCGGGATGGCATACCCCCGAAAAATCTTTTTCCAGCTTAGCGGGTGTTCAGTCCGCCAGGCGCGGGTGATCTCGACAATGCAGACGATGCCGATGAAGGGCAGCAGGAATAGACCGGGTGATTTGGTCAACCAGCTCAGCCCGGCAGCCCCAGCGGATAGGCTAAGATCGAACCAGCGCCTGCCCCGATAAAGGTAATTGAGCCAGGTAAGGACGGATAACAGCATCAGAGCGCTCAGCAGGCTATCCAGGTGCAAGAGTCTCGATAGGGCGATCAAGAAAGGATCGAAAGCGATCAGCAAGAAGCCAATGAATGCGGGCAAATGGCCGATCAGGCGGATAGCTGCCAGGTAAGCCAGGGCAAGGACGATCAGGATGGCGGCAACATCCAGCCTGCGGCCCGTTTCCAGCAAATCGAGGGCGCTGGCACCGTGATTTTCCAGGTAACGATGAAACTGTTGCGGGCGTTCTTGCTGTCCGGGACCCTGGGTGACGTAACTGGGATAGCGATACAGAAAACCTGCCGCGCCAGCCCACATGATGGTAACACCGGGGTGCTCTTTCTGGTAAGTGTTGGCAAAGTCCTTTTGAGCCAGGGAAAGGAAAAAATTGGCCGAGCGCATCAGCCATTTGGACTCGTCGGGGGTCACAAAGCGGTCCAGGGCTGTTGCCCGGGGCAGCCCCATAGCCAGCAGCACCACCAGCAAGGTGAGGGTTTTGAGCCAGAATTCCCGGTTTGGTTTCATAACGAGAGGAGTGATCTTTCAGGACTAAGCAATTGTGCCTGCCCGGTGTATATATCTCTCAAGGGCTGAACGGCAACGTGCAAGATCCGGGCTCAGAGCGCGGCTTGAGCAACTGGATCTTCAGCTCGCGGAAGGTTCTGAACGGTTCGTAATAGCACAAAATGGGTTCAGCAACATTTTTGACCCAGGCGTCGTTCTCCTCGCCAAAACTCTTCGCACGCCCTTTGTAACGAACTGCCAGGGGCTCGCTGACAATCAGGGCGAAACGCTGGTTCTTCAAGTCCTGGTGGAATTGCCCAAGATAGTTCGGGTTATTTGCCATTGCCATCTCCATTAAGAAGACTTTTTCGTACTCAGGCACCAGCGGTACGGATCTGATCAAACCATACGTCAGCAGCTGCCTCTCCGAAATAAAGAGCGCTTCATTGCTGCTCTGATAAGCAGCATTAGCCAGGCTATCGATAGCCGCCAGCGCCCGATCTACCCGCTGGCGGTCAATCGGCGGGGTGACAGGTCCTGTGATCAAGGTCAGGTACACTGGCAGCACCAAAATATACAAGATTACGATCCAAGGCAGGCGCGCGGCTGGCTCTCCCGGTATGGGTGGAGATTCTGTTTCCAAATCCGGAGTGCTCCTAGCATAGTAACACCACCCGCCGATCACCAGGAGCAGGGTCAGGTAAGCATCTAAGTTGTGCAGGTTGCTGCCGCCGCCGATCTTGGTGCTGACCACTACCCCCCCGGCAAGCAAGACCAGCAAGATTGCCATTATCCCTGCCCAACGGATGGGATGGTATGCTTTCCACTGTCCTGCCAGGCTGGCAATGATCACCCAAAGCAGCGGCGAGGAGACCAGCAGTACTGCAGGCAAGACACCCATCGGGTAGGTGGGGTTGGGTAGCAACCGGTACCAGAGCAAGTCGGAGGTGAAGCTCGATGAGAACTGCTCTACCGGATTCCCAGAAGCAAAGGCATACAGCGTCTGGACAGCGAAGGCAACCAGGGTGCCTGCACCCACCCATAAGACCGGCTTAAGTAAATAGCGCCAAACCGGACGTTCCGCCAGGGTCTCTTCCAGAAAATAGATCGTTGCGGCGAGCATCCCCGGTACGGGGAACCAGTTGATGCGGCTGATGCCGGCCCAAATCGACGCCAGGAGGACTGCCGCGAAGGTCTTCCACGGGTTGCGCCGGTCGTAGCCAAGCAGGACAATAATTACCGTTACCTGGAGATGGTAATAGACCGGCCCAATCAGCAGGAACAAAAAGCTCCAAGCCAGGAGAACCCAGCGTTTCAACGGATCACAAATCGCTAACCGGCGGGTCAGCAGATATGAAGTTAAGAAGGTTGTTCCCAGCCATAAAAATACCTGCCACAACCTGTGCAGCCACAGAGGTGAATCAGGAATCAAGAAAG
>Ga0105100_10001828_pt1 | contig 12451 bp, 11 predicted proteins | sample PPLLak12cMay2015_2_FD_87033 | JGI IMG/M metagenome (GOLD analysis project Ga0105100, IMG submission 87033) | Freshwater sediment microbial communities from Prairie Pothole Lake near Jamestown, North Dakota, USA - PPLs Lake P8 Core (1) Depth... | ecosystem: Environmental > Aquatic > Freshwater >... | reverse complement strand
TGGCCCCGAGCGCCCGGCCGAGCCGGAACACCATCACCCGCTGGTACTCCCGGACGATCTTGATCGCCTGCGGGACGAGCAGGATCAGCAGGATCAGCACGATGCCGACCCCGATGAGCGTCTGGATCACGCCTGCCTCCCTTCACCGCCGGGGACGGCCGCGCTCGGCGTCTCGACGGGCTCGATCTTCAGCGTCAGGCCTTCCATGGACACGACCCGTACGCGGTCGCCGCGGATCGGGTTGCCCGAGACGGCCTCGGCCGACCACTCCTCCGAGGCGATCGACACGACCCCGGAGGGCGTGCAGTCGTTGACCACGACCCCCTCGAGCCCCACCAGGGTCTCGTCGCGCATCTCGACCGCACTGCGCCGCATCTTGATCGCTGCGCGCACGACGATCAGGAAGAACGCGGTCGCGAGCACGGCGACCGGCACGATCACGAGCCACGAGACCCGCGCCGTCTCGCCGAACAGGAACCACCCGCCCAGCACGAGGCACACCACGCCGCCGACGGCGGGCAGGCCGAGGCCCGGATGCTTCAGCTCGAGCACGAAGAACGCGACGGACGCCACCAGGAGCACCACCCCGATCAGCTGGACGGGAAGCATCCCGAGCGCGACGATCGATGCGACGAGCATGAGGCCGCCGATGGTGCCGGCGACCCCACCGGGGACGAAGAGCTCGGTGACGAGGAGCGCGAGACCGAGCCAGAAGAAGATGAACGCCAGGTCGGGGCTGAGCAGGGCGTGCAGGAACCCCTGGAGCCACCCCATCTCCTCCTGCACGAGCGGCGCCCCGGTGGTCTGGATCGCGACCTCGGATCCATCCGAGAGCGTAAGGGACGTGCCGTTCACCTCCCGCAGGAGCGACGCGACATCCGGTGCGATCAGGTCGATCACACCGAGGTCCAACGCCTCCTGCGCGGAGGCGCTCGCTGCCTCGCGGACGGCGCTCTCCGCCCAGTCGGCGTTGCGCCCGCGCGCCTCCGCGATGCTGCGGATGTACGCCGCGGCGTCCTCCACGGCCTTGTCCGAGGCGACGGCTCCGGAGAGGCCGACGGGGGTCGCCGCCCCCACGTTCGTCCCGGGCGCCATCGCCGCGATATGGGTCGAGAGCAGGATGAACGTGCCCGCCGATGCCGCCCGGGCGCCCGACGGTGCGACGTAGCCGATCACCGGCACACGGGCGTTCAAGATCGCCTGGGTGATCTCGCGCATCGACGAGTCGAGCCCGCCCGGCGTGTCGATCGTGACGAGCACGGCCGTCGCGCCCTGGTCGGCGGCCGACGCGATGCCGTCGGTGATGTAGTTGGCCATGAAGGGGTCGACGACCCCGGTGAGCCCGAGCTCGACGACCGCGCCCGAGGCGCCCTGGGCGGACGCAGGCAGGGCCGACCCGAGCGCGATCGAGGAGAGGACCGCGAACAGCACGCACGCTCGGGCCAGCCTTCGCATACAGGCATCATCCCACCCGTTGCGCCGGACCGGAAGCGAGCGACCCGCGGACGCGGGTTCCGGGTGCGATGATGGACGGGAGACGCCAAGCTCCGACCCGGCGGCGCAGCGTATACCGGAGGGAGAGACCGAGTGGTCGCTCGAGGCGACGGCCCGCTCCTCGCGCGCGAGGAGCTGCAACTCATGGAGGGGCTCCTTGCCGGGAACGAGGACGCGGTGCGAGCGCTCTACGCGCGGTACGCCCGGCCCATCTACACCCTTGGGCTGCGCTTGCTCGGCAGCCGGGAGGCGGCCGAGGAGCTCACGCAGGACGTGTTCCTCGCCGCGTGGCGCAAGGCCGCTCGGTTCGACCCGAGCCGCGGGAGGCTCTCGACCTGGCTCATGACGATCGCGCACAACCTCGCCGTGGACAGGCTCCGCCGGGAGACCGGCGCGAGCCGGCCACACCTCGTGCTCGTCGACGAGGTGCCCGAGGTGGTCGTGGCCGACGAGGAGGCCTCGATGATCGAGCGTGACATCGCCGTCCGGGCGCTGTCCACGCTCTCGGATGCGGAGCGCCGGCTGCTGGTCCGCGCGTACTTCGGTGGGCTCACCGCTCGCGAGATCGCGGAGGCGGACGGCATCCCGCTCGGGACCGTGAAGACGCGCTTGCGGACGGCGCTCATCAAGGTCCGCAAGGCGAACGTGGACAAGGAGCGGCTCCTGTGACATGCGTGCAGGTCCGTGAGTCGCTCGCAGAGCTGGCGGTGGGCGTGCTGCCCGACGAGGACCGGGTCGAGGTCGAGCGCCACCTCCGCTGGTGCGCCGGCTGCCGCAAGGAAGCCACCGAGCTCGGCAGCGCCGCCGCGACCGTGGCGTTCGCGCTGCCACCGGCGTCGATGCCGGCGGGGCTCGGAGAGCGGATCGTCGCGCGGGTTCGGCGAGCGGCGGGCGCGCCGGGCTCGGCGCGCCGGCTGCGGACAGCGGCGGCGGCGGCCGTAGCGGCCGTGGTCGCCGTGGCTGGTCTCGGGTGGGGTGCCGTCATGGCCGGGCGGGCGGACCGGTTCGCCGACCGCGCTGAGCAGGTCGAGCTTCGGCAGGCCGAAGCGCTGGAGCGCTTCCAGCAGGTACTCGCGCGGCTCGTCCCCGGGGCGGAGCTGCCCGAGCAGGAGACGTTCCTCGGACGGCTCGCCCCCGCAGGTCCCGGGATGCTCGGAGGGGGCGCGGTGCTGCAGCTCGTCTCCGCGACACGGATCGACTTCGCCATCGTCTGGGTGAACGGGCTGGACGCGGCGGACCCGGATCGCTTCCCGTACCGCGTGACGTTGTCGAACCGGGCCGGAGAGGTCCTGCGGGTCGGTCGGATCGACGAGCTGGACGCCGATGGCGGCGCTCAGCTGTTCCGTCAGTTCGAGGGGCACGAGCTCGTGGGGTACACCGGCGTACAGGTGGTCGACGCGAGCGGCGACGTGGTGCTCGAAGGCGCGGTGGACCAGACACCCACCACCCCAGGCCCGTGAGCCGGTTCGGCTAGCTGCGGGTCAGCTCCTGGGTGAAGTCCCCTTCGAAGGAGATGCTCTGGCCCTCGAAGATCTCGAGGCCCTCGAACGCCATCGTCATGTCGAAGGACCCGGAGTTAGTCATCATGAGCATCTGGTCGGCCTCCGTGTCGACCCAGGCCGTCTGTTCGAACGAACCCTGTCCGCCGTAGGCGATCGAGGCGTCCTCGAAGCCGGCGAGCTCGCCCGAGCCGGTGGCGCCGACGGCCCCGAGCAACTCGCCGAAGTCGACCGTGAAGTCCATCGGGACCGCGTACTCGGTCGTGATGACGGCAGCGTTCACGCCGGCTACGTCCTCGTAGCGCTCGAGCGTGCTCGTCGCGGTGAACTCGATCGTGCCCTCGCCGAACGGGACCTCCTGTGAGAAGTCCTTGCTCCAAGAGTCACCGGGCTCGACCGGCCCATCGGGCAGGAGCGGGGTCATCTGGCCCATCCCAGGGAAGCTCGCGCCGCCCGTCTGCTCGATCCCCGCGAACGACATGCCGCCAGCGGACAGGATCCGACCGTCCGGTGCCACCTGGATCTCGACGGACGGGGTGGCCGACGCGGTGGCCGGTATCTCCATCCCGTTGACGCTCCCGCTCATGGAGTCCACGGTCACCGTGATCGTCGCGACGCCGTCCTCGTCGACGGAGGCGGTCTCCCACGTGACCACCTGGGTCACGTCCATCACGAGCGGCTGATCTCCACCGAGGAGCTCACCGGAGCTCATCGATCCGTCCATCGTCATGTGCATCGTGTAGGTCTCGCTCTGCCCGGGCGTGAACGCGAGGGCGAGGGGCTGCGCGCTCGCGCTCTCCCCGTCGCCGCCGAGCACGCTGAGCCCGGCGATCCCGGCGATGACGACGAGGGCGACCACGAGGGCGCCGACGAGCAGGCCCGTCGGACGCCGCTTCGGACCTGGGCCCGCCCGGAACGCGTCCGTCGAAGGTGACGCTTCCCGTGGCGGCGGGGGCGGGGGCATCGTGGGCTGCTGGTGGGTGCTCTGCTCGTCCATGTCGTCCTCCTGCGGGCGTGGCGGCCTCTGCGGGCTCTCCCCGGATGTATCGGCCGCGAGACCACCGTACCTCAGTCCGGATCGGAGATGGCCCGAGCCAGGAACGCCAGGCTCGTGGGGTAGCGGTAGCCGATGGCCATGTGGCTCGCGTCGAAGAGCTCCAGGGTGTGAGGCACGCCGAGCTCCTCGAGCTCGCGCGAGACCGCGACCATGCCGTTGTCCAGGAAGAACTCGTCACGGCGTCCGGCGTCGAGCCAGACCCCCCGCATCGAGCGCCAGGTCTCCGCGTGCCGGGGGATCATCCGCACGGGATCGCGGTCGAGCCAGCGCTGCCAGACGTCCTCCACCAGCCGACCGGTCTGGGCCTCGAACGGCAGCCGGACGGTGCCGTCCTCGTCGGCCGAGTAGCAGGCCGCGTACCCCCAGGTCTCCAGGAGGTCGAAGTCGGACGCCTTGGTCCCGAAGGTCCGTGTGCCGACGTCCTCCCAGAACCGATCGTAGGAGCCCCCGTACCCGTCTCGGAGCGCCCGCACGACCTTGGGGAAGTCCGGCAGGTAGCAGGCCTCGAACAGCGCGTCTCCGCAGTGGCAGGCCACGGCCGAGAACAGGTCTGGCCGGAGCATCGGGGTGATCAGGGCGCCGTACCCGCCGGAGGACTTGCCCTGGATGCCTCTCGCACCCCGGCGAGCCGCCGTCCGATACCGCGAGTCGACGAACGAGACGACCTCGTCGCACAGGTACGTGTGGTACCGGCCGGTGCCGGGCGAGTCGAGGTACTGGCTCCCGCCCACCGAGGTCCACGCGTCCACCAGGACTACGATGCAGGGTGGGGTCGAGCCCGACGCGAACAGCTCGTCCAGCGCCTCGATGTACGTGGGTCGGAGCGCTTCGCGGTTGCGCCACATGTCGAGCTGACCGGTGAACCCCTGGATCACGTAGACGCTCGGGTAGCGGCGCTCCCGGTCGTCGTCGTAGCCGGGCGGTAGGTAGACCCAGAGCGGCCGGACGTGCGGGTCGCCAAGAGGGTTGACACGCAGCGCCTCGCTCTCGACTTCCACCTCGTCCAGCCGTCCGGCCATCTCTCGACCCCACGGGTTCATGCGGCCTCCTCCTCGTGTTCCGATGGGCGTGGACATCCGTTCCACGCTACCCGGCTATCATGCAGCCACATGCCGCAGGCGTCCGAGATCATCGGGATCGGCCTCGCCGGTGGTCAGGGTGTCCGGGCCCGGCCGCTCACGCTCAAGGCGCCAGGGTACCTGCGCTCCAAGGCCGCGATGTCGTTCCTGGGGCGCCGGCTCATCCGCTGGGTGGTCCAGATCCTGTCGACCGAGGGGATCGAGCGGTACTTCCTGATCGCCCACGGGAAGGAGAACCGCTACCAGATCAAGGTCATGATCGGGTACGGCGAGAGCTTCGGGGTGGACGTCAAGTACTCGCCCGTGAAGTACGACTCGCTCTCGACCGGCAGCGCGGACTCCACCCTGCGGATGCTCGAGTACTGGGACCTCACCGATCACGCGCTCGTGTTCCCGACCGACTCGGTCATCGACTTCGACCTCGCGCCGATGATCGAGGCCCACTTCGCGACCGGCGCCGTCGCCACCATCGCGGCGATGACCCGCGAGCCCGACGAGGTCGCCGAGAAGTACGGCGTGATGCTGGCCGACGACGAAGGGCGGATCAGCGAGTTCGTCGAGAAGCCCACGCTCGCCGAGCTCCGCGCGCACTTCCGCGCCGAGAGCGACGAGGAGTTCCGCCGTCTCCCCCTGATGACGAACGCGGGCTTCTACCTGATCGACTCGGCGAGGATCCGCGAGATGGCCGCATGCGAGGAGATCGACGAGCTCCGCAAGATCCGCTTGGACTTCGGCAAGGACCTCCTGCCGTGGCTCGTCGGGAACGGCTACCCGGTGCACGTCCACCCGGTGCGCCGGATCGGCGATCTCGGGAACGTGCGCGACTACATCGAGACGATGGTGGACGCGTTGCACGGCAACTTCGAGGCCGTGGACCGGTTGCTGGGTCCGCCGTTCGATCCCGACAACCACGTGTGGATCGCCCCGGAGTCCCTCGCGATGCGCGACTCGACGAGCGGGATGACGCTCGCCGAGAAGATCGCCGAGGGTCACGTCAAGATCGGGCCCGCCGTCCGGATCGGCCGGTTCTGCGAGATCCATCCGGGCGTGCAGATCAGCGAGTCGAACCTGGACGACGACATCGAGATCCATCGCGACGCGGTCATCCAGCGCTCGCAGATCCGGGACGGCGCGATCGTCGGGGCGGCCGCCAGGCTCACGGACGCGGTGATCGGCTCGATGTCCGAGATCCGCTCCGAGCCCTACAACCAGACGATCGTCGAGGGCTGTGTGGCGCTCGGCGACGAGGTCGTCGTCTATCCGGGCGTGTACCTGGCGGACGAGGTGGCCGTCTACCCACGGCTCAAGATCCCGTCCGGCATCACGATCCCGGCAGGCGTCGACGTCACCGGCCCCGCCGACGTCCTCCGCTACCTGTAGGGTCGCTCCCATGCGCGTCGGTCTGGCCCTGCCGCACTACGACTTCTCGCTGCCGGATCCCGGGCCGGTCACGTTCGAGGGCGTCGCCGGTGTGGCCGAGACGGCCGAGCGCTTCGGCTTCGACTCGGTCTGGATGAGCGACCACTTCTTCGCCACCCTCGAGCGCTACGGGGGTGACGATGTACGGTACGGATCGCTCGAGCCGCTCACCACGCTCGCCGCGCTCGCGCCGCGGACCGAGCGGGTCCGGCTCGGCACCCTCGTCCTGTCGGCCGGGTTCCGGCATCCCGCGATCCTCGCGAAGGCGGTGACCGCGATCGACCTGCTCTCGGGCGGGAGGCTCGACATCGGGCTGGGCGCAGGGTGGTACGCGCCTGAGTTCGAGGCCTTCGGGTACGGCTTCGGCTCGACCGGGGAGCGGTTCGGGGTGCTCGAGGAGACCCTCGAGGTCCTGACGCGCCTGTTCGAGGACGGTCCGGCCTCGTACGAGGGCCGTCGGTTCGCGCTCCGGGAGGCGTACAACCATCCGCCGCCCGTCCAGCGGCCGCGTCCGCCGATCTGGCTGGGCGGCAAGGGCGGGCCCCGTCTGCTCTCGCTCGCCGCGCGCCTGGCCGATGGCTGGAACACCGCCTGGCGCTGGACACCCGACGCCTACGGCCACCGCGTCTCGGCCGCGCGGCACGCGTGCGAGGAGGTCGACAGGGACCCGGCGACGCTCCGTCTGTCGCTCGGGCTGTTCACCGTGGTGGGGGAGGACGAAGCCGACCTTGATCGACGGTTCGAGCTGATCCGTGAGCGCCTGCCGGCCGGCGTCGCGGACAAGATCCCCCGGAGCGTGCTCGAGCAGGAGTGCCTGGTCGGCACGCCGGACCGCGTGCTCGACCGGCTGGGCAGGTTCGCGGAGCTCGGCGTGGAGGAGCTGATCGTGTCGCCGGCGCCCCTGTGGTTCAGCCTGCCCGATCCCTCCATGCTCGACCTGCTCGGCGAGGCCGTGATCCCCGGCGCGCACGCGCTCTGACGATGGAGCCCCTTGAGGCCGCGCTCGCCGTGTTGCGCGAGGAGGACGGGCCTCTGCACTGGACGGTGATCCACGACCTCGCGCTCCGGCGCGGCTACCTCGACCCGTTCACGCAGCCGGACGTTCGACGGCGCCTGCTGGCCGCGCTCGCGCAGGCGACGAAGGACGGCACCGTCGTGAAGGACTCGACCGGCGTGTACCGACTGCCCTAGCGGTACTCGATCCGGGTGAAGTGCTCGAGCTTCTCGAAACGGTGCTCGGCCTCGATCCAGCGGACGGTCCCCGTGCGTGAGCGCATCACGAGCGACCACGTCGTCGCGCCGTCGGGCCAGTACTTCACGCCGCGCAGGAGCGAGCCGCTCGTGATCCCGGTGGCGGCGAAGAACACGTCCTGCCCCGAGACCAGGTCGTCGGTGGAGAGGACGCGGTCGAGGTCGACCCCCTCGTCGATCAGCTTGCCCCGCTCCTCGTCGTCGCGCGGGAACAGGCGGCCCTGGATCGATCCGCCCAGACACTTCACCGCCGCGGCGGCGATCACGCCCTCGGGCGTCCCGCCGATGCCGAGCAGCAGGTCGATGCCGGAGCGGCGCGTCGTCGCGGCGGCGATGGCGCCGGCGACGTCCCCGTCGCTGATCAGGAACACCTTCGCGCCGGCCTCGCGGACCGCGGAGATCAGGTCCGTATGGCGGTCGCGGTCCAAGACCGTGACGACCATCTCCTCCACGCGCTTGTCCTTGGCCTTGGCGACCAGGCGCACGTTCTCCTCCGGCGGCGCCGTGAGGTCGATCGCATCGGCGGCCTCGGGGCCCGTCGCGACCTTCTCCATGTAGACGGCGGTGCCGGGGAAGAACATCGTGCCGCGCTCGGCGAGCGCGATCACGGAGAGCGCGTTCGGCTGTCCCACGGCGGTGAGGCGCGTGCCGTCGATCGGGTCCACAGCGACGTCGACCGCCGGCCCGTCGCCGTCACCCACGGCCTCGCCGTTGTAGAGCATCGGCGCCTCGTCCTTCTCGCCCTCCCCGATCACGACGACGCCCTCCATCGCCACGGTGTCGATCATGAGCCGCATGGCGTCCACGGCCGCCTGGTCGGCGCCGATCTTGTCGCCGCGCCCGACCCAGCGCCCGGTTGCGAGGGCCGCGGCCTCGGTCACGCGGACCAGCTCGATGGCGAGGTTCCGGTCGGGGCGTTGCTCCTCGGACATCAGATCCCTCCTGTGCGAGGTGTCGATGGGCCCATCCTATGCCGCCGGTCCGAGCGGCGGCGGGGCGAGCCCGCGCTCCGCGTACCACACGAGGGTGCGGCGGACGGTCTCCTCCAGGGGCGTGTACCGCAGGCGGAGGTCGCGCTCGGCGCGGGAGCCGTCGTAGCGATGACCGTGCAGGAGCGTGCGCGCCGCCTCGCGGCAGATCGGGAGGTCGCGCCTCCCGATCGCGCCGGCGGCCTCCGCGAGCTCGCCCGCTGCGCGCACCACCCATCCGGGGACGAACCACGCGCGTGCGGGGGAGCCGCCGGTCATCTCACGGAGCAGCGCGACGGCCTGACGCGCGGTGACCGAGATGCCGTTCAGCAGGTAGCGCTCGCCCGCCCGCCCATGGAGCTCGGCCAGCAGGTGGCCCTGGGTGCAGTCCGCCACGTCCACGATCGAGATGGGGGTGTCGACCAGCACCGGGAGTCGGCCGTTCACGAGATCGAGCAGGAGGCGCGCGGAGCCGCCTGTCCGGCCAGGGCCCTGGACAGACGAGGGGCTCACGCACACGACATCGACCTCGAGCGCGTGCGCCCAGGTGAGCACGCGACGCTCTGCGAGGTGCTTCGAGCGCTCGTAGTGGGATAGGTAGGTGCCGCGGTGTGGCGTGTCCTCACGCCCCACGGACCCGCGAGCCTCGCCGATCGCCGCGGCGGAGGACGTGTAGACGACACGTCCGACCCCTGTGGCCTTGGCGGCCCGGATCACGTTGCCCGAGCCCTCGACGTTCACGCGGTAGATCGGTCGGCGCTCTCGGAGGCACACGGCGTTCACGCCCGCCGCGTGGAAGACGACCTCGCAGCCGCGCATCGCCTCCACCAGGGACCCGAGGTCGAGCACGTCCCCTCGGACGGGTCGCCCGCCGCGGGCTTGGACGGCGGCCATCGCGTCCTTCGTCCGCGCGAGGGCTCGCACCTCGCGGTCCGCCGCTACGAGGGCCTCGAGCAGGGCGCCGCCGACGAACCCCGAGCCGCCGGTCACGAGGACGGCCCCTGCCACCGCGTCTACCGCTTCGAGGTTCGCGCCGAGCGCGGCAGCGCACCGGCGAACCGCGCCAGGTACTCGACGCCCGAGCCGATCGTGACGACCGCCGCGGCGAGCATGGCCCACTGGTCGACGTACAGGCCGGCGATCGGCTCGCCGAAGCGCACGATCGCGAGGAAGACCGCGATGAACTGCACGTTGGCCTTGAGCTTGCCCCAGATCGACGGCTTCATGACCTCGCCACCGGCGGCCACCACCCCGCGCAGACCCAGGATCAGCAGCTCGCGCGCGACGATGATGAAGGTGATCCAGGCGGATGCGCGTCCGACCGCGACCAGGGCGATCAGCACCCCGGACACGAGCAGCTTGTCCGCGGTCGTGTCCAGGAAGTTGCCAAGGACCGTGACCTTCTTCCACCGACGGGCGAGGAAGCCGTCGAAGAAGTCCGTGATGGCCGCGAAGGCGAACAGACCGCCGGCGACGGCGTAGGCGTAGCGGGTCTCGTCCCCGATCAGGACGAGCCACATGATCACCGGGACGAGCACGGCCCGGAGGTACGTGATCGCCTCCAGGAAGATGGCGGCGCGTCGGTCTGCGGCTTCGCTCACGGGCCTCCCGCGCGCATCCTACCGGTCGGTCGCCTCCTGGAGGCTCACCCGGCGGCGAGCTCGCTCCGCAGGAGGTTCCGGACCGCCTCGGCCGTGGGCATCTCGAGGGCGCGGGCGGAGAGCACGGCCGCGCGGTCGACGCGCATCTCCCGCACCGCCCGCTTGACGGCCGGGATGGCGGGGGCGCTCATCGATAGCTCGCGGACCCCGAGACCGACCAGCACCGGTGTCGCGAGGGGGTCGCCGGCGAGCTCCCCGCACACGCCGACCCATCGGCCGTGAGAGGTCGCGGCCGTGCAGGTGGCAGCGATCAGGGCCAGCACCGCCGGGTGGAGCGCGTCCGAGAGCGCCGCGACGCGCTCGTTCCCCCGGTCGGCCGCGAGCGTGTACTGCGTGAGGTCGTTGGTCCCCACGGAGAAGAAGTCGACCTCTGTCGCGAGGGTCGGCGCCGTGAGCGCCGCCGCCGGAACCTCGATCATGATGCCGACCTCGAGAGCCTCGGGGATCTCGCGGCCGAGCCCGGTCGCCGCCTCGCCGAGCGCCGAGCGGGCCGCCCGGACCTCGTCGAGCGTCGCGACCATCGGGAACATCACCCGCACCGGGTGATCGGCCGCCACGCGGAGGATGGCACGGAGCTGTGCCGCCAGCAGCTCGGGCCGCTCGAGGCCGAGCCGCAACCCGCGCACGCCGAGGAAGGGATTGGCCTCGGCGGGCTGCGCGATGTAGGGCAGGGGCTTGTCGGCCCCGACGTCGAGCGTCCGGATCACGATCGGACGGTCGTCGAGGGCCTCCGCCGCGCGCCGGTAGGCGGCCTCCTGTTCGTCCTCGGTCGGCATCGCGCCCCGCTCCATGAAGAGGAACTCGGTGCGGAACAGGCCGACGCCGTCGCAACCGGCGTCGACGGCGGCGGGGACCTCCTCGGGCGAGCCGATGTTGGCGGCCACCTCCACGGTCACGCCGTCGGCGGTCACCGCCGGCGCGCGGGCCTCCGCCCTCGCGGCCCGCTCCCTTTGCTCGCGCTCCAGGCGTCGGTCCTCGAGCTCCGAGGCCACGTCGTGGGGCGGATCGAGGTACAGGAGGCCTGCGTCGCCATCGAGCGCCAGCGACGTGCCCTCACGGATCCCGAGCGCGGCCTCGCCGAGCCCGACCACGGCGGGGATGCCGAGCGAGCGAGCCAGGATCGCCGCGTGCGAGGTCGGCCCGCCGAAGGCGGTCGCGATCCCGAGGGCGAGCGTGGGATCCAGCCCGGCCGTGTCCGCGGGGGTGAGGTCCGGCGCGACGAGGATGCCCTCGCCCTCGAGCGTGGGCCGGGGCGGCGGCACGCCCAGCAGGTGGGCGAGCACCTGCTGGCCCACGCTCCGCAGATCCGCTGCTCGGGCCCGCAGGTACTCGTCCTCCAGCTCCTCCCACTCCAGGGCCATCGCCTGCACGGCGTCGTTCCACGCTGCCGGCGCGGAGCGCCCGCCGGCGATCGACCGCTGGACGGGCTCGATGAGCATCTCGTCATGCAGGAAGAGTCGGTGCGCATCGAAGATCGCCGCCTGGTAGTCGCCGGCCCGACCGGCCACCGCAGCCCGCTGCGCGTCGATGTCGGCCTCCGTGGCGGCGATCGCGTCATCCAGCGCTCGAAGCTCGACCTGGGGGTCCTCGGCCTCGCGATCCGGCACCTCGAGCGTCGGTGGATGGAACCGCCTCGCGGGCCCGAGCGCGATGCCCGGTGACGTGGGCACGCCGGCGATCGTCCCCGCGACCGCGGCGGGCGCCGCGGGGGTGACCAGCGCCGCCGGGGCCTCCTCGGTCACCTCCTCGTCGAAGGCGCGCTCGGCGAGCTCGCGGATCGCCGCCAGCGCCGGTTCGGCCTGCGTTCCGGCGGCGAGCACCTCGATCTCGTCCCCCTGACCGACGCCGAGCGTGGCGACCGCGTTCAGGCTCCGGGCCGTGACGGGCCCTCGGCCGGCGCTGGCGTTGGAGACCCGCACGTCGGCCTCGAACGAGGAGGCGACCTGGACGAAGCGTGCCGCCGGTCTCGCATGCAGGCCGTGCGGGTTGGCGACCGTGAGCCTCAGCGAATGGGTCTCGCCCT
>Ga0105100_10001823_pt1 | contig 12471 bp, 14 predicted proteins | sample PPLLak12cMay2015_2_FD_87033 | JGI IMG/M metagenome (GOLD analysis project Ga0105100, IMG submission 87033) | Freshwater sediment microbial communities from Prairie Pothole Lake near Jamestown, North Dakota, USA - PPLs Lake P8 Core (1) Depth... | ecosystem: Environmental > Aquatic > Freshwater >... | reverse complement strand
TGCCCGGATTGCCAGAGGAAGGCCGAGACGAACCCGCTCCGCATCTTCGACTGCAAGATCGAGACCTGCCGAACCGTCGCCGCGGCGTTCCCCCTTCTCCAGGACTTCTTCTGCGCGGAGTGCCGGGACCATTTCGCCAAGTTGCTCGGCCTGCTCGACCTCTACAGGCTCCCCTACCGCGTGGACCCGCGCCTCGTTCGCGGCCTCGACTACTACACGAAGACCACCTTCGAGATCGTGTCCTCCCACCTCGGGGCCCAGAACGCCATCCTCGGGGGCGGCCGCTACGACGACATGATGAAGGACTTCGGCGGGCCCGACATCTGCGGCATCGGCTTCGCCATGGGCATCGAACGGGCCCTGGCCGCCGCCGAGATCACGCTGCCGGCGCGGCGCTCCCTCTACCTCGCCGCCCTCGGCGAGGAGGCCGGGAAGGCCGGCCTGGAGCTGGCCCGGTTCTTCCGGGAAAGCGGCGTCGAATGCCTGGTCGAGTTCAAGGACCGGGGCATGAAGGCCCACTTCGGCCGCGCCAACAAGCTCCAGGCGGCCTGGGTCCTCATCGTCGGCGAGGACGAGCTGAAGAAAGGCCGCTTCGGCCTCAAGGACATGGCCACCGGCGGCCAGGTCGACGGCACCCGCGAGGAGCTCCTCGAGTTCCTCCGGAAAAACTGATCGTTCGGGGTTATCCATGAGCGCTCCCACTGACGGCGGCACATCCTTCAAGCGGACCCATTACTGCGGCGATCTACGAGCCGCCCACGAAGGCCTCGAGGTCGTCCTCTGCGGCTGGGTCCACAAGACCCGCGACATGGGCCACCTCGTCTTCGTCGATCTCCGCGACCGCGAGGGCCTGGCCCAGGTCGTTTTCCAATCCGACCGGCCCGGGCTCGCCGATGAAGCCAAAAAGCTCCGCGGCGAATTCGTGGTCGGCGTTCGCGGCCTCGTCCGCCGCCGCTCGTCCGTCAACAGGGACATCCCCACCGGCGAGGTCGAGGTCGAAGCGCTCGCCCTCCACGTCTTCGCCGCCTCGAAGGTCCCGCCGTTCGTCGTCGCCGACCCGCCCCAGGCCTCCGAGGAGCTGCGCCTGAAGTACCGCTACCTCGACCTGCGCCGGCCCCGGATGCAGCGGCACATCCGCCTCCGGCACGAGGCGGCGCTGGCCGCCCGGAACTACATGAGCCGGAACGGCTATCTCGAGATCGAGACGCCCATCCTGGCCAACCCCACCCCCGAGGGCGCCCGCGATTTCCTGGTCCCCAGCCGCGTCTTCAAGGGCCGTTTCTACGCCCTGCCCCAGTCGCCCCAACAGTTCAAGCAAACCCTGATGGTCTCCGGCTTCGACCGCTATTTCCAGATCGTCCGCTGTTTCCGGGACGAGGCCCTGCGGGCCGACCGCCAGCTCGAGTTCACCCAGATCGACGTCGAGACGAGCTTCATCGACCTGGACGAATTCTTCGACCTCAACGAAGGCCTCATGGAGACCCTCTTCGCCCTCGTCGGCCGCAAGGTGGAGCGGCCGTTCCGGCGCTTGCCCTACGCCGAGGCCATGGAGAAGTACGGCTCGGACAAACCCGACCTGAGGGTGCCGCTCGAGATGCGCGACCTCACTGCCGTCGCCACGGGATCGGGATCCGAGATCCTCAAGGCCGTCGTCTCCGGCGGCGGCGAGGTCAAGGGCCTGCTCGTCCCGGGCGCCGGGTCGCTTTCGCGCAGCCAGCTCGATAGGCTTGGCGACAAGGCCAAGTCGCTGGGGGCCAAGGGGCTCATCTGGATCAAAAAGCAGGAAGGCTGGAAGTCGTCCCTCAAGACGGCCGAGGCCGACTACGAAAAGATCTGGGAGATCCTGGGCGGCGGCGACGCCGACCTGGCCCTCGTCGTCGCGGATAGGAAGGAGACGGCCCTCAAAGCCCTCGGCGAGATCCGCCGGACCTGGCCGGTCGAGGACGCCGCCCGCCGCGACAGCCTGGCGTTCTGCTGGGTCACCGACTTCCCGCTCTTCGAGTGGAGCGAGGAGGAGAAGCGCTTCGTCTCCATGCACCACCCCTTCACTGCGCCCCGCGAAGAGGACCTGCCCCTCCTCGAGACGCAGCCGGACAGGGTCCGGGCCAAGGCCTACGACCTCGTCCTCAACGGCACCGAGGTCGGCGGCGGCTCGATCCGGATCCACGAGATGGACGTCCAACGCCGCATCTTCAAGGCGCTGGGGCTCTCGGACGAAGAGACCGAGGCGAAGTTCGGCTACTTCCTCGAGGCCCTGGCCTGCGGCGCCCCGCCCCACGGCGGCATTGCCCACGGCTTCGACCGCCTGGTCATGTTCCTGGCCGGCGAGGAGTCCATCCGCGAGGTCATCCCCTTCCCCAAGACGACGGGCGCCATGGACCTCATGACCGGCTCGCCCTCGTCGGTCGACGCCCGCCAGCTCGACGAGCTGGGCCTGAAGATCAAAAGCTAACAGTCTCGGGGCCACGATGGCGCCGAGATCTCACGGCCGCTTCCCATAGGAGTCGGCGCCGATGACCCTATGAATCCGGAATGTGGTATAATCGGCATGATGAAAAAGGGGAAAAACATCCCACCCGGGCTGTTCTGGGACACCGACACGTCACGCCTGGATCTTCAACAAAACAAGGAGTATATCATCGAGCGCGTTCTGGAGCTTGGTGATGAAAACGCCGTGAACTGGCTTGTCTCGTGCTACCGCCGAAGCGAGATCAAGAGGGTCCTGGGCTCGAGCAGGAGGATCTCCCGGAAGAGCGCCAACTACTGGTCCCTCGTTCTACGATAGGAATTTCCTTTTTGGACCATCTCGTCCGCCAGGCCCAAGTACGATAGGAATTTCCTTTTTGCGCTCTGCCTGAGATCGCGGACCGCCAACTCAGAAGCAACCCGTCCCCTCATAAAGGGAGACTATCCCGGCCGGGGACGAGAGTCAAGAACTTGAGATCCGGCGGCCCGGGACCGCGGCGGGCGGCTGATCGGGTTGGTCGGGCCGGAATCCGGCCGAACGGGGACAGGCCACTCCCCTCTCTCTAAGTGCCGCTATTCGTAATCCTCTCCAGAAGCCAGGCCTGAGCTCAGATGATCCGCAGCATCTTCCGAGCGCCTTGGGTCGTGGACATCAATAGCAGGTCGATCGCCAGCCGCTCGAACAAGACCGTGAACTGCGAGTGCGGTTCCGCCCATGGGACCCGGACCTGCTTGACCCCATGGTCGGGACAATCCACCCGGGGAACTCGAGCGTGCAGGAACGTCTTCAGCTGGCAGGTGTCCAGATGACGCCAGACCCTCTCCGGAGCATGATCGTAGGTCGCCAGCGGTCGACCGCACTCAGGGCAGGCCCAAGAGACTCCTTCCTGATGAACAGAAAAAACATCGACCCGTTGCCGCTCAAGATCCAGACCGACCCGATCAACTGTCCACGGTGACTCGATACCCAGGACCTGACGATAAAACTCGGTATCCTGCATAGAATGGGCCCTCCCTCATAGATGATTTTATCTCAGGGAGGACCCACAAAAAACTAAGAAGAACCAATAAAAAAGGGCCGGTCCCCTTGGGGAACCAGCCCTGAGGTCCTGCTCGGTGGCCGTGCGGGGAATGTTTCCCACGTAGATGTTCATACATCTCTCCTTAAATTTTGCCCTTGCCCTGGACGCGGTCTCTCTTATTCGGATTCCGTGGTTACCCCTTGGCCCATGAACGGGATCCGCGCCCCCAAAGCTGCGAACAAAACTTGACATGACCCGCCGAGGTCATTAATCAGATATTCGCGCCACACCCCTAATACCAACGCCGACTGAATTCTACCAGCAGACGGGCGGAGAGAGGGGAGAAAGAAGGGAGTTATCCCAGGCTACGGTATATATTTATTACTTGCCGGCCAAGACTTATCTCTTAAAACTGCCCGGATAATCGTCGGGTTCGCCTGTCCGGCATGGGCACCCTTATCGTCTTCGTGTTCTTCAAGGAAGAGTGTATTGTCCTTTACAAACAGAACCTTATCCCGAATTGGTAGGTCACCCCTCAAGAAAGCTCCCTCATCATTAAAAATATCAAGGGCGTTTCCTCTTTGTATGATTATTAGTCCATTCTGAAGAGAAAAAGGACCATTTGATATCTTTCCTTCCGCGAAGTTTTCAACCTTATTAATGCTGTCTGGTCGGGAAAACGAACGAATAAGCGCCCCACTTGGATCGAACTTCCTTATTTGATAATAAAGCGGATTCTTTTCGAAAATGAATCCGTTGTTGCTAATAGTCATCCCATCAACGACTGCACTAAATCCCAATTTCAGAACTTTAGGCTGAACGGGTCCAAACGAATCAGTTTCTTTTCCTGAATCATTATATTTATGGATGGTATTGAACACGTTAATATTATTAGGGCCTACAGTACCCGAGTAAGTATAAATTTCTCCGAGGCTATTGAGATGAACAAAGTACTGAAACCTAGGATTTCCTCGAATCGATTTTTGATATTGGTAAATATTATTGTAAATAAGAAGCTGATTTTGTTGATAATCACATATGACTATTCCCACATGAGGATGAATCGCAATACTAATTGGAGTAGCATATTCACCTGGGCCTTGACCGCGCCCTCCTATCGTTCTTATAAAACGCCCGTCTTGTGCGAAGCAATAAACCTGCCTAATATCCCAACCGTCGGCAATGATGAAATTGCCTGCTTCATCAATATTAAAGTCGGTTATAGAGCTGATCGGACACTCTGGGAGGGTGTCTAGTCGAATTCTGGAGACAATTGAAAATACTTCTTCAAAAGAAGAAGCAGAACTGATATTTTGAATGTCCTTTTGTGCGGATGCTCGTAATGCTTTCTCATTCTTGTTCCCACAGCATACAAAGATACACAAAACGAAAATATAGATACATGAAGCACAATGGCGAGGGGCGACACTAGAAAGCGATAAAGCAGCTTCTTCAGGTTCGTGAAGCAATATTGAACACTTTTTCATAGAATCTTTGGCTTTTAGCACGATCGAAATAGTCTGAGATATGAGCTGCGAGAATTCGGCCATTAGAGTTTATTAGCAAAATAATTGGAGTCGTAAGCTTGGAGAATTTCTTTATTAAAACTTCCTCTTTATCCCTAATAGAAAATTCTTTTATGCCGAAAGAACGTACTATCCGGTCAAATAGTAATTGGTCAATATTGCCAAACACCATAAGAGGAGTAACATGCGTTTCGTCGAGCATAGATGCATTCGTTTGATAAATATCCATTTCCATATTCAAGCATCGATCACAGGTGATTGTAAAACTATAAAGAAGCGTTAACTTTGATACGTGATCGTCTAATAACCGAAATCCCTCCCTCCTTAGCAGTTCAATTTCATCACCAAGATATTCGCCTTCTAGGCCATGTTCTACAAGCGCTCTTTGTTCAGCCAAGTTCAGGACACCCTTGGTTTTCCAAATCTTGTTCTGGGTTTGAAGTCCGGAAATCCTAAATAATAAAAGCACATTGAGTAATAGTAGGACGCTTGCGAAGATGCCTATGAAGGCTGCCGGTCGGCTCATCCGCACGCTATTGAGTTTCAACTTCCTCTCTCACTGGCATAGGGCTATTGTGTAGATATCTAAAACTGTACTTTGCTATGGCGATATTCTCAATACCATCCGAGTTGATGTATTCAAGCCAATAGAGATCGTTTCCTGCTGTATGAATCGCATGCGGCGTTGCAATAAGGTTCGGCAGCAAGATGCTATGAGCTATGATATCCAGATCAGATGTAAAAATATCTAAATAATATCGTTTGGTCCCAGCCTCATTATAAACCACTCCAAGACAGTCCTTGCCAATATTGATAATCCACCAGATATGACTCCAAGTAGAATGATATCGCTTTCGTTCATTGAGGTCAGTCTCTACTTTCTTATCTGCATACATTTTCATTTCTGTGTAGAAAGGTGTCTTAATACGAACCTGCGCGGTTACTTTTCCTGAAGCGTTACATCTGTTTATTGTGTACTCATATGGGGTAATAATATAGAACATGTCATTGATATGGACCATCCCCCCGCCTTTAGCTTCAGCTGCAGGAACAAATGTCTTTGGCATTCGGAGAAAAGAATTCTTTATGCGGCCGGTCCTATCAAACTCATAAACAACTCGATCAGCGCCGTCAGGTCCGGCAGACCCGCTTGTGAAGCAGAAAAAGCGGCCTTCTTTGGTTACAAGCAACTGCTCTATATAAACTGGTAGCGCTATTTCAGACAAATAGCGATAATCTTCGTCGTATTCAAGAATCCTTAGCAAATCCCCATCGGATACGTATACGCGGCCTGTCTTTTGATCAAGAAACATGTTATCAGGATAGAGATACTGGCCCTCCCCAGTGCCTTGGCTGCCAATTCTGGTTTTGTAGATGCCATTAGTGTCAAATACAAGAATCTGCCTTACCCCAAAACTGTCTAGGATGATGAACTCACCCCTGCGGCTTAAAGCTCCAATACTGGGCTTCGGGCCAATCTGTATTTCGTCCTTTAAATCAAGAGCTATCTTTCTTCCTGCCGAAAAGTAATCCCCAAATTTGCTCCCTGATCCTTCTCTTAATGATAGATATTTTTTATTAGCGGATTCCGCGCCCGAAGGAGCGGTTTTTCTATCGCAGGAGAATTGAGCAATTAGGAACACAGAAAGAAATGCCGCGAAATATCCTGAAATTATCCCTCTTGATTTATACACGTACCCCCTTTTCACTTCAGATGATATGCGTGGGGTCGTAACCCCTTTAAATCAATTACCAGGTTAACGCGCTTTTAGGCGTACAGTGGCTGGTGGATGCTTCCTCGCAATGATAAGAAGCGTCTGGCCACAGAACCCAATCTAATTTCGGAGGTATCGCCCTTGCGGGGCTAGGAAACAAGATGAAGATATTAATAGCAAGGATGGCGAGGACAAGAAACATCATGAATACCTTTACCCCACTACGAAATAATCGGTTCTTCATTGTATACTCCCTCCCAAAAGTTAGTCATAATATAATCGGCAAAAAGTAAGAATGTCAAGAGGACGCCTCGCCCCATTTCGCCTCCCGGGATTTGTTGGATAGGCCGCGTCTCGTGTGATCCCTGATCTTGCCCCGGTTTTGTGGACACCAAGTTAAGAGTGGGTCTCCACACTAACATACTCCGCCGGCGTTCGGTAGTTTAACGTCGTGTGCCGCCTCTGGCGGTTGTAATAGACCTCGATATAGTCATAGATTAGCCGTCTTGCCTCCAGCTCCGTTTTGAACTCCACCCGGTTCACAAGCTCGCTTTTCAGGGTACTGAAGAACGACTCCATGGCCGCGTTATCGTAACAGTCGCCCCGACGGCCGAGACTCAGGCGGATGCCGTGTCGTATGAGCAGGAGCTCCATCCCATGCCCCCGGTACTGGCCACCTCGATCCGTATGGAACACCAAGCCCTTTTTGACCGGATGCCTTAATAGGGCCTGATTCACAGCGGCTAAGACCAGTTCGTCACCCAAGCGCGGCCCGAGCGACCAACCGACGACAGCTCGGTTGTGGAGGTCCAGAACAGCCGCCAGATAGAGCCATCCCTCCCGAGTCCTGATATAGGTGATATCGGAGACCCAGATCTCGCCCGGACGATCGGCTTGGAAGCGCCGCTGCACCAGATCATCCGCCTCGAGGATACCGCCAGACTTCGTGGTCACCCGGAAGGCCTTCTTCGTCTGAGACTTGATCCCCGCCTGTCGCATCAGGCGGGCGACCCGGTTCTTCCCACACCGCAGCCCCTGGGAGCGAAGCTCGGCCGTTAGCCGTGGCGCTCCGTACAGCTCCCGGCTTTTTCGCCAAGCCAGCCGGATCAGCGTCCCGAGCTTCTCATCCTCAAGCGTCCGAGCACTCCGCGGCCTTCTCTGATGGGCATAATAGCCGCTCCGGCTTACTCCCAGCACCTCGGCCATCTTCGACACCTCAAAACCGGAGCCGTCTCGGTCCATGAACCGATACTTCATTTGGGGTGTTTGGAGAAGATGACCAACGCTTTTTTTAGGATGTCCCGCTCCTGCTCCAGGTCCGCCACCCGCCGCTTGAGCCGGCGGATCTCCTCTTCATCCGGTTTCAACCGCCCCTTGCCCGGGAAGGCCTGCTTCTCGTCGGCCAGATACTCCTTCCTCCAACGGGTCAGCATGGTCTCCGTGATCCCCAAGTCCCGAGCCGTCCCGGCCAGGGTCTGACCATCCTCGACAACCAGACGAACTGCGCCCTCTTTAAATGCCCGATCAAACCGACGTCTAACCTTTCCCTCGCTCATCCTGTCCCTCCTCGTCAGAATGTAATCCAACCTTTTTGAGGTGTCCATATTATCGGGGCAGGATCACCCGAGGATGAGCCCCCCTTGCCCCCTCATATAACCGGGGCTCGCGAACGACCAGGGCCGGCCAGTAAACCGGCCAAGTTGGGCAAGCGGGGACCGAACTATGTTTTTTTGTAGATTTTTTCGCGATATATGCAAATTCCCGGCTATCGAGTGTCCTTACTAGCCTGAATTATTCATAAAAAAAGCTGTTTCCCCTCCTAACGTATTGATCTACAATACGTTTGCTAAAACCAGGAAGGAGGAAACAGCCATGGATCATATTAGCACCGAACGCCTTCTTTTTGAAGATATCCAGGGGAAAAAGATCGAGGCCGACTTCGACGGCGGTCAGGTCACCTCCGAAGTAGGCGGGTAAATCCACTAATTGGGGGTCTGGCCCGCGGCCCATTTCACACTATATTTTTTTATGACTGGTAGACCGCTATCGTTTTCCTCTACCACATATAGTTTATCGTTCTTCCACCTAAAACAAGAAGCCCTATGATTTGGCCTAAATTCTTTGGTTTCAATATATCTCCCGCTATCATCGTATATGTCAAAGAGATAGGCGTTTTCCCGTAAAAGATAGCGAGTAAGAACTATTATCCTCCCATTGCCGTTGTCTTCAATGTCATAATAAGGGGCATAATATTCGGGAATGTAAACCTTAAGCCCTTGTGGAATCCCTTGCGTCGCAGCTTTAACCTCTTCTTTAGGAATCTTGGAAGAGACGTTTTCCCTGAGAACCCTCATAACCAGGCTGCCTTCATTGTTGTACACTCTTATCTCATATGTCGGATTGGGATATCCGTACCAAACAAGCCCATTGCCAGTAACTGTGAATCTGGGCACTGCCGCAAACAACGACACGTTTTGTTCTTCGATTATTGGGCTGAAGTCAATTGTATTAAGTGGGTTGAGGTTAGCATCAAATTTCTGCAGTTCGTTTCTTCTTGCATATTCGGTTGTGGCGAGCACTATGGAATAGATATTCCCGGTTGAGTCTGTCTTGATTACTCCCATCGAGTGTTTCGCTGATGATATAGAGCGTCGATAGTTGCCATTCAGATCGAAAGAAGTAAGCCTTCTGCTTCGGGCGTCCATTACCACAAGCTCAGTAGGGTTGAGTAGGTCCATGCTGACGGGTGTCAACAGTTCTCCAGGTCCTTGTCCTTGTTGCCCGATTATCCGGAGGAGTTGACCATCTGCGCTAAATACTTTAATGTTCGCATCCTTCGAGTCCAAAGCATAGATGTTACCCTTGTCGTCAACTAGGAGGTCCGACAATCTAATGAAATTGAAGTTCGGCGATGAATCTGTCTCACCAATCGTTAACTCTAATACAAATGCAGAACTCACATCCCGGAACATGGGCTTCTTCGGATTGCTAACGATCCTGACGCCGCTCTCGCTCTTAGTCGAGCCCTTCCATTGCCCTATCTTCGATTGCCCGGGGCTAGATATAACAACAACCATACTAAAGAGAAGAATGCTTCCTGCCCGAAGGCAATGTTTCACAATAGATCTCTGCAACATAATTATACCTTCAGAAATGTCCTTTTAACTTAGATATTACCCCTGTTTGCACGAAATCCAGGTTAGCTTATCCGCTATGGAAATCGCCATCCGGTCACTTGAGAAAAATAAACTAAAGCAAAAGAAACACACATCATCCCAGCCGAGGATAGCTGAACTTAAAACACGGTCTTGTTGACTAAATGCAGGGTTGAGTCCATTCAGAACAAATCGGGTTTAAAGGTTTTGTACATTGCACGGCCTGGCCGCCGCCGCCATAAATAATCAGAATGGGCTCTCCGTGACAGCCTCCGTAGCTTTGGCAGAAATTCCAGAGAGCTTCACATGGCTGTGGCACGGCCCAACTATTCGAAATAATTAGAGCGGAAACAAAAGAAAGAACAACGAAAGCCAAGACCAAGTTTCGTTTTTTCATCATGGTCCTCCCTGTCAAATAAGATGTTTGTGCGAGAAATCGCAGTTCATTCGGCTATTTCTTGTTCATTCCTTGCGGAAACTAAAAGAACGTGGCCATCTCGAAAGAGAATTACTGCTTGTTTATTTAGAACCAAATTACGCGTTTCTGGTGATAAAGTCCTCAAAACTGAATTGAGTACAATCAATCTGCGGACCTTTTCGTCGATAATCGGATCGAGGTTTTGGTACTTGATAAAGCGTTTCTGATAGAGGTCGTATTCTTCATTAGAATTCTTGCCGACTATATGGAACATGCCTTTAATGTTAATGGCCCCTGCCTCCAATAACTCAAAGTCGGCTTTCTGTTCGGAGGTTAAGCTTTCGATAAAATCGGAATATTCTGTACAGGAGACGCATGGTTTCTTTAAAAAGTTTATTTTTGGAAACAAGTTCGGAAAAATTATTATAGAGCCAATTGCGCAAAGCCAGACGAAAAAGCCAATCACATAATTGGGATGTGACCTTAAGATGCTGCGTTTTCTTTCCCCCATGATTATTATTCACTGCCACAACTATGCATAATTGTCAAGTTTTTGTGGGTTCTAACATGATCGGTTACACCTGAAGGCCGGCTCTTTCCCGGAAGCGTTCATAGGGTGTCATTCCCGCCAGTGCTGAATGGGGACGATGATAGTTATAAAAGTCCTCCCATTCTCTGAGCTTCTCATTGAACAGCTGGCTGCTGTCAATCACCACGCCCTTGAGCATCTGATAGAACTCTTCTTCATCGGTTCTGTGGCTTCGCTCCACTTTCCCATTAAGCCTTGGCCGTCGAGGCTTGATATATACGTGATTAATGCCCTTGTCCAGCACATGCCAGTGGAACTGTCCCTGAAACTCAGAACCATTGTCGGTTTGGATCACTTCTGTCCTAAACGGCAGTCGCGATAGGGCATAATCGATAAACTGGATCGCTGTTCGTTGGTTGTTGTTTTCATAAATCCGCAGGACCCTGAGTCTAGTACAGTCATCGACGGCCGTATATTGGTAGTACCGCTTTCTGGTATCTTGGATCCTCTCGAGGAACTTAACGTCAACCTGAAGCCTATGCCCGGGCATGGGCTTTTCGTAGCGTTTCCAGCGCTCCTGGTGCCTCTTGTAGCGTTGATTATTAGGAAGCCTATTCATATGGAGCTTATTGAGGATCCTCCAGATCCCTGATTTACTGACGTGGATATCGTGATAGCGCTCGAGATAGACCATGATCTTCCAGGGACCAAAGTGATAAGTCTGTCTCAGGTAGATAATCTTGGCTAAGACTTCCGCACTAGTTGCCCTGGGACTGTGGATTGGACGCCGCGAACGATCCAGAAGGCCGCCCTCACCGGATTCAGCATACTTCTTCTGCCATTTATAAAAAGCACAACGACTTATGCCAAAATACCGACAGGTTTTCGAGACGTTGTGAGTCACCTCCTCAAAATGTCTGAGCACTCCTAACCGCCATTTCTGATTCCTGAGGGGGTCGTAGTTCACCATGGGCTCCTCCTAATCATGAAGGTCTCAGATTACCCAAGAGAGCCCTGGGTGTAAACTATGTCTGTCAGTTTTAGAGTTTTTATTATATAACGATTGAACCAACCCCGGACTTACGTCCGGGGATTCCTAAAGGGCAAGCTTCGCTTGTCCTAAGTCTTCTCTCTCCTGATGCTTGACGTACTCCAAGATCGTCTTTTCGTCCAAGCCCACTGTGCTCACGAAATATCCAACCGACCATATCCCTCCTCGTCCCCAGTACCGCTTCCCGATGAATTCGAACTTCTCAAGACCCAATTTCTGTGAATAATCTCGAGTGCGAAACGCCAAGGGTGGTCCGCATCTTCAGGTCGGGGCAACCAGTCCTGGAGCTCTCCTATTATGAACGAGAAAAATGGACTTCCCTGACCTGTCCGCGTAAGAACTCATCGCCAGGGCTCAGCGGCCGACGGCGCTAATTCAGAAAATGTGGCATCGTCGTCTGCAGCTTTTAGTACGATAGGAATTTCCTTTTTGCGCTCTGCCTGAGATCGCGGACCGCCAACTCAGAAGCAACCCGTCCCCTCACAAATGGAGAATATCCCGGCCGGGGACGAGAGTCAAGAACTTGAGATCCGGCGGCCCGGGACCGCGGCGGGCGGCTGATCGGGTTGGTCGGGCCGGAATCCGGCCG
>Ga0105100_10001822_pt1 | contig 12473 bp, 12 predicted proteins | sample PPLLak12cMay2015_2_FD_87033 | JGI IMG/M metagenome (GOLD analysis project Ga0105100, IMG submission 87033) | Freshwater sediment microbial communities from Prairie Pothole Lake near Jamestown, North Dakota, USA - PPLs Lake P8 Core (1) Depth... | ecosystem: Environmental > Aquatic > Freshwater >... | reverse complement strand
TCAAGCCTGCCACGCCGATAGAGATGGCGGGCACTTTGTTTAGCCATTCCCAGGTCAATTCCGGCATTGGCTCCTCGATGGGCGCTCTATAGTAGCCTAGAACATCCAGTGGTACATGGGAAATGTACATTACTGCTGTGCCGCCAACTTCATGTGCGCAGTACACGACTGGTAGATAGATATGCGTCGCTTCCTTTATCCTCTGATTTGCCAGAGCGAGCAATTCGCTTCTTTCACCGAAGGTCAATACCTGTTCGGGGCAGGTTTCTACGCAGGCGGGTAACCCTCCCTGCTCGAGGCGACTGTAACAGAGCGTACATTTTTGTACGAGCGGGGCCGGCGAATCCCACTCATAACGCGGGATACCGAATGGGCAGGCCATCATGCAATAGCGGCAGCCCATGCACTTTTGGCTGTCATACAACACCACCCCTTCGGGTGTGCGATACATCGCTCCCACCGGGCAGGCTGAGACGCAGGCCGGTTCCAGGCAGTGACGGCAGAACTTGCGCACGAACCCGCCCTCAGGGCTTTCGACGATCGAGGACCAACGGCGCGCCGACAGGCCATCGGGAGAGTGCTGGACCATGAAACTTGATGTGCCGGTTTGGTTTGCTTCCGCACAAGCCTCGACGCATTGGTTGCAGCCCGTGCAGCGAGTCACATCGACCAGAATGCCAACCTGTTTCACGTTGCCGATCATATTTTTCTTCCTTGTGGGCCATGAAGCGTTTTGACTGTTTCGCTGCCACCCATGGGCGTGAAATGCCATGCCACTTCAGTCCCCAGGCGGATGAGCGGAAAAAGCACGCAGTGCGCAATTTTAGTGAATGGAGCGAGCATTGCCAGAACCATCCCATTTACTGTGTGGAAGAGCATCAGGCCATCATAGGGGATCGGATTCCAGGGACGACCCGCCAGAAAGCCGGAGAGGAATATATTCAGCAGAATAAGTAGCAATAGATAATCCACAGCTTTGCTCAATTGTCGTGAACCGATCACGTAGAGCCGGTATAGCAGCAACGCACTGATTCCAAGGATGCCAATCAGTGTCAGTACATCCAGGATGGGTTTCGCGATGGCTATCCACGAGAAGCCGATATTGGCTTCCAAGATGTCGAGGTGATTGCGTAAGAATAACGATACGACCAGGATACCAATATGCAGACTGAACGAGGCAATGCTGTATCCTGCCCGGTTGCGATGCAGCCGGTTAAACGGGAGCAGCCATAAAATGGTCTGTAGCGCGATTTGCCGGTAAGGGAGACGTCGGTCTCCAGCGCGGCGGATGGCCGAAACGATGTCCCAGGTTGTCAAAAATATCAGGCGCAGCAACCCAAGTATTACGAAAGTCAAGGCAAAAAGAAATGCAGGGCCTTTTGCAAGAGTCATCCAAGTTGGCATAATGAAAGGGACCTCCAGGGTTGAAGATATCGGTTAAAGATCGATCGCGCGCAGCACCAGGTCGTGCACGCCGACGATTTGGACTGGGAGCTTATAGTAATCCACCAACTCACGTAGCTGTTTCTTGCAATTCGCACACGGTGTCGCAACGATTTGCGCCCCACTGGCCTTGATTTGCTCTGCCTTGACTTTGCCCGCAACGTTCATACGGAATTCGTAGATTTCATCCAGCGAGACCAGCCCGCCACCCCCGCCACAACAGTAATTCTCTCTGCCACCCGGTCTCATTTCGACAAAATCCTCGACAAAGCTGCGTAACAATTGACGCGGTTGGTTGATGATCCAACCCGAGCGGGCGATATTACACGGATCATGATACGTGACCCGCTCAGTGATCGCATCCTTTTTCAGTCGCAACTTGCCCTGCTGGGCTGCCTGTTGTGTGAGTTCCAGGATGCTGACCACAGGCAACTCTCGTCCATTCGCAAAGGTGGGAACAAACTGCCGTGCCGAACGGGCCGCATGGCCGCATTCACCAATCAAAATCTTTTTGGCTTGTAAACGATGCGCCTCTTCTACAAGCTTTTGAATGATTCGTTCCAGAGCCCAATCGTTGTAGAACAGGCCATAGTTGATGCCATCGAAATATTTGGAACCAATTGTCCATGAAACGCCAGCGGCTTGAAGCGCAGCAGCATTACCCATGAGCGTATCTGCTTCCATCAGGTAATCGCTGACTGCAGGGAAGAAGATGTATTCCGATCCTTCTTGATCGACAGGGAAATTTACCAGTTTTCCTGTTATATCTTGCAATTCTTCTTGCAAGAACTCGATATTGTCCAAAAGGGCGGGCAGCGGGATGGCCGAGGTGTTTCCGGTAGCGCCTTCCAACTGCTCTCGAACTGAGACCACCAGACCCTTGGGAGCAATGCCTGCCTCGCTGAGCACATAGCGGCCCAGGTGAGCGATCAGACCATGGTCAATGCCCATTGGACACTCTATGGTGCATCGACGGCAGGCGGTACAACGGTAAAATAGTTCAGCCATTTCGTCAATTTTTTCATTGCTTAATGGGTCTTCTGACACCAATCGGCTGAACCGTTTCCCATCATCCGAATAATACTGCCTGTATACATCTAACAGTAAACTGGTCCGGTAACACGGAATATCGTGTGGATCGCGCGAAGCCTGATATATCTGGCAACTTTCCGCGCAGCGTCCACATTTGGCGCTGGTTTTCGCATAGAGTTCGATCAGGAAGCGGTAATTGCTGTGTTGCAGAATCGCGGCGAAAGCTGCCAGAAATTTTTCTGCCCGATTGTTCAACTCTGGGATTGCAGATGACTCGATGTGATAGAAATATGGCTGACGTGGCGTGCTGGTTGTATTGGAAGGTGTTGTCATACTAATTTCCTGCCTGGGAATCTTTGAATGATGTTGGGGGTAGGATCAATACTGCAATGCCGGTGGAATCACCGGAATTGCGCCAGCGGTGGAAAGCATCGCTGGTGAAAGCAAGGCTATCACCGGGATTCAGACAATAATTCTGTCCGTCCAACTCGAGTTCTACCTGACCGCAAAGGCACAGGATGGAATGCCGTCTATTTGCGAGTGGTTCCAATGTAGATGTGGGTACTTTGCGCGCATCTAGCATGCAACCCGTTATTTGTGGGGCGCTGGCAAATATCTGTAACGTTTGCTCGGTGATATTGCCTTCGAGATTTTCCTCGTTTGCTCGCTGCAGTACAACTCTTGGCTTGCAGACCTCCAGGAAGAGCGAACTGGGCGAAACCCCCAAGGCGTTCGCGATTTTGCACAGGGTTTCGATGCTCGGAGCTACCTCGCTGCGTTCCACCAGGCTGATGGTATTCGCAGACAAATCACATCCACGGGCGAGTTGTTTCAACGTCAACCCGTTCGATTTGCGTAGGTAGCGGATCTTGTTCCCAACATTACGCCAGGTCTCGTGCAATGTCATTTCTAACCTTTAGCCTCTAGAATTGTGTAAAAATGCACTATCCATATTCTACCAAATTATTTTTAAAATGTAAAGTATATTGGTTAATTAAATCTATTTTTATATAAAATTAACCAATAAAATTGTACAAATTAACATTTTTTGATTTTCCAGCCTTCGTCTTAACCTATTTGCCAAGCAATACCAAATAAGCTAGAATCTCAAAGAACCTCGATTTTGGAAAAGGATAATTTTTTTATGGAAAAGAAGGGATCGGTAGGAAACAAGCTGCGCGTAATTCGGGAGGAACGGGGATTGTCACAACGCGAGTTGGCCCAGCGGGCGGGTATCTCGACAAACGCTATCAGTTTGATCGAACGGGATGAGAATTCCCCTAGCGTTTCCACACTGCAAAACCTGGCAGGGGCGCTCAATATAAGAATGAGCTACTTTTTTGATGACCATGAGCCTACACAAGTCCTGCATGTGAAAGCTGATCGTCGTTCGGCAATTAGTAGCAAAGGGTTGCAAATTGAAGGGTTGGGTGGCAATTTGAACTATCAGGAAATGGAACCTTTCCTGGTTTCATTGGAGCCCAATTCCGGCAGTGGTGAAAGGCAGGTGGTACATACAGGCCATGAATTGGTTTATTGCCTGTCCGGAAATGTGGAATATTTGATCGATGGCCAGATCTATTCTTTGGAAGAGGGAGATTTTTTGTTGTTTGAAGCGCATTTGCCCCATCTATGGCGCAATGTGACTGATAAGGATGCGGTCATTCTTCTGGTTTTGCAGGCTTCGGGACAAACTGTCCAATCAGTGGAGCGTCATTTTTCAGATTATCCATCCTTGAAACATATGGGGAAATAAATATTTCAAAGTAAACGGCTTAAATGATTCTTAGAAAGCGAGAAATTTGAGTCTGGAGGGGTAAAATGGAACTATGCAAAAAGTGACGAGTTTGATCGATATTAACGCTCCGTGCCAGGAGGTTTTTAACACGGTGGTTGATCTGGAGCGGCGCATGCAGCTTAGTCCGTTGTGGGGGGTGAATCGGATGTTGGAGGTTGCACCAAACTTTCCGGAACCGGGGAGCAGTTACCGGGTCCAGATTTTGACCGGTGCGCCGTTTGGCCTGGCGCATGGAACATTGAATGCAACCCAAAGCGCCTTGTCTGGATTGGCCCAATTCCTGTTTGTGAAATTAGGGCAAAATCATGTTGATCAAGCCGTGCCCAGTGTTCCCCAACAACCATTGGCAAATGACAAACAGAAACCACGCCTGGAACTCCCAACAGAGCAGGAATACTTTGTAGAAGAATACCAGCCGCCTCACAAATTCAGCTACCACCTCGATAACGATTGCAAGACCATTGTCACCTGGAGGTTCCAGAGCATCCCTTTAGGCACTCGTATTAACTATGAAGAGGTGTTTTGTGACGAAAGTATGGGGGACGAGAATTTCATTATCACCGTACGTCATGTCATACGCGAGTGGCTGACCAATATCAAACGTTACAGTGAATTGCGGGGTGGTCGAGGGCGCTTGTTGGTAAAATGGTTTCTAGACCGGTTTTACCTGAAACTGCGCCCTGACCAACGTCGCGTTGTTCTAGTATTGTTGTCTATGCAAGCAATCGGGCTGGCAACATTTGTAATTGCGGTAATCGGCTGGGGGGTTGCTAGCCTGCTTTTTTAGGCTTTACTCTTGCGGTTCATAGCAGCAACGGAAGCCGGTATCATCGCTGCGGTGCATGGGGGCTGCCCAACTCCGGTAGGCGCAGCGTGCTTGGAATTTTGACTCGCGCCACGACCCCCCACGGATAAGTGATTTCCCCAGCGAGGCTTCATCTGATTCGATTAACGATGTACACCCTGTTTCCAATAATTTTGGCAGAAGGTCGTCAGCTTGCAGGTCGTATACATGCGCTTCCCTGCCATCTGTCGGGTCGTAGGGGTAAGATCCAAACAGGGAAGAACACCATTCCTGTACGTTCCCGCCCATGTCGGTGATTCCGTACGGGCTGTCTCCCTGGGGAGAAAATCGATCCACAGGAGAAGTCCCGTTAAGTTTTTCTTCGCTGGTATTGCACAATCCTGTTTTCCATTCATTTCCCCATGAGTACAATCGAATTTCAGAGCCACGTGCCGCCTTTTCCCATTCTGGTTCGGTTGGGAGCCGGATGGGTAAGCCTGTGACTTGGCCGGCCCAGGCGCAAAATGCTAGGGCATCATAATACGAGACGCCGACAACCGGGTGGTTGGCTTTGTCTTCCGGATAAGCGCCATTCGGCCAGAATAATGGAGTTCGGCAGCCAGTCGCCTGGACGAACTGTTTGTATTGCGCGTTCGTTACCGGGTGCTTCATGATGAAATAAGTGCTGACATTTAATACCTGCGCAGGCATTTCGTCGTCATGGGCATCACGATCATGTGACCGTTTACTTCCCATCGTAAACTCGGAAGCGGGGATCTTGATGAAATTCAGTTGCAGTTCGGTCATGAGGTTCTCCTTGTTGTGTTTTATATATGATTTCTTTGTTATGTTCTCTATTACCAAAGCTCTTGGTCAGGAACAGGCAGGCTGACCAGGGGGTTGCTTGTTGCGTAGCGGATCAATTCGACGGTATTTTGAACGTCCAACTTTGACATGATGTTGGTGCGATGTACGGAAACTGTTTTAGGGCTGATCCCAAGCACCATAGCAACCTCCTTGTTGCTTTTCCCTTCTACAATCAACTGGAATACCTGGCGCTCGCGATCTGTCAAATGATGATCGACCTCTTTTCCATTTCGACCGGCCTGAGAGTGCTCCTGAAATACTTCCTGTGTGATGTTGCTGGTTAGAAAGGCTCCTTGCTCGTGCACCTGTCTTATAGCATTGAGCATTTCACGCCTGCCGGAACGTTTCAACACATATCCAGAAGCGCCTGCTCCCAAAGCTGGAGCGATGTATTCACGATTATCATGTTGTGTCAAAATCAACACCTTGACTTGAGGAAAACGTTCTTTGATCAACCGCGTGGCTTCCAGGCCGTTCGTTTTTGGCATGGAAATATCCATGAGCACAATATCCGGTAGCAAGTTGCCGACGTATTCGAGCGCTTCTGCACCGTCACTTGCTTCCCCGACTACAACGATATCTTCCTGACTTTCCAATATTGATCGAATCCCATCACGCAGGATGGCATGGTCATCTACTACAAGAACTCTAATCATAGATGATGCTCCTTTCTCGGGTTGGCACACGGATGTGGATTTGAGTCCCATTGCCGGGAACAGATATAATTTCCAATTCTCCACCCAACAATTCGATTCGTTCTTGCATACCGAGCAAACCCAATCCACGAGTATTTTCCGACAAAAGGAAATCCTTATTGTCAATGTCTATTAGGGTTCCCGTACTCAGTTCTGTTAGATCGAACCCAATCCCATCGTCTGTAATGTTTACCATGGCCATGCCATCGTAAAGTTCTAGCCCAATTTCCACATTGCGTGCTGCTGCATGACGGGCGATGTTATTAATGGCTTCCTGAACGACACGATAGAGCGCCGTTTCGATCTCAGGTGACAAGCGTTGGGAATCCACCTCCCCATTAAACATATTGGGGTTCGAATTCGCAGCAACATTTACACGTACCCCCTTGGGTTCCAGACGGGTTTCGGCCAACCACCGTACAGCCGGAATCAAACCTAATTGGTCGAGCATCGAAGGGCGTAGATCGAACATCAATTTATGCACATCGTCCAATGTGTGTCTAGTCAATTCGCAAATGCTTTGCAGGCGTCTTTTGATAGCGGGGAGATGATCCAACTCCAACCCATCTTCGGCATCGTAGAGCAAGGCTGTCAGGGATTGGCTGACCTCGTCATGTAGTTCACGTGCAATGCGTTTACGCTCGTCTTCCTGAACTTCCAGAGATTTTTTGAACAATCCGCCGCGGACGCGTTCCTTACGTTGCACATCAGCGTATAAACGAGCATTTTCTACAGCGATAGCAATTTGATTGCCAATTGCGTCTAGTAACTTTTGCTCATCATCGCCAAATTGGGTAGTATTGTGGGTGCCAACACACATGCTGCCCAAGGCCCATCCTTTGGTCATTAGAGGCACATGCACCAAGGAGGTAATTTTTTCCCGTTGCAATGATTTTGCGCCTCGACCGCGATAGGAAGAAATATCGGGCACTACGATTGTCTTTCCAAGTTCCAGAACCCCGCCACAGGAACCGTCAAGCATGCCAACCTGATAAGCCAAACGAGCGGCTTCCTCGGAAAGCCCGCGATAGGCTTTCAGTTCCAACTGACCAAGTGTGCTGTTTTGGAGGAATATCGCAACTACATCGATTCCCGTAAGTTGTAACACCTCATCCAGAGCGCGGTTCAGGATATCTTCAAGGTCGAGAGACTGGTTTACGGTCAACGCTACAGCGTTCAAGATGGACAATTGCTGGGTACGGGCCTGTACGCGGGAGTCCAGTTCGCGGTTCCAGGACTGGATTTCTTCCATGGACTGTTCTAAGCGTGTGCACATGGTAATGAAACTATTTGCAAGCACACCGATTTCATCCCGACGGCGAATGGTTTTCTTTGCCAATGTGGTTGTCAATGTGCATTCAACAGACTTTAAGGTAGATGTATCGAATTGGACCTCGCCGATTTTTTGTGTAGCCTCCGTAAGCATTTGTACGGGAGCAATCACACTGCGCGTGGTCAGCATAACCAACACCAGGGCGCCCGAAATGGCAAGCAAGCCAAGAATCAAAGTTTGAAATCCAATTGTTCTCACGGGGGCAAATAATTCTTGAGATTCGTGCCAAATTACCACTCCCCAAGGAGCCTGTGAAAGAGAAGCAAAGGCTATGACAGTCCCTGTTTCGAGCTCATTTGTTGCACAACCCAGGCAGGCCTCAAATCTTGGTTCGTCTTCATTGAATAGTTGACTGGTAATTTTTTCTATTGTACTTGCTGTAAGCGTTCGCTCAGGGTGTGTACTTACTAATACTTTCCCCTGGGCATCCAATACTTGCAAAGTCCCACCATGTTCAAGATTCAAAGAACCACTAGAAATGAAAATGTCCGGATTTGAAAGGTCTAATATGGCAGCCAGGATTCCCTCAGTCTGGTTGTTTTCGGGACGAGTGACTGGAACAGCAACGATTGCATAGGGTCTTGGTATTCCACCAACCGAAATACTGCGCGAAGTATTGCTGTCACTGTTGTGGATCAACGATATATCTTCCCAATTGATATTGGGCGCTGTCGCCGTGGCAGCGAGCAGATGATTGTTTGAGTCTAATAAATAGACACCTTGAACTGGCCGAAAATCCTGTTCGAAAATTGTTTTCCACTCTTCAAGGTTTGTTTGGGGATCGTCCATATCGATCTGTGATGACAGAATTGTGAGCATCCCGGCAACGTGGCTAAGGCTTGAGTCTAAGCTTTCTGCAAGTATGCGTGCACGTAATACATGCTCGCTGAGTAACTGTTGTGTTGCCTGGCGGACAGTGTATATGGCAATAAAAGCAAAAATGGCGATCAATCCCATTAATCCTATAGTGACCAATGCCGACATCTTGCTACGCAAGCCAACATCAAACCATTTTCGTGTTAGCATGCGCTCTAACCACTTTTGGATGAAGCGCCTCCAACTTGTTCGTAAAAGGTCAAAGATTTCCATAATCAACTCCCTTTACCTCTCGTGTTTGCTGTCATCGGAGGCGGCCATTGGCAGTAACGGGCGCGCTTGCAGTACTTGCAAATGCCATCCTCTTCAATATTTTCATAGACACCTTCAAATTCCCCCATCTCTTCGTACCACTCGTACGTTCGGCCAATCGTGACGCGTAAAGGTGTTTGTGGCATGTTAAAGGTTGAACGCGCTTTGGTTGTCTCGTAATAGAAGAACTGCGACTCCAGCCGTAAACGAGTTCCGGTCAAGGGTACCGGGCCGCTGGTTTGAGGTTGTAGCATATCGGTCAACCCGGCGATGAGCGATACCTGCCAGCGTGGCATCGCCTTCAGCTTCATGCCGCACCCCACTACATTCGCAATCGTCTGGTAAAGTTGCAGGTGCGACATATTCTCGCCGCCCAGGATGTATCGCTCTCCTACACGTCCCTTGATAGCAGCTTCAATGATTCCCTGTGCCACATCACAGATCGGCACAATATTGAGGCCGCCGGGTGGAATGAGCGGCGGCACGCAATGTTTGACCACCTCGACCACCATACCGCTGGATACCTTGCGGACGTCGCGTGGGCCGATCACCGTGGTCGGGTTGATAATGACGATGGGCAATCCTTTCTTGACGTAATCGAAAGTGATTTCCTCGGCAAGATATTTGCTGTGCCCATAAGCAAAACGCTCTGGTTTGACGTTAAAGGTGTAGGACTCGTCAACCAGGACATCCGGATGGATTCCCATAGCCGCGGTCGAGCTGATGTGAACAACGCGTTCGATCCCGGATTTCAGGGCTGCTCCCATTAGATTTCGCGTCCCTGCCACGTTGACCTGGTACATGCGTTCCACGCCCTGCTTCCAATAATCGACCACCCCGGCAGCATGGAAGACCACATCAATGCCTTGCATTGCGGGCGGCAGAGTTTCCGGCTCCAACACATCACCGCTGACGAACTCGAATGGCCCCCCTTCCAACAGTTCACGCGTTGTACCAGGGCGTTCCAGGATGCGTACATCCCAGTGGCGTTCGACCAGCCGCAAGGCGACGTTTGAGCCGACGAAACCGGTCCCGCCGGTAACCAATGCGCGCGTCATGCCAGCGTCACCTCGCCGTCAATTCTGGTTGGGAAAATTCCACGTTTGGCTTGAACCAGTCCAACATAGATTGCAAACCGACTACTTCGCCGACAATAATGATCGCAGGTGGATGGATATCGGCAGCTTTTATGAGGATATCTGCCAGCGTTCCAGTCACAACCGTTTGCTCCGGTAAGGTCCCTTGCTCGATCAATGCAACGGGTGTTTCGGGTGAGCGGCCAGCGTCCATCAGCGCTGCGACGATGGTTTGCAGGTTGTGCACTCCCATCAGGAAAACCAACGTGTCAACGCCTTGCGCGAGAGCCTTCCAGTTCAAATCCAACGGCTCGCAGCCTGCACAATGGCCGGTCACAAATGCCACACTGCACGCGATGCCTCGATGTGTAACCGGGATACCGGCATAAGCGGGGACAGCGATAGCGCTGGTCACTCCCGGGACAATTTCAAAGGGGATGCCCGCCTCGACCAATGCCTGCGCTTCCTCTCCGCCGCGCCCAAACACAAACGGGTCGCCGCCCTTCAGCCGTACGACAACTTTACCTTCTCGTGCCGCCTGCACAAGGATGGCATTGATGCGTTTCTGGGGCACAGGATGGTGATCGGGCTGTTGTCCCACGTCAATGAACTCCGCCTGGGCTGCGTATGCCAGCAGTTGGTGGTTGGCCAGGCGATCGTGCACAACCACGTCTGCTTTCTGCAGGCATTCCAGCCCGCGCAGCGTTAACAGGCCGGGGTCGCCAGGTCCTGCCCCGACTAAATAAACGATACCTTTGGCAGATGGATCAGAGTTGTTGGTGTAATTGTTGTCTGGCATAGGTCAACGCCACATCTTTTCCTTGATCTTGGATAACGTGCAAGATATTCGAATCTACAATGCGTAAAGCGGCTTTCAAGCGGGCCTCACCTGGAGGAAAACCTGCAATCAGATCCGGACGTAATTCAGCCAGAACCTCGGTCAGCGTCCCATATTCCGGGCCGATCAGGTCTTCGAGTCGCTCGCGTAGTCTTCGTGCCAGCGCCGGGCTGCCTCCACCTGTGGAAATTGCAATGCTCATTTCTCCACGTTGTAGAACGGCTGGCAGGATAAAATTGCTATGCTGGGGATCGTCCACTACGTTGATCAGGCAACCGCGTTGTACTGCTTCAGCCCAAACAGCCTGGTTTACGGCTGGATCATTTGTGGCAGCAATAACAAGAAAAGCGCCCTCCAGGTCGCCGTGTTGATAAGGACGCTGTACAAATTTAATGGCTCCCGAAGAAACCAAAGCCTGTAGTTCGGCAGTAAGTTTTGGGCTGACGACCTTAACTTTGAAATCAGCGGTCAACAAACCTTCCACTTTTCGGCTAGCTACACCACCTCCCCCAACTACGACCGCTTGTTGTGTTTGCAAGCCGATCAAACATATTGCGTAAGTTTTCACTATTAATTTTTTATCACAATGATTTACGAAAGTCAATTGATGGAAGTCATAAACTTAGTCATTGATTTCTGATGTCTGTCATGACAATTCCCATACGGGGATTCCGTAAGAACTGAGCAACCCCCCGGTCTTTGATGATAATAAGTCAGGAGTTACGCAGTTGAATGGAAAAAGCCCGAAAATAAGGGGGCGAGCGCAGCTCGCCCCCTTATTTTCGGTATCTTTTCGCGAACTGCGTAAGTTCTAAAGTGTAACAGAGTCCACCAGGCACGGAGGACTCTGTTACAGTCAGCCTTTTGGACAGCTCGAAGATAAGCTTTATTCCACTTTTTCTACCACCACCGTCGCTTCGGTGACCAGGGCAGCGATGGCGCCAATCGCGGCCAGTTGGGGGGCGATCAGCGCGCCCACGACCCCGAGGGTCATCGGGATTTCCATGACGGTGCCGCCATCTTTCTTTTTGATGATGATACGGCGGATATTGCCTTCGTGGAGGATTTCCTTGATCTTGCCGAGCAAGTCTTCCCCGTTGACGCTAAACTCTTCCGTGCGAACTTTTTCTTCAGACATCGTAATCTCCATTTCTTGATTGTGTGACTATATATTCTACGCCCCAAATAGGATTTGGTTGCAATACCCTTGAGTGATTATTCAAGAAGGTGATTAGCACGTAAGATGCCCTCAAAGGCCTGCCTGCCATCTGCCAGTGCTTTCTCGCGCCATTTCATTTCTACCGGGAAATATAACTCTTCAAATTCAGCGCGGACTTGTTCTGCTGCACTGTCACTTTGCGCGCCATGCCAGTGCAATTGGTTTTCAAAGATCATTGTTCTTAAACTGCGGATACGTGCCAGCAGCGAATCGCCGAATGTACCGAATTCAAACCCACAGGCAAACAGTTGCTTACCTGG
>Ga0105100_10001819_pt1 | contig 12481 bp, 14 predicted proteins | sample PPLLak12cMay2015_2_FD_87033 | JGI IMG/M metagenome (GOLD analysis project Ga0105100, IMG submission 87033) | Freshwater sediment microbial communities from Prairie Pothole Lake near Jamestown, North Dakota, USA - PPLs Lake P8 Core (1) Depth... | ecosystem: Environmental > Aquatic > Freshwater >... | reverse complement strand
TACGCAGTTTCTTGATTATAATTTTATTTACAACTTTATTGATTTACGGAAAGGATGTAACAGCGAGTAACTTCTTTATAGAGTGCGATAAGGCATTGGAAAAGGAGGGGTTCCTTCCATTAAAGAAACATTATGATAAACATCCAGATGAGCCCCATCCGGATATGTGCTTTAGATTAAATAATAATGAGTTTTTGGTTACTGTTACAAGTACTGGCCGGGTCTTTCAGGGTTTATATTATTTCAATTCAAAAGAGGAGAAACTTGAAAGACACGAAGGAGGGGGGCCCAATATAGAAGTAAAAGAGGAATTTCTCGGAAAAAATAATAAACGATATGTATTGCTCAGCTGGTCAAATCTCTCACAGGGCGACTGGGATTATGGTTTTGATATACTTAATCTTATCCCCAAAAGAGAGGGTAAACCGTTTATCGTGTACAATCTTTTATATGTCAATGAAGATCCTGTTTCCGGCTTATGCGGCGCATGGAGTTCCAAAGATAAGAGCGGGAAGATCGAGAGACATCAGAATGTTAAAGAAGGGAAAAAAGGGTCCATCAAAGGCTATAAAATTCTACATCAAGGCACAGAAAATGTCCAAATTGTGTTCAGCATAATTGAGCAAGACTGTAAAACCCTGAAGGAGACGACTTGCCAAAAAACATTCCGTTTGGTAGATGGAGTATTCAAACTGGCGAAGTAAATAGTTTGTTAAGGATCTGTTTTTCCAAAACGAAAATATGAAGATTGAGGGTATATTTTTGCCCAACAAGTCAATGAAGGCGACAGGGAATAGGCCTCAGCAGTTTTTGAAAAAGCTGGTTGGCCCGCGCCTTATTTCAGTCGTTCGACGGGAACAAAAAGGAGAAACCGTTCCCGCCGAACGCGCGACGCGGCGCTTCGCTCCGCGCCGCGCGTTCGGCCTAAGATCGACTTGACATCAAATATACTCAGGGCTATACTTCGTATATACCAGGGAGGTATGGAATATGGTCACGAAAGTGCAAAAATGGGGCAACAGTCAGGGGCTCCGCCTTGCTAAGCAGGTTCTTGAGGAGACTCACATATCGATTGGTGATCCTGTTGATGTATCCGCACGAGACGGCGTGATTGTCATTGCTCCTATAAGGAAGAGCGTACGAGCTGGACTGAGCCTTCAAGAGCTGGTTTCCCGCATCCCTAAGAATTACAAGCCCGAAGAAGTTGAATGGGGAGAACCGGTCGGGAGGGAGGCTTGGTAAATGACAATCTATGTTCCCCAAAAAGGTGACTTCATTGCCGTCACTTTCGACCCGCAATCTGGTCATGAACAAAAAGGCTGGCGGCCTGCCTTGGTTGTGAGCAATACCCTATTCAACAGCCATACGGGTCTCGCCATTGTCTGCCCCCTCACAAACACTGATCGGAAATTCCCTTTCCACCTAGCCGTTACGAACGATCCAAGAGTTACGGGATTCGTCATGGTTGAGCAAGTCAAATCGATAGATTTCCGTGCGCGGAAAGCTAAACGCATCGGAAAGGCTTCAGATAACCTGCTTGAAGAAGTTCTGTCCATATTAGATGCGTGTATCTATTGAAGGCCCAACAACCCGCTCAAGAGGGACGCGGCAAAAAACCGCCGCGCCCCTTAGCTTTGCGTTATGGCTAAAAGGATTTTTCAAAAAATGATATAATGAATCGAAAAATCTGGAACAAAGAAAGGTTAAAAATGGAAAATGCTTTAACGGCAGTTTTCGAAAAGGTTCCAGAAGGATATATAGGGTATGTTGAAGAACTGCCCGGCTCAAATGCTCAGGGAGAGACCTTGGAAGAAGTAAAAGAAAATCTCAAAGAAGCAATAGAATTGGTTCTTGAAGCTGCCGTTAGCGGTCAAATGATATAAACTATCAATCGGTTTTTCCAAAAATGACGATGGCCAAAAATAATAAGTATATTGATTCAAGAATAGAAAGTATCTGGCGATTCATTCGTGGTGACATGAAAGTGCAAGATTTCGAGCAATGGGTATATTCGGAAAGCAATTTGGAGAAAATGTTGGGGAAAACCCTATATCTTGAAACTATTTCAGTGAATTACTCCGACAAGGATGCTCTGGGCAAGATCAAAGAACTTCTATCAGGATATGTGCGCCAAACATCACCTCTTCAGTGCAAATGTATTCAGTTGTCAGATTTGACAGTCGTGGCTACAGGAGAAGAAAGTAAAGCAGTGTTTCAGTATATGGAAGAGGTAACAAAAAGAGGAGAGCCATTCTGGTGGCTGTCTCTCGAACATTGTTGCGAGTGTAATCAATGGTGGCTCGTGGCTTCGGAGGAGCGGCACAACGACGTTTACTGTCTTCGAAGACTTGATAGTCAAGCTGCGGATGAAATACTCAACAAGAATAGTTGGCCCGATTGTTTTGACCGGTACGAGACGTTACTCCGTTTAGGTCAGCACACCGGGATAAGTGTCCGGTTTGTGGATCCAATGGATTCTTCCCTGGCCTGGACAATTAGTGATCTTGCAAAAGAACGTCCTGGGATTGCAATTTCCGAAATCGCCAAATTGCTCAATCTTGATATGGATGTTGCCAAACACCTGGCAAGGAAAGCTGTCAAAAATGAAGGGATTAATATTAACTTGGAAGACTCATGAGAATACAGATATGAAAAATGTTGAAAACGCTGACAATTCAATCAAGGCAACAGGGGAATAAGCCTGTCCGCTATGTCAGAAGTTGAGTGCCCCGCGCCTTATTTCCCTCATTAACCTGATTGGAAAAGTTCACGATGAAGAGAGATCAATTTAAGTTTTTCTACGATTTGCGTGTCAGGTATGCAGAAGTGGATAGTCAGGGCATCGTCTTTAACGCGCATTATCTAACCTATTTTGATACGACTATTACTGAATACATGAGACATATTCATTATGACTATCAGGCCCTCGTCTCAAGTAGAGGGCTTGATTTTCATCTGGTCAAATCAACCGTAGAGTATCTGAAGCCGATTGGTTTTGATGAAATCATTCAGATTGGTGTTACTCCCCACAAAGTTGGGAAATCAAGTTTAACGTGGGTGCTTGCGATTTTCAAAAAGGGGGGATCGGAGTGCCTGGCAAAGGGAGAGATTGTTTGGGTATGTTCCGGGGTAGGCACTAATAAGTCACATCCTTTGCCTGAAGATCTCGCGAAATTATTATCTGAGCATGAAAATCTTTAACAAATATGCACCGGACGCTTTTTTAGCCGCCGTGACCGCGCGCCATGAGTGGCCAATTCCGATGCGGCCTGTTGGAAGAGAGTGGCATGTCTCAGGTCCAACTGATCTTTGAAAAGCAATGGCTTCATGGATCCCTGCTTGCTGTTTTTCTCGTCGGGCTGAGATTGGCGGGAGGTATCCATGCTGTCCAGGTTGGACAGCTCTGGGGAGTCAGCACGGTGGCCTGGCTTTGGCTCGCCGTGGCTTTGGCCATAGCACATCAGATATTCGTCTGGGTTTGCTGGCGGAGCCAGCTTCATTCTTCCTTACTTACGCGAATGTTTGGAAGTCGCGGATTTGACGTGTATGCCGTGGGGTTCTCAATCCTTGGCATCGCGAGAGTGGCAGCCGTTTTGATACTTGCCCTATCCAATCGAGATACGCTCCATGTGGATCTGAGGGTCCTTCGGGCCGTAGCCGTGATCGCGGCAATTCCGGCCGCATACCTCTTCTACTCCGTCAAGCGTTATTTCAGCTTCAAGCGTGCCTTCGGCATCGACCATTTCGACACGGCTTATCGGTCTCTACCGTTTGTCAGAAAAGGGATCTTTCGGTTCACACGGAACGGGATGTACGTCTTCGGGTTTTGTGTTCTTTGGGTTCCGGGATTGTGGTTCGCGTCGGCAGCGGCGCTTTTCGTAGCTCTCTTCAACCATCTGTATATTTGGGTCCACTATTACTCGACAGAACTCCCTGACATGAGGCGGATTTACGGAGAATCCCGAGTGAGCTCAGGCGGGGGCACTTCCTAATCTGTCCAGAAGGGGAGCATGAAGTAAGTCAGTCCTTCTGCCGACGACATTCAAACGGTTCAAAGGGGTTTTTGATAAAGTGTCCATTTTTGTCATTTCCTGGGAAAGAGGAATCCATTTTCTCCTGCCTTCATCTTGAGTTCTCCCTTCCACTTAAATAAAAAAGGGCGAGTCAGACGAGTCAATCTCATTGAGATTATTAAGTTTTTTCAAAAATTCCCTTATTTTGGCTTGGGTTTTGCAAAGTTGCCTTTAAAGACATCCCATTATCCCTAGGAGGCCAGCATGGGAACAAATAATATCATTTTCCTTGAGGTCATCGAATGGTTTGACGAGACTGGAAGAGAAATCGTTCATCGCATACCGGAAAACGGGTCGGGAGACATTAAGTACGGCGCGCAGCTCATCGTTCGGGAGAGTCAATCCGCGGTCTTTTTCTATAATGGAAAAGCCTATGACGCCTTTGGTGCAGGGCGCCACACGCTCAGGACTGCAAATCTACCGATACTTACCCGGGTTCTTAGTGCCCCCTGGGGAATGACCAGTCCTCTTCGTGCAGAAGTCTACTTGGTCAATATGAAGGTCTTTCCCAATCTCAAATGGGGGACGAAGGATCCGGTGGCCTTTCGTGATTCGGAACTGGGACTGATCCGTCTTCGAGCCTTCGGCGTTTTCAATATTCAAGTCCTTCAACCGGTCTTGCTCATCAATACCCTGGTTGGGACTCAAGGAATCTATACGGCGGAAGCGATTGAGGATTACCTGAGCCAGGTGATCGTGTCGCGCATCAATGATCTCTTAGGAGGGAAACTGGATACCATCTTTAATCTTCCGGGCCGATATGAAGAGCTGGCAGGAGAGTTGATCAAGATACTTGAAGACGACTTCCGCCGGTTCGGACTTGGGCTTTCCAATCTTTATATCAATTCGATCACACCCCCCCTTGACGTTCAAAAAGCGATCGATGATAAGAGCCGGCTCAACGCCTTTGACGACCTAAATCGCCTCCTCCAGATGAAGGCTGCCATGGCGTTGGAGAAAGCCTCCGAGTCCCAGGGGGAAGCCGGAGCGGCGATGGGAATGGGGGTGGGTTTGATGATGCCCTCCATGTTGGCGAACCTTTACAGTGGGGCGACGCCGGAGCCCTCATCAAAGGGAAACCGCTGCCCTCAGTGCCAGCACGTTGTGCCTAAGCATGGGGTCTTTTGCCCCTACTGTGGCTCGCATTTACTCGTCTTTGACAAGTGCTCAAAGTGCAATAAGAACCTTCCTCCTACAGCCCGATTTTGCCCAAGGTGCGGCCAGGCGGTCGAGACAAAGGCCAACCCCAAGAAGTGTTCTCAATGCGGGGTCGAGAATTTCCCTAACTCCGAATACTGTAACGGCTGCGGGAAAAAACTGGACTAATTTTAGCAGTTCAAGTTCGGTTCCTCATGAAAAAATCTTCCTGGGATATAGAAGTCCAGTGCTCGCAGTGTGGGGCTCCCATTTCACTCGAGGAGACGGACCGTCTTCTTGTCTGCTCTTATTGCCATGTCGAGCTCTATCTCTGGACCTCCGGACAGTTCTGTTACTGTCTCCCAGCACTGAGGGCCTCATCAAGGGATCTGATATTTATCCCCTATTGGCGCTTCAAAGGAGTTGCTTACTCTGTCATTCCTTTTGAGGTTCAGCATCGAATCCTCGATACCACACTTCTTGCCTTTTCTCAGCGATTGCTCCCTGCGACGCTAGGAATCAAGCCTCAAACACTGAAGATGCGTTTCGCTTCCGGTGAAATTCAGGGGAGGTTTATCAAGCCTCAGATGCCTCTCCAGGAAGCGGTCATGCGGATTCAGAACCAGTTTGAGAAGCTTGAGAAGGGTCTTCTGAGTCTTCTCCCATTTGAGGGTGAATTCATTGGAGAGCTTGGGAGCTTGATCTTCTTTCCCGTTTTTATACGGAGCGGAGAAGTTGTAGACGGGATACTTGGAAAGGTGATCGGTCCAGAAAAAGATCTGGTTCTTGAAGAAGCCCTGTCAGGGATGCCTGACCATTGGCAAATCAAGTCCTTGTCAACGCTTTGTCCCAACTGTGGAAACATGCTTCAGGGAGGGCGGGAAAGCCTCCTCCTTTTCTGCAAGGTATGCAATGCTGTGTGGAATCCTTCGCCCGGTAAGTTGGTGGCAAGCAAATTCAGAGTCATCCCGGGAAAAGGAGAGTCCCAGGTTTATCTTCCATTCTGGAGGATGAGGGTGGCTGTCAAAGGGATGGACCTAAAATCGTATGCCGATCTTGCGCGGGCGGCCAACCTTCCCAAAATGATCCAGCCGAAATGGGAGGGGCAGGAGGTTTACTTCTGGGTCCCTGGTTTTAAGGTACATCCCAGTCTCTTTCTCCGGTTATCAAAACAGATGACCCTGTTTCAGCCAGTGGAAGAAACGGAAGCTACTTTGCCAAACGCTTTGCTTCATCCGGTCACGCTTTCTGAAGAAAGTGCAGCGGCAAGTCTTCGAATTCATCTTGCCATCCTTCTTACCAAGAAAAGAGACTACTTCCCAAAATTACGTGAGATCACCATCGAATCCTTGGAAACCACCTTGGTGTTTATTCCCTTCACTCCCACCGGCTCCGAACTGGTCCACCCGCAGCTTGGAATTGGTCTTCAGAGACAAACGCTTTCTTTATAAGGCAAGCACTGAATATTCGTCTGAGGATAATCTGAGGGGAATAGGCCTGATGAATTTAGACTTATATTTCGGAATCCCTGCGTGTCAGCTACCATCTGCAATCACCATTCCGCAACTCCCTTCTCCCCAGCTCCCCATCTCCCCATCCGGTTAGGTTGTCTAGTGCGGAGGAGCGAACATGCGGGGGCGCTGAGCTGTTTCCAGTTGCTCTTCCGGTTTGATATCTCCCCGGATTCCGATCTTTACTTTCTTGAGAGGGATTTTCTTGCCTGAGGCTGCAAGCGCAGCCTCTGTGGCTTTGACCAATCCGAAGCAGCAAGGAACTTCCATATAGGGAAGCGTAATGCTTTTAATAGAATTGGTTTTAAAGATCTCTGTCAGCTTTTCCTGATAATATTGGATATCATCTAGCTTTGGGCAGCCGACGACGACAGCTTTTCCTTTTAGGAAATCGCGATGGAAATCAGGATAGGCGAATGGAACGCAATCCGCGGCAATCAGGAGGTCTGCATCCTGGAAATAGGGAGCGTTGACGGGCACCAGTTTCAACTGAACGGGCCAATGAGCGAGCTGAGACACAGAGGGTGCAACCGAGCCGGACTCCGCCCCTGCTTCCGAAACCTTGAAGCGCATTGCCCTCGAAGAAGGGCAGCCAGTGAAAACAGGTTGAGGTTTAGGTTGAGCTTCATTTTGTTTATGAAGATGAATCTCCACTGCCTTTTCGTCGAATTCTTCAGCGTCTCTTTCAATGACGGTGATGGCATCTTCCGGACAATGACCGAGACAGGCCCCCAGGCCATCGCAGAACTTCTCGCTCATCAACTTCGCCTTTCCATCGACGATCTGAAGAGCTCCTTCAGCACAGTTGGGAATACAGAGACCGCAACCATTACATTTCTCCTCATCAATCCTCACAATCTTTCTCGTTGCCATGGTTCATCCTCCAGTGGGTTATTTTAATTATAAAATAACTCGCCTTTAAACCTTTTTCATTGACCTAAGTCAAGAGATGAAGAAAATTAGAACTACCTGAATCAATAGGGAATTTTAAGGAGAAGGAGAGTTTATAATGGCACCCGGGCCCCTTGAATCGAAAGAGGAATTTCACCCCGGCAGCAGAAAGCCACGGCCGCTGGCCGTGGATAAATGCGCCAACCTTTGGCCGGGATGTCGCCCCACATGGGCGTTAGTCAGGTACCGTCCCGATTTTTATCGGGGTGGGGCTCTACATTCCTTGAGAAAGTCAAAAAATAGACGAGAAAGATCGAAACGCGTTGTAATTCAGCAGATTGTACAAACGTTGCTAGGTTATCGCGCTATTTCTTCAATTCAATATCAAATCCCCAGCTAAACTTTATTGGGCCCTGGCTGTACTCCGAAGACGACTTCCCCGCGAAATGATTGTTGCCCATCAACTTCAGGGTACAGGAAGTTTTTGCAACCCCTCCCTCGTTATCTGCCTTTGCGCTGTTTGAAAAAATGTAATCCTTCTCTGTTTTCTTGCCTGTGAGATACTTTAACTCCGGAGGACTAAAGACCATGCCAGATTTGAATTCCATTTTGAACTCATCGCCACTCTGGGTAATCACAAGGGTTCCCTGGCTCGATTTGCCCGCTGGAACAGGCCCCCTCGACCAATGACCGGATGTTGAATAGTTCCAGGTCCCCACGATCGGGTCTGCAGCCGCCAGATTGGAAAGATCAAAAAGAACACACAAGGCCAAAAACCCAACTCCCAAAGCCATGGTTCTCTTCGTTTTTCCAAACATAAAATTCTCCTTTCTTCTGGTGAGCAAACCCAAATTCATTATCCACAAATTGCGGGTACTGTCAAGCGGTGTTTTTGAAAAGCTTGTCACGGGACTGCAAATCGTTTTATGATCACCTACCGGAAAAGGAGAGTTATTTGTCTTGGCCAGCACTGTTAGCGATTGTCTTTTGGGGGTTTTCTTTCATTGCGACGAAAGTGGCTTTAAGGGAAGTCGACCCTTTCACTCTTTTAACTCTTCGGTTTGGAATCGGAGGGTTTCTCCTCCTATTGGTGCAGCTTCTAAGAAATAGAGGGTTTCTTGAAACCTTTTCACCCAAAGATTGGATCTCAATCATTTTTTTAGCCATTGTAGGGATTTCAGGGCACACACTCCTTCAAGCCTATGGACTCCTGTACACGACTGCTGTCAATACGGGATGGATCGTTGCCATCATACCTATCTTTATCACTATCGCCGCCCGTCTTTTCCTGGGGGAGGCGATTACAGCGAGGAAGTTGATCGGGATACTCATCGGGTTTCTTGGAATTTTTCTGGTCATTTCAAAGGGGGTGTTTTCTGTTTCCATCTTTCGTTTTGGATCGACGTTCGGTGATATTCTTGTCCTCATCAGCGCACTCACCTGGACCGCTTTCACGATAGGAGGCAAGGGATTTCTTTCACGTTTTTCGCCGCTTGCAGCGATCACACCCATCATGATCATTGGGTGTCTCATCACACTCCCCTTTACATGGTTGAAATGGGAATGGAACATCCTCTTCCATCTATCTTTAACCGGATGGATGAGCATTCTCTTTTTGGGAGTTTTCTGTTCCGGACTGGCTTATCTTTTTTGGTATTCTGCTCTGGAGAAAAAGGATTCAAGCATTGTAGGCATGTGTCTCTATCTGGAGCCCCTTGTCACGTTGATTGGGGCGTACTTTCTTTTGAATGAAGAAATTCGCTGGGTAACCCTTGTGGGTGGAGGGATGATCCTCCTCGGCGTCTACCTGGCCACAAGGAAGTTTTCGTCCATGTCCCCTCGATCTCTGTTTGCTGCAGACAGGCCTTCCGTCAGGGGAGGGAGGTTCTAGGTGAGACAAAATTCTTGACATCGAAATTGATTAGTGATATCAAATGCCGCTGTGGCGCCCTGTGAACTAAAACCAATGGGCGCTTCGAAGGATCGCTACCGCTCCAGAGCTTGAGCGGGGCTAGCGGAACCCTCCAAAGCATACCCTACGACGTTCCTAACGAGCTTCGAGGGTACCCACCTCGCGTTCCGAAATCCTTGTCGGCACGCATGCGTGGATTTCTGCGGAGGAGGGTAAAGACCATTTAGAAGAAGGAGGGCAACGATCTTGGCAGCAAAAGGCGTTGTGAAGTGGTTCGACACAAAGAAGGGATATGGATTCATCGAACAATCAGGCGGGGACGATGTGTTCGTCCACTTTTCGGGAATTGTGGGGGATGGCTTCAAATCTCTCCGAGCGGGAGAGGAGGTAGAATTTGAGGTCTCCACCGGCGCAAAAGGGCCTCAGGCGACCAACGTTATCAAGGCGACCTAAGCCGCAAGTCGCAGAGAGCATAGCGCTTAGAATTCCAACTCGTCATTTCCAAGTACTCTTAGTCATTAAGTCACATGTGATTAAGTGATCCAATGACTATTGACCTAATGACCCAATAGTTTCTTGTTATTTGCCCCGTTAGAAAACCCCGCTGCCTGCGGCGGGGATGAGGATCGCCCTCGAATATCTTGAAACCTTCTGTCCCTTTCGCTGTTAAAAGGCTTTCAAGTAGGATCCCATTGTTTTCCTTCCCGATAGAAATGAATAAGTCCACGCCCAGCCTCCAGGGGGTTTTGGGTCACCCGTTCGACCGCGCGAAGCCTCATTGTGTAAGGTGGGGAAAAAGACACGGCCTCCCTCGATAGACTCGGGCACCTGAGTTTATCAAAGCGTGGAGTGAGCTTCGAGCAGGCTCCGTCCCTTAGGCCGGGGAGTCGAAGGGTTGACTTTATGAAGGTTGGTTTATTAAATTTGAGGGTAAGAAAGTAAGAAAAAATGAAGTCGTTTAAAACTCTTCAGAAAGATTTTATCGAAAATCGATGGCGGATCTCGATCGGACTGATCGCCCTCCTCATCGTTGATGTCCTCCAACTCTTGATCCCAAGGGTCGTCAAATACGCGATCGATGACCTCACCCTGGGTACGGTTTCTCATTCTCGCCTTCTGATCTATGGAGTAGAAGTTCTGCTCCTTGCCGTGGGGATTGGCACTCTTCGATATGTCTGGAGAACCTTTCTTCTGGGAGCGGCGCGTCGAATCGAAAAGGCACTCAGAGACCGTTTCTTTACTCACCTTCAAACCCTCTCGGGTTCCTATTTCTCCCACACCAAAGTGGGGGACCTGATGGCCCATGCCACCAATGATATCGATGCCGTTCGGATGGCTATTTCGATAGGGATCGTGTTTTTAGTGGATACGATCATTTTGGGGGTTTTGACGATCTTGTTTATGGTCTATATCCATCCCAAGTTAACTCTTTTGGCCATTCTTCCCATGCCCTTGATCACGCTGATGACACTGCTCTTCAGTCGGACGATCCATCACCGGTTTGAAATGGTTCAAAAGGCCTTCGCGTCGCTGACCGAAAGGGTGAGGGAGGCCATTGCGGGCATCCGGGTGATCAAAGCCTATGTCCTTGAGGAGAGGGAAGAAAAAAAGGTCTCTCAACTGAGCCAGGATTATATTCAGAAAAATTTGAATGTGGTGAAAGTATGGGGGATGTTTTTCCCCGTCATCCTTTTTCTCTCCAATCTCTCCATGGCGATCGTCCTCTTTTGGGGCGGAAAATTGACAATCCTTGAATCGATCTCAGCGGGCGATTTTGTAGCGTTTATGAGTTATCTGGGACTCCTCGCCTGGCCTATGATGGCCCTGGGGTGGGCAGTGAATGTGATCCAACGAGGGGGGGCTTCCATGGACCGTCTCAACCGGATCTTTGAAGTGACTCCCGAAATCTTCGATGCTCCCGGGGTCGTTCAACAGGGGCCTTTGAAAGGAAGGATTGATATAAGGGGCCTCACTTGTTCCGCTGGAAACGGAGGAAACGCTCTCCTCAAGAACATTCATCTCACCGTCAACGTGGGAGAGAGAATGGTCATGGTTGGTAGGACCGGTTCCGGAAAGACAATTTTCTGCAACTTAGTCGCAAGGATTTTGGAATCTCCCAAAGGTTATCTTTTCTTCGATGGGGTTGAAATCCATGAGATACCCCTGGAGGTGTTGAGAAAATCGATCGGGTATGTGCCACAGGATACGTTTCTCTTCTCAGACACCATCCGTGAGAACATCGCTTTTGGAAAAATCGATGCCACGGAAAAGGAAATTGAAGAAGCTGCACGGCTTGCGCAGATTTACGATGAGGTGATGGACTTTCCAGAGGGGATGAATACAGTGATCGGAGAGAGAGGAGTGACCTTATCGGGTGGGCAGAGACAGAGGATTGCGATTGCTCGAGCCATCCTCATGGACCCACCCATCCTCCTCCTGGATGACGCTCTCTCCTCAGTGGATATTCAAACAGAAGAACGAGTGCTCGAGGGACTGGAGAAGTTTCTCCGGGGAAAAACAAGCATTCTGGTCACCCACCGGATCGCTCCCCTACGGAGAGCAGATCGCATTATCGTTCTTGAAGAGGGGCAGGTGGCGGAGAGTGGGGACCACGGAACCCTTCTTGCCAAAGGGGGGATTTACACCGAACTTTATTGGCAAAGGCAACTAGAAGAAGAACTGGAAAGAAATAGCACTGGAGTCATGGAGTAATGGAATGCTGGAATAGTGGGTAAAATCCTTTTTTATGCTACTCCACTACTCCATGATTCCACTGAAAATGAGATGAATCATCTATCAATGTTGATTTCCAATTTTAGAGAGCCATAGAAATCCTGGGGTACCTGATTAACGATGTACACTGATTTTGGCTATATGGAAGAGGGCAAATTAGGGAAACCCTACGACCTGAAACTGATGGCCAGGTTGGGGGGATTTCTGAAGCCCTATTGGAAACT
>Ga0105100_10001818_pt1 | contig 12484 bp, 9 predicted proteins | sample PPLLak12cMay2015_2_FD_87033 | JGI IMG/M metagenome (GOLD analysis project Ga0105100, IMG submission 87033) | Freshwater sediment microbial communities from Prairie Pothole Lake near Jamestown, North Dakota, USA - PPLs Lake P8 Core (1) Depth... | ecosystem: Environmental > Aquatic > Freshwater >... | reverse complement strand
TGAAATTTGCAGAGGTGGCCATGAAGGAAATCGGCATCGACATAGGCCGGGATTCGTTCACGGTGAGGCTTACAGGGGGGCCCAACGGAGATGTGGCAGGAAACTCCATTCGCCTGCTGCTGGAACGCTGCCCCAAGGCAAGGATCCTAAGCATCGTGGACGGCACGGCAGGGCTGTATGATCCGGAAGGAGCGGACAGGGCTGAGCTGCGGAAGATCGTTCTCAAGCATGATCTGCATCGTTTCAGGCCCGAAGCGCTTCACCCTGGAGGGTTGATCCTGTTTCGGGGAGACCGGCGGCAGGACGGTCTTCGGGAAGTGTACAGAAAGGTGATCCGGAGAGAAGAAGGGGTTGAGGAAGCATGGATCACGGTGGATGAGTTCCACAAAGAGATGGATGAGCTGGTGTTCTCCGTATCCACGGACCTTTTTCTTCCCTGTGGGGGAAGGCCTGAAACCATCGACAGGAGCAACTGGCACAAGCTTCTTGATTCCAGCGGGAAACCAACGCTCCGAGTGATCACGGAAGGAGCCAATTCCTTTATTACGCCTGTGGCGCGTTCAGAGATTCAGAAAAAGGGAGTGATCGTCCTTCGGGATGCCTCGGCCAACAAGTGTGGCGTGATCTCTTCTTCCTACGAGATTATCGCCAACCTCCTCATGACCGCGAAAGAGTTCCTCGCTCACAAGGAGGCCTACGTTCAAGATGTCCTGGCCATCCTTGAGAAGAGAGCGGAAGAAGAAGCCAAACTGATTTTTCAGAGGCACCGGGAGGGGAACGGGAAGTTCTTTTACACGGACATCAGCAATGCGATCAGTGAGGAGATCAATGATCACTATGCAAAGCTGTTCAGTTATTTCCAGGGTCGTCCTGAACTGTGCGATCAACCCCTTTTCCGTAAAGTGCTCCTGAACCATCTGCCGGCCCTGATCCGGGAGAACCCTAGATTCAGGAGCCGGGTGAAGAGAATACCGCTAAAAATCAAGCACGCCATTCTCTCCAGCGAGATTGCCTCCCGGATCGTATATTACGGGCGCTGGGAAATGGATTTCGAAGGCAGTCTCAAGGCATTCGTCAAGGAGAACTTCCACTGATGCCCGGTGAAAGCGAAAGACGCCAAGGCGGACGGTTCTTACTTGGAAGGGGAGAACACCCTTCTGTAATTCTTGCAGCCAAGGGCATTTCCCAGGTTGCAGCTCATTTCATAATCCAGCGTTGCCTGAGGCAACTGCCCTGACAATTCCAAAGCATACCCCCGGTTATTGTAAGCGAGAGGGAAGTAGGGATTGATCCCAATCGCCGTGTTGCAATCCTGCAGCGCCTCTTTGAGCTTGCCCTTATTGGCATAGGCTCCCGCCCGATTGGTGTAAGCCACTTCGTTCTTCGGATCGAGAGCAATGGCGCCTGATGCCGCTGCGATGGTCCCATCCCAGTCTCCCTGATTGAAACTCGTTTCACTCTTATTCACCAGTTGATTAACAGCCGCTTGGAGTTCAAAAGTTTTTTTCATGTCCAGGTCAGTCACAGGAAATCCCTGCACGCTTCTCGATTTCCTGCACCAGACATAGTCATCGATGCCTTTCCAGACCGCGTCGCATCTTAGAAACTTCCCATTCTTGAAATGCAGAAAGTAGAGCTGGGTTTCATCTGCAAATACTGACGATGCTGCACCGATAAGCATCGCCAAAAACAGGGCAACAACAAGAAGTGCAGAATTCTTTTTCATGTTGATAAACCCCCTTTGACTTAATCTGACGCAAAAATCTTAATGATTGATGTCCCTTGCCGAGAAAGCCTCATAAGAACAGAATTTGCACGCATTCTATCTGAATGGACTTTTAATATCAACTGTTTAAAATTCGCTTAAATTGAGTTTTTTAAAGTTGAAATTGCAGTTACGTTACGATCAAACTTTGACTCTGTCGATCCGCTGGTTTTTCTGAACTCCTTGTGCTTTTCAGGTAATAGGCAAGACTTCGTTCCATCAGGAACTTCATGAAAGGATTGACCTTGATCGGAGATTCTTTCTCACCAAGAGAAGCGGCGGCGGTCAGACACAGACGGGCGAGATTCTCTTCGGTAGACGTAAGGAAGACATAGGCCATTTCCTCAAGACGGTATTTGAGGCTCAGCCTTCGGGCTTCAGAGAATACTTTGGGAATTCCTTCATGTTTTATTCGGTGGATGTGCTCCAGCCTTTGTCCTTCAGAGATAAAAATCCTGCTCTCTTCAGCCTTCCTGATTTCCTCAATCAGAGATCTCAGGTCTTTGAGATCGATCATCCAGGACGCCATCAGCTCGTGGGCGAAAAGGCGGTGAACTTGCGACTCGGTGAGCGGGTCTGAAGAGAGGGCGTCAGGGGACAGGAGATCATAAACCACCGGTCTTTCGATCTTGGACGAATGCTCCAGCAACCAGGGCCTGAACTGGAGATAAGCTCTTGCGGAGTCACTGACTCCAGGTCCCTTGGCCTGGTAGGCCCTTTCAAGAACATCCGCCGCATGGGAAAGGGTCGCTTCCACCATATTGGGAAGCTTGCTGAAGAAGAGATCCTTGATCTCTTTCATGCGCTTTTTGCTGTGCTTGGTGAAGGCAAACTCGATGAGACCTCGCCCGTCATTTACAACACCGATGGCTACATCCACACCCCCAGTCATTTGCGGGGCGGAAATGAAAACGGCTCTGCTGCCTGTGCCGTCGATTGGGCCGAGGTAGACCACGGTATCGCTTTCAACTGCCTTGCCGGGCTTGGGCCCCGGGGCTGCGGTATCCGATTCTTCAGGAAATACGATGCCTTTCTGTCTCAGCCTGAAAGCCGCTTTCTTAATCGCCTTTTGCACGCTTTTTTCGCGGAACGACGACCTCAAGCCAAGGAGGACCCTTGGAGTATGAGGATCCGCGAAGGGCAGCCTTTCCACGAGGGCTTCGGCAAATTGCGAGCCTCGGGCCTCTGCGGCAAGATGGGGTGGATGAACTGGGCTGAGGGCAGCCAGCAAAGCATCCAGGGAGCTCGGATCCGCAGGAGTCAGAAGGGAAGAGGCGGCAGCGTTTTTTGTCTTCTTCGATTTTTTCATGGGGGAGAGCCTTATCAAGGGCTTCGTTTAGCCCCAAGGCGGCTAAAAATCAACCAAAATCCGGCCATGGTATTCGCCCTTGACTTGAAAAGCGGTTGATCTCTATAGTTGATGTCCATCCGGAAAAAGGTGACCATTGTTTTTGGACTGAACTCATGTCAGAGCACGACCTTAGTAAGCTGAACACGAAACTCAGTTATGAGTTTACAAAGCCCGAACTTCTGGAAGAAGCTTTCAGACACTCCTCGTATGTGAATGAAATCGGAGACGGTGGCTTCAAAGATAACGAGCGGCTTGAATTTCTCGGGGATGCTGTGCTGGATCTTGCCGTGAGCCACATATTGATGGAACTCTTTCGAGAAGAAAAGGAAGGGGTTCTTTCAAAATGTAGAGCCGCCCTCGTGAACGAGAAAATCTTGTCCCAGGTGGCCAGGGATTTGTGCCTAGGTGACTATCTACTTCTTGGGAAAGGGGAAGAACTGTCTGGCGGACGAGAGAAACCGTCGATTCTGGCCGACGTCCTGGAGGCCCTCATCGGTGCCCTTTACCTGGACGGCGGGTTTTCGAAGACAAAAGAAATCATACACCGCCTGTTTGTTCCCGTGCTCGGCATGATCGACATTGAGGTCATCCTCGATGACTTCAAGAGCGTGCTTCAGGAGTTCACCCAGGAGGCGTACAAGACCAGGCCTGAGTACGTGATGATCAGCGAGAGTGGACCTGCCCACGACAAGGTCTTCAGGGTTGCTCTTTACGTGCAAGGCAAGCTTATGGCCGAAGGGGAAGGAAGAAGCAAGAAGGATGCGGAGCAGAAAGCGGCAAAGGAGACCTTCCTTTGTTTGACGAAAAACCTCTAATCATACCCATCTTCATTCCGAACCAGGGCTGCCCTCACCGGTGCGTTTTCTGCGACCAGGAAAAAATCACCTCTCAGCCGGCCAGGCTGATCGACGGCCAGAGAATGCGTGAAGTTCTCGACCTTGCCCGAAGATCAAACGCGTTTTGTGAGAGAAAGCATCGAGAGGTCGCTTTCTATGGAGGGACCTTTGCAGGCCTTCCTGAGAAAACAGTCAGAGAACTGCTGGGAGTTGTGGCCCCTTATTTGCAAGAGGGGGTCTTCCATTCGATAAGGGTGTCCACCCGTCCGGACTCGCTCGAAGAGAAGAAGGCGGCCCTTCTCAAAGGTCTTGGGGTGTCTACGGTCGAACTGGGAACTCAAAGCATGGATGATGAAGTTCTCAGAATGACTCGGCGCGGCCACACCGCTCAAGATACAGAAAGGACCGTAGACCTGCTTAAGCACCACGGGTTCAGAGTGGGTATCCAGCTGATGCCCGGGCTGCCCGGCGATTCTGTGGAGAGGTTTGCGGCCACCGTCCAAAAAGTCATCCGGATGAAGCCGGATATGGTCAGGCTCTATCCTGTCGTAGTCATTCGCGGCACAGAACTGGCGCAATGGATGGAGAGAGGGAAGTATCAGCCTCTCGCCCTGGAAGAATCGGTTCGGATCTGCGCCGAGAGTTGCCTTCGCCTGGAAGAAGCGGGCATTCCGGTGATCCGCATAGGGCTCATGGCGTCTGCGTCTCTGCGCAAGAAAGGGCATGTTCTGGCAGGGCCCTGGCATGAAAGCTTCGGGCACCTGGTGCGTTCGGAGATTTACCAGAGGAAGATTGAGGCCTTTCTGCCGGGGCCGGGTGAAGCGCAAAGGATCCTCATTCGAATCCCTTCAAAAGAGATCGCTCTGCTGAGAGGACACAGGAATGAGGGACTCCGGCGGGTCGAGGAAACGACCCAAGCACTTATTGATGGAATCCTGGCCGATGACTCCCTGCCATCAGGAAGGATTACGGTTGAAACACGATGACGTTCCTATCCGGCTTTATCGCTATTGTCGGTCCTCCCAATGTTGGGAAATCCACACTTCTCAATTGCATCCTGGGGAAAAAGATCGCTATTGTTTCTCCGAAACCGCAAACCACGCGCAACCGTATCACGGGCATTTATCATGAAGAAGGCTGCCAGATGGTGTTCATGGACACACCGGGGATTCACAGAACGCAGACTCCCCTTCACAAAAGCATGGTCAGCTCCGCGCAGTCCGCTCTCAAGGAAGTGGACCTCCTTGCGCTCATGATCGAAATGCTTCATCCCCAGGCCCCGGAGATCCCCATGATCTTGAGCAGCATCAGGAAGTCAAAGAAACCGTCCGTCCTGGTCATCAACAAAATGGACAAAGGGCCGAAAGAAAAGCTTCTGCCCATCATAGCCGCATACAACGAAACCCGCTCCTTCAAATCCATCATCCCGATTTCGGCGCTCACAGGGGACGGCGTAGAAAGCCTCCTGCGGGAGCTGAAATCCCTGCTCAGGGAAGGCCCCGCCTTTTTCCCAGAGGACGTGCAGACGGATCAATCCGAATCTTTTCTGGTCTCGGAGATGATCCGGGAGAAAATTTTTCTCCACACTCGCCAGGAACTGCCTTACTCCAGTGCCGTGACGGTCGAGCGTTTGGAAGAGTTGCCTCAAAAGAACCTGGTATCGATTTCTGCAAGGATTCACGTGGAATCCGAATCTCAGAAAGGAATCCTCATCGGCCAGGGAGGGAAAATGATCAAGAAGATAGGACAGGCAGCCAGAGAAGATCTGGAGAGTTTTCTTGGGAGCCGTGTTTTCTTGGAATTGCTGGTGAGGGTGGACAAGAACTGGAGCAAAGATCCTCGAGCTCTCACGCGGTTGGGTTACTAAATGAAAAAAACCAATTTGCTCATGGCCAATTGGTTTTTTTCTTAGGAGGAAAGAGTTCGATTTCTTGACCTGGTTAATATGCAAATGGCTTGCCAAACATGATGGACAAGAAGCTTTGTCTGTAACCAACTGTTATAATTTATTTATTCTGCTAGCACCGTTAGATCCTTCCCTTCTGTTCCCGCTGGCCAGGTACAAGATTTTGTACCGATAAAACGATCCTGAAAGTTCGTTTGCTATAACTGGTTTGTTTTATTACCAAAGAGCAAGTACAAGTTATTGAACCGCTACGTGGAGATGTTGTACTTTTTCATCTTGTGCTGAATCAGGCTCTTGGTAATCCCGAGTCGCTCGGCTGCGTGGGACTGAACATTGCCGCTACGTTTGAGGGCTCTGCGGATAAGCTTTTCCTCGATTTCCTCCAAAGTGCTCTGCAGAAGCGCGTCCGGCGGGATAAACCGATCTACGTCTAGGTCTCCCTTTGCTTTTGTGAACTCGACCGGCAGATCTTTCAAGTCGATCAACCCCTCTGAATTGAGGACCACTGCTCTTTCGATTACATTCTCCAGTTCCCTGACGTTTCCCGGCCAAGTGTGAGTGTAGAGAGCCTCCCAAGCCTGTGGGGTCAACTCGATTTTTCTGCCGTTCCCGTATTTCTCAATAAAGTGGGTTACGAGTAGGCGGATGTCCTCCATCCGCTCTCGGAGCGGAGGCACCTCGATATGAATCACGTTAAGGCGGTAAATGAGATCTTCCCTGAAGACACCCGCGGCCACATCGTCCTTCAGATTCCGGTTGGAGGCTGATAACACCCGCACATCGACTTTGATCGTCTTTGTTCCGCCAACCCGTTCAAACTCCATTTCCTGGAGGACCCTGAGGAGCTTCACTTGCAGTGGGGGAGGCATGTCTCCTATTTCATCGAGGAAAAGAGTGCCGCCGTCTGCCAGTTCAAAGCGTCCCTTTTTCATTGCAATGGCGCCGGTAAAAGCCCCTTTCTCGTGACCGAAGAGCTCACTCTCCAGGAGGGTTTCTGCGAGGGCGCCACAATTGACAGAGACAAAGGGTCGATCCTTTCTGGGGCTCTCATAGTGGATCGCCTTGGCAATCAATTCCTTTCCTGTGCCGGAGGGTCCGGTAATCAGGACTGAGGCCTTGGACTGGGCCACTTTACCGATCAGGTCATAAACCTTCAGCATGGGTTTGCTCTTTCCCACAATGTTCCTGTACCCGAAACGCTCGGAGAGAGCTTCGCTCAGCCTGCGGTTTTCCTTGACCAGACGGTAATTCTCAAGGGCCTTATGAATGGTCAGCTTCAACTCTTCGTTCTGGAAAGGCTTGGTGATGTAATCATAGGCGTGTTTTTTCATGGCCTCTACAGCCATCTCGATTGTCCCGTACGCGGTCATCATGATGACGGGCACTTCAGGCTTTATCTTTTTAGCCTCTTCCAGAAGCTCCATGCCGGTCATCCCCGGCATTTTCATGTCGGTAAGCACGAGATCAATGTCGCATTCCTGAATCAGGCGAAGGGCTTCCTGTGCCTTGTCCGAGGTCATGATCTCGTACCCCTCCGGGCTCAAGAGGGCTTCGAGAACCACGAGGTAGTTCTTTTCGTCATCCACAATCAGAATAGTATCCATGGCGTTCTTTCGATGTCTCTATGCCTGCCGGGGCAACAGGATCTCGACTCTGGTGCCATTGCCTTCCTGGCTTTCAATGGCGATCGTTCCCTTGTGTCCCTCAATGATTTTTCGGACAATGGAAAGGCCGAGACCCGTTCCCTTGTCCTTGGTGGTAAAAAAGGGATTGAAGATCCGCTTCAGGTTTTCCTGGCTGATCCCGCAACCCGTGTCCTTGATCTCTACGCGAAAGCGCTCCTTCTCCCTCTGGACGTTAACATCGATTCTTCCTCCGTTTTCCATAGACTGAGACGCATTGATGAAAATATTCAAGAAGGCCCTGTAAAGCTGGCCATGATCAGCCATGAGAGTGAGAGGCGTCCCATCAAGCGCAGCCTTGATGGTAATGCCTTTCTTGTGCAGCTCGGGCTGCAGGAAGTCGAGGTTCTTTTCAATAATCTCTTTCAGGTCGCACTCCCGGATATCCGGGGTTTGCGGTCGGGCAAAGTCCAGGAACTCGGTCACGATCCTGTTCAGTCGTGTAGATTCTTCTGTGATCACCGAGGAGAGCTTACGGTGAGTCTCCCCGGCTTCGGGAAGCGTACCCATGAGTTCGGCGGTGCTCCGAATGATCCCGAGAGGGTTTTTGATCTCGTGGGAAACAGCGGCGACCATCTCGCCCAGAGCTGCCAGACGCTCGGACTGATGCAACTGGTCCTCAAGCTTTCGCTGCGCGCAGGCCCTATCCTCAATCATGCTCTCTGCTTTATGGACGATGAGGAGAAGGGCGAGAAAGATCAGCCCCATGAAGACAAGGAAGAGGCCGAAAACGAGATACTGAAATCTCACGATCGATTTGTACTCTTCGCTCATATCCTGAATCAATTCAAAGACCCCTCCCACCTGGGTCGGGCCGGAGTAAGGATTAAGCCCTGTGAAAGGGATGAAGGTCCGCAGTTTTTTTTGCCCTCCGAGGAGATCTATTCCCAGTCCCCAGAGATCAAAAATGTTCGCCGTCACGGAAGAAGAGCTCTCTCCCTCAACCGCCTGGCGGTAGCCCATATTTTCCGTCACCTTTTGCCCGATCAAGGTAGGGTCTGTGCTGTAAGCGATGACCCCTTTCGCGATATCGTAGATATTGACGACATCCACATTGAACCCATGGATCGTGTTCTTCACCACCTGATCCATAAGATTATACTGGTTGCCATCGCTGAGCTTGATTCCACCGTAACGGTTGGCGACAGGAACAACGAAACTCTGAAACACCTGATGGTTGAGGTTTTTGCCTACAAGAAGAGCGGAGTTCTGGTAGCTCGTGAGAAGGGTCTCTTTCGCTTCCTGGGATAAGACCATGGAGAAAGGGAAGCTGAAGAGGGCAAGCACAATGAAACTTGCCCAGGCAAAGAACTTGACCAGTCTGAACTGTTTGTCATCCGGTGGTTTGTTTTGAAGACTCGTTTCCATAAGATGAGGCTGTCCCAATGATCAACGACCAAATAAACTCTTATACATCAAAAACCCCTGGTCGGTAAAGGGGGTGCTGATTGACTTGCAAGCCAAGGGGCGGTATGAATCGGACACGCAGGCGATGACCATGAAACAGGACACCCTACCGGATCTTCCCTTTATGCTCTATGCGGACAGCAGGGGCCGGATATTTGAGCACCCCCGATTCCGGATGGCCGGATTTTCGGGGAACGCTCCCGCCCCTTTGGAAGAATCCGATCTTATTCCCATGCCTGAGTTCAGCAAGCTCTTCTTCATCCCGGATTGCGCCCCTGGAGGGCTGGACCCTGAGACGGGCCAATACAGAACAGTCCCGAAGGTGAAGGTCAACGGGAAAATGGAAAGGTGCTACGGCGTCGCGGCCTTCCTGGAGCCCGGGATTGTGCGAACCCATCTTCCGGCCGTGGATTACAGTCCAAAGGAGTACCTCCTTCCCATGTGGGCCTACACGGCCGTTGGTTTCAGGGAAGGTGGTTACTGGGCTGCAGGTTTCAGAATTGAATACAACGCCAAGTGGGATCCTCGTCACTACGACGACAGAAAACTTGTTTCTGCCATCAGAAGCTACAGGAAGAAGCATGGAGAAGGTCCGCTCCTGGAGCACCTTTTCGCCTGTGCGACCAACAATCACTGCTTTGCGGCAAAGAATCTCTTTCTGAAGCGCTGGGAGGCGCCCCTGCCTGTGAGCCGGGGATGCAACTCAGAATGCCTGGGATGTCTTTCCCTGCAGAAGGATCCATCGTGCACGGCCTCTCACCAAAGGATCTCCTTCAAGCCCACGGTCAAAGAAATCGTCTCTCTTGCAGAGAGACATCTCCAACACGCGAAAGAGGCCATTGTCAGCTTCGGCCAGGGCTGCGAAGGAGAACCCCTGACAGAGCACGAATTGATCGCGGACAGCATCCGGAAAATCAGAGAGAGGACTTCCAAGGGGACGATCAATCTGAATACCAATGGGAGCTGGCCTGATCGGGTTCGCCGGGTTGCAGAAAGCGGGCTCGACTCCATACGGATCAGTATGAACAGTGCGCGCAAGGAACTCTACCATGCCTACTACAGGCCCAGGGGCTATGACTTTGACGATGTGTTGTCCTCCATTGAGCTGTCTAGGAAAATGGGCCTCTACACCATGATCAATTATCTTGTGTTTCCCGGGATCACCGATCAGGAAGACGAAATAATGGCGCTCACTGATCTGATCCGAAAGACAGGGCTCAACTTTGTTCATCTGAAAAACCTGTGTATTGATCCGCAGCTCTATATGAAAAAGATGCCGAAAGGTAAGTCAAAGGCGGTTGGAATGAGAAAGATGGTTTCTCTCCTGAAGCAGGAATTCCCGAAGCTTGAGCTGGGCTATTTCAATCAGCCGGTCAGATAAGAAGGGATGAGTAATGAGTAACGAGTGATGAGCAAAAGAAATGAGAATGAATAGGTCCGAAAGCGGCACGGACAAAGGGACGAAGTTTGTCCGTGCCAACCTCAGAACTCATAACTCAGTCCTAGAGCCCTATTCCTTGCCGGAAGCGCATGCAGTTGGCATTGTCGTTGTAGTGATCGAGAAAAGCGATTTTTCGAACGTTCCTGTAAGCTTTGTCTCTCGCCGAACCTAATGTGGCATCTCCGGCAACCACGTGGAGGACCCTGCCGCCATAAGTGACGAGGCCCTTTTCCGGATCTTCATCCACACCGGCGAAGTACAGGGCGATGCCCCTTTCAAGGTCATCGAGACCGGCAATGCGGTGACCTTTGCCGTAGCGGCCCGGATACCCCTTGTTCCATCCTCGCGAGGCTTTGGACCGCCCTTCCATGGCGATCACATCCACATAGTGCTGCTGGTTCCAGACCTGCTTGACGCGGTCGAGCGTCCCTTCCCAGACGGCCGTTCCAAGCTCGAAGAGATCCGTACTGAGCTTCCTAGCCAGCACTTCCCATTCCGGATCTCCATGCCTCACATTGATTTCAAACACATCGAGGTGATCATAAGGGTCCAGATTGAGGCCGAAGTAAAGTACTCCCTTGTAAGACCAGCCGAGCTGGTTGTAAACGGCGTTGACCGTAGGGTTCACGATCTCCTTGATGATTCGGTTGACGAGCCATGGACTCAGGAGTCTGTGAGGGCAGTAACACCCTGTCCCGCCCGTGTTCAGGTTCCCGCCGAACTCCTGAATGGCTGCAAGGTTCTCGGGATCAAAAGCAGGCTTGTAGTCCTGGGCGAACATTTTGAGGGGCAGGACATGGCGGCCGTCGAGGTAAGCGAAAAAGGAGATTTCCGTTCCGTACTTCCTTTCCTCAATGACCACCCGGTTCCCTGAATCGCCAAAGATCTTCTCAACCATGAGGCTCTGAACAGCTGCTTCTGCATCCTGCACGTCGTCGCAGACAATCGCTCCCTTTCCGGCAGCCAAGCCGTTCGCCTTGACCACGACCTGATACCCGATGTTGCGCACGTACTCTTTCGCCTTGTCCGGGTCATCGAAGACCTGGTATTCGGGCTTGGGGACGCCGATCTTCCTGAGAAGATCATCGGTGAAGGCTCTGTCGCTCTCCAGTCGGCTGAAAGATTTCCTAGGGCCCACGGTCCTGATTCCACGCTCATTGAGGACGTCAATCAAACCCTCCTCCAAGGGGTTTTCCGATCCCACGTCAACGAGATTGACTCCTTTGTCCACACAGAAGTCGGCCACCTGGCTAAAGTCGGCCAGCTTGACAAGCTCGATGAGCCCTCTCTTGCCTTTGGAGGTATAGTTTACCCCGGGATTTCCCGGCGTAAAATAGACCTTATCCACATGTTGACTGTCCGCATAAGTGTCAGCCAAGCAGTGATCCCTGCCACCGGAACCATAGACCAGTACTTTCATAGAGCACCATCCAAGAGGTTGTTTTTAGAAGCGAGACGGGAAATATCCTGAGTTGGCTATCCGTTGTTTCAGACCGAGAAGGAACGCCGTTGCTGGAAGTCTCGATCGACGCGAGTATAGGGAAATGGGGGAGTCTGTGTCAAGGGGAGTGTCGGCAAAAAGAAATGGGATGAGCCAGGATGGTTTGGGTTTAGTTTTTTATTGTCAATCGGGGTTTTTTGCGTTTTAATACATAATAGATTAGTGATCTTTATAGGTTAGTCGCTCTTTCTTGCCGTCTCTCTTGATTTCGGCTTTGCCTGAATTCACTGGAGGAAGGAATGAGGGTTTCAATGATGAGAATCTTCATTGTGTTGCTATTCACATTGGCTGCTTGCTCGGCTGAAGATCAACAACCGGTTCAAACGCCCCCACCAAAGGTTGTGCAGCCCATCAAGCCCTCGGTAGCAGAGGTTGAAAAACCTACAACGAGTATCGCGGAGGAGAAGAAGCCTCAGGCTGAGGAGAAGGCTCCTATGGAGAAGCCGGCCACTTCCCCTGAAAAGCCCGGCATAGTGCCAAAACCTGAAACAGAAGAGAGGAAGGTCGCTCCGGAACAACCCACCACGACCCAGGCCAAAAAAAAGGAGAAGGATGAGCCCGGCATCTACCTGGTCAAGAAAGGGGATAGCCTTTC
>Ga0105100_10001815_pt1 | contig 12488 bp, 9 predicted proteins | sample PPLLak12cMay2015_2_FD_87033 | JGI IMG/M metagenome (GOLD analysis project Ga0105100, IMG submission 87033) | Freshwater sediment microbial communities from Prairie Pothole Lake near Jamestown, North Dakota, USA - PPLs Lake P8 Core (1) Depth... | ecosystem: Environmental > Aquatic > Freshwater >... | reverse complement strand
GACGTCGGCGTCGACGTACTCGACCTTCTTCCCGGGCTTGCCGCCGGTCATGAGCCCGCCGACACCCATCGTCCTGTCCGGCTCGCCCTCGAGCTGATCCTTGCTGACCTTTTGTTTGGGATGGATGTTCGTCCACTCGGTCTCGAGGACAAAATAGGATCGGCCGGCCGGGGCGGACTTGGAGTCGACCCGCTGTTCGAATCCCGACGCGGTCACGGCGACCTGGGCCGCCTTGTTGGACCGCCGCTCCTTGTCGGCGGCGCTCCCCTGGGCGTGGGCCGAGGTGGAAAGGGCGACCGAAGCGAGAATGACGAGAGCGGAAAGCCTTGCGATCGCCAAGGGGCGCACGGACACGGTTCCCTCCTTCGAGGCCGGAACGACCGCGATAGGCGGATCAGTTTCGGCCTTATCCCTTATCTATGCTGTTCGATAGAAAGCGTAGCCTTTTCAAGGGCCGAAAGTCAACCCGCGAGGAAGGAGTTGATTTCGGCCATACCTTTGTGGCAAATAGTAGGCATCTCGAGAGAAGAGGAGGGGTTATGCCAGAAGAACAGACTCAGATCAAGATCGACAGGACGAACCTGTTGAAGGCCGGAAAGATCCCCGTCATCGCGGCGGCCATCGGCGGCGCCCTGTGGCTGCTCGGGGCCCTGGGCGGCATCCTGGGGATCCTCTTCTGGGTCATCGCCGCCTTCGCCGGGTATTGGTACGCGGATCAGGTCTTGAAATCGGGAGCCAAGCCGCCGATCCTCGAGGTCATCGTCAACGGGGCTATCCTGGGTGCGGTCGTCGGCCTCGTCTACGCCGTCGTCACCTGGATCGCCATCAGCGTCCGCTTCTCCGGCATCGTCGGCCTGGCCTATCGCTGGGGCTTCGGCTCTATTATCCGGATCATCCTGGAGGGTGGCATCGGCGGCGCGGTCGGCGCGGCGGGCTGGTTCGCCTACAAGACCGGGATGATCAAGACCAAGTAGCCCGGATCGTCCCAGGGCCTCCCATCACAAGACGGGGAGCGATAGGAGAAGACCATGCGCGTGCCGAAAGCCGTCTTCCTTTCTATCATCACGCTGGCTGGAGGATTTCTCGGGGGCGTCTTGGCAGGCGTTCTTGTTCCGGCGCGGGATTCCATGAAGGACGTCCTTGACGAGATCACCGTCAAGCGCATCAATATCGTCGAGGATAACGGCGCTTATGCCCTCGTCATGGCCAATTCGCAGAAACTGCCCGGGGGGATCCGCGACGGCAAACAGAGCGGCATGCGGACCGGCATCCCCGGCCTGATCTTCTACAATAACCTCGGCGACGAGATCGGCGGTCTCATCTTTCCCGCGCGGAACATGGAGTACGGCTATGATGGCGGCGTGCAGCTCTCCATGGATCAGATCAAACAGACGGGCCAGGCGGTCGCACTGCGTCATTGGAGAAGCGGAGAATATGTTCGCTCAATGCTGGAGATCACCGACTATTCGACCGGGAAATTCGCCGGGGAAGCGAAGGAGGATCCGGAAATCGGCGCTGTGCTGAAGAGACTGCAGGAGGCTGGTGAAGCGGATCAGGGGAGGATATTCCAGGAGGAATATCTGCCGTTGCTCGGCGAAAAAGGCTACCTTGCGCACCGCATCTTTCTCGGCAGCGAAGGGGCTGAAAAGCGCCGGGCCATGCTCGAGCTCAAGGATTCTCGCTCCCGCCCGCGCATCCGCCTTATCGTCGACGAGGACGACAATCCCCGCATCGATATCCTCGATGAAAAGGGAAGGGTGATTTCCGGACTGAAATAGGACGCTCCCGCTGACGTCCGGCCAGGGCTTGGAGTTGGATGTCTCCGGGGCGAACGTCTCGGACCGGGGGCGGAGCCGCTACTGGATCACGAAGCTGAGGGTCTGCAGGATGGTGCCTTGGGCGTCCTTGATCTCGACGGTCCAGGCCCCGGTCCAGCCGGGATCGATGGTCTTGGAACTCCAGGTCCGCCAGGGAGAGCCGCCGACGTCGAGCTCGACCGCGGCCATCTCCGTTTCGCCCTTCTTCCAGACGTGGGTGACGGTCGTCGCCTCGGCGCTCCCTACGACCTTGCAGAAGCACCACAGCCGGCCCACGTCCGCCGGGAACGTCTCCCCGGCGTCTCCTCCCCGGATCGCGGTGACTTACGAGGAGAGCCTGTCCGGTGAGGCCCTCCGTTTCATCCCCGAACAAGACCTCCATCCTCACTTCTACGGGACCGACTGACGGCATGGGCGGACCGGCCGTGGGCAAGAGTCAAGAACTGAGGAGGACTTGTCGGCCTCTTTGACAGGACGGGCGTCTCCCGTTACCCTGTTCATGGAGGGCTAGAAGTATGAGTTCTATCCGTTCTCTCAAACGACGCGAGTTCCTGGCGCGATCGTCGGCGGCCGTAGCCGCGGGTCTGGCCGGGAAGCTCGCCCGCCGGCCGCTCTTCGCCGTCCAGGACGGGACCGAGGCGGCCGCCGCCAAGGTCGGACGCCTGCCCCGCCGCAAGTTCGGGCCGAGCGGGCGCGAGGTCAGCGTGATCATCGGCTCCGGGGACATGGCGTCTGCTCCCGCCGAGGCGGCCATCCTCAGCGGCGTCAATTACTGGCACAAGGCCAACGCCTGGGCCCGCGGAGCGGGGGTTCCGGCGGCCATCTTGAAGGACCGGGAAGCGCACTATTGCCAGGTCACCGTCGACAGGATCGGCGGGAACCACGAGGCCGGGCGGATCGACGAAGATTCGCACTATGGTTTCGTCAAGGACATCCTCGCGCGCACGGGGTTACGCTATTTCGACGACATGCAGCTGCACTTCGGTTACCATAGCCGGGAAGAGCTTCGGACCGAGCGCGGCTTCGTCCGGGCCTTCGAGCGGCTGAAGAAGGAGGGCTTGGTCAAGCACCTCTGCCTGTCCCAGCACGGCTACGCCGGCAATGCCCGGGTGCCCGGCGGCGAGAGCGCGGCCGAGGTCCTGACCGCGGTGCTCGAGGACGGCCTCCACGAACACGCCCAGATCATCTATTCCTACGGTTCCGATCCGGAGACCAACGCCTTCCTCCGGCTCGCCCGCGAGAAGGGTTTCGGCACGATCGCCATGAAGACCGCGAGAGGCCTCGGCAGGATGATCCAGGACAAGGACTTCATGGCGGCCCTCCCCGAGGGGACGGTGCCCCATCATGCGCTGGCCCGCTGGCTGACCACGGAGACGGACCTTACGGCCGCCGTCATCCGGGTCCGCAACCTCGAAGAGTTCGCCCAGACCTTCTCCGGGGCGGGCAGGCGCCCGGGGGACGGGGACGCCCGGGCCCTGGCGATGATCGCGGCCCGGGCCGATGCGACGGCCTGCCGCCTGTGCGCCGCGTGCCAAGCCCACTGCCCGAGAGGCATCCCCATCGCCGAGATCCTGCGATTCGAACGCTACGCCCTCGACGACCACGACCGGCGGACGGCCGCCGCGCTCTACGGCGGTCTCGACCGCCGGGCCGACGCCTGCGACGGCTGCGGCGCCTGCGTGGCCCACTGCCCGCAGGGCCTGGATATCCCGGCCAAGCTGGCCGCCGTGCATCCGCTTTTATCGTCGTGAGCACGACGGATTGCTGTCAAGGGCGTCCGGCACGCTTACCGGCGAAGCGGCCGGCGCCCTCGGGATAGAATCCAACACTCTGCAGGACGCGTCCGGCTCGCACGAACAGAGCCCGCCGTGGACGGTCCGCCCTTGATGCGCCAGCCGCGACGGACGATTGCCTCCCCCGCATCCGACGCTTCGGCCTGTCGGGGACATGTACCGCCTCGGTACGTGTCCCCGCCCTTTCGGTCAGCGGTTGGGCAGTCGCTTGAACACCGGCGCCGTGTCCCCCTCCCCCCACTTCAGGCCCTGCGTCTCACCACGCTCGCCGACGACCACCTTGACCATGGCGTAATCCTGGGGCGAGAAGAAAACATCCTCGGAGACAGGGATCAGGACCCAGTCCCCCAGCCTGGCGAAGCGCCCCTCCGGATCGGAGAACTCCAGCGTTTGAGGGGCTGTACCCAGGTCGTATGAGCCTTCGTACGCCCGCCGCCGCTCGGCCGACAACCGGACGGGCTCGATCCGCGGGACCCGGGGCGGCGGGACATTCTCGCCGGCCGCGATCTTCGGAATGTCGCGGCGAAGAAGGTCGACGGCCCCGGTGAACACGTTCCCGGTGAAGATGAGGGTCAGGTCCAGCGCCGGATCGCGCTCGGCGATCGCCCGGAAACCGTTGGAGATGCCGCTCCAGGTCAGCTTCCGGTCGGGCGGGTACTGCGCCCGGACCAGGTCTCCATAGGTCCCGGCGTGCAGGGCGCGGATGATCGCCAGGATGTCCCGCGGCGTCGAGTAGACCGAGCCGGCGCCCACCAGGAAGGACATGTCCTTCAGCGCCGCGGGAATAAGGCCGTCGGGTCCCATGAAGTAGCTGTCCGTCCGGCCGGGCAGGAGATGCTGCGAGTCGGTGTGAACGGTGCGGGCGGCGCCGGCCGGTTTCAGGACCATCTCCTCGAGCAGCCGGCCATAGGGCTTTTCGCCGACCAGCTCGAGTATCCTGGCCAAGACGGAGAACCCGGCCGAACTGTAGAGCTCCCGTGACCCCGGCTCGAACAGCAGCCCGGCCTTGGCGGCGAACGCCGCCATTTCCTCCGCCGTCCGCGGGACGGTCTCCTCGAGCGCCGTGGTGACGCGGTGGGGTATCCCCGACTTGTGCCGGAGCAGCATCTCGACCGTGATCTTGCCGCCGGACGGAAAGTCCGGGAGCCAGCGATCGATCGTCGCGCCCAGGGGAAGCCGGCCGGCCTCGACGAAATGGGCGGCCATGATCACGGTCATGGGTTTGGTGATCGAGGCCACGTTGAACGGAGTCTCGGGCGTGTTGGGAACCCCCAGCTCGTAGTTCGCCAGGCCGAAGGATTGTTCGAAGACCACGTCGCCGGCCCGGGCCACCAGCAGGGTCCCGGACAGATGGCCGGCCTCGTCCAGGGGCTTGGCATAGGCGGCGATCGCCCGCGCAAAGCCGGCGGCGTCGACCTGTCCCGACGGTGCGCCGCCAAGCGTCGAATTCCAAAACGGCGCCAAGACGACGGCGGCGCCGAGGACGAATCCAGCCGCCACTCTCATTCCGGATCGTCGCATATCTCCTCCTTCCGGATTTAAGATCAACTCGACCGATCTCTCCGGCATCCGCGGATCCATCCGATTATGGGGTGCCGATATGTCCGTCCTTCGTCAGGATGATATGGCTTCCCTTCTGGCGGGCAATAATATCCCAGCCCAGCTTCTTAACCTGGATTATTCATGAAAACGCCGGTTTTCTCAACAAGAAAAGAAGACCCAAGGAGCGGGACGTCGGGCATGCGGGCCGGGTCACTTGATCAGATAGAAGGTCCGCGGGAAGCCGTCGATCCAGCGGCAGCCGTCCTTGGTGAAGACCCCTCCGTCCTCGAGGCCCAGCGTGACCTTCGTATTGTCCCATTCGGGGACGACGTGCGAGCAGTTCAGCTCGATGGCGTAGCAGGTGTTCTCGTAGAGCGGGTAGTCGCCCTGGACCGGGACGCCTTCCTGGGCCTCGACGAGGCCCATCGTGGGCCCCGCGGCGTGGCCGTGGACGCCGAGGGGGTGGGTGTATATGCGTCCCTCGATGCCCTCGGCCCGGGCCTTCCTGAGCGCTTCGAGGTAGATCTCGTTGCCGGTCCGGCTAGCGCGGAACTCGTCCATGAAGATCTCCTGCAGCCGGTTGCCGCGCCGCAGCAGCTCCTTGAGTCCCGCCGGGGCGTCCTCCTCCCCGAGTCGCAGGACATAGGCGTTGTGCTGGGTGTCCGTGCTCAGTCCCAGATACGAGATGCCGATGTCGCAGTGCAGGACGTCTCCCCGCCGGATGGTCCGGTCGCCCTTGCCGGTGAGGGCCGCGACGTTCGGCGAGCGCTGGATGCTCACGGACGGCTGGAACCAGGTCCCCAAGCCTAGATCCGTGAACTCCTGGCGGATCCACCACACGACGTCCTCGGTCGTAGTCACATCCGGGACGATGACGCGGTTCGAGAAGAACTCGGCGATGATGTCGTGGGCGATGCCGTTGAGGTGGCGGTAGACGCTGAGCTCCTGCGGGCTGCGCGTCTCGAGCCAGCCGATGCAGAGGTTCTCGGCCGAGACGATCCTCTTCCGGTCAGCGGGGTCGAGGGCCTTCTCGAGCTCGCGCATCAGACCGACGGTCAAGCCGTCGCCGAAGGCCCAGTGTTCGGAGAAGTTGAGGCCGATCCTCTTCGGCTTGTGCTCCCGGATGTAGGCGGCCACGGTCTCGAACTGGCCCTTCCAGCCCTTGGACCGGTCCTTGAAGATGGGTTCGTAGAAGGGCCCGGCCGATCCCGCCCCGTGCCAGTTGGCGGTCAGCTTCTTGAAGCCGGCCTCGCCGCGGTCGTGGAAGATGAGGATGGACAGCCGGCGGGCGTTCATGGCCGGCTCGGCGACCATGGACATGTAGACGGGGTCCTCGTTGTACTCGCGGTTGATGACCAGCCAGAGGTCGATCGCCTCGCGCTTCATGACCATGGGGACGATGTTGTCCAGGCGCCAGGCGAGCCAGCGGTTGACGACCTCTGCCCGCTCCCGCTCCGGCAGGATGTTGTCGGCGTCACTGGCGCCGGCCATGGCCCAGGCGCGGCCCGGGGACTGGCCCGGCAGGGCGCCGGCCAGGACGACGGCCAGGAGGATCAGGGCGCAGGCGGCTCTTTTCATGGGACTCCCTCCAGGAAAGGCTTCGAATAGGGCCCTAATTTAAATAAGGCCGGCGGCGCTGTCAACCGCCCCGCCCGCGCGTCGGATGTCCCCTCCTCGGGGCCGCTCCGGGCTTGGAGCCGTCCCCGTTCGTGCGGTATAGTAGGGGGGTGAAGGGCTTGGGGATCGCTTTCGGGCTGACCGTTTTCGCGGGGATGGCGACGGGGGTCGGAAGCGTCATCGCCTTCGCCGCCAAGAGGACCAACACCCGTTTCCTCGGCCTGGCGACCGGCTTTTCGGCCGGGGTGATGCTCTACGTATCGTTCGTCGAGATCTTCCTCAAAGGGGCCGAGCGGTTGACGGCCGCTTACGGGGAACAGCGGGGGGACTGGATCAACGCGGCCGCGTTCTTCGGCGGCATCCTCCTCATCGGCGCGATCGATATGCTGGTCCCGGCCCGGGAGAATCCGCACGAGACGCATTCCGAGGAGGAGTCGGCGCCCCTCCACGGTTCCCCGCCGCCCAGCCCGGGCGCTCTGGCCGCCGCGGGCCGGGGCGAGGATCAGGCCCGGCACGGGAAGCTGCTTCGGATGGGCCTCTTCACGGCCGCGGCGATCGCCATCCACAACCTCCCCGAGGGCCTGGCGACGTTCCTGGCCGCCCTCGAGGACCCGGCCCTCGGCGTGGCCATCGCCATCGCCATCGCCCTGCACAACATCCCCGAGGGGATCTCCGTCTCCGTGCCGATCTTCTACGCGACCGGCGACCGGAAAAAGGCCTTTCTCTATTCGTTCCTGAGCGGGCTGGCCGAGCCCGTCGGCGCGGGGATCGCCTACCTCTTCTTGCGCCTATTCATGGGCGGGAGCACGGGAGCGATCCCGCCCCCCGTGATGGGCATCCTCTTCAGCGGCGTGGCCGGGATCATGGTCTACATCAGCCTCGACGAGCTTCTGCCGACCAGCCGGGCCTACGGCCGCGGCCACGACAGCATCCTCGGCCTCATCGGAGGGATGCTGGTGATGGCCCTGAGCCTGCTCTTGCTGAAGTAGCTCAGAGCTCGAGCTCGGGATCGCGGGGGGCCTACCAACCCCAGCGCGCGCCGGTCCAGACGCTCCGGCCCGGGGCGTCGATGCCCGAGCCGTGCGTACGGTAGGCCTCATTGAAGAGGTTTGATAATCCGGCCGTCCATTGGACGCGGCCCCATCGCCATTGGGCCGCCAGGTTGACCACCTGCCAGCCGGGCGTTCCTCCCGCGGGGATGCGGTGGTCGGCGATGTCCCCAGACGAGAGCCGGTCCTGCTTGGCCGCGAAGAGCCATTCGGCCGTTATCCCGAAGGCGGCGCTGGGATAGTAGTCCACCCGGACCCGCCCGTTCAATGGCGGGATGCGCCGCAAGGGTTCGTCGTCGTCGATGTTCTGCCCGAACGTGTAGGTCACGTTCAGGGACGTCCGGAAGCGCCGGCCGATCTCGCCTTGGACTTCCGCTTCGGCGCCCTGAATGGTGGCGCGCTGGGCGTTGGCCTTTTGATAGACCCTCTCGTCCCCGTAATAAGGGCTCCCGAGGTAGGTCGACTCGACCCGGACGATGAGGTCCTGGAGCCGGGTGCGATAGACGTAGAGGGCCCAGGCCCAGCGGCCGCCCTTGGATTTGACCCCGGCCTCCATGGTCGTGCCGTATTCCGGCCGCAGGCCCGGGGCCGGGACCTCGATCCCGTAGTCGAAGAGGCCGAAGGTGCTGAGGTCGTTGATGTTCGGGGCCCGGAAGGAGCGGCTGAGGTTGAAGACGGCGTGAAGCGTCCCGCTCACCCGGTAGAGGGCGGAGAAGTGCCCGGCCAGCGCTGCCGGGGATATCGACGCGTCGCCGAAGAGCTCGTCCCGGGCCCGGATGCTGACGAAGTCGCAGCGGACCCCGGCCCTCAGCCCGAAGCGCCGGACGTCGAGGCTCTGGGCATGATAGACCGCCAGGTCGAACGCCTTGGCCCGGTCGGGGTAGAGCCCCCGTTTCTCGACGGTCGTCCCGGTCGCCAGGTCCGTCTCCTCGGCGGCGCTCCGGACGAGGTCCGAGTAGAGATCGACGCCCGTCGTCAGGCTCCACGCCCTGCGGGGCTCGCTCCGGAGCCTGAACTGGAGGCCCAGGGTCGTCACGCGGTCGCGCTCGGCGACGACGAGGTCGCTGGCCTCCTTTTGCCGCTCCCGCCCCTCGTCGGACTCCTGCCAGGAGACGGTGGCCTCGATCTCGCGCCAGAGGGGCTTGGAGGAGAAAGAGGCCAGCCTCAGATAGGACAGGTGTCTTTCCTGCGGGCTGAAGACGTAGCGGGCGTAGCCGCGCTGGGCCACCTGGTCGTAGGCCGGCACCTCGGGCTGGCGGACAGACTGGAAAGCCGCGGTGAGCAGGAGGTCGTCGCCGAGCTTGAACAGCCCTTTCAGGTTCCCCGCGGTCTCATCGTAACCGCTGGGGGACTGGACGCCGACGCCGCCTCCGGCCCGGAGGTCGCCGAACGAGCGCAGCGAGACGCCGCCGATGAGGCCCCATTGCGGCGTCCGGAGCCTGAGGTCCAGCCGGCCGGACGATTCCATGCCTTCGCCGGCGAGCTTGCCGCGCCCGGCGGCGTGGAACTCGGTCCCGGCCGCCGCCAGCCCCGGCGAGGCGGAGAGGAAGTGCAGGGTGCCGCCGATGGCGTCGCTTCCGTAGAGGGTCGAGACGCCGCCGCGCAGGACCTCGATCCTGTCGAGGGAATAAGGGTCGATGGTATTGATGTACTGGTTGGGCCCGTAGCGGTAGGTCGAGTTGTTCAGGCGGATGCCGTCGACCAGGGTAAGGACCTGGTTCCCCGTCAGGCCCCGCACGAAGGGCGACCCGCCGCCGTGGTTCGTTTTCTGGAGCCAGACGCCGGGCGCCTCCGGGAGCATCTCGGGCGCGGTCCTGGGCCATTGCCCGGCGAGATCGCGGGCCGCGAGCGTGTTCACGGCGGCCGGCGATTCGAAGGAGGCTTCGAGGCCGCGCTCGGCCGTGACCGTGATCTCCTCGTGCAAGGTCAGGCGGGTCGGCTCGAGCAGGACGTCGAGCTCGGCCGTCTCCCCCGGACCGACGTCGACGATGATCTCGCGGCTGACCAGTCCTGTCCGCTGGAACCGCAGGGTGTAGCGGCCGGCCGGCAGCGAGGGAATGACGAACGCGCCGTCGGGGCCGCTGAGGGTCTCGGGCCGGACGGGGGAGACGGTGATGAGGACCTCGGAAGCGGCCTCACGCCCGGGAGCCAAGAGCACCCGGCCTCGAATCGCCCCGCCCTCGAGACCGGCCAGCGCGGCCGGCAGCAGCGCGGCGGCCAGCAGACAGGCTGCCAGCGTTCGTCCCGTTCGGTGCATTGATACTCGTCTGTCTCCCGGGCTTCGGGACCCGGAGCGCCAATAATGGTAGCGGAGGCCGGAAGGCCTTGTCATTCGCTCCAGGTGACGGACAAGGGGACACGTACCTGCGGTACATGTCCCCAGATGTCCCCTAGCAACCCCTCTTGCCGGCTCACTCGTTCCTGCCCGGTTTGGGCGGCGCGGCCACGGGCGTCAGGCGGATCCAATCGATGCCGGCGCCATGGTTCGGCATGACCGTATTCGGATTCGTCCCCACGAGGCGCAACGCCAGGATTCTGTCGCCGGCCTCGAGGCTGGACGTGCCCAGGGTGACGGTGAAGGGCGACGCCGCGTCCGCTTCGGGGTGGCCATACATGTCCACGGGATCACCGACGTCCTTGCCATCCATCAGAAATTGGAACGTGCCGAACGTGCGGTAACGGACCAGGCCGACGGAGAGGGCGTAATGTCCCGGCTTCTTCACGGGCAGCGCCAGCTCCAGAACGGCGCCGGCCTCCGCGGCGTCGTGCCAGTACAGTGATGTCTCGCCGCTGAACTGGCCGGGCTCCGCGAAGCCGTCCTCCACCATCTTCCATACGGTCGTTTCCCCGGACGTGCGGCTGACCACGCGCAGCTTGTCCCCCTCATAGGTCACCGCCGCTCCCGTCGCGCCACCCCCCCCGGCGGCGCCGCTCGTCTGAACGGCTGGGCCCTGGTAGGCCGGCTTCACCCAGTCCACGGCGACTCCATGGTTCCCCATGATGGTGTCCTTGTTCGTGCCGGTCAGCCGCAGAGCCAGGACGTTGTCGCCGGCCTCGAGGGTGAATGTGCCCAGGGTGACGGTGAAGGGCGACGCGGCATCCTTTTCGGGATTGCCATACATGTCCACGGGAGCACCAGCGGCTTTGCCGTTCACCAGGAATTGGAACGTGCCGAACGTGCGGTAACGGACCAGGCCGACGGAGAGGGCGTACCGTCCCTGCTTCGCCACGGGCAGCGCCAGCTCCAGAACGGCGCTGGCCTCCGCGGCGTCGTGCCAGTACAGCGATGTCTCGCCGCTGAACTGGCCGGGCTCCGCGAAGCCGTCCTCGACCATCTTCCATACGGTCGTTTCCCCGGAGGTGCAGCGGATGACCCTCAGCTCCTCGCCTTCCAGCTTTTCTTCAGCCCTGGCGGGCAGCGCCGCGAGGACGCAGGCCGCTGCCAAGACTAAACAGATCGGTGTTCTCATGGGCTTCTCCTGATCATATTCCCCGTGATTGTCCCAGCCGCAGCGGAAGGCGGCCGGGTACTCCCCGCATTCTAAGTCACATTTTCAGGACTGTCAACAGAGACCCAGGGAGTCGCTATTCCTGCTTCATCCGAAGAAAGGAAAGGAGGTCAGCTCGGCCTAGCGCGTCAAGTGGATTACGACCATCCCCGCCGGCCCCGACGAAGCGATTGGCGAGCCGGTGACGTCCGTCAAGGCTCCCGTCGCAGCATTGATCGCGTACGCGGAGATGCTGTCCGAACCCCAATTCGCTACATAGGCGAACTTGCCGGTGGGGTCAACGGCGACGGAGAAATGAAACCCTCCTTGCTCGAATGTCAAAAATCAGATCGTCCCGCCCGCGCAGGGATCGGGCCGATTGGCCGGCGCCAGGGCCGAGTTGATAGCCCCCGTTCCGGAAAGGGCGTTCCACAGTTCTGGTTGCTCGTCGCAGTCCCACGTCCACACGAACCATCCTTTGAAGCCGTAAGCGCAGGACTCCTGCTGCCAGCTTTCCATGGCCTGAGCGGCGATCTCCGCCGTGGCGTAGGCAAACTTGAATGCGCCGAATTCTCCCATCATCACCGGCTTTTCCAGGTAGGCGCTCATGCCGTAGTTTTCAACATACTGCGGCAGGGTGAGTTCGAGCCCGGGATAGGCGTGAAGATCGACAAAGTCGGCCGTGGAGTTGCTGATGCCGGGGTAGGGTTGGATCACGCGCGGGTCGCCGATGCGCGTCGGGTTGGGTTGCTGCGGCCAGAAGAATCCCACTGTCACCAGCGCGCTCGGATCAACGGCCAGGATGGCGGACCGCATGCGATCCGTCCAGTACGCCAGGTTTTCATCCATCATCTGCGCTTTCGAAGCGGGGTCCGCCATGTCGTAGGTTTGCCCGTTGGCGGTGGTGGCCGCCCCTGACGTCAAGCAAAGGGGCGGCTGATCGGAGGCAAAGTAGAGCTCATTGCGCAGCTCGAAAGCCAGGATGGCGTCGAGGGGCGCACCCTGAGCGGTCAGGCCCTGGACGAGATCGCTGAAGAACTGCGCATTGCCCTGGACGCCTCCTTCGGTGAGGATATGGAGGTTGACGCCATTAAAAAGATCGCCGTACTGCTGCCCCACCAGATCACGATAGGGCGCCACGTCGGGGGTCCAGTCCAGGGTGATGATGACGAACAGATGGTG
>Ga0105100_10001814_pt1 | contig 12496 bp, 12 predicted proteins | sample PPLLak12cMay2015_2_FD_87033 | JGI IMG/M metagenome (GOLD analysis project Ga0105100, IMG submission 87033) | Freshwater sediment microbial communities from Prairie Pothole Lake near Jamestown, North Dakota, USA - PPLs Lake P8 Core (1) Depth... | ecosystem: Environmental > Aquatic > Freshwater >... | reverse complement strand
GTTCCCGCTGAAGTTGGTGATGTACGCGGATTGCGCCTTCTCCTTGTGGTGACAGAGGAGTCCATGCGGATTTGGAACGAGCTGATGATCCGTGGGCATCCGCGGGGTGCCGGACCGCTTGTAGGACGGCAGCTTCGTTGTTTGATCCATTCGGAGCATGGTTGGTTTGGGGCAGCGGGGTTCGGAGCTGCGGCCCTCGAGCTTCAGGACCGGGATCGATGGATCGGTTGGGATGAGGAGACACGGCGTGCTTAAAGTCCATCTTTACGGATACAGAGACTCAGCTGGCCTGCACAGGAATGTCTGGACTTTCATTGCGGATCACATCGTATAAGATGCTGAGAATCCCGGGGCAGTGCTCAAGTCAATGTGCCCTGGATACCTGGTGGGAAAACGGATGAGGGAAATCCGGAGAGATCGCTCGCTGCGCCGATCTCCAGTCCTTTCACAACAACCTCGCTATAGTGTGACTTCGCTGTAGAGACAAGCAATCACACCTTTTGTCATACTCTCATGAACCTGGACGCCAGCTTTGCCTTCCATGGGGAATTCCCAATTTCTTCATGCGCTTTCGGAGAGTACTGGGGTTGATGTCCAAAAATTGCGCTGCTCCACCCGGTCCGCTGATCTTGCCCTTGGCTTTTTCCAAGGCATTCCTGATATGACGGACAGTCACATCCTTCAACGGGTCGAGGGACTCATCTCGGCCTGGGCCTTGAACAATTCTGTTATGTCTGGAAACCGCCAGAGGAAGAAGCGCTTCGAATGAGAGCGGTCCACCGGCACGGTGTTGTATGAGAGCCCGCTCGATGGTGTTTTCGAGCTCCCGGACGTTGCCCGGCCAGTCGTAGGCGGTGAGCCTGTCGATGGCATCGGAGGCGAGCTTCGGTCTTTCCTTGAGCTTGAGCTCCATGGATTTGCGATGAATGAAATGGTGCACCAGGGATGGGATATCGCCCTTTCTCTGCCTTAGAGGTGGGATCATGATGGGAAAGACATTGAGGCGAAACCAGAGGTCTTCCCGGAATTGCCCGGATCCAACCATCTCCTGCAAGTTCCTGTGGGTAGCCGATATGACACGGATGTCCACGGGTATGGAGCGGGTCCCACCGACACGCTCGATCTCTTTTCTTTGCAGAACATGCAGAAGCCTTACCTGGGCCTGGGGTGGGAGCTCTCCTGTTTCGTCAAGAAAGATGGTACCCTTGTCAGCCCGCTCGAAGCGCCCCCTCTTCTGGCTGATGGCACCGGTGAAAGCACCCTTCTCATGGCCGAACAGCTCGCTATCCAGAAGCGTCTCAGGGATGGCGCCGCAGTTCACCTTAATAAACGGCCCGTCTTTGCGCGGGGAGGAGGTGTGGATCGCATTGGCGATGAGCTCCTTCCCTGTACCCGTCTCTCCCAGCAAGAGCACGGGACTGTCGAGGGGGGCCACCTGCTCGACCATTCGCATGACCATGCTCAGGCCGAAGTCCGCACCAACGATTTCATTTCCGGAAACCGAGCGCAGCTCGTCTAGCAGGTACCTGTTGTCGTCAGCCAGCATCTGCTTGAACCGGATGACCTCCTGGTGCTCCATAGCATTGGACATGGCAATGGCCATCGGCTCACGGATCAGTCGAAGCAGTCGGGCATGCTCATCGGTATATTGATTCACACCCTCCGCCACCAATCCAAGGTTCCCGATCCGGCTCCCTTCGAGCTCCAGGACCATGCTCATGTATGAAATGTTCTCCTTGAGTCCAAGCCTTTGGAGTATCTCCGGGTTCACCTTGATTGGATCAGGCTGGTTCACGATCCGGATGACTTCTCCGGTTTTCCAAAAGGCTGCTGCTTCACGACGCCCTTTCTCGGGCAAGTGCAGAATGTGCTCGCAGCCTTCCGGCAAGACGGCGCCGACCAATGCCACGAGTCGTAAAACATTCTGCTCAAAATCCAGTATGTGCAGGCTCATCTGCTTCACGGGAATGAAAAGCCTGATGTATTCGCAGCAGCGCTCCAGAGCCGCTTCGATATCAAGGCTGCTGCAAAGACGCAGCGTTGCCTCGCGAAAAAAAAGGTTCTCATCGACGCTCATCGTCTTCTTTCCTCTTCCCCTCCGCCATTCTCCGAAAGCGTGACCCATCATTTTCTTGGACCATAGCACGCAATTGGGCCATGGGGCAATGAATTTCACCCCATAGGGCGAAATCGCTCATGCCTGACAGCGTCATTCCACCTGGAATTGAATACAGCTCGCCAAGCTCCTCGCCCTTCTTAGTCTCCATCGGAGCCCGATTCAGCTCGAAGGCGGTCGGCTCCTTTTGTCAATCCCTCAATCTGAAATCTATTTCAATGTTGGCCCGGTACTTGCTCATCAGGCGGGCACAGCAAAATGGCCCAACCCAGCCAAGGATGGGAGTGGAATAGTCTCGATACGAAGGTTCAACCGGCTCACCCGCTGGCCGGCCCACCGCGTCTGAAACCGACGGTGGAAAGAGCTCAGATCAGGAGGATCTCATCACATATGCAGTCATATTCAGAGTCTGGCATTGGAGTCTGCTCGCCGGGCGCGCCGATTGTCTGGAGGCGCGTGCTCGTGAACCTGCTGCTGATAAGTGCCGGCAGCATCGTCTACGCCGCTGGCATCAACGGAGTGATCGTCCCTCAGGGATTCTTGAGCGGAGGGGTCATGGGGATCTCCCTGATCGGGCATTATCTCTTCCCCTGGATCAACATAGGTCTCGCCTACCTCGTCTTGAACATCCCTCTGATGTGTCTCGGCTGGTTCCGCGTAAGCCGGAGATTCATGCTCTACACTGTATTCGGCATGGTCATGTTCTCCACTGCGACCGGGCTAATCTTCCCCAAGTCCCCACCCATCGAGAATCCCATACTTGCAGCCATTCTGGGCGGGATAATCTGCGGAGCTGGAATCGGAATCACTCTGCGCTCACAGGGCTCGGGCGGCGGGACGGAAATCCTGCTGGTCTACTTGAAAAAGAAGTTCGGACTGCGGATGGGGGCAATGAGCTTTCTCTTCAATGCTTTGGTGCTTGCAGCCTCAGCCTATTTCTTCAGCCTGGAGCGGGCGCTGTACAGCCTGATCTTCATGTATGTCAGCGGGAAGGTCATAGACTCGATCCTTACCGGCTTCAACCAGCGAAAGGCAATCTTGGTCGTAACCGACTGCGCCGATGCCATTGCCGCGCAGATCTTAAACCGGCTGCATCGCGGGGCCACTCTCCTCGAAGGCACGGGAGCCTATACCGGGAGCAGCAAGAAGGTCATCTTCAGCATCATTACCCTGACGGAGCTCTCAAAGATGAAGGAAATGGTGTTTGACATCGACCCCAACGCATTCATGGTCGTGAACGACACCCTGGAGGTCATAGGTAAGCGCCACGGATCGCTGGAGGATTTTTAATGATGGGGTTCTATCCAAAAGGCAGCGCGATAACCGTGCTATCAGAAAAGTGGTCTGTCTCCTCTTCGTATTTCCAGCTTATGAACTTATTAAAACACGATGAATCGATCGCTGCCGCTTTCACGCCAGTGTGTTACACATAACACAGAAATCATGTAACGCTTCTGTTGCATGCAACAGTTATTCTCCTCAAATCCACAACCATCGATCGGTCTCACCCTACCATAAGTGCCTGTGCATATGAGCTTAACAGGGAATGCGCCGCCTTTTGATCTGGCAGGCATACACTTTGCTCTTAAGGCTTGGGAAGAGCAGGAAATCTATCGAAGCCGATAATGCCATGGGGAGCGAAAACAGCTGAGGCTTTCGGCGGCACGATTGAATTAAATGAGCCAAACAAGCGGAGTTGGGTATGAATGAAACGAGTGCGAAGTCAGTGGCCATGTATGGTGTCGTCGCGGCGTCGAAGATCATCGGCGAAGCGGTGGTCAATCTCCAGAATGAGAACGTGGGCAAGATCCACGAACTCGTGATCGACGCCAAAAAGAACCGTGTCGCCTATGTGGTGCTCACCTTCGGCGGCTTCATGGGCATGGGCAACAAACTGTTCGCCATGCCTTGGGAAGCCTTCACGTTCTCTGCCACGGAGAACAAGCTCATCCTCAACGTGGACAAGGAAAAGCTGAAGACCGCCCCCGGGTTTGAGAAAGATGAAAAGTGGCCCGATTTCTCGGACACAACCTGGGGAGAGACTATCTACAACTACTACGACTACGTCCCCCCCTGGAAGGCGTAGAAACGAGGATTCGGGGCGCTTATGGAACCCGACGGTTGCCGGCTCAGTATTCTTAAGGCAATGGCACTTTGTTCTTTTTACTAATAGCCCTGACTATCTTCCTCCTCTTTGTGGTGCCGCATCAGATTGGGTTCGGGAAGTCTTGGCTTCCACCTGCTGGTCGGCCAGTATCCGGAATTAGGCAGGAAAACGGCCAGGCTCATTCCCGGCGCTAAGCTCATCGAAATTCCAGGGGGCTGGCATATACCCCATCTTGAACCCGCCGAACGTTTCCACGAAGAATTGGTGTAGTTTGTGGACCGGTCCGGCAGAAAGGACTGCAATAATGTCAGGGGGAAAACGGGGCAGTGACATAACCCTACGCAGGGAAGCAGAAGGAATGCTGAAATCGGGTTTGCAACCGCCGGAAGAGATGCCCACCGAGCACGCACAACGACTTATACATGAATTGCGGGTTCACCAGATTGAGCTCGAAATGCAGAACGAGCAGCTCCGCAATGTTCAGACGCAGCTTGAGGAATCCCGCATGCGCTATGCAGACCTCTACGACTTTGCTCCCCTCAGCTATTTTACTTTCGATGAGCAGGGACGGATCATCGAGGTGAATCTTACCGGTGCAAAGCAATTGGGTATCGAGAGGGGCAACCTCATCAACATCCCCTTTGCGACTATTGTGGTCGAGAGCGACTGGAAGGGGTTTTCCTCCCACTTAAAGAAGATTTTCGATACCAATGAGGGCGACACGTGTGAAGTGAGACTAAGGGCAAAAGGGAGCGGCGAGTTTTTTGCCCGCCTCGATAGCATATTCCTGGAAAGCGCAAACGGCACTGTCTCTTGCAGAACCTCCGTAACGGACATCACTGAGCGCAAGCGGGCGGAAGCCGCACTTCTTGAATCGGAGCAGCTGGTTCGACGCTTGAACGAGCACATTCTGAAAATGGTGATGGTCCTCTCTCATGATATCCGGGGGCCGCTTGTCGCCATCGCCTCCATCTTGAAGCTCCTGCTTCGAGGCGTATATGGGAAGCTGGATCAAAGTCCGGCCAATACCGTGCAAGACCTCTTGTCCCGTTGCGCCCGCCTGTTGGGAACCGCGGAGGATTACCTCGGGAAAGCCTCCATTGTCGAGGGCTCGCTGGAGATGAAACGCGAAGTGCTGGACCTGCGGCAGGATATCATCGACGCGGTCCTGGAGGAACTGGCGGACGATATCACCAGGCGTGATATGGTCATCGACAATCGCCTGGGGGCCATACCCGCCGGTTCCATCCCCATCTGCGCCAACAAGACCTGGCTGAAGGCCGTCTACAGAAACCTATTCACCAATGCTGTCAAGTACGGGGACAAGGGGGGCACCATTTCTTTTGGTGTTGAACAACGCGAATCGCATTATCGACTCAACGTCTACAACAGCGGCAGACCGATTGCTGAAAAAGATCGCGCGAAGATATTCGGGAGGTTTGAACGAATCGAGCCGGCGGAAGGTCCCGCTCCGGAGGGAATCGGCCTTGGTTTGTCTCTCTGCAGGCAAATCATCCGCGAGCACGGCGGTGAGATATGTTACGAGGCCCTGCCGGACGGGTCCAACTTCGTGTTCACCATATCCAAGCAAGATGAGTTTGGGGCTTCGACTGCCGGGGATTGAGGGAAAGGCTGTATTAGAAAAGCAGACACGTGCCATTGACTCCAAGGTGCGGTTCGTTGAGAGGTATCGAGGTACGAGCACAACGTCTTGACCTTCATTAAGTATAGCTCGGAAGGAGAATACATGAAGACATGGCCGGGACAACCCTACCCTCTCGGCGCCACGTGGGATGGCTCAGGAGTCAATTTTGCGCTCTTTTCTGAAAACGCCACCGGGGTAGAGCTGTGTCTTTTTGACGGGCCCGGAGGTGAGCAGGAAACCCGTATTCAGATGACCGAGCAAACCGATCTAGTCTGGCACATTTATCTACCGGAGGTGCGCCCCGGGCAATTCTACGGCTACAGGGTGCATGGGCCGTATGCTCCGCACGAAGGACACCGCTTCAATCCTGCGAAGCTGCTGCGTGATCCTTATGCCAAGGCGTTCGACGGTGTGATCCAATGGGATGATGCCCTTTTCGGCTATGTCATCGGCCACCCGGATGAGGACCTTTCGAAAGACGATCGCGACAGCGCCCCTTACTCGCCAAAGTGCATTGTAATGGACTCAGCCTTCAGCTGGGGAGATGACGCACCTCCCCGGACTCCCTGGGACAGAACGATCATCTACGAGGCGCATGTCAAAGGACTTACCCGGCTCCATCCGAATGTGCCTGAGAAATTGCGGGGAACCTATGCCGGAATGGTATGTCCTGCAATGCTCGATCACCTTCTCTCGCTCGGGATTACTGCGGTTGAGCTCATGCCGGTTCACCAGTTCATACACGACCGGCACCTGGTGGAGCGAGGTCTCTCCAACTACTGGGGATACAATACGATCGGCTTCTTCGCTCCGCATGCCACCTATGCGAGCCAGTCGGACCGAGGTCAGCAGGTGGGGGAATTCAAAACCATGGTTAAAACCCTCCATCGTGAAGGAGTCGAGGTCATTCTGGATGTCGTTTACAACCATACGGCTGAAGGAAGCCACATGGGCCCAACTCTCAGTTTTCGGGGAATCGATAATGCCTCCTACTACCGACTCGTGGCGGACAACCGGCGATTCTGTTTCGATTACACCGGTACGGGCAACACGCTCAACGTGATGAACCCTCACGTGCTCCAGCTCATCATGGATAGTCTCAGATACTGGGTGCGGGAGATGCACGTAGATGGATTCCGGTTCGATCTTGCGGCGACTCTTGCAAGAGGTCTTCACGAAGTGGATAAGCTCGGAGCCTTCTTCGATATAATCCATCAGGACCCGGTAATATCTCAGGTGAAGCTCATCGCTGAGCCATGGGATCTTGGGGAGGGAGGCTATCAGGTTGGGAACTTCCCGGTTCGATGGACGGAGTGGAACGGGGAGTATCGAGATGCCATCCGTAGATTCTGGAAGGGGTACGAAGGCCAGACAGCCAGTGTCGCCTACCGCCTCACCGGAAGCAGCGATCTCTACGAGCGAACCGGCCGGAGACCCTATGCGAGCATCAACTTCGTCACGGTTCATGACGGCTTCTGCCTGTTGGATCTCGTAAGCTACAACGACAAGCACAATGAGGCCAATGGTGAAGGGGGTCATGACGGCTCAGACAACAACATGAGCTGGAACTGCGGTGTGGAGGGACCGACAGACGACCCTTCGATACTCGCCATCCGAGAGCGGCAGCAGCGCAATTTCCTGGCAACCATATTTTTCTCTCAGGGCGTGCCGTTGTTGCTTGCAGGCGATGAGATCGGACACACACAGAAGGGGAACAACAACACCTACTGCCAGGATAATGAGCTTACCTGGCTCGACTGGAAGCTGAACAAGCCGGGCAAAAAGCTCCTCGAGTTTACACGATTCCTTATCCAACTCCGAAAGCAACACCCGGTATTTCGGCGCAGGAGTTTTTTGCGCGGACGCACCATGCGCGATCCGAACCTGAGGGACGTGCACTGGCTGCGACCTGACGGCAAAGAGATGCGGGGGGAAGACTGGAATGGTGCTCATGGCCAATGCATCGGTATGATCCTCGCCGGAGATGCCATTGATGAGGCAGACGAGCGGGGCAATGCCATCGTCGACGATACGATGCTGGTGATTCTGAACGCTCACTTTGAGTCCATCCCGTTCTATCTGCCGCCTTTCCTGCTTGATGGGCAGTGGGATCTTTCCGAGGGCCACTGGGACCTTGTCATGGATACGCGCATGACGCGAAGGGCACGGGACGCACACCTCCGACCTGGTGACTCATATGAGCTTGAGGCGCGATCCATGGTCCTGTTCATCTTCCAGGGGGGCGAGCCCGAAGACGAGGACTACAGTGGTTTCGTTCCAGGGGTTCGCTAACGCTGTCAGGGGGATCTTTTTACCGCCTATTCTCATATATGATAGAAATACTTAGAAAATATGGGTGAAGAGGACTGAGAAATGGGTTTTTATAAGCAGGAGTTAGTAAATGGAATGATAATGGCTCACGATGGGCCTATCAAGACCTTTCCCTTGAGAGGCATCAAGGACTCTCCTCCCTATTATCTGCACGGCGGACGCTGCTTCACCCTTGAGGATACGGTGGAGTACTTCAACCTTGTGCAGCAACTCGATTTGACGGTTCAGGAAAAGCAGGACCTGGTTGCCTTCTTGAAGTCATTGTAAGACTGGCTTCCGCTTGGCTGAACGTTATATGCACCTAAACAATTGGCCGGCAATTCCCGGAGGAGCCAACAAAGACCACGATTTATGCGAGGGGAGCGGGAAACCTTGCGCCCGCTGTCCTTATTCATGTTGGGGTTTTACCCACAACAACCATCTACCATTCACTTAAAAGGAGAAACCATGGCTGCTATAACGTTACCCGATTTGCCTTATGCGAAGAATGCTCTGGAGCCCCACATCAGCGCCAGGACCCTGGAATTCCACCACGACAAGCACCACAAAGCCTACGTGGACAACGCCAACAAGCTGCTTGAAGGAACCGATCTCGCCCAGTTGGACCTTGATGCGATCATCAAGAAAGTGGCGGGGGACCCCTCAAAAGCCGGCATTTTCAACAACGCAGCTCAGATCTGGAACCATTCGTTTTACTGGAAATGCATGAAGCCGGGCGGAGGGGGAGCGCCCACGGGCGCCATAGCTCAGAAGATCAGCGCCGGCTTCGGAAGCTATGAGAAGTTCGTAGAGGAATTCAAGAATGCCGGAGCCACCCAGTTCGGGAGCGGTTGGGCTTGGCTGGTTTTGGATGGCAGCAGCCTCAAGATCACCAAAACCCCCAATGCCGAGAATCCCATGGTTCAGGGCATGAAACCGCTCCTGGTAGTGGACGTGTGGGAACATGCCTATTATCTGGATTACCAGAACAGAAGACCTGATTATCTCACCACCTTCGTGGATAAACTGATCTCCTGGGAGTATGTGAATTCGTGCCTGGGATAGGCCAGGGAGGTTAATGTGCTGCGCCCCTTCTCCTCGTGGAAGGCACGGCTTTGCCACCCCAGCCGTCATGGACAGACCGAAGCCTTTGAGAAAGGGAGGACCGAGCCGCAATTTCATCCTCTGATCCAAAGCAAGATAGAGAGGCAACCTGCACAAAGGGAGGGAGGGTTCTGCTGAACGCGCCACCCAACCCATATGGATTGAGACGACTCCAAGCTTTATCGGGCTCGTTTCAATCCATTCAGAAGACGATTCGGTCTCCCATGGTGGCGACGCAAAAACCCCCGATCCCGCAGTAGATGGCCTCATCCGACAGCGGCTTGGCTCAAGGCCGTTATGTGTCACCCACAAAGATCGAGGTGGTTTGGTTGGTCGGGTGGGTTCAAAACCCACCCCAGCCTGCGTTTCTTTGCGTCCTTTGCGGCTTTGCGCGAGACAGACCCGAGTACTTGCAGGAAAGGCGGCATGAACGTCCTCATCATCAGCACCAATCAAAACGTCTTCCCCATGCCGGTCATGCCGATCGGGGCATGCGTGGTCGCAGAGGCCGCGGAGCGGGCAGGGCACGAGGTCAGCGTGCTCGACCTGATGTTCGAACGCGACCCGACGCGCGCGATCACATCGGCCATCAGGAAATCCAATCCTGACGTCATTGGTCTTTCTGTGAGGAATATTGATAATAACGACATGCGAGAGCCCGCCTTCTACATCCCGGACTCCTGTCTCTCCTACAGGTCATCCGCTCGCGTACTGAGTTCCTCTCGTCCTCGGGGGCGCTGCGCTCACGGTCATGCCCGAGGAGATCCTCCGTGCCACCGGCGTTTCCAGCGCCGTGCTCGGGGACGGCGAGGTCACGTTTCCACTGCTCCTGGAAAGGCTCTCGCGGGGTGAACCGTTCGATGGTCTTGCAGGCATCGCTTTGCTCACGGCCGGTGAGCTCCGGGCAAATCCCCCCGCTTCAACAGGATATTCCATCGACTGCACCGCGCCTGATTATCAGCGGTGGATCGAAGTGCGTGCTTACCGATCTCAGTTGTCTACGGCGCCCCTCCAGACCAAGCTCGGGTGTCAATTCCAGTGCAGCTATTGCACCTATCGAAAGATTGAAGGCAATACGTATCGCTTTTCAGATCCAGAGCAGGTGGCGGCATCAGCCGTTCGTTTGGCGTCAGAAGGCCTTCGGGATATCGAGTTTGTCGACAGCGTGTTCAACGCGCCCTACGACCATGCGATGGCTGTTTGCGAGGCGCTCGCACGATCGAAACCGGGGGCACGCTTCCAGAGCCTCGAACTGAACCCGCTGTATTTTGATGATGCACTCCTTGCTGCCATGGAACAAGCTGGGTTTGTCGGGTTCGGATTGACCGTGGAAAGCGCATCTGATCAGGTGCTCCGGGGATTGAGAAAAGGGTTCACCACTCGTCATGTGCATGCCGCCGCGGAAATCGTCCAGCGCCATCATCTGCCCTGCGTTTGGATATTCCTGCTCGGCGGACCAGGCGAGACTCAGGAGACAGTTCGTGAAACGCTGCGATTTGCCGGGACCGCCATCCATCCCCGGGATGCTGTTTTCTTCAATATCGGGATACGGATTTACCCCGGGACAGAGCTGGAATCCATTGCACGACGGCAAGGTACACTCACGCTTCCTGCAGAGAAGATGCTCGGGCCGGTCTTTTATGCATCCCCGGAAGTGGATTTCGGGTGGATCTCGCGGCAGGTAAAGAATGCCATGAACCGCCACATGAACTTCATGAGCGGCGATTCTCTCAACTTCCCGTTCCTTCCCGCCATCCACCGCGTTGGATATCGGCTGGGGCTCAGGTCTCCGCTCTGGCGGCACACGCGCTTCATCCGCCGGGGGTTGCGGTTCGCGGGAATGGATGTGTGAAAGCCCGACTCAAACAGCATAACCGACCACTGACAGCTCAAACGAAAGTCCGGGCTCACGGAAAGGAAATGATCTGATGTCAATGCAGGGAAGAAAAGCCCACATCGCCTCATTTGCAGTGGCTCCGGCTCCCTACATTGCCGATCAGGCGACGGCTGAACGGTTCATGCGGAATCACTACTCGGACAGACTGAATTCCCGGAGCTTGTCGCTCATCCATACTGTTTTTTCGCATCCAAGCATCAAAAAGAGGCACTTTGCCGTCGAGCGTATGGACACCCTCGTGGATGAAGAACCGGATGCACGCATCACGCGGTTCACGCATTGGTCCGTGGAGCTCTCCGCCCAGGCCATTCAGAAGGCCTTGGCGCAGGCGGGGGCGAACGTGAGTGATGTGACAGGCCTGGTGGTGAATACCTGCACCGGCTACATCTGCCCCGGCATCTCCACGTACCTCCTAGAAAGACTGGGGCTCTCCCGCGCAATACGGGCCTATGACTCGTAGGCAGCGGCTGCGGCGGCGCGATCCCGAATCTCCAGGTGGCTGAGTCGCTGCTCGGGAACAACGGAGATGGTGTGGTGGTGAGCGCTTCCGTCGAGATATGCAGCGCCACGCTCCAGATGGACAACGATATCAGCCTCATCCTCTCGAACGCCATCTTCGGCGACGGGGCGGCAGCGGTTGTGCTCTCGAACCGGCCCCAGGGGTTCGAGATGGTCGCCTCGGCAGGAAGATACGTCCCCGAGCAGCGAGACACGATACGATATGTTCATAAAAATGGACAACTTCATAATCAACTTTCGAGGGATCTGCCTCAGTTGGTGAATAAGGCTGCGGCTTCGGTCGTTGCGGATGTTTTAAAATCCCGCTCTCTTGCCGTACGCGACGTCAAACACTGGGCGGTGCATACGGGTGGAGAGAAAATTATCAATGCGGTGCGGGACGAGATCGGGATACCCGAGGAGCGGTTACAGGCGACGCGCACGGTTCTTGCCGAATATGGGAACATGTCGTCACCCACGGTATGGTTCGTGCTCGATGAATTGAAACAACAGGGCATCGCCCCCGGTGAGTGGTGCGTGATGCTCACCTTCGGCGCCGGGCTCTCGGCGCATGCGTTTCTTTTTCGGAATACGTAATCCTTCGAAAGGCAAAAGCCCTTTTTCGAGCCGCTTTATCGAGTTGGATCGCAAGCTCCCCCCTCTGCTGTGCTGATGAAGTGCATATGCATTGATGAAGGGTGCAGATCTTTTGGAACAACGTCCCCAATGGGCTGCGAATCATGGACCAATGTGGATTTCCACGCGAGGAGCATCTGCTGGAATCCCATCGGGAGCGCGGTTTCATCATCCCGGAGGGAT